>Ga0079306_1001206_pt1 | contig 18141 bp, 15 predicted proteins | sample Methanotroph_Enr_FD_79181 | JGI IMG/M metagenome (GOLD analysis project Ga0079306, IMG submission 79181) | Enriched soil microbial communities from Old Woman Creek wetland in Ohio, USA - Methanotroph_Enrichment_5 | ecosystem: Environmental > Terrestrial > Soil > Wetlands | place: USA: Ohio...
CTGAGGTCGTAGGCCTGATCTCGATCCGTGACCTGATGGACGACATCATTGCCGACCAGGAGCAAACCATTTCGCAGTTGACGAATTACATCAGCAGCTAATCAGTTGGGGACAGAGCTTGCCAACTTCGTGGGGCCTCGGGCTGTACCGCAAAGCTACAACATCTGCAGGTTTTCAAAATGCCTGCAAAAACAGCTCACGAAATATCAACTACTTTTGCAGTGGTTTTGAGAATGACGAATTAAAAATTCTCAAAATTACTGCAAAAATCCTGATCGACAAATATGCGCCAATATGACATATCTGTCTTTTCGAAAGTCTGGGGCGAAAAAGCGCCTCAAAATTCTTCCAAGCATCAGCTTGAATAACATCTTTACTTCGATTGACACCCGCTTGGCAAGTGGATTCAAGATGACTTGCCTAGCCGCTTACCGACCAACACCATTCTCAGGTCTCCAGCGCCCAAGATCAACGAATTCCATCCAGCGTGGAAGAAACCGGTCGCCCGTAAAGCAAGTGTGCCGCCTGTTGTAACGGCGCGATCAGCTCGCAGTCTCGATCCGCAGTGCCGCTGCGATGCAGTCGAGTGCCCACCATAGTTCCTCCTCCAGGACATTCAGTGGCGGTGCCAGCACCAGCACGTTGCCTTGGCCGACCTTGAATGAAAGTCCATCTGACAGGCAACGGTACAGCACGGCCTCGGCAAGGTCAGTGGCACTGCGTTCAAAAAAGTCGCGCAATTCAATGCCCAGCAGCAATCCGGCACCGCGAACTTCTGCGATGACTGGCAGCTCGGCCGCGAGTCGTTTCAGACGGGCTAGGCAAGCCTCCCCCAAGACACGACTGCGCGCAAGAAGGCCCTCTTCCTCGATCACATCAAGGACAGCCAGACCGGCAGCGCAGGCCAAGGGATTTTTTTCATGTGTGTAATGACCCAGCGAGATGTGTTGGGCGACGTCAAAATTCGAACGTGCGATCAGTGCTGCAAGTGGCATTGACCCTCCTCCCAGTCCCTTGCCGATGACAATCATGTCGGGTTCAACGCCATATTGCTCTATGGCGAACAGGTTTCCGGTCCTGCCCAGTGCAATTGGAATTTCGTCGAGGATCAGCAGTGCGCCATGGCGGGTGCATATTTCTCTGAGCCGTTGGTAATACGCAGGAGGTGGAATCTGGACGTCGGTGCAGCGCACCGTCTCGACGATGACCGCAGCAACATCACCTTCTTTCTTCATGCAATAGTCAAGGTAGTCAACGCAGCGCAGAGCGCATTGGCCGCCACAGCCGAACGCGCAATGCCCTGGATCGCAGGGAGGCACATGCTCGGCACCTGGTAGTAAGGGGCCGATCCCCTTGCGAAAGACGGCCTCTCCACCGATAGAAACAGCATCGAGCGAGGCGCCGTGAAAAGAATCCCACATTGAAATGGTCTTGAAGCGGCCCGTGACCACGCGAGCCAGTTTGAGCGCCATACCGATCGCGGCGGTACCGCCGGGCGCAAACAAGAGTTTGGCATCGTCAATAGGTGCTGACGAACACAAGCGGCGTGCCAGTTCGACGGCGTGCCGGTTTGTATAGCGACGCGGGCTGAAAGGCAACTGCTCGAGCGTGTCCCGTATTGCTGCCACGACCTTTGGGTGGCCATAGCCAACTTGGTGCAGGCTGTTGCCGTGGAAATCCAGAATGCGCCGCCCGGAGATGTCAGTCAACCAAGAACCTTGCGCCGCGACCACTGCATTGAGACAGGGCGTTGACATCGACTGGTGAAAGAACCATCGTGCGTCCTCAGCCAGCAGTTCCCGGGTTGTATCGTTCAAATGCGTGGATTGCCAGTTGCGGCGACGATCGCCCAGGTTGACGTCACCTTCAGAACTGTCGAACTCAGCGTTCATGTCACATTCCTTCCTGGTTACTGCCCTGCAGCATGCGATGGCGACCGCCTTGCGCGTGGGCAAAAAGAGCCTCGGCACAGCCGGTGGCGTCTCCCGCGGCCAGTCGGTCAACAATGGCGCTGTGCTCGTCGGCAAAGTGGGGAATGGCCTTCGGTGCCAGCAGGTTGCGTTTTCGAAAGAGAGTGAGTTGTTTGACGAGTTTTCGGTAAGTCTCTGTCAAGGATCGGTTGCCGACCATCGCCACAATCTGGTCGTGAAATGCCAGGTTGAGGGTATGAAATCGGTCAACATCATTTGCGGCGACAGACAGCATGCCGTCGGTTAACGCGCGCAGGTTGACGAGTTGCTCCGTTGTGACACGTTCGGCCAGCAAGCGGCCGGCGGTAGCGTCAAGCCCCGCACGCACATCATAAATATCTGCTGCCTCAGCCAGTTCGATCACCCGCACAAATGCACCGCGATTCTTCTCTTGGTGGATGAGCCCAGACTCTTCCAGCCTTCGAAAGGCCTCGCGCAGCGGACCCCGCGACACGCGCAAGCGCTCTGCCAATGCGACTTCGTTGAGCTTGGTCCCTGGAGCGAGTTCGCCCGATAGGATGAATGTTTCGATGGACGCTGCCACAAGCCGCGTTAGGGAAGTGCTTTGGAAGCGTGACAGGACGTCATCAATAGGGTGGGTGAGGAGTTCGGACATGCTTGCCTTGCACCGATAAAGCAATCAGTTTAATCCATCGAGTGTTTTTGTAGATTGTCAACAATCTGTCACATATGAACCATAGACTCTTTGGAATCTAAGCGACCACCGCGACAGTCTGATGACAACAGGCAGGTTGCGCGGATATGTCTTAGCCATTTCATCAAGGAAACCCATATGAATCTGAAACGTTTAGCCAAATGCATCGCTGCAGCTGGCCTCTCACTGGCAGCCGCTCTTCCTGCATTTGCAGAAAAAACCGTACTTAACGTGTACACGGCGCTTGAAATCGACCAGCTGAAGGCTTATCAAGAGTCATTCAACAAGACGAATCCGGATATCGAGATCAAGTGGACCCGGGACTCAACCGGCATCATCACGGCCAAGCTGCTTGCCGAGAAAAGCAAACCGGTGGCCGACGTCATCATGGGTGTAGCCGTCTCCAGCATGGTTGTGTTCGAACGCGAGAGCATGTTGCAGCCCTACGCCGCGACAAATCTCAAGGCGATCAACCCACGTTTTCGCGCGGCAGCCAATCCGCCGACCTGGGTCGGTATGGATGTCTGGGGTGCAGCAATTTGCTACAACGTCCCTGAAATGCAGAGGCTGGGCCTGCCGCGCATTGAGAGCTGGAAGGACCTGCTGAAGCCCGAATTCAAGGGCAAGATCGTTATGCCCAATCCGAATTCGTCCGGGACCGGCTTTCTTGACGTCACCGCCTGGTTGCAAATTTTTGGTGAAAAAGGCGGCTGGGACTATATGGACAAGCTCCACGAGAATGTGGCGGTCTATACCCACTCCGGCTCCAAGCCATGTGTCATGGCCGGCGCCGGCGAATTTCCGGTCGGTATTGCCTTCGAATACCGTGCCAACACCGTACGTGCCAAGGGCGCTCCAATTGACATCATCTTCCCCAAGGAAGGACTGGGCTGGGACATTGAAGCCACTGCCATCGTGAGCGGTACGCCGCATCTTGAAGCAGCCAAGAGACTGGCCGACTGGTCATCCTCGCGAGAGGCTAACGAACTCTATGCCAAGAATTTTGCCGTGGTTGCCATCCCCGGCATCGCGACACGTTTGAAGTTCGTGCCGAGTGACTATGAGAAGCGACTGGTCAAAAACGACTTCGAGTGGATGGGCAAGAACCGAAGCACCATTCTCGCCGAATGGCAAAAGCGCTATTCGACCAAATCGGAACCCAAGAAGTAAATCCGAATGAAGCTACCCATTGGGGCGTGTCCAGCGGCATTGAGGACACACGTCGATGGATGCATTGTTCACGAGACTCCCAATGGCACACCTTGAAATCAAGCAACTGACGAAGCGCTATGGGAACTTTGTTGCACTCGATCACATCGACCTGGCAGTCGAAGAGGGAGAGTTCGTCGTCCTGCTCGGTCCATCGGGCTGTGGCAAGACAACGCTGTTGCGTGCGATTGCCGGACTGGAGCTGCAGGACAGTGGACAGATTGTACATGCGGGTCGGGACATCTCCAGGCTCTCTCCAGCTCGGCGCGACTACGGAATTGTCTTTCAGTCATACGCACTCTTTCCCAACTTGAATGTTGGTGCGAATGTGGCCTATGGCTTGAACAGCCGAACAGGTGATCGCAGGGCGGCTCGGCAGGGCATCACGCAGCGCGTCGAGGAGATGCTCGAACTGGTCGGTTTGCCGGGCACCGAAAGTAAGTTTCCGGCCCAGTTGTCCGGTGGCCAGCAACAACGTGTCGCATTGGCCCGTGCGTTGGCGACGTCGCCCGACCTCTTGTTGCTTGACGAGCCGTTGTCGGCGTTAGACGCGATCGAACGGGTGCGGCTGCGTTCCGAGATTCGCGGTCTCCAGACAAGGTTGGGCGTGACCACCATCATGGTTACCCATGACCAGGAAGAAGCGTTGGCCATGGCCGACCGCATCGTCGTCATGAAAAATGGCCAAGTCCAGCAAGTCGGCCAACCTCAAGAAATCTACCGCTCGCCGGGCAATGATTTCGTTGCCGACTTTATTGGGCGTGGCAACCTGATTGAAGCCACCCCTGCGGGCGCACAACACATTCGTGCGGGTGATTTGCTGCTGCGTTGTCGCATCGAGATCGATCAAAACCGCAAGCATCGTTTTTATGTCCGTCCGGAAGATATCCGCCTGCACAACATCCTTGATGACTGTGAAAACAGCTTCACTGCTCAAGTGCTGAAATACGAGTTCTTAGGTCCTTACTCTCTGGTCACGCTGGATGCCAAAACCGGCCAGAGCCGCCCATTGGTTGCACAGTTTTCGAGCAACTATCTTGACGGTCGACCGATTCATCCAGGGTCCATTCTGCGCATCGGAATTCCTGCTGAGCACCTGCGCCCGATGCCGGCCGCCGCATGAGTCGCAGCACGCTCGCGATTCCCGTGCGCGTCAATAGCAGCAGCTGGAGTGATCGACTGCCCGGCTGGCTGTTGGTCGCGGCTGCTTTGCTGCTTTGCATTTTCCTGCTGCTGCCCATTGGCATGTTGCTGGCAGGCAGCGTGCAAGACGATCAGGGGCAATTCAGCCTGACTCGATTCGGCGAGTTTGCTGCCACGCCTGGTATGGGCACTGCGGTCTGGAACACTCTTTGGGTCGCAGTCGTCGTCACCTTGATCAGCGTGCCGTTGGCCTTTTTTTATGCATATGCAATCCAGCGGGCCTGTGTGCCGCTGCGTGGCCTTTGGCGCATCGTTGGTTTGTCTGCCCTGCTGGGGCCGTCGCTGGTCGGCGCCATTTCGTTCATCCAGTGGTTCGGCACCCAGGGTGTCCTGAAGTCTTGGCTCGGAGACAATTCTGTCTATGGCCCGATCGGGATCATCATGGCCACCGTCTATGCGAGCTTCCCGCATGCACTTATGATTTTGGTGGTGGCACTGGCCACGGCCGACGGGCGCCTGTTTGAGGCGGCTGACGCGCTGTCCGCATCGCGCTGGCGCAAATTTCTTACCGTCACGCTGCCCGCGGCCCGCTATGGTCTGATCAGTGCGGCACTGGTTGTGTTCTCCTATTCGGTCAGCGAATTTGGCATTCCCAAAGTGATCGGCGGCAACTTCCAGGTGCTGGCGGTGGAAATCTATGTACAAGTCGTCGGCCAGCAAAACTTCGGGCGAGGTGCCGTGGTAGCCCTTCTGCTGCTCATTCCGGTGCTGGTTGCGTTTGCGGTGGACTGGCGGGTTCAGCGCCGGCAGCAGGCGAGTTTGACTGCACGCGCCGTGCCTTATGTGCCGCGCCCGGACTGGCACCGTGACCTGCCCTTGCTGATTTATTGCATGCTGATGGCCACCGCCATGCTGGGGGTTCTGGTCATGGCCGCTTACACCTCCTTGGTCAGCTACTGGCCATACAACCTCAAGCTGACAGCCAACCATTACATCTATGGCCTGGCCGAGGCCGGGGTGCTCGATGCCTACGTGAACAGCCTCAAGCTTGCTGTACTCACCGCGCTGGTGGGTACGCCCTTCATTTTCTTGACCGCCTACCTGATTGAAAAGACGCGCACAGGGCCCTCGTGGTTGCGCCCAGTCCTGCAGGCCATGGCTGCTTTGCCCATGGGTGTTCCTGGTTTGGTACTGGGTATCGGCTACATCCTGTTCTTCAATCACCCTGACAACCCGCTCAATGGTCTCTACCACACCTTGACTATCATGGTTGTGGCCAACGTCGTGCATTACTACACGTCCTGTCACTTGACAGCGCTAACCTCGCTCAAAAGCATCGATTGTGAATTCGAGGCGGTTGCGGCCTCGCTCAAGGTGTCTCAATTCACCACCTTGTGGCGGGTCACCTTGCCGGTGTGCCTTCCTGCGGTACTGGACATCTCCCGTTACCTCTTCATTAATGCGATGACCACTGTGTCGGCCTTGGTTTTTCTGTACTCACCGCAGACGCTTCCGGCCTCGGTGTCCATCCTCAACCTGGATGAGGCCGGTGAACTCGGGCCAGCCGCCGCCATGGCAACGCTCATTGTGCTGACCTCAACCATCGTCAGTCTGCTGTACGCTTTCGCCTCGCATTTCCTGTTGCACCGGCATCAGGCCTGGCGCCAACTCAAACGATAGGACTATGGATCATTTATGTACTCGCTCGATCGTGACCCTTTGCTGCTGACACCCGGTCCGCTGACCACCTCGCTGCGGACCAAACAGGCCATGCTGCATGATTGGGGCTCCTGGGATTCCGCCTTCAACCGCATCACCGCAGAGGTATGCAGCCAGCTGGTTGGCATTGTTCACGGCAGCGAGACACACGTTTGTGTGCCGCTACAAGGTTCAGGGACCTTTTCAGTGGAAGCCACACTGGGAACCCTGGTGCCACGCCACGGCAAGGTGCTGGTCCCCAACAACGGAGCCTACTGCGCACGGATCCTGAAAATTCTCACTTACCTCGGCCGGGAATCGGTTGAACTCCCCTTTGCCGAAGACCAGCCGGCCGATCCGGCAGCCATTGAAGCCGCGTTGATGGCCGACCCGAGCATCACCCACGTCGCGCAGGTACATTGTGAAACCGGTACCGGCATCCTGAATCCCCTGCCTGAGATCGCCGCAGCTGTGGCTCGCCAGGGACGCGGTTTGATCATCGATGCGATGAGCTCCTTCGCTGCCATCGAGATCGACGTCCGCACGACCCCGTTTGACGCGCTCATTGCCGCGTCGGGCAAGTGCCTGGAAGGTGTTCCCGGTATGGGATTTGTGATCATTCGTCGAACTCAGCTGCAGGCCAGCGCCGGCAACTGCCACTCATTGTCCATGGACCTGCATGACCAATGGGCGTACATGCAAAGTACAACCCAATGGCGTTTCACACCGCCAACGCATGTGGTGGCCGCATTGCATGAAGCGCTCGTCCAGTACCACGAGGAGGGCGGCCTCTCGGCGCGTGGTGATCGGTACATGGCGAATTGTGTTGCCCTGGTCGAGGGCATGCGCGGACTTGGACTGAAATCTTTCCTCTTACCCGCCTTACAGGCGCCAATCATTGTCACTTTCCACGCCCCGGCACATCCGGCCTACAACTTCAATACCTTCTACCAAGGCGTGCGCGAGCGCGGATTCATCCTTTACCCGGGGAAATTGACCCAGGTCGAAACATTCCGGGTCGGCTGCATTGGTGCGCTGACGCCGCAAGATATCGCCAAGGTGATCGATGCCGTGGGTGCCACACTGCACGACATGGGTGTCGCAGTCATGGCTTGACGCCGGGTGATACAGATGACTCAGCGCGATGTTCTCATCATTGGTGGTGGCATTTTCGGATCAGCCATTGCCTGGGCGCTGGGTCGCCGTGGCCTTGGCAGACGGGTGCTGATTCTTGAGCGCGAGCAGCCGGCCAGCGGGGCAACCAGCCGGGCAGCAGCCCTGGTTACGATGGCGCGCGACGATCCTTCCCTGATGGCGCTGGCAGGAGAGACTTTCCGCGCCATGGCTGTGCTGGAAGGCGAGTACGGTGAAGGCATCGGCCGTCATACTGCGGGTGCGCTGCACGTCGTGCCGGCCAGTCACGGCAACGCACTGAAGGCCCGGGTTCAACATTGCGCCAGTTTTGGCATTGCAAGTCAGTGGGTTGACAAGCCCGAGGCCTTGGCTCGCGCCCCGTGGCTGGCACCGAATTCATTCGATCTTGCTGCTTTTTACCCCGACGATTGCTTCGTCGATCCTTATCTTCTGTCCAGCGCTTACCTTCGCACGGCCTTGCAGATGGGTGCGCAACTGCGGCTCGATTCCAACGTGCTGACCATCATGCGTCATGCAGGAGGCGTCACAGGCGTCAAGTTGACAGACGGCACGCTGCTGCCAGCCAGCATCGTCATCAACGCGGCTGGCGCCTGGGCCAACCTGCTCAGCGTCGGGCTGGGTCTGCCGCTGCCCATGGCGCCCGTACGCAGCCAGTATTGGATCACAGAGCCTGCGCCAATATTTCCACGTGATGGCGCCATCGTGCTCATGCCGGAAATCCGGGCGTATGCACGTCCCGAGGTCGGCGCCTTGCTCTTTGGCGTGCGTGAAAAACAGCCAGCCGTGGTCGATCCACGCCAGTTGCCGCGCGACCTTGCCGGGTTCGTGTTTGACTCGGATGATGCTGACGGTTGGAAAAACCTAGCCGAGGGTGCTGCCACCCTGGCCCCTTACTTTCCAGCGCTCAACACCTTGGGCATGGCGCACTACATCACTGGCCCCAGCAACTACACGCCTGATGGGCAATTGATCATCGGCGCCAGTCGTGCCCTTGCAGGACTGTTTGTGGCCACTGGCTGCAACGGCTCGGGCATCACGTTTTCTGGTGGTGTGGGGCGGCTCGTGGCTGAACTCGTCTGCGGCGAGCCCGCCTTCGTCACGCCAGAAGTTTTCGATCCAGAGCGTTACGGTGATTTCGATCCCTACGCTATGGCCTTTCTCAAGTCCTGCGCTGCCGCGCGGGCACAGAAATCAGCCGGCTAAAACCCGGACAACTCTGGAGATATCACCCATGCATCCGCAAATAGAAGCCGTCATTTTCGACTGGGCAGGCACGATCGTTGATTTCGGCTCCTTCGCACCAACCCAGATCTTCGTCGATGCTTTTAAACAGGCTTTCGATTTCGAGCTTTCACTGGCAGAAGCCCGCGGCCCCATGGGGCTGGGCAAACTGCAACACATTGAAGCGCTGGGGAACGATCCGGCCATCGGTGGGCGCTGGCAGGCAAAATTTGGTCGCCCGATGAATCATGTTGATATCAACCACATTTACCGGACCTTCCTGCCCCTGCAGGTGGAACGGGTCGGCGACCATGCCGACTTGATACCAGGGGCACTCGAAATGGTTGCCGGCCTGCGCTCACGAGGTCTTAAGATCGGTTCGACCACCGGCTATCCACGCCAGGTGATGACCAAGTTGATCGAAGTGGCCGCTACCAAGGGGTATTTCCCAGACTGCACGGTGTGTGCTGATGACCTCAAGGCAGGCGCGCGACCTGGGCCATGGATGGCCTTGCAGTGTGTTCTCGAACTGAAAATCGGCAGTGTTGCCCACTGTATCAAGGTGGATGACACACTGCCAGGTATTGCCGAGGGTATCAATGCGGGCATGTGGACGGTTGGACTGGCGCTCTCAGGTAGCCCGGCTGGCTTGACCCTTGCCGAGTACCTCTCTGCGTCGGTCGATCAACTGGCAGCCATCCGATCGAGGGTTACGTCAGAGTTCAAAACGGTAGGTGCGCATTACGTGATTGATACCGTCGCTGACTTGCTGGCGGTGCTAGAAGACATTGAGAAGAGAATGGCGTGTGGGGAACGCCCATGATCGACGGAGCAATAACAGACTGTTCAGCTTCTCAGAAATAAGTCTAGACAAAGCTTGTCACCCGATGTCCGCTGTCTGACTGCTACTGTTAAACGACTTTAAAGGACCATGGCCACGATCCGGGCATGGTCCACCCTGCCATCGGCCCCGCGGCCCCTTGGATGTTCCAGGTAATGAGTTTCATACATCGTGCGAAATGTCTGATCCGAACATCAACCAGCTGTTACGGCGTTCCGATGGCGTTCAGTGCCCTGGCCCGAGCGGCGCTCACGGTAAGGGGCGAACCACCACGAATGCCTGGATTCGATGGTTTCACGGGACTCCAGTGCTTGTTTCACCTGCAAAACCATCTCATCATCTGGCCCATAGCGAGCCTGCATTTTTTGGAACATGCCGTTTCAGATTGTCGATGTTTCTGGACATAATTTTCTCCAAAAAAAGTGATGATAAGCCCAGTTGCGGTCAATTTCTCGAGTCAGATATCCTTCACACTAGGGGTCTAGCGAGTAAGGTTAGACCGTGCAACAAGTTGCTGCAACGGACATCCACTGCCTCCACTTGCTTTTATCGCAAGGCCTTCCTGGGGCGTCAAACGCTGCCGAAGCCAAGGGGACTTTCCCCACTTGGCAGATTAGGAGTCCGACAATATCGCAAGGGCCTGCGCGTGCAGTTCAGGGGTGGCGGCGGCCACGACGCGGCCGTCCGAGGACACCGTCAGCGGCGCGCCCTGCCAGTCGCTGATGCAGCCGCCGGCACCCTCGACCAGACAGACCAGCGCCATGTAGTCGTAGGGCTGCAGCCCGGCTTCCACGACCAGGTCCACATAGCCACCCGCCAACTGGGCGTAGGAATAGCAATCGCCTCCAAAGCGGCGTAGCACGCACTGTCGGCTGAGCACATCGAAGCGCTGCCAGTCAGAGGCACCAAACGTATCGGGCGAGGTGGTGTAAAGACGCGCCTGCACCAGTGAGTGGCAGCCGCTGGCATGCACTGGCCGCCCGTTCCACTGCGCGGCGCCACCAGATTGACAGAACCAGCGTTCGTCCAGTATCGGCATATCCATCAAGCCCAGCACGGGTTGACCGTGGTGCAGCAAGGCGATCAGGGTGCCCCACAGCGGCGAGCCGGAAATGTAACTCTTGGTGCCGTCGATAGGGTCAAGCACCCAGACATATTCAGCCTGCATGCGCTCGCAGCCATGCTCCTCGCCCAAGATGCCGTGGTTGGGATGCGCCTGCCGCAGCCATTGACGCATGGCGGTCTCGGTTTCACGGTCGGCGATGGTCACCGGGCTTTCGTCATCTTTGGTCAATACATCCAATGGCGTCCGGAAGTAAGCCAGCGTATGGCGGCGCGCTACATCAGTGAGGGCAAAAGCGCTTGCTAGGAAATTCTCTGGCAGAACCGGTGTTTCAGGTGAAGTCATAAAGCAGTCATAAATAAGTGTGATTATCAGCTTGTTAATTTTTGTATTTGTGTATTTTTGTGCAAATTCAAACGTTACCAGAAGAGCAAGTAATTGCAGTGACTCAGCATTCCGATCTGCTAGACACTCCGATTTTTTGCACCGTTTCGTTTTTGGAGAAACCCATGACCCTCTACTTTTCCTTGTCTTCGCTGTCACGCCAGCCTCTTCTCCTCGCATTCGCGGGTGCCGGGATGGTCCTGCACGCGCCGCGCGCGAGCGGAAAGCGATCCTAGGCACCTGGCAGAAAACCATAGCCCGCTGATTGGCGCGGTTATTCAGAAACCTTACGACAGGTATATCCCTCATCATGCAACAACGAATCAAAACCCATATGGCTGCCGGTTGCCTGGCAGTGGCCAGCCTGCTCGCAGGCTGTGGCGGCGGCAGCGAAACTTCTGCTGCCGCAACGGTCCCTGGCAGCGAACTAACGGCAATTAACCTCAACCAGGGACTCAGCAGTACCAAGACCCTGGTCGTCGAGATCGATGGCGTGGACTTCGAAGCGCTGCGAGAAGCGATCACCCAGCATCGTGTCCCGGCGCTTGCATCGCTCCAGGTCGCCCCGGCTTGGACCGGCGGTAGCAACGGCACGCTCAGCGAGCAGCGTGTCAGCGGCGGTCCAGGCTGGGCCAGCTTGGTCACCGGCACGTGGGCCAATCGCCATGGCGTGCACTGGGACACGGACGACCAGCGCATTAACACCAAAGCGCCGACCGTGTTCGCGGCGGTGCGGGCCAAATCTGCCGAGCTGAAAACCGCGGCTGTCACGAGCAACTCGGCCTACCAAAGCATGCTGGCCACCGATATACAGGCAGGTGCGATTGACGCCGCTGTCGACTGTGCCGGCGCCGACGAGTGCGTAACCGAACGCACAAACCAATTGCTGCTGGCCGGTTATGACCTGCTGGTCGCGCAGTACAGTGCGCCGGCGGCAGCAGCCGCGAACAACGGCCTGCGCGGCGGTGCGTATCAGAAGGCGCTCGCCGACACTTCGAGCGCGGTTGGCAAACTGCTCGCGACCATTGCCCGGCGCACCACCAACGATCCGACCGAAGACTGGCAGGTAATCATTACAACGGGCTACGGGCTCGACGCTTTCGGCACCGCGAGTGGTCTGCAAACTGCCGCCAACAAAACGATCTTCATCGCCAGCAACAAGCCGCTGGACGGATTGCCTGCCGTCGGCACTGACGCCCCGACGGAGGACAAACTGCAGACGCTCGCCGCGGCGACTGACATCGCTCCAACGGTTTTGCGCCGACTGGGTATCAGTCCGGCACCGACCGAATATGGCTTCAATGGCATGGCACTGCAGAGCGCGACCAGTCTGCGCAACCTGACGGCCACCACGGGCACCGACAAGACGAGCATCAACCTCACCTGGACACTCGCAGGCCGCAAAGCCCAACCTGTGCAGGTGCTGCGCGACGGACAACTGATCGCGACGCTCGCAGTCGACGCGACGGCATACTCCGATGCTGTCCAGGCCGCGAGCGACGGGACCTATGTTTATCGCTACACCGTGGTCGCTGGCGAGGCCTCTGTGTCCCTCACAGCCCAGATTGCCTACGTGAAGCCCGCGACGCTCGCTCCGACTCTGGGCAACGGACTGCTCAACTACTACCCGCTTGATGCGCTGCCAGCGGTCGACGTAAAAGTCGCTTCCACACTCGTCCCCTGGGCCATTGATGCGAACGGCGGCACACTCATCACAGACGACAGCTTCAGCGCAGCGTACCGGACAAAGGCGCTGCGCATCGACAGCGCTGTGAAGAATTCCAGCGGAATGGCTGGCTACCGCCTGCAGCAATCCAACGACGTCACGACCGATCCTGCGGTCACCGCCTTCACGATTGGCTTTTGGGTGCGCACTGACGCCACCTGCAGCCAAGGGGTAAGCAACGGCGCCACGGTCATTGGCAACAAAAACTATACGAGCGGCATTAACGCGGGTTTGGCCATTGGCCTGTTCGGAAGTTGCGAGATCCGCTTCAACGTGGGCACCGGTAGCGCGCGTGCCGATAGCAACGGTTACGGCCTCAGCGCCGGCCAGTGGGCTTACGTCGCGGTGGTGATCGATAAGGCCAATCTCAAGATGACCGGCTACGTGTTCGATCCCGTGAAGGGCACGCAAACGGGCAGCGTAGTCCTCACGGCGGCACTCATTGGCAAACTAGGAGGCCTGAACAATGGCTTCGGCCTCAACGAAGACGGCACCGGCCTGTATTACCAGCGCGAAACCAGTTCACCACGCGGTGCGATGGACTTTAACGACTTCGCCATCTGGAGCCGCGAGCTCACGGGCGACGAACTCGCCAGCGTTTACAAGGCAGCGCAGCCGCTGTCGTCCTTGAACCCCTGACCTGTAGACCAAAGCAAAGATAAACGATGAATTACCTTCCATCCAGTCCCCAAAGTACGCGCCCCAGTCGGCTCGCACTGTCTGCAGCTCTGCTGCTTGCCTGTACCGTGACCGCTTGCGGTGGTGGCGGAACACCGGCACCCGAAACGCCCCCAAGCGCCATCGCGCCCGGGACCTCCATCAAGCCCGAAATGCGCTGCGCGCCCTAATGTTTCAGAACGACCAATCACCATGACTTCACGACGCAACTTTCTGCGCAGCACTGCGACAACCGGCCTTGCCGCCGCCACGCTCGCTGCCTTTCCACCCAGCATCCGTCGCGCGCTCGCGATCCCTGCAAACAACGCCACCGGCACCATCAAGGACGTCGAGCACGTGGTAATCCTGATGCAGGAAAACCGTTCATTCGACAACTACTTCGGCACGCTCCCCGGGGTACGCGGTTTCGGTGACCGCTTCCCGATCCCGCTCCCCAAGGGCCTCAATGTCTGGCAACAAGGTGATACCAACGGCAAGCCGGTGCTACCCTACCACCTTGATGGCACCAAGGGCAACGCCCAGCGCGTGAATGGAACACCGCACTCCTGGAGTGACAGCCAAAGTGCCTGGGATGGCGGCCGCATGAACCAGTGGCCGCGTTACAAGACCACGGCCTCGATGGGCTACTTCAGGGAGGCGGAGCTGCCCTTCCAGTTCGCGCTGGCCAATGCCTTCACGCTGTGCGATGCCTATCACTGCTCAATGCACACCGGTACCAACTCCAACCGGCTTTTCCTCTGGACCGGAACCAACGGCCCGACCGGTGCCGGCGTGGCATCGCTGAACAACGAATGGGATGGCATCGACCCTTCAACTTACGGCTACGAGTGGAAAACCTATCCCGAGAGGTTGCAGGAAGCGAATGTGAGCTGGATCGTCTACCAGAACATGCCCGACAACTTCACAGACAACTCGCTCGCGGGGTTCAAGCAGTATCGCTTGGCCAACGAGAAGTCCGGCAAGCTTGTGAGCAGCGACGAGAGCGTAACGTCTCAGCCGGCCTACGATCCCGCCAGCGATGACATTGGCAACCCTCTTTACAAGGGCATCGCCAACACTATGCCCGATGGCGGCCTCCTTGAAAGCTTCCGGCAGGACATTAAGAACGGCAAGTTGCCGCAGGTTTCATGGATCGTGGCACCAGCAGCCTACTCGGAACACCCTGGCCCCTCAAGCCCGGTGCAGGGCGCCTGGTACACCCAGGAGGTTCTGGACGCATTGACGGCTGTGCCGGAGGTCTGGAGCAAGACCGTGCTGATCGTCAATTTTGACGAGAACGACGGATTCTTCGACCATGTGCCCTCGCCCTCCGCACCTTCACTCAACCCGGATGGCACTGTGGCCGGCAAGACCACGTTACCCGAAGCCGATATCGCATTCGAGCGCTTTACCCACCCCAGTTCGCCTGGCGCCACTGGCCAGCCAGTGCCCGATGGCCGAGTCTATGGGCCTGGCATGCGTGTGCCGATGTACGTGATCTCGCCCTGGAGCCGCGGCGGCTGGGTCAACTCACAGGTGTTTGACCACACCTCAGTGCTGCGTTTCCTCGAGGCGCGCTTCGGGGTTCGGGAAAGCAACATCAGCGCCTTTCGCCGCGCGGTGTGCGGCGACCTCACCAGCGCCTTCAACTTCGCAACGCCCAATAGTGAGGTTCTGCCCAAGCTCGCGGGGCGAAAGTCCAAGGACGAGGCCGATACGCTGCGCGATGAGCAACAGAAACTTGCACAGATCGTGCCGCCGGTCAACGCTCAGTTACCGAGCCAAGCCATAGGCACGCGGCCTTCCCGCGCGCTGCCCTACGAGTTGCATGTGAGCGCACGCAGCGATGCCATCAAAGGCAAGTTTCATTTGCTGTTTACCAATACGGGCAAGGCCGCCGCCGTGTTCCATGTCTACGACAAACTCAACCTTGATCGTCTGCCGCGCCGCTACATGGTGGAGCCCAACAAGACGCTGGACGACACTTGGAACGCTATGACCGACAACGCGGGACGCTACGACCTGTGGGTGCTCGGCCCGAATGGTTTTCATCGCCATCTGAAGGGCGATTTGAATAGTCTGCGTTCGGCTGGTGCTCCTAATCCGGAAGTGCGTGTGTGCTACGACATCGCCAACGGAAACGTCTACCTGAGCATGATGAACGCCGGCAAAGACGCCGCGAAATTCACGATCCGTGCAAAGGCTTACCGGGACGATGGTCCCTGGACGGCCATGGTCAACGGCGGCGGCACAGCGGAGCAGCACTGGGAGCTCGCCGCAAGCGGGCAATGGTATGACTTCGCCGTCACCTGCGATGCCGACGCGAGCTATTACCGCCGCTTCGCGGGCCGCGTCGAAACCGGTCGGCACACCGTCAGTGACCCAGCGATGGGCTTGTTGGATATCTAGCACGGTGCACGGGCCCGCCTGAATCCACTATGGCAGGCTGGCCTGTACATCAGAACCGGAAATCAACGATGGCATTGCAGATCAAAGACCTGCATAAAAGTTTTGGCGGGCAGACGATACTGGAGCGCATCGACCTGTCAGTCGGCCGTACCGAGTTCGTCTGCCTGCTGGGGCCGAGTGGCTGCGGCAAGACCACCTTGCTGCGCATCATTGCCGGACTCTTAATCCGCTGCCCAGCATGGGGCAAGCAGCAAGCTCGCGTGGCCAGAACTACTGGACATGGTAAAGCTGGGCAGTCTCAGAGCATGTTATCCGGAGCAGCCTTCCGGCGGACAACAGCAGCCCGTGGCCTCATCAAGCAAGTGGGTACGCCGCAGGCGGTTTACCTTCAACCCCGCACCCGATTCGTGGCCGACTTCATAGGCCACAGAAATTTGCTGCCGGTAGCCGCGTTAACCGCGCTGCCACCGCAATTTCTGGCTGGTGCGTCGACCGGCATGGATTGGATCAAGCGCAGCTGTGCGTGCGGCCTGAGAGCATCTGCCAGACACTCCCGGCGGGAGCCGCAGGGAGTGCTCCAGGGCTCGCTGTTCCTGCTGGCGCTGTGTAACTACTCTACCAATACCATAGACAGGGCCAAGTCACGATGATGACCGGCATGCGAACCATCGCCGCTGGCCCTGGAAGATGCCACCACCGTGATGTGTGGCGGTACAGTCCATGTGTTGCGCGACATTCGCCTGCCGGCCATGCGCATTACGCTTTTGGCGGTGGCAGTGTTCCTGTTCATGCGTTCGATGGTCACCTTGGCGGCGGTGATCTTCCCGGTCACGCCTTCGCTGCCGCTGGCGTCCGTAACCGTGATGCGACTGGATGAAGCAGGACTGAGGCCGGAAGCCGCTGCATTTTCGACCTGTATCATGGCGATTGTCGCTACAGTGGCAGACCTATTGCATGTGCTGACTGGGTGCGCACGAACCATAACCCAATGAAAAGCAGAACCCAAGGAAACTTCCAGCATGCTGAAAGAAGAGCGCTTCGTCCGAATCCGCAGTCTGCTCGCCACGTTCACCCGCGTCAGCACGGAGCGGGTTGCGCGAGATCTAGGTGTGTCGCGAGAAACCGCACGGCGCGACTTGCTGGATCTAGAAACGCTAGGCGCCTTGCGCCGAGTGCACGGTGGCGCCGTGGTCATAGGTCCCGAGCCGGAAGCCCCCTTGAGTGTGCGCCAGCGCTCCAACCCCTCGGAAAAAAGAAGTATTGCCAAAGCCGCACTGAAACTGCTAATGCCAAACCAGACCTTGTTCCTGGATTCAGGCACCACCACCAGCATCCTGGCCGAGGAACTGACCACCTTGAGCGGACTAACGGTGGTGACCAACTCTCTCTCGATTGCCCTCAAGCTCTCAAAAACGAACACCATGCTGGCATCCGACCACAGCATTATCCTGCTCGGTGGACGCGTTCATGCAGAAACACAGGCGGTCTACGGCGACATTACCATCGGTGAAATCCATCGCTACAAAGCAGACGTGGCAATGCTCTCACCTGTCGGCCTCGACGCCAAACATGGTGCGACTAGTTTTGAGCACCATGAATGCGAGGTCGCACGGGCCATGAGCACACAGGCCATGCGAGTGGTGATCTTGGCCGACCATAGCAAAATCGGCCAGAGCAGCCGGGTTAGTTACATTGCCCGGGCCGACATTGACACCGTCGTTACAAACAGCCGCGCACGGGACTTGCAAGGCTTCACAGCGCTCAAGCTAGCCGGCAGTCAGATAATAGTGGCCTGAGTCGGCTGGGGGTTCTGAAAATCATCTAGCCGGCATCCTGCCTTCGAGGTAGGTGTTTGGTCTAAAGTGAGTTTGCAAACTTTCTTTAACCAACTTGGAGGCTGAGATGAAATACTGCGGAATTGACCTTCATTCAAACAACAGCTTGGTGTCGGTAGTCGACGAGGAAGATCACGTTGTGGCCGAGAAGCGTTTACCCAATGATCTTGAAAAG
>Ga0079306_1001207_pt1 | contig 18137 bp, 15 predicted proteins | sample Methanotroph_Enr_FD_79181 | JGI IMG/M metagenome (GOLD analysis project Ga0079306, IMG submission 79181) | Enriched soil microbial communities from Old Woman Creek wetland in Ohio, USA - Methanotroph_Enrichment_5 | ecosystem: Environmental > Terrestrial > Soil > Wetlands | place: USA: Ohio...
ATGACCACCCGATTTTTTGGGCTTGGTTTTGCCAACCGGTGGCAGGGGGGACCGGAGGCATTGAGATTGGCGGGGAGGCCGAGGACGGCGAGAAGGGCTTTGAGATGGGGGCCTCCCTCCACCCAGATGTAGTCCTGATGGACTGCCATATGCCCGTAATGCGAGGACTCGAGGCAACTCAGAAAATTAAGAAAGATTTCCCAGAAACGAAGGTGATCGCCTTCTCGGCAACGGCCGAACTTGATCGAGTTCGGAAAGTCCTTCAAGCCGGCGCAAACGGGTATCTACTCAAGACTGCAAGCGCGGCGGAACTTCGACGAGCCATCGTCACAGTTCTGGGTGGGGCGACAGTCATCACTCCCTCCATCACATTTGACGTCGATGCACCAGATCTCGCCGCTCCGATCGAGAATTCATTGGGGCTGACCAAGCGCGAAATCCAGATATTGGAGTTGGCGGCTCGTGGTGTCACCAACAAGCAAATCGGCGAACAACTCAATTTGAGCAATCGAACGATCGAAGTGCACATGCACAACATCTTTATGAAACTCGGAGTTTCCTCCAGGACCGAGGCCGTTACACGGGCCATACGAGACCGTTCGATTCAATTGCCGCTCTAAGGGCATTCCACGTGAAAATGGCGTCTAGCCCATCGTCCACTCGACTCTTCACAACGTGGGTACGTAAGAACAAGCCGCCGTATAGAGATTACCGATTCTGGCTCATTCAGGCTCTCAATCTGATTACATCTATTGAGCTCCTAACTCTTTCGACTCAAGGCGAGAACGTCGATATTCTCACCAAGACGTTTGAGAATTCATTGATCGTGAAATCCTTCGTCCTGTTCTTCCTGCTCTCTGCACTCGCCTCCGGAGTGATCTTTGGCTTGCGTGGCGCCATCTTCACCATCGTCTTGACTTGGCTCTTTATTATTCCAAAATTCTTTCTCTGGTCTTCTTTACCGTATGACAACGTGATCATGGCAAGAGTCGTTGTGATAAGCGTCGTTTCCCTTGCCGTCGGATACCTCGTCTCTCGCGAACGTACTGCCCGTCTCAACCTTCAAGTTCTCAACGAAAAAATGAAAGAAATTATCCACGAAAAAGACAGGTTCTTTAAGCTTGCAAGTGAGGCACAAGAGAATGAGCGGCGGAGAATCTCCAGAGATCTCCATGATGACTCGCTCCAATTGTTAGCCGCGGTCATTCATCAATTGGATGGCGCGATAAATGCGGAAAGCCCCGAGAAGGCGAATGCGCAAATGATTCGTGCCAAAGAAACCATTACTCAAACTACAGACGCTATCCGACGATATTGCGAAGCGCTTCGCCCCATGCTCCTTGATACCTTGGGTTTACTCCCCTCAGTGGAATGGATCGGCCGAGAGCTGGAGCAGAGTTCCGGCATCAAGGTCAGTTTTGACACCGAGGGAGAAGTCCACCTTGTACGAGAAGACGACAGGATCCATATCTTCCGGGTGATGCAAGAGGCCTTTCACAACATCGAGAAGCACTCAAAGGCCACCGCCGTTCGGGTGCGTTGGAAATTCAGCGACCATGACTTGGAAATCTCCGTGACTGACAATGGAATCGGCATGTGGAATTTCGGCCCGACTCCGGCGAGATCACTTGGAATCCAGGGTATGCATGAACGGATGGAACTCGTGGGCGGCAAACTCGAGATTGAGAGCCAGCCAGGTTTTGGAACCAAGGTGACCCTTCAAATCCCCTTCGATTGATTCTCCCGCCTGCCTTACGACCTTGTCATTGATAGCTGAGAATCGGTGACCAATCGGGAGTTTTAGATTATTCTCAGATGTATCTTGAACTATCCAGAGCGGACTGGAGACCCGTGATGTCAGAGACAAAATGGATCGCACAGAAGGTATCGACGCTTTTCGATGAGGCTGTGCCAATCAAGTTTGCCGCTTTCGATGGAAGTGCGGCGGGAAATCTGAACTCCCCCAATATTCTTGAAATCAAATCTCCGCTTGCACTTCGCTACATACTTAGCCACCCGGGAGATCTGGGACTTGCACGTGCGTACATCACGAATCATCTGGATATTCGCGGAGACATCCATCAAACACTTCTCGCGCTCAAGGATTTCGTCAAACATCCGATGCCTGTCGACGGTCTAGCAAAATTGGCAACAGCTGTAGGACCTGCGATTGTCGTCAGACCTGGTCTGCCTGTCGAAGAAGCACCACCTCGATATCGACGGGGGCTACTTCATTCACTCACGCGGGACAGATCCGCTATTCATCATCACTACGACGTTTCCAACAACTTCTATTCCTTGGTCCTCGGACCGACGATGGTCTACTCATGCGCCGTATTTTCCGGCGATGAAACCACTCTCGAAGCCGCACAACTTGAGAAAGTTGACCTCATCTGCAGAAAACTTGATCTGAAACCCGGAATGAAATTGCTTGACGTGGGCTGTGGATGGGGCACGCTCATACTTCATGCGGTCAAAGAGTATGGAGTCAAAGCAGTTGGAGTCACCCTCAGCACAAATCAAGTGGAGTTAGCAAGGCAAAGAGTCGCGAAGGCCAACCTCGAAGATAAAATTGAAATTCGACTCCAAGATTATCGCGAGGTCGCCGAGACCGATTTTGACGCCATCTCCTCTGTCGGAATGAGCGAGCACGTCGGTGATTCCAAACTCGACTTGTACTTCAATCAGTTACATAAGCGCATCAAAGATCAGGGGCGCATCCTCAACCACTGCATCACACGACCAACTTCACGTGAGCGGGCTCGCACCGGCGCATTTATCGACCGGTACATATTCCCTGACGGCGAACTCACCTCCCCAAGTCGAGTCATCCAAGCCATGCACGACTCCGGCTTCGAGCTACGTCACAGCGAGAATCTCCGCGAGCACTATGCCAAGACGCTTGCGAAATGGTGCGAGAATCTCCAACACAATTGGGATGAGGCCGTCGCCGAAGTTGGAGTCAATCGCGCACGGATTTGGAATCTCTATATGACGCTAAGCCAGATCGGCTTTGAATCCAACTCAATTCAAGTACATCAGTTCCTCGGGGTAGATAACAACGCTGCGGGAAAAAATGACCTTCCCCTACGCCTTAACTTCTGAAATTGGTCTCAGGCTTTCACCGTCGACATAAACGTCGTAAATTCGCTTAGTGGATGGGTACTGCACCTCGACTATTTTGCCTGTATCTGGCATGGTGAATCGCACGATTTGAGGTCTCGAAGCATCTCTAGAGCCAACCGTTCCGTCTGAGGCAACGAAATCGTCCCTGTCGGTTGAGATAGTGGATCTTCCGTGTTGCTCTCTTACCAACGATTTCGAATAGGTCTCTATTGTGAGATTGAAGCGATCCGGGTGGTTAAGGCTTACTCCCTGCGGAAGATAGGTCACGATGATCTCCTGTCGATCTTTGCAGATAATCGTGTAGTTGTACCCCGGCTTTGGTCCAAGCCAATACGCTGTTATCTTCTCGGCTTCTACGTGCTTGATGAGTTCATCAGATGTCATGACTACCCCGCCCGAACGCAAGAGTTCATCCAGGCGTGCCCGTTCCGTAACATGGTTAAAGACCCCAAAGCCGGTCAGGACGAGAACGATTGATATCAGGGCGTCTATAAATATGTTTCTTTTGAAGCTTGGGTAAGCACGGTCGTAGCGTGCAAATATGTCGCGCTCCTTATTAACGTATTGCCGCAATGAACTCCGTCTTTCATTCATCTGAAAACCGCCCTTGATTATCTTCAGGATAAATCACCGAAGTTGTACCGCAAACGAATCAACCCGTGATAAGCCTCACCCGATTTTCGAGAGAGCTTCCGAATCGATCAGCATGGACAGTGGAGTTCGTGTCTGTGGGTAGGCGACGAAGACCTGACGTCCATCAGCCTTTATCTGCACGGTCATATGATCTATGAAAGATCTATCGTAGGAGAATGTATTCCCAGTCACAGTTAAGTCGGTCGCATTACTGATTTCCGAATCCCTGGAGAGGAGAACACCAGGGTTTCCTCCGTCTCCGGTTGTTTCAATCACGAGATTGCGTTGAGATGGGTTATCGATGCCAAGGCCCCCCGAAAGATAGGACACAGTCGCCTTGCCTGAATTGTCGGTGATAAGGGTGTACTTACTTCCGGAAATAGGGCCTAGCCAGTAAGCGAGAATCTTCTCCCTCACAACGACATCAGTCAGTTCCTTCGCCGTGAGGGTCTGCGCGCCAGAGGTTTCGAAGAGCGAATTTCGGCTGCTGTTCATCCCTGCCGTGGTTAACGCCATTGCTCCTGTAACCGAGACGACCGAGACCAATGCGACGGTGCCGAGATACCACTTGAAGTGAGGACGGGAACGACCGTAACGCATGCAATTTTTGCCCTGATTGCTGATGATCGTTCGTATTCTGCGAAGATTTACTGCCATGGGGAACCGCTCAATAAATTAAACTTTTAATGGCATGTTTTGTCATCAAGACCAGAGTCGTGCTGTCAGAGTAGCCCCCAAGTATGTCTGATCCCTCAAGTTGGTTACGAATCGAGGGTGCTATCCCCCTTGCCCTCAATGAGCTTGCGAGCCTGTTTGTACGCATCCGCGTCGATCTCCCCCGAAGCAAACCGATGATCCAGGACCTGACGTGGACTCTCTTGTACGGAGGTGGTCTTCTCCTTGCCCATCGAGCGTGTAATCAGCCATATTCCAACACCGACAAGGAGTATCCAGAACAGACCCATAACAAGCATCGCCCCGCCATCCATCCATCCGTACCCGTCGCCTCTGTACCAATTCATCACCCTCGGCTCCTTACCTAGTAGTCACTTTTGATCCAGATACATAGTAGAGACTAAAAATGAAAATCTTCCCTGAGAAATCTGAACATTCAATAATGAACCCACTTTCGCGTGTCCTGAACGAAAAGCCGGAGGCCATTGTGGCTTAATACGTGTGTGGGGCCCCTCGAAATAGATGTTCGAGGGGCCCCACTATGTCGTCACGCTATTTAGGTGAATATATTCTGTTATCTCTATCGACCGACGAAAGCCGACGGACCAGCGCCTTTTCAGTTTCCTGAAAAAACTCACCACTTATAGACCGACTCGAACCTGCCGTTCTCCCAACCCCCACGTCGTCGCCGTGTTGGTAACCTCTTTTAGGAAGTACCAGGATCGTTTCCCGATCCGCTTCTCATTCACTTAGACCGAAACCTAAATCAATGAGACAACACATTTATAGAACCGCGTTACTTCAATGTCAATAGAGAAAGACCAACTTCCAAGCGACAGCACTAGATTTTATTTTTCCAATACCAAGGTCGTCTGGCCGGATATCTCAGCACTCGATGTCTCCTTAAGAGTTGAGAGCACCTTGGTCCCAGCGCGGGCTCCTTGCACCGTGACCTTCCAATCACCTTTTCTCGGAAGGGTCAACGTCACTGCGGAGGAATTGGGGTTATGCGCAACCACGATGGTTTTCCAAGAATCCTTGAGGGCATTGCCATTTATAGAGTAGGCAATTACATTATTTGGCTCTTTGAGGAAAACCAGGTTCTTTCTTACTTGTGAAGAAGTAGACATTCGGAATGAGGGGTGGGCCTTTCTCAATGCGATGAGACCTTTGAAGTAATTTACAGTGACTGCATTCTTACTGCGTAGGTTCCACTTCAAGGAATTGATGCTGTCATCTGATTTGTAACTATTGGGATCACCGTTCTTGGATCGAAGGAACTCTTGTCCTGCCTGCATGAAAGGCACACCTTGCGCTAAGAGCGCGATGGAAGAGGAGAGTCGGTCCAATGCTTCAATCTTTGCCGGGCTCGCTCCCTTGACGCTTGACTTCAATTTATCGAAGAGCGTGAGGTTGTCATGGGACTCGACGTAGTTCACGGACTGGCTAGGTTCCTTCGTTGTCCATCGGCCATCAAAGGCCCCGCCGTAGTTGATGTTTCCGACAATTCCAACTTTCACATGGTCGATTTGAGATAGCTTGCCAGTCGCATAACCTTGATCGGTCGAATCGAATACAGAACCTTTAATTCCATCACGCAACTCATCGTTGAACGCAGCAATCCCCTTGAGTGATGCAATATTCTTCTGATTCGCGCGATCTGCGGCATCGAGGGTTCCCATATCCCAACCTTCGCCGATGATAAGAATGCTCGGATCAATCTGATCAAGTGCCTTGCGGATCTGCTGCATCGTTGTCAGGTCCAACAGCCCCATCAGATCAAAGCGAAAGCCATCGAAATGATACTCATTTGCCCAATACGTCACTGAATCAACAATGAATTTGCGGACCATTGGACGTTCTGAGGCGACATCGTTGCCGACTCCGCTGCCATTGGTCAGGCTTCCATCGGCGTTGGTTCTAAAGAAATATCCAGGAACAATCCTCTCCTCGCTGAATTCTGAAGCGTTGAATACGTGGTTGTAGACCACGTCCATCATCACACGAAGCTTGTCATCATGGAGAGCTTGAATCGCACTCTTAAGCTCGGAGATGCGGGCTACGGGATTGCTCGGATCAGTCGAATAAGAACCTTCCGGAACGTTGTAATTCTGAGGGTCATATCCCCAATTGAATGTGGGCGATGCTTCATCATTCGATGCAAAATCGAAAACGGGAAGAAGTTCCACATGCGTTACGCCCAAATCCTTGATGGCATTTACCCCCGTAGGGACTCCATTGCTCGCAGCCGTTTTTGTATCTGTGAATGCGAGGTATTTGCCTCGATGGGCCACTGGAATGTTTCCTGAAGGATCCATAGACAAATCACGCACATGCAATTCGTAGATCACGGCATCCGTTGGTTTGCCGCTAAATGATGGTTTGGCTTTTGACCAAGATTTGGGATTGGTCTTGGTGAGATCGACAACTACCCCGCGGGTGCCGTTGATCGTCGTCGCCCTAACGTAGGGATCCACGGCCTCTCGTTCAATGCCTCCGACGCTCACTCGATAGTTGTATATCGCTCCGTTGAGATCTCCTCTCACCATTGTGATCCAGGTTCCCTTCTCAGCCGGGTCCATATGCGTCACGAGACCCTGCCCAGTTGTTGAAGACTGGCTCGGATAAAGCACGAGGTCGACCGCACTCGCCGTCGGCGCCCAAACTCGAAATTGCGTCTGCGTTGTCGCATAGGTATTGCCAAGATCGCTACCTGTGTACGTATAGCGCGTATTAAACCCTTCCGAATTCATTATTTGCCCCGGAGTCGTACTGGCTTTTCCGAATGTAGGATGGGTGATGGTGTAGGTCTTGCCAAGCGTCACATCTGCGTCAAGGTTCAAGATAAGTCGACTGGCGCTTGTGGTGCTTCCATTTAACGGCGTAACAGAGACGACATTCAATCCGTCAGATATACCGAAGCCTTCGTTTCCAGAGCCAGATAGAGGCAACTTGGCACTCAGGTCCACGGTTATTTGGCGAAACCCGTCGATGCTTGCCGACCTGATGGTCGAAGTCGATACTGGTGCAGAGTTATAGATCTGCGTGTCCCCCTGTACGAGCCATATCTCGGCACTTCCATTGCCACCAAAATTGCTGATAAAACGATCATCGGAGATGTCCTTAGACGACCAATTGTTAAGCCGAATAATGAAGCCGATGTTGTCGAAATTCTGCATCCCAGGGATATCAATGGTAAGCACCTTCCCAAATGCATCTGCTCCGTTAAAATCCACCCCGTTAGTAGAAACTGCGACGTCGCCAGCGGTGCCCGCGACGTTCTTCCAGAGCCAGACATTCCAACCTGTGTAATCCTCTGCTGGGCGTTGATAATGAATAGTCAAGTGGACCGTGGAAGGAGAAGCTTGGGCGATCTGCGGCGAAATTCCCACAAGTAATGCCCCTGTGACGCCAATGGAGGCAAGCCTTAGAAGTCGCCTTCTGCGTACAGGCCTGGATCTCATGATTTCCTCCACCGATTGATTCGAAATCAAAGCACAGGTTTTGGGAATTACTAAGTAAGAACGGCACCTAAAGAGCCAATTTATCGGATCGTTACACGTTTGAACTTTTGCAGAGATAGTCATGAAGGACGCTTTGCAAATATACTAATTACGAGCGATTGCGACAGGTGTAATCATGGGACAGTGGCAGAGTTGGACCGACCAGGATGCGCGCATGTTCATATCAGTGCCCGTGGACTACGACGACAAATATTCGCGAGGTGTTCTTGGCGTAATCGCGGGCTCGACGAAGTTCCCGGGGGCAGCAGTGATGGTGTGCGATGCGGCCATGCGCACAGGCGTGGGGATGGTCCGATACTTAGGACCCAAGAAAGCCGAGAATCTCGTACTCACACACCGTCCAGAGGTCGTCACCGAGGATGGTCAGGTACAGGCCTGGGTGATCGGTTCAGGCATCGATGGCCGCCGAATTGGTTGGCGCCGTGAACTAAGGATTAGGGCCAAACTCGATCAGAGGATTCCCGTTGTCCTCGATGCCGGTGGCCTCTCCCTCATACCGCGCCTTCGCGGTCCTGTGCTCATTACCCCCCATTACCGAGAACTCGCCTCGCTCCTCAGCACCTTCGGAGCCTCCGTCACCGCTGAAGATGTGAGGAACGAACCGCAAAAATGGGCTCATTTTGCCGCCGACTCGCTGCAGGTATCTGTCCTCCTCAAGGGAAATGTCAGCTACGTCGTCTCCAAAGACCGGGAAATAGAACTCCCACAGGCCACGCCTTGGCTCGCGAGCGCAGGAACTGGTGATGTTCTTGCAGGCATTCTTGGCGCCCTTCTTGCGACCCACTCACATGAAATTGCAGATCAACCCGAGTTCCTTTCAGCATTGGCAGCAACGGGTTCGCTTATCCATTCGAAAGCTGCCGAGATGGCTTCCGTTGGCGGGCCCCTCACGGCCATGGGGGTCGCCCACGCGATCCCAAAAGTAATGAGTGATCTATTGCATAAAGGAAATTGAACCCGCCTACAGTCAAAATCCAATTCGCAAGTTACTTTTGACCATGCCTCAAAGAGTGCTACTCGTCAACGACGATGCATTCGAACTTATTACCTTAGCTGAGGCAATGCGCTTACGCGGAATCAACGTTGTTGGAGAGGCGCACACTCCCGCCGCTGCCGCAAACCTTTTCAAAACTCTTCTTCCCGAAGTCGTTGTCATTGATGCCCAATTCGACGATCACCGCGGAATCTCTCTTGCACGAAGCATGCGCCAAACAATAGCCAGCCTTGGCCTAGTCATAACTTCAGCATGCCCGGACCTTCGTCTCATCGGGCTTCGAGAAGACGACATCCCCGAAGGTACGCAAATCGTCCTCAAGCGATCGCTCTCTGACCTCAACGCTCTGTGCGATGCGATTCCCGATTCAATTCATGCTCTTCAGCGCCAAGAGGAGAGGCAGTGGGTAAACAAGTACGCTTCGCGTCACGAAAAGTCCTTCCTCGCCACAGTCAATCAACTCACTGATGTCCAAGCTGAGACTCTACGTCTTGTCGCCATGGGCATGAGCAACGGCGAAATTGGGCGACTGCGATATGTGAGCGAGAAATCCGTCGAACAGATCGTGGCGCGAATTGCTTGCCATTTGGGCATAACACCTGATCGCAGCCATAATCTCCGAGTTTTGATGACAAATGAGTACAACAAGTGGATCGGCGCGCCTAGACACTAGGTTCACAGAATTTCAGTTCGCCGATCTTAAGTTTGGTCGGGTATCGTCTTGAACATGGATCTATCAGTTCTCCGCTCCCAATGGAGTGATGTGCTCGACTATCTCGAACGACAAGATCGCATGGCCTGGATTGCATTCTTTGATGCTCGCCTGGCTCGGTTGGAAGGATCAACATTGCATCTTGATTTCTCCGACAGCCGCAAATTTGCTGGAAACCTCGAATACGACAGTATTCGCAATCACCACAAAGTCGCACTAGAAGATGCAATCCGAGCCGTAATCGGAATTGAACTCCAGGTAGTTGATGAAAAATGAGACTACGAGGAATTCCCCTTCTCCTCTGCGTAATCGTTGCCTTGGCCAACACGAACCTATCCCCTGCTCTTGCTCTCTCTAACAGTCTCTCCCTGACAGTCAGACAGACCCCAAGCGTCGCCGATCCTCTGGTAAGTCTGTTTGGACAGTTGAAACCAGTGAAAAAGGCCCAAAAGGTGATTATCGAGGTGGAGCTCAACAAAAAATGGCACAGGACCATACTTGCGACATCTACGACTTCGTCGGGTACGTGGAAGATCGAGGCAGTAGCAACCGCATTGAATGCAACTGTGAAATATCGCGCGGTTGCGATAGTTGGAAGCAAGCGCGTGTACTCCAGCGCGCGATCGGTAAAGATTCAACAGACGCCTGAAATGAATAGCGCCGACCCTGCATCGCTCATCAGCGAAAGTGGTCCAGGTGGGCGCATCCACGGGATGGATATCAGCAAGTGGCAACATCCAAACAACGCGCCGATTGACTTTGTGAAGATGTACAAAGCAGGAATTAGATTTGTCATGATCAAATCATCTGATTCTCGGGACACATCAGATGCGCAGGCATTGAAGTATCTAGTGATGGATCATAATGCGGCTCAAGCCGCCGGCATTTACACAGGGTTCTACTACTATGCAACTTTGCCCGACACCACGGATACAACGGTCATTGTTCAAGATGCCCAAGCACAAGCGCAGAAGGCAATCTGGAGACTGGCAAGTCTCGGTGGATACACCAACCGCGATCTCTCCTACGCCCTTGACCTTGAAAACAATTGCGTTCGCGTTTCTGCAAGTGGTTCATGTAGCAAATACGCATCACGAAGTGCCGTGACACTGTGGGCCACTACGTGGCTGGCTTCTGTCGCCGACAAAACCGGGCGCGCGCCAATTATCTATTCGTATCCGCAATTCCTCGAAAATGCCATGACGCGCAACTCAACGCTTCTTAAATATCCGCTGTGGATCGCCCATTATTCTTTGAATCCATTTGACCCCCTCTCCCAACCTGGGCAGAAGACGGCCGGATGTTTTGTCCATTCATGGACAACTTCCAACTGCTCATCATTGTGGATGGTGTGGCAGTACACCTCCTGTGGGATTGCCAAGAAATACGGGGTTCCCGGTACCAGAGTTGATCTTGACGTCTTTCGTGGCACTGCGAGCGCGTTTTTAGATTTAGTGAAGGGCACATGGACCCCAGAGGCCGCCGACCTTATGCCCGTTCAAGAGCCGTCAACAACAACCATTAAATCAATGACGGCAACCTCCTCCAACAAACCCGTTGTCTTCATGGTTGATGTAACTCGTCCATCCCAAACACCCGTGGTGACGGGCACGGTGAAATTCGTGCCGGATCCAGCAAGTGGACTTAACCTCACGCCCAACCAGAGCGCGGTCAGATCATCAAGTGGGAGTTGGACCTTGACGGTCAAGGGGCTCCCGGCCGGAACGTGGAATGGCGCGGTCGTCTTCACTGATGTATCCGGCACTCACGCAACAAGTTCGGCCCCGGTTCAACTGACAATCGCGCCAGGCCCAACTCCGTCTCCCACACCAACGGCAACACCTAGTCCAACGCCCACGGTCAAACCCAAACCAACAGGCACACCCAAGCCAACTAAAGCGCCTGTAGTAGATGGGTGCGTCAATCAGATTAAGAATTAACCGCCGTTTCAGGCATGAGGAGTCGGCTGGCCTCGGCACGCTCCCTCTCCAGAATCACCCTGTACTTGTTGATTGACTCAGCACGTTCCTTGCGACTCCAGCCCAACAAAGGCGCGATGATGTCAGCAATATCTTCAAGGAGGGCAGAGCCATTTTCGTCGGCCTCAAATGCAATACGTGTTCGACGCGCGACGACGTCCTCCACTGATCGCGCACCTTCATGACTGACCGCATAATGAATCTCTGCGCGAAGGTAAGGAAGTCCTCCACCCAAAGGCTTGGAAAGCGACTTATCATGCGATATCAATTCAAGAATCTCACTGATCAGTGAGCCATAGCGATTGAGAAGATGCGTGACCGTCGATTCGGAAAGATGGGTTTCCTCTGAGATCAACGCAATCTGTTGAACTAACGCGTTGTAGCCATCGGCTCCAACAATGGGAAGTCGATCCGTTGTGGAATCTCGGACCTCCTTATGAAGTTCTTTGCCAGCAAGATCTATTACGTCCTCAGCCATCACCCGGTACGTCGTGTACTTGCCGCCAGCAATGCTGACAAATCCTGGCGTGGGTCGGTCAACAGTGTGTTCACGCGAGAGCTTCGTCGTTGAGGCATCTGCTTTTCGCGAAACCAATGGCCTAAGCCCCGCGTACACCCCAATAATGTCCTCATAGCGCAATTGGGGCTCGAGCACGCGATTTGCTTGAGTAAGTATGTAATCAATATCGTCACGATTGGCCAGGGGTTCGTTTGGATCGCCTTTGTAGTCCGTGTCAGTGGTCCCTACAATCCACTTGTCTTCCCATGGAATCACAAAAAGGACTGAGACTGGTGTCTTCAAAATGATACCTGCGTCAGACTTAATAGCAGAACCTGGAAGCACTATGTGGGCACCTTTGCTCATTCGAACTTCGTAGCCCGCTTTAAGGCCAAAACGTTCGTGCAACTCGTCACTCCATACTCCGGCGCACATGACGGTCGCACCAGCGCGAACATTGATGAGTTCGCCTGTTTCTACATTTCTCACTACAGCTCCGATCACACGCTTCCCTTCCTTGATGAGGGACTCGCAGGACACACCGGTTGCAATAACGGCGCCGTGACGTGCAGCCGTTCTTGCAACCATCATCGTGTATCGCGCATCATCTACTTGCGCGTCAAAGTACTTGATAGCTCCGGTGACGATGTCCTGGCGTAGGCAGGGTGCAATCTGTGCCACATTCTTCTGACTCAAATGTTTGTGCCATGGAAGCGCACGTTGGAAACCGCGAAGTACGTCATAGAGTGCCAGACCCGCACCGACGTACGTGCGGTCTTTGAGTTTTTCATGGAGTGGATATAGAAAAGCGACTGGCTTAACAAGGTGAGGAGCAAGTGTTGTGACCAATGCTTCACGTTCTTGAAGCGCCTCACGCACAAGCCTGAAGTCATACTGTTCGAGATAGCGCAGTCCGCCGTGAATCAACTTACTTGAGCGGCTTGATGTCCCCGATGCCAAGTCGTGCGGTTCGACTAAAGCAACTTTCAGTCCTCTTGAGGCGGCATCAAGGGCAGCACCCACCCCGTTGATCCCTCCACCTACAACAAGGACATCAAATTTCTCAGCGGATAAAGCTTTAAGAGCATCGCGATGTTGTTGGGGGTCTAATCGCGAGTCAAACATCATGCTCTCCACTTCGATTGTCTATAAGGAAGAGTGTAATCTATCGGCAAAGTGAGGTGCTTTATGTCTTATATCGGAAGTTTGGACCAAGGCACCAGCAGTACTCGTTTTATGATCTTCGATCACAAAGGAGTAGTTGTAGGGCAACACCAAGTTGAGCATCAACAAATACTCCCCCGGTCTGGCTGGGTCGAGCATGATCCAGCCGAAATCTGGCTACGCACTCAAGAGGCAATCGCAGGCGCACTTTCGAAAGCCAAACTCAGTGGAAAAGATTTAAAGGCAATAGGAATCACCAATCAACGTGAAACAACACTTTTTTGGGATAGGCGCACTGGCAAACCTCTTAGCAACGCAATAGTGTGGCAAGACATTCGGACCGACGAATACATTGCCATGCTGTCGGAAACAGATCGAGCAACCGTTCATGAACGAACGGGCCTGCCTGTCGCTCCCTACTTTTCGGCGACCAAGATGAATTGGTTGTTGACGCATAACTCTGGAATTAGGGAGGGCGTCGCCGCTGGGACGGCGCTAGCAGGAACCATTGACACGTGGTTGCTCTGGAACCTGTCGGGTGGTCCTAGTGGAGGCGCCCACTTGACGGACGTGACAAACGCCAGCAGAACTCTTCTGATGAATCTTGAAACCCTGCAGTGGGACAAGGACTTGCTTTCGATCTTTGATGTTCCCAGTGCATGCCTTCCGGAGATTCGCTCGTCATCAGAGATATACGCGATGACCGACCCTGCTGGTCCCCTCGGTTGCGCGATACCTATAGCTTCCATACTGGGTGACCAACAAGCCGCAATGGTGGGCCAAGCATGTTTCGATCATGGTCAATCCAAAACGACGTATGGCACGGGGAATTTTGCCCTGCTAAACACAGGCACCCAGATCGTGCGCTCGAGGAGCGGCCTGCTCTCAACAGTTCTTTTCAAGTTCGGCGATGGCCCCGTCCACTATGCATTAGAGGGTTCAGTGGCAGTCACCGGCTCGGCAATTCAATGGCTTAGAGATCAACTCGGAATCATCAGCGAGACGAGTGAAATTGAAATACTCGCGAGATCGGTCCAAGACAACGGTGGAGTTTGTTTTGTCCCGGCATTCTCTGGCCTCTTCGCACCTCATTGGCGTAGCGATGCTCGAGGTGTCATCGTAGGTCTTACTCGGGCATCGACGAAGGCTCACTTGGCGCGCGCTACTCTCGAGGCAATCTGCTACCAAACAAAGGAAATTCTGGATGCGATGTCAACAGATAGCGGAACATCTCTACAAGAGATGCGAGTAGACGGTGGCATCACATCGAATGAACTCTGCATGCAACTTCAGGCAGATACTATGGGAATCGACATCGTCCGCCCACAGATTCAAGAGACGACGGCCCTCGGGGCAGCATATGCGGCGGGATTGGCCGTGGGTTTTTGGTCAGGAATTGATGAAATTCGCACACAATGGAAACAATCTCGCCGGTGGACTCCCAGCACCAGCGAGGAGGAACGCGAAGCAGGCTTCACACAATGGAAGAAAGCCATTGAGAAATCTTTGGGTTGGGCAGAGTGATTCCAGACTTTAAACCATCAGTGCGACCTATTGATGGGTTTGGTTAGTTACTCGACCGGAACTACGCGCAGTACCTCCACCCCTCCTATATCGCCAAGGATATTAAGGAGGTCGGTTGGATCACTTCCCGGTATGGCAACCGTAATGTCGTCATATCCGCGTCCCTCTTCACTTTTCATAACTACAAGTCCTCGAATATCACCACCGGCGAAACCGATCGCTGACGCGACAGCGCCCAAGGATCCAGGTCGATCGGGAAGTGAGACATGTAATCGGAAAATTGCCATGCCTCACCCTATCCTTACCTATCTATTTACACGTGTACTACATGTAAATTTCGTATTTCCTCACGACTCCTTGGTCGCCACCTCACTGCGAAGGAGCAGAACCAAGCACGACTTTGAAGGTCTTGGAACCACCAGCAGGAAGGTCAACGGTCACCGAGACCGTAGAGCCTGGGGCGTACGATCGAATGCGAACTATGCACGCGACTTCATCGGCAATTCTGATTCCATCAATGGACCGAACAACTGAACCAACAGGAATGCCTGCTGAAGCAGCAGCCCCACCCGTATCCAGTCTCGCGATCTTCGCGCCAATGCCATCGTAGGTGCCGTCAAAATAGACGCCAAGAACTGGCCGTGTTGACGCCCCGGTATCGATGATTTCGTTTGCAACGCGCTTGGCCTCGTTGATCGGAATTGAAAAACCGAGTCCTATGTTTCCGCTGGTGCTGCCCGATGACAGGGACGCAATTGCCGAGTTCACTCCGACGATTCGACCGGACGAATCCAGAAGTGCGCCACCGGAATTGCCCGGGTTAATAGCCGCATCGGTTTGAATAGCATCGATATACGACTCTGCTCCAACATTTCCAGTAGTCACTGGTCTATTGAGGGCTGAAACGATTCCACTTGTAACCGTGCTAGCTAATCCAAGCGGAGAACCAATAGCCACGACTGGGTCGCCGATGCTCAACTTGGAGGAATCGCCGAAAGCAATCACGGGAAGATTTCCCTTTTGCACTTTGAGAACTGCAAGGTCATAAATCGTGTCGCGCCCGACGATCGTGGCCGCAATGGTGTCGCCATTATTAAATTCCACGCTAATTGTCCCGGCGCCGCCTACTGCCGCATCTACAACGTGATTGTTGGTGAGAATGTAACTAGTTGTGGAATTCGTCCGGATGATCGAACCTGATCCGGTATCTCCACCCGTTGATGTGGTGACATCTATTGAAACAACACTAGGAGTTGCAGCAGCGGCGACAGCTTTCACGCTCATACCGCCCGTTCCCAGATCCACCAGAGTTCTGGTCTTCGAACACACCCCATTGGCCGAGTAGTACATGGCCGAAGTTCTATTGTCGACGCAAGCCTTCAAAGCTGGAGAGGTAGGCGTAACCGCTGTCGCCACCCCTCCGACGATTGTTGCTCCCAATAAGAATCCGACGCCGATCTTCACGGGAGTGGATCGGAATAGGGAGGTTTTTACGTCATTCATTATTAGAGGCATATTTCAACCTTTCGGATAAAAGCTACGCTGACCAACATAGTCATTCAAGGTAGAACAAAACCAATGATTGCCTGAAAGTTTGATTAGAGTTTACTCGGCCGCAAAAATATGGCTATGCCTGGACTATCCACTCTCCGCTGATTGCCACCTTTACAGGTGGCAGTGGCGCAGGTGCTGGCCCCGCAATGACCGCGGCTCCGTTGAATGGGTCATAAACTGCGCCATGGCACGGGCAGACAAGAGCCTTATCTGGAGGCGAATAGGAGACCGTGCAGCCTTGGTGAGTGCAAATTTCCGTGTAGGCAAATACTCCATTTTTCGTTCTGAAAACAATGGCGGGTTGTCCGTCCGCGGTCGCGAATTCGTGCGTGTTGCCCACCGGAAGACTTGCCAATTTGATGATCTGGTTGGCAGATACAGCCCCTGATGTCGAGAGGGCGGTCCTGCCAGGTGATGTTGGCTTAAAGACAAACCTTCCAACAATCATTGCTGCAATTGATGTAATCCCCAAGGCTCCGACTCGCATCGCCCCACGACGGTCCAACGACACGTCCACTTTTCGTCGCTTTCCGACAAGGGTTAGAAAGTACGAGAGCCATAGAACTGCATATGCCGTATCGCTTCCCAGAAAGTATGGCTTCACGTGCCACGTAGCGGCGATCCACAGGCCAACCGACATTGAGAAGCCGACAAAGGCCGTAAAAGTTGGAGCGATCCAAAAAAGCGTGGCAATTCCAATGGCGAATTCCAGGATTGTCACGCCCACGCCGACAAGGGTGGCGTGCTCGATCATCCGCCGAAAAAGAAATCCCATCGGCGAGTTGCTTGCGTAGCCCGTGAGCTGCTTTCCGATATAAGTGGAGCCCGTGCGACTCAGAAAGCCAGGATCAGTGGCTTTATTCCAGCCTCCATATATCCAGGTAACGCCTAACCAGAGTCGGATCACTCGAACTGCCGGTGATTGTGCTCGCCAAGAGGAGACTACGGCGCGAAGAAAAGTTCGCGGAGAAGGGGAAGACATGGACCTCAGAATATCTGTTGAATCTGAGAAAATCCTCAAAGAAATAAACTTGGCGCTCCCTGACTTGGACTCGAACCAAGAACCTGCCGGTTAACAGCCGGCTGCTCTGCCAATTGAGCTATCAGGGACTACGAAATCTTTCTGGCTAGGCAGTCGCAAACTCTAGCGCACCACAACGGGTGGCCAGAAATCCGCCTATAACTCACCCAGGGCCAGGTCGTGCAGAACTCTTCGGGATGCTTCCAAGGCGACCAATTCGGTGAAAAGAGCCGTGTATTCTGCCTCACTCGTCACTGGGTTGATCCGCTGAAGGGTCGATTTGACCTCGGCGACCCTTCTGCTTAATGCCACTTCCCGAAGTCGAGCAACAATGCTCTGAACATAGCGGGCTGAGATTTCGCCGTCCGTGCGAATGGGTTCGACGGAAAGTTCAGCGATCAATGCCTTCATGCGCTCATCATCGGTCTGGTCCAGACGGGCCTTTGAATCGGCATGTTGGTCGATCACAGTGCGCAAATGTCGATATGCCGGATGAGTAAAGGCATCCACTTCAATGTGCGTCCACTCGACGACCAACTCGGGCATTTGGAGACGCGCTTTAAGGACTTCACGTTCAAGGGCCAAACGAGGTTCAGAAGGATTTGGACGCCATGAAGAATCTGCGACAGGAACGTTCTCTTCATGTGGGCTTGCAACCGCCCCTCGACAGACTGCGGCTGCGACTGTTTCCACTTCCACGCCCAACCAACCCGCCAGCAACCTGACGTATTC
>Ga0079306_1001213_pt1 | contig 18034 bp, 17 predicted proteins | sample Methanotroph_Enr_FD_79181 | JGI IMG/M metagenome (GOLD analysis project Ga0079306, IMG submission 79181) | Enriched soil microbial communities from Old Woman Creek wetland in Ohio, USA - Methanotroph_Enrichment_5 | ecosystem: Environmental > Terrestrial > Soil > Wetlands | place: USA: Ohio...
GGCGGATTTTATTGGAATTCCCAGCTGGGCAGAGCTATTGCCCATATCGGCACTGACAATTCTAATAGCCACAGCGATGGCGGTTTACATTTTCCATTACCACAGGCGCGTGATAAAGAACAACATGCGAGGGGCGGCGCTTGCTGCGATGTTCCTGGTTCTGCTTGTGGCGGCCAAGGCGACAATGCTTTTTTCAGGCGCCGGCTATATAATGAGCATCGCGACTGGAACGATAGTGACCTGCGCGATAATTTTAACAATCGCTTACGACCAGCGGTTCGCGATAGCTATGAGTCTTTTTTACTCGATCATGATTTGGCTTGGGGTTGGGCATTTCGACCGGATGGATATTTTTGTCGTTATGACCGCGGGCGTGATGACATGCTGTTTTTGTCTCAAAGAAATACGCACGCGGATGAAGCTTATCGAAGTGATAGTGCTCACGGCGGCGATGGTTTTTATAACGGCTGGACTGCTTGGGGCGCTGAGGCGGGCGGGCAATCCTGAATTCGGCATAAACGTTATATTCCAAACCGCGGGGTCGACAACATTTACAGTGCTGATGGTTGGACTTATTATAAATGGTTTGCTGCCGGTGATCGAAAAAGTATTCAAGGTAGCAACGAGCATGACCTTGCTGGACTACAGCGACGCGAGCCAGCCTCTGCTTAAACGTCTTGCACTTGAGGCGCCGGGTACATACAGCCACAGCCTGATGATCGGCTCACTTGCCGAGTCGGCGGCGGAATCAATCGGGGCAAACGGGCTGCTTTGCAGGGTTGGATCTTATTATCATGATATCGGCAAGATCAACAAGCCGGGATATTTTGTTGAGAACCAGATGGGGGCGGTGAGCAGGCATAAGGAACTTTCGCCTGCGATGAGCCAATTGGTGATCGTTGGACATGTTAAAGACGGCATCGAGATGGCACGGGAATACAATTTGCCCGCGGTGCTGCGGCAGTTCGTGGAGACGCATCACGGCACGACGCTGATAGAATATTTTTACAACGAGGCCAAGAAGCGTGAAGATGAAGAAACGACAGGGCTGGTTTCCGAATCTGATTTCCGCTATGGCGGGCCAAAGCCGAAATCAAAGGAAGCGGCGATCGTAATGCTTGCAGACAGTGTTGAGGGCGCGGTGAGGTCGCTTTCGGAAATTTCACCGGCGCGTATCGATGCGGTTGTACACAATATGGCAATGAAACGGCTCCAGGACGGGCAATTTGATGAATGCGATCTGACGCTTCGCGAGCTTAGCAAAATCGAGGCTAGCTTGAGCAAGTCGCTGGCAGCGCATTATCACGGCAGAATCGCATATCCGAAGGCACAGCCGGAAAAACCACATAATGGCGGGCCGCATGAGCCATTTGAGAAGATCAGCTGAAATGCTTAAAAAGTTAAAAGTTAAAAATTCAAAGTTAAAAATTGTGGAGTCGCTGCGCGAGACTTTTTATTGGCTGGATTCCCGCCTTCGCGGGAATGACAAGTCTTTTTTTTGGGCACAGGGTTTTAAACGGTGGTGAGTTTTGTGTGGTAAACCCCCAGGACAAGCCTGGGGGCTAAACGGAGAACATGCGGTTTTCTGCGGAGCAAGATGACTTCTAAGAGTTTGAAAAATATCAAGGTTACGATACGAGATGAAGCGAAGGCTGTGAAGTTCAATAAGGCCAGGCTTGGGCGGATGATCGAATCGCTTTGCGGCAGGTTCAAAATCAAATCGGCTGCGATAAATATACTCATTACGGACAGCGATGGAATTAAAAAAGTAAATCGCGAGTTCCTTAAAAGTACAAAGAACACTGACGTGATAAGCTTTGATCTGACCGATAAGCTCGAGGGCAGGCGGGTGTTCGATATGATCGTCAACGGCGAGATGGCATTTACGAAAGCGAAAAAGCTCGGCCACAGCGGTGAGGCAGAGCTTGCATTATATGTAGTGCACGGTTTCTTGCATAATGCGGGATTCGACGATCTTGCGGCGGCAAAGGCAAAGAAGATGCACCTGATGGAAGATTTGCTGCTTACGGAATTCGGGTATGGGCAGGTTTACGCAGGGGCTGCCAAGCGGGCATAAAATATGGGGATGTGGATCACAATAATAATAGTTCTGTGCGGGGCGAGTCTGTTCTTTTCAATCGCAGCAACTTCACTGAGGATGTTCAACAGGGTCAAGCTCCAGCAGGCGTGTGAAAAGCTGGGACGAGAAGAACGCCTGGCAAGGATATTGGAGTCGTCGCATGAGGTAGCCACTGTGTGTTCGTTTTGGCGGCTGGCGATAAATTTCGCGATACTTCTTTTGCTGCTGGCGATGCTTACGGTCGGCCATGATCGTGTGGCTGTGATAGATTTCGTGATCTCATTTGCGATAGCGATGGGGATACTGCTGATATTTTCACTTGCGATACCACACGCGGTAGCGAGATATGTCGGAGAGCGGTTTCTTGCGCGGACTTGGGGGCTGCTCAAATTAGTGGCGGTGCTGTCGTGGCCGGTTCTGATGATTGTGCGGGCATACGACCTGCTGGTGCGAAGGCTTGCTGGTGTGGCAATGGTAAGCGGCGAAGAAGCACAGGAACAAAGAGAGGAACAGTTCCTAAATGTAGTCGAGCAGGGCAAAATGGAAGGCGTGGTCGATGAGGAAGAGCAGGAGATGATCGAAAACGTGCTCGAACTTAGCGATATAACGGTCCAGCAGATAATGACGCCGCGAACGGACGTGGTGGCGATAGAAGCAAAACTCGATTTTGAAGGGGTTTTAAAGGCTATTGCGACGGGACATTCCAGGATACCGGTCTTCGAGAACACAATAGACAATATTATCGGGTTCATTTACGCAAAAGATATGCTTAACCTTTTCGGGCAAGATACATCGAGCTTTGATATGAGAAAATATCTGCGGCCGGCGTATTTTGTACCCGAGACAAAACTGTTGCGTGTGCTGCTTCATGAATTCCAGGCACAGAAACTGCATATAGCTGTAGTGCTGGATGAGTATGGCGGCACAGCGGGTGTTGTCACGATCGAGGATATTTTAGAAGAGCTGGTCGGAGAAATCGCAGACGAATATGAGGAACTGCCCGCGCAAAGCATAAGCAAGATCGACGAGAGTGCAATCGAAGTTGATGCGCGCATAAGGATCGATGAGGTGAATTCCGAATTTGAAATCGAGCTGCCCGAAGATCAGGATTATGATACGCTGGGCGGATTTATTTTTTCGCACCTGGGCTACATACCCAAAACAGGCGAATCGTTCGAATGGGATTCATTGAAATTTACGATCACGTCAGCAGAAACACGCAAAATAAACCGGGTGAAAATACGCAAGATCGCCAGGCAAGAATGATATGCTAAAAAAAGACGAGGCAATCTGCATTCGCTCGCTTGATTATTCCGACACGAGCCAGATACTCACATTCTTTTCCCGCGAAAACGGAAAATTCGACGCCATAGCAAAAGGGTCTAAGCGGGCCAAATCCGCTTTCGGCGGGCCGATAGAGATTTTCGCCTGCGGCGAAGTGGTATTCACGGAGGCCGGGCATGGTAAGCTGAGCGGGATCTCTGAATTTGCCAATACTCCGAGATTTTTTGCGCTGCGGCGAAATCTTGATTCGCTCAATGCCGCGTTGTTCGGGGCGGAACTGATGGAACTTTTGATGCAGGATTTTGATCCGCATGAGGATCTTTACGATTTTTTCCTGCGATATCTTGAACAGCTTACGGAAACAAAGGACAAAAATAGTTCGCTTGCGCTTTTGATAGGATTCCAGGTAGAAGTACTTAAGCAGGTGGGGCATGGGCCGGTGCTTGAACAATGTGTGAATTGTCGGACAAAGCTCAATGCAAGATGGCCGATCGTTTATTTCAGTAACAGCGGGCCGGGCATAATATGCAGGGATTGCGAGATGGCCTTCACCGATAAAATCCATATCGACAAGGAGGCCGCGATCGCACTTGCTGGGCAAAAAAGCTTGGCTCAACTGCCGCTTGGTGTGCTTGAACAGGTGGAACGCATACTGATCGGCTACTTGACGGACCTGCTCAATAAGCCGCCGAAGATGGCGAGGGTTTTTTTACCAAAATCCTAGAGCAAATCGTCCTGCTCGTCATGGACGGGGGTTTTTGATCCTTTGTATTTTACGCCGATGTGTTTGCAGGCGGCTTCGGTAATTTCGCGACCTTTCTTTGTGCGGCGAAGGAAACCGATCTGAAGCATGTACGGTTCAACGACATCTTCAAGAGTGTCGCGTTCTTCGCCGAGCGTGGCGGCGATTGCTTCAATGCCGGCTGGGCCGCCGTCGTAAACGGTCGCTATAGAGCGGAGCACGGCGCGGTCAAGTTCATCAAGGCCGAGTTCATCGATCTGTTCCATTTTCAGCGCTTTATCAACAACATCCTTACTTAACTGGCCCGATCCTTTGACCTGTGCGTAATCGCGGACTCTTTTGAGAAGGCGATTGGCGATACGCGGCGTGCCGCGGGAGCGTGAAGCTATCATTTCAAGTGCGCTATCCGCTGAAGGCAGATTGAGAAGCCGGGCGGATCTTTCGAGGATAAGTGCGAGGTCATCGGGGCTGTAGAATTCGAGGTGATACATCATTCCGAATCGGCCGCGCAATGGCGCACTTAACAGGCCCGCGCGGGTCGTTGCACCGATCAATGTGAAACGCTTAAGAGGAAAGTTGATCGTTTTAGCATGGAGGCCGGAGTCAACGGTGAAATCAACTTTGAAATCTTCCATAGCGGGATAGATGAATTCTTCAACAGAAGTTGAGAGGCGGTGTATTTCGTCGATGAAAAGAATATCGCCGGAGCCAACGTTTGTGAGAAGTCCCATTACGTCGCCCTGTTTTACAAGGGCCGGGCCTGATGAGACGCGGATGGCAGAACCCATTTCGGCGGCGATGACGTTTGCGAGAGTTGTCTTGCCCAGGCCGGGCGGGCCGTAGAAAAGGATGTGTTCGAGCGGTTCATTCCTTTGTTTGGCGGCCTGAATAGCAATGGAGAGCTTGTCCTTTACCGAATTCTGGCCGACAACTTCGTCGAGCGTTTTCGGGCGCAGAGCGGAATTGAAATGCTCCTCCTGCTCGCTCATTGATTCGCTACTTAATACTCTATCGATTGCCATAATTACCTTTGAAAACTGAACGTTCGACGTTCATCTGTTTTTAAACCGCGACGCCCTGCTTGAGTTTGTATACAAACGGCACGAGTTCTTCAGCGGTTTTGATATCGGGATTCTTTTTACAGGCAAGGGCGATAAGTTCCATCGCTTCGTTGCGTTTTTCGCCCCAGGCGATAAGGATCTCGAGTGCCTCGATCTGATAGTTGTCAAATTTGCCGCCAGCGGGAGCGGAGACACCACTGTGGACGGCAGCGAAATCCTTGAGTTTGCCTTTGAGTTCCGCAATTATCTGCTGGGCAAGGCGCTTGCCTATCTCCGGAAGTGACTGGAGCGTCTTTTCGTCGCCATCTTCGACGGCAGCGGCAATGGTTTCGATCGGAATTGCCAGTGACCGCAGGGCCTTTCGCACGCCGATACCCTTAACAGTTGTATATTTATTGAAAAACTCTCGCTCGGCTTCGGTACCAAAACCGATCATGCGCGGAATAAGATTGCCGCCGGCGGGATTGCCTTCAAAATACTGCATCGTGCAAAGCGAAATTTCCTTACCGATCTTACCGGCCAAGGCGCTGACGAGATATCCTGGCACCATTACCTCATACGCGATCTGGCCCGTCTTGACGATGGCCCTGTCGGTGCCAAGTTTTAGAAGATTGCCTTCAAGCTGTACTATCATAAAATCCTCACTTTAATACTTTGGACCCAGCATGGCGTTTGCGCCGCAAAGTGCAGCGGCGATGGCATCGGCGACATCTGCAGGTTCGGGCATGCTTTTCAAATTCAGCAGCGACTGGATCGAAAGCTGCATCTGGTTCTTGGTTGCACGGCCATTGCCGGTAAGCGATTTTTTTATCCGCGTCGCGGCGAAACTCTCGACGGGTATTTTAAAGCTTGCGGCTTTTTGGAGTATGACACCGCGAGCGTGGCCCATGAGAACGGCTGTTTGCGGGTGCTGGTAATGCGAATACAATTGTTCGACGGCCATCAGCTCGGGATGAAAATTTTCCAAAATAATTGTTATATCCGAGGCGATCTGCTGGAGCCTGACTTCAAGCCTGGTATCGGCCTTTGTTCGCAGCACACCTGCTTCGCGCAGTTTAAAACTTCGGCCGCTTGATTCGATAACCGCGTAGCCGCAGAGGTTAAGGCCGGGGTCAATGCCCAGTATCCTCATTTACGTCTCCAGGCGGTTGAGCCGGGCTTGTCTTCGAGAATGATCCCGAACCCTTCAAGGCGTTTTCGGATCGCATCGGCGGCGGCGAAATCTTTTTTGTTTCTCGCATCGGCGCGCATTTCGATAAGGACATTGACCAGGTAATCAATGAGTTTTTCATCGGCGCCACCAGCCTGGACGTACTGGTCCTTAACAATGCCGAGCACATCGCCGCCCAGTCTTCTGAGCATCGAATCGATCTGGGCAAGTGTCTGGCTGGAAACGCCCTGCTTTTCAGATTGTTCACGGGCAAGCTTTGCCAGTTCAAATATCACCGAAACTGCCACTGAGGTATTGAGGTCATCGTTCATTGCCTCTTCAAACTTACTTTTCATTTCGCCAAGCTGGGCAGCGACTTGAATATCAACTATGCCCTGCGGAGCTTTTTCGATCTGCCTGCGAAGAGCGATCACTGCATCGCTTATCCTGTCATAACCGCTCTGGGCGGCGGAAAGAGCAGCATCGGAAAAATCAAGCGTCATACGGTAATGGCTGTTCAAGATGAGCTGACGCGCGGCGAGCGGATCATACGCGCGGGAAAGTCTTGGATGATCTCCGGCGAAAACCTGCTTGAGCGTAATGAAATTACCCAGGCTCTTGCCCATTTTCTGGCCATCGACAGTTACCATGTTGTTGTGTATCCAGCAACGGACGAATTCTTTACCATTGGCGGCTTCGCTTTGGGCGATCTCGCATTCGTGATGGGGGAACTGGTTTTCAAGGCCGCCGCCGTGAATGTCTATGGTTTCGCCGAGATATTTCATGCTCATTACCGAGCATTCAAGATGCCAGCCGGGGTAGCCGCGGCCCCAGGGGCTGTCCCACTGCATGATGTGATTCGGCTCGGCTTTTTTCCAAATGGCGAAATCGGCGGGATGCCGTTTTTCTTCAGAGATATCAACACGGGCGCCGGCCTGCAATTCTTCGACTTTTCTGCCGGAGAGTTTGCCGTAGCCTTTAAATTTGTTTACGTCGAAGTAGACCGAGCCATTGACTTCGTAAGCGTAGCCTTTTTCGATGAGCTTTGCAACGAGTGCGACCTGCTCGGGTATGTGGCCAGTGGCGCGGGGGCTTATGTCGGGACGGAGGACATTGAGCTTATCCATATCCTCAAAATAACTGGCGGTATAATATTCAGCGAGGGCCATGGGATGCTTGTGTTCTTTTCGTGCGGCTACGGCAAGCTTATCCTCGCCGGCATCGGCATCATCAGTGAGGTGGCCCACGTCGGTAATATTCTGAACGTAAGTAACATCATAGCCAAGATAACGGAGATAGCGGACAAGTATATCGAAGCTCACATAGCTCTTTGCGTGGCCCAGGTGGGCGTGGCCGTAAACGGTTGGGCCGCAGACATAAACGCCGACATGATTGTCATTGAGCGGTTTGAAATCTTCCGTTTTGCGAGAGAGCGTATTGTAAAATCTAAGTGCCATGACGTTAGAGACTCCTCTTCATCTTTCGCTGTAATAATACTGTCGCTGTCGACGACATTGCAAGGCCGGTGCCGATCTCGCCGAGGCCTTCGTTTGTTTTTGCCTTTACATTAACCGCCGCGAAATCCATCTGGAGTATCGCAGAAATCGCGCGCTTCATCTGGCCCTTATACGGGCCAAGCTTTGGCTGCTCGGCATGGATAATGACATCGACATTGACAACCTGCCAGCCTTTGTCCTTGAGCTGGTCACGTATAACCGCAAGAAGTTCGCGGCTATCGGCATCGCGCCACTGCTCCTCGGTATCGGGAAAATGCGAGCCTATATCGCCAAGACCGGCGGCGCCGATCATCGCATCAATGACGGCATGGATCGCAACATCACCATCACTGTGGCCAAGCAAACCGGAAGGGTACGGTATGTGTATGCCGCCCAGGATCAGCGGACGTCCTTCCACGATGCGGTGGATATCGGTACCGATGCCGACGCGAAATTCAAATTCCTGGCCTATCACAAAATGCCCTTTGTGCTTGGCACATCGGTGCCAATTATTTCAACGGCCATAGCAAATGCCTGACCAAGGGCCTTGAATATCGCCTCTGCCATGTGATGGCTGTTCATCCCGTAAGGCACATTCACATGCACATTGAACTTGCCGAAATTCGCGAGGCTGCGAAGCATTTCCTCGATGCACTGGACATCGAAATCGCCGATCTTATCTGTGCGGAAGTTCACGTTGAAGACGCAGAAGGGCCTGCCGGAAATATCTATCGCGACATTGGCAAGGGCGTCTTCCATGGGAACCGAACTGTGGCCGTAACGGCGTATGCCCTTTTTATCGCCAAGCGCATCATTGAGTGCTGTGCCCAGGCAGATCGCGACATCTTCAACTGTGTGATGATTATCGACCTCAAGATCGCCCTTGGCTTTTATAACAAGATCCATCTTGCTGTGTTTGCTGAGGTGCGAGAGCATGTGATCGAAAAAACCGATGCCCGTATCGATATCATACTGGCCGGCGCTATCGAGCGTAAGTTCGAGCTTGATATCCGTCTCTTTTGTTTTGCGTGTTAATTTCGCTGTCCGCTTTTTCATATTCACCTCGCAAGTATTTCTTTTAGAGCACTAAGTAATCTGGCGTTCTGATCGGGTGTGCCTACGCTGATCCTCAATTTGTTTTCAAGGCCCGGAAGTTTAAAGTACCGGACATAAATGTGGCGAGCAACCAGCTGGTCATAAATGTGCTGGGCAGTGGGGCCATTAAACTGGGCCAGCACAAAATTCGCATGGCTCTGGGGGACTTTAAAACCCAGTGCGATAAGTGCTTCTGTGAGCACATTACGCTGGTCTATCACTTTTTTGACATTTGCCTTAACATAGTCCTGGTCGGAAATTGCCGCGGTTGCTGCGGCGATGGCGATGGCATCGGCGTTATATGAATCCTTTACCTTCCACATGCCTTCGATGAGCGAGGGGTTGGCGATGGCGTAACCGAATCGCAGGCCCGCAAGCGAATATCCTTTTGACATCGAACGCAGTATTATCACATTATCAAATTGCCTGACGAGGTCGATGCAAGTACAGGGTGAAAAATCCACATAGGCCTCATCGATCAGAAGCACCGATTTAAGGCTTGCGGCAAGAGCAGCCAGATCGCCGGCGCTGATGAGCGAACCGTTGGGCGCGTTTGGATTACATACAATCGTCAGCGCCGCGGGGGTATTGAACAATTCCTTCGGCAGCGAGTATCCTTGGCCGAATGGTATTTCCATTACCGGCACTTCGTCGAGCTGGGCAAGCACCGGGTAAAGCGAATAAGTCGGTGTCGGATAGGCAAGAGGCCGGTTTTTATCGCAGAACGAGCGGACGGCGATGCTGAGGAGTTCGTCGCCACCGTTGCAGCACATGATGTATTCGGCGGGGATATCGTTTACCCGCCCTGCCGCCTGACGAAATTCGGTTCCGGCGGGATCAGGGTATCGACGCAGCCGCTCAAGATCAAGATTTCGGAGTACATTGAGCACATGCGGGCTGGGCGGATAGGGATTTTCATTGGTGTTGAGCTTGATTATATCAAGCTCTTTTGGCTGAAACCCGGGTACATAGCCGGCCATGTTTTCGATATTATTGCGGAAAAAACCCATTTTCATATCCATCAAATTAGCTCAAATTTTAATATTATAGCAGTAATTCAGTTTAAGTAAATTGCCAAGCTAACGATGATTTTAGGCGAATTTGGTTGACGAAAAAAGGCAACTTCTTTAGAATAAAGTAGATATTTGCAATCTACTTGATCTTAGGAGATTTCATTGCTAATTATAATGATAATGGCAATTACTTCGTTGGGTCCGAACGAAAAAAACTTTGAAACTGATAGAATAAAACTGTTGGCCAGCATTGATTCAAGTGTTTATACGTATAAAATCAGCACCAATTCGGTTCCAATTACCGCATTCGAAATTCCGCAGTACGCTTGCTATAATTTCAAAGCACCGAAAGATTGGCAAATAACAGTCCAACAAGGAATATTTCACGCAGAGGCTTCAACTGCTTCAACTACTCTAAAAGAGTACCAGGATGGCAGGTTCAGTTTGAGAGTATCAAGTGCGGGCGCGGTACTTGGCTCTAAAACCGCTAAAGTCTGGTTTGCGGACGGAACAAGCCAGACCATTGCGAACGTATGGGCGCCAGTGCCAGAGCAAAAAATCAATTTAGTTGTAGTTACGATTTCAGTTTTGGTACTGATTGTGTTTGAAACTTGGCGTGTAAGCAGGTTCAAAACTCATTCGATGGAAATATAGGCAGGTACTCATTAAGGATAAGCGGTACAGCCTCTTTGAGCATTTCTTTACATTTTTCCGCAGCTGCTTCCGGTCCAACTTCAGGCGAGTATACTGCCTGAACTTCAATTTTACTGAAATAAACTGATCTATCGCCTGGTTTGCACAATTGCCAGCGTACCTGATTCCTTGTTTGTTTGAAATATCCTTGGGCAACGAAAAAATATACGTCTACCGCCTGAGTGCCGGATTTTTCTGTTATAAACTGATTAGCTTTAAGCGCGCCTCGTGCTGGGTCCACCCCGGGAATTGCGATCTCAATAGATTTACATCCCGTGATCACGTTACCAGCCTGCCTGCCGCAAACATCCGGGGTATGCGGGACTTTGTCTTTGGGATCGTTATAAAAGGTTACGAATAGGAGCGCCTGTTTGATATTGCTGTAACCGTTGTCATTGTAAATCACAAGGGTATATTCATCTGTACCAAGATCACTATCCCGCGCTTCAATCGATTTGGGCTGGTATCCATTTAGACAATTAAGGATGGGAACACAGCTTTTCAATGTTTTGCGAATGGGCATGGGGTTTTTAACGTAAGCCGCTTGGAGATAATCTACAGCCGGGTTTAAAAAACAAATCGAAGATCCGAGAACGAATACAGCGACCCAGAATCGCGTGTTCCGCAAAAAACCGAATAAACCTTGATTATTAAACATGAATCACCTCTGGGACCTCTTCAAGCTCTGGAACAGGTTCATCGTCCTCAAACAAATTTATATGTGTGTCGCAAATCAATACAAAAAAGAGATATACAGCCAACAGCGAGACTGTCGCACCGATATGCCGTATGAACGAGGACTGGCCGATATCAAAATATGCCGTCAATAATGCAATTATAAAAAACCGAAGAAAATTAGCCGCAATAGCAGCAGGAATCGCAAGAGTTAATGAGACCAGTACCCTGGCTAATGATCTTTTCCGTGAATAAATTACGAAAATACCTAATAACAGGTAAGTCATTATAAGCCTTACACCTCTGTTTGATTCACCAAGGCAAACAATACCTTGTTCGGCAGATCTGGAAAAGAGTATGTCAGTACCCTTAAGGCTGCAATCTATTCCGGGCAGTTTATCTAATAGCCATGCGGTGGATTGTAATGTAATTGTTTCGGGCACAACAATTAACCCGGCATACAACCTGCTGCTGATCGGTATCGCAAGGAGAATAATGAGCAGCACAGGAAAAAATAGAGCGAGGAAACTTCTGCCATAACTCAGCAATATTATTCCAGCCAGTACCGGCACTATTGCGATCTGACGTAAATATCCAAAATCAAAAGGCCAGTTTGCGCCGGCATACAATAGTATTGCCAGGATCATTACAACCAGCCCCCAATTCGAAGCCTTAACAGGTGCACTGAAAATTTCCTTTTTTCTGCATTTAACAAAAAAACCGATTGCCGGCAGAGCAACAATCGCAACAGCACATTCGCTTGAACCCAATGCTGACCAGAATATGGCAGTCAATTCAGACCTGAACAGAAAACACGCAAGGATTATTAAAATCAATGCGCCTGCAGTAACGTTTTTTAATTGAGATTTTTCCATTTGATTTCTATTTAACATAATAAGCCCATGCAGAAGAATCAGTACTTATTACTCTCCAGTGCTCAAAAAGCAATTGATCGCCGGAGTGAGCGGGAGATAAAATTATTTTTGTTTTATTTCGCCATATCGCCAATTCGTTTAGTATTTCCTCCTTGTCGGGGCCAGTAATGACAGCAGGGTTGCTTTCGTTGGGATCAGACCGGAGGTCGTATTCAAATATCATGCGTGTAGCGGGCCAGTAAGCAATTTTTCGAAATCCTTCGACAAATCCGAAGGGAGTACCGGGAAACCCAGACCAAAAATAAAGACGCCGGGAATCGTCAGCATTGCTTAATGCATCAATGCCATCGAATGCCTTACCTACAACTTTAAAATCAAACAGTCCTAATATGGTAGGCATTACATCAAGCTGTGAACAAATTGCATTTACCTTCAGCCCGGGTTTGATATTTCCTTTCCAGAATATGAACCAAGGCACTCTTATAACCTCTTCGTTTGGTATCCAGCGCCCCTTGCACGCTTGTGTGCGAAAACTTGTCCCATGATCGCCAATTACGCAAAAAATAGTATTTTGCTTGGCTGGATCTTCGCTGATTTTGTAAAAGAGTTTTTCAACAAAACGGTCTGTGTACTTAAGAGTCTGAATGTATTTATACTCGGGTGAGCCAGCATCTGGGCCCAGCTGTTTCGGAAGGCAATACGGGTCGTGTGAAACCGTCGTAACTATTGTAAGAAAATATGGTCCTTCTGATTTGTTTATCCAATTGACAGCAGGATCTAAAACTTTCATATCATCGCCGCACATGTAACCCAAATATGCCGAATCATCACACAGATTTTCTCTGAACCATGCCCAGTCATATCCCATATTCTTGAAGAGCCCCGGGGCACATTGATAGCTTCCCTTGGACATTTCAAAAACCGCACTGCGGTATCCAGCCTGTTTCAAAATCCAGGGTAGCGCCTCGTATCCACCTTCTACAGGAATAGCTTCCCGGTAATCATTCTCAATCACTGGTGCTGTGGATGTAAGTATCGTCCATAATGCTTTTGTCGTGCTCGCTACCGGGGCATAAGTCCTGGTGAATTCAGTTCCTTGGCGGGCAAGGCTGGCCAAAAAAGGTGTTGTCTCGAGAGCTGAATCGGACATGGTAGTGCGGCTGTAAGGACACGTTTCAAGTACCACCAGGATAATGTTTGGTAAATTGCTGGCATTTGGAAATTGCGATAAAGTTACATTCCCGGCATGGCGAACATTCTGTGAAGCTGATTTTCGCTCAGATTTCGTATTGCCCATACAGCAAAAGTATTTGAGCGCATAATAATGGCTGCTGAATTTCAGCATTTCCGTTGAAGGCGATAATTGAACCGAATTGCTGAATACAACTCGACAGGCCACCGCAGAAATTAATACAATAGCCCAAAGCATTGCGTGAACGGAATACATGGGCCGAGTGGCCTTTTCCAGCCTGATTTTGAACGATGTAAAAATGACCCCGGCCAGAACTGTAAGTCCAGAGCCGCCCAAAAAAGTTAATTTAGTAAAATCCAGATTGAAATGATTGCGAACTATCGGCCAAAGATCATGAAAATCGAGGATAGCTGTTTTCACCATGTTCGGTTGAAGTTGAGTACCTTCACTCAGGAGCATTGCTGCGTTTGCCGCCGACCAGCCGAACACTAAAAACACGAACAGGAAAATACAAGTTGCCGCTGATTTTGAAGAATGCCGCCAGTATAAAAACGACACAAAAAATAATAATGAAGAGAAGAAAACAGCATCCCCAATCAGCAGGCTTATAGATGAGAATGAAAATACCGGATTTGGATTATTATTCGCAGCTGAAACTTTGGCGAATATTGTCAAGAGCCAGCTAATCCAAATAATTGCGAATTCCGGTCGTGAAACAACATTCTTCAATGATTTACCACGCATATCTGGCCTTATAAAAACGAGATATATGGTAACAAGTTAAGTATTAACTGTAAATATTGAAGATTTCATAAATTTTCAATATTTGGTGCGACTGAAACGTGATTCGAAATCAGGCTTTGAAACGACTGATTTCTCGATGCAAAATGATGAATCTTACTTGGTTTCCTTGCCGCAATAATCGATCAGGCGTGCGATCTCGCTTCTGAGGTCCTTTCGATGGACGATCGTATCCACGAAGCCATGCTCAAGAAGGAATTCTGACCGCTGGAAACCTTCGGGCAGTTCGATCTTGATGGTCTGGTAAATCGTCCTTGGCCCGGCAAAGCCGATAAGCGCTTTGGGTTCGGCTACTATAACGTCTCCGAGCATCGCGAAACTGGCGGTAACACCGCCTGTGGTCGGGTCTGCCAGAACAGAGATAAACATTCCGCCTGCCTTGTCGAGCCTGCCTATGGCGGCACTGGTTTTGGCCATCTGGCCCAGCGAAATAACGCCTTCGTGCATTCTCGCCCCGCCGGAGCAGGAAACGACTATTAAAGGAAGGGACTCAGCAATGGCGAGTTCGACAGCAAGGCAGAATTTTTCACCTACCACCGACCCCATGGAGCCCATTAAAAATTCAGGTTCCATTACGGCAAGGGCAACGCCGCGACCTTTGACAAATGCCTTGCCCACACGCATAGCTTCATTGAAGCCTGTTTTTGCGGCGTCGGCATCGATCCTGTCTTTATATTGCGTGCCGCGGAAAGAAAATTTAAGTGGATCACTTGAGCTTAGTTCTTCGGCGACTTCCTGGAAGGTGCCTTCGTCTACAAGCTGGGCAATCCTTGTACTGGAATCGACGCGAAAATGGTGCTGGCAATCGGGACAGACATTAAGATTATCCACGACGCTGTTTTTATAGAGCATGTGCTCGCAAGTCGGGCACCGCATCCATAGCCCATGGGGCATTTCACGACGCGGCTTGAGCGAGAATCCATCCCAGGTTGCTTTTGATTTTGCCATATTATCTCGCAGAGTTAATTCAAAATTAAAGTCACAGCGGCTTATTGACACCGCGAGCAGCTGCCATAATTGCTTCCACAGCCGCTTTTCGATCCTTTTGGCCGAATACCGCGTTGCCGGCCACCAGCGTATCGGCACCGTACGATACAACTATCGGGGTTGTGGACGGGTCCACGCCGCCATCAACTTCGACTCGCTTGGAAGGCCCGACGATCTCACGAACGCGGATACATTTTTTGGCGGCATCGTGCATAAAGCTCTGGCCGCCGAAGCCCGGATTTACCGTCATTATAAGCACCATGTCACAAAGCGGTGCCACTTTTTCTATTGCCTCAACCGGAGTTGCCGGATTGAGCGTTATCGAGGCGGTGACCCCGGCGTCATGTATCCTGTTTATCAGGCCGACCGGGTCCTTTGTTGTCTCTATGTGGAACGTTATATTGTCGGCCCCTGCCTTGATAAACTCCGGCGTATACTTATCCGGGTCGGTTATCATCAGGTGAACATCGAAAAAAAGCCTGCTGCATTTTCGCAGCTTTTGCACAACGACAGGGCCAATTGTGATATTAGGCACAAAATGGCCATCCATTACATCCAGATGCACAATCTTGACGCCTGCCTCTTCAACCTGCTTGATCTCGCAGGCCAAACTGGCAAAATCCGCACTCAATATCGAGGGCGCGATCTCAATCGACGGCGTTTTTGGCATCGGTACTGTCATATTTTCACCTGAACGAAATTATTTCTCGTCAAGCACATCGATGGCTTTAAACTTCTTGCCTTCGAGGAATTCGAGGCTTGCGCCGCCGCCGGTTGAGACGTGCGTAACTTTGTCTGAGAGCTTCATTTTCTTTATTGCGCTTGCGCTGTCACCGCCGCCGATGATCGTCTTTGCGCCTTTGCCGGTGGCATCGGCAACAGCCTGTGCGACAGCCTTGGTGCCTTCATCGAATGGCTTCATTTCAAATACGCCCATTGGGCCGTTCCAGACTACTGTTTTGGCATCTGAAAGTTTTTCGACAAAGAGTTTCCTGCTTGCCGGACCGATATCCATACCCTGCCAGCCATCCGGGATGTTGCCGGCGACGACCTGATTTTCGGCGTTTTCTTTGAATTCTTTTGAAACTACAGTATCGACAGGCAGAATGATCTCGCAGCCGGCGGCTTTTGCTTTTTCAAGCAGTTCGTTAGCCTGGCCTACGAAATCAGTTTCGCAAAGGCTTGTGCCGATGGTCTTGCCCTGTGCTTTAAAGAAGGTATATGCCATCGCGCCGCCGATAATGATGCGGTTAACTTTCGAGAGCAGGTTTTCAATAACGCGGATCTTGTCGCTGACTTTTGCGCCACCGAGTATCGCCACGAAAGGCTTTACCGGATTATTGATGGTATCGCCGAGGAACTTGAGTTCCTTTTCGACCAAAAAGCCGACTACCTTTGGCTTTGAACCCATCTGCTGGGGCACAGTAAGCATCGAGGCGTTATCACGATGGGCGGTGCCGAATGCGTCATCGGCGTAGATATCAGCCAGGTCCGCCAATTCTTTGGCGAAATTTACCTTTTCGGCCTTGAGCGCCGCATCATCCTTGGCAATCTTATCTTTAATGACTTCGGCCTTGTGGAAACGCACATTTTCAAGCAGCAGTACATCACCGTCCTTGAGCGAGGCGGCTTTTGCTTTTACATCTGCCCCGATGCAGTCATTTGCAAAAACGACAGGTTTATTGATTATTTCACCAAGCTTTTTGGCAACCGGCGCCAGCGTGTACTTATCATCGCGCGCGCCTTCGGGCCTGCCCAGGTGGCTCATGAGGATCAGCCTGCCGCCACGGTCGATAACGCTCTTAATCGACGGCAGAGCCATTACGATGCGTGTATCAGATGTAATATTTCCCTTATCATCCTGCGGCACGTTGAAATCCACCCGCATGAGAACCTTCTTACCCTTGACATCCACGTCAGCAACTGTCTTCTTGGCCATCTTAGCCTCCCTTTGTTTCAAATGCCTTTATTCGAGCATGTGCAATTATATCGTAAATCGCAATTTAAATCAAAAAACGGGCGGCCCTTTCGAACCGCCCATTTCGCTTCTGAATGTTTACCGAGGTAAACTTATTTGGCCATCTTCTTGAGCAGGTCGATGGTGCGGTTTGAATAACCCCACTCATTGTCGTACCAGCTTACCAGCTTGAAGAAGTTCTTGTTGAGTTCGATCGATGAGCCGGCATCGAATATTGATGAATGATTATCATGGATGAAATCGCTTGAAACGACTTCTTCCTCTGTGTATGCCAGGATACCCTTTAGGTATGTTTCGCTGGCCTTTTTCATCGCGGCCTTGATCTCGGCAATCGATGTATCCTTTACGCTCTTGAATGTCAGGTCGACGACAGATACCGTCGGAACCGGAACGCGCATCGCCATGCCTGTCAGCTTGCCCTTAACTTCTGGAATAACCAGGCCCACTGCCTTAGCGGCTCCTGTCGAGGACGGGATAATATTTTGTGCCGCTGTACGGCCGCCCTTCCAATCTTTCTTTGAAGGACCGTCGACTGTCTTCTGTGTCGCGGTATAAGCGTGAATTGTGGTCATAAGACCCTCGGCCAGGCCGAACCCTTCCTTAAGAAGAACATGAACTACCGGTGCCAGGCAGTTCGTCGTGCAGCTTGCGTTGGATACTATATTATGCTTGGCGCCATCGTACTTATCATCGTTTACGCCCATTACGACCGTAATATCTTCACCCTTTGCAGGTGCGGAAATAATTACCTTCTTTGCACCGGCTGCGATATGGCCCTTGGCCTTTTCCGCATCGGTGAACAAGCCAGTCGATTCGATAACGATCTGAACACCCAGCTTTGCCCACGGGAGTTCGGCAGGTGTCTTGGCGCTTACGACGAGGATATCCTTGCCGTTGACAACCAGCACATCA
>Ga0079306_1001216_pt1 | contig 18022 bp, 31 predicted proteins | sample Methanotroph_Enr_FD_79181 | JGI IMG/M metagenome (GOLD analysis project Ga0079306, IMG submission 79181) | Enriched soil microbial communities from Old Woman Creek wetland in Ohio, USA - Methanotroph_Enrichment_5 | ecosystem: Environmental > Terrestrial > Soil > Wetlands | place: USA: Ohio...
AGTTTGTACAACAATCGTGGCGGCAACGTCCGTACCATCAGTTACCCGAACGCAACGGAAATTTTGCGCGCCTTGCAAAACTGCCACGGCAACTTGTGTCCCCATGTCGTATTTGCGGTTTTGAATGGAGCCGAACTGTTGAGCGTATGCGGCCATGTTGCCGATAATTGTTGGCGCATTGACCGGACCCCAAGTCGCGGTGCCGACCATGCCAAGAATATTTGTGGGTACGCCGTTGAGCAGCGAAACGCTGGGCGGCACAATTTGTACGTATAAATCGGGCACAATCAACGCGGTGGTGTTGATGCTCCCCTGCTGGACGACAGGCATAATTAGGTTTCCTTCGGTGGGAAAATGGCGTCATCACGACGCAAACCCGCTGCGTCTCACGACATGAGCAGGCATAAAAAAGCCCGTACTAGACGGGCTTGGTTATTGGTTAAGCTGAGGCGGGCGGCGGTGCTTTTGGATCTGGTGCATTTGTCTTGACGACATGCCCCTGGTTTTCGGACGCCAGAATCGCATCAATGGCTTTCTGGTCGGTGATCTGGTCGCCTTTTTGATAGTCGCCAAACGGGTTGATTACGGTTAAAACAATCATTGGTGCCTCATGTAACAATGGTGGTTATCGGGGAAAGTGACGAGCCGTCGCTCGCCATTGAGCTAAAATTCTCGGTTACTGATGTCACGGTATAGGCAGTATCAGTTTGCGTGGTCGCGTATTCGACCGAATAAAACAAATCTCGCCGGTAAATCCTGGATTTCTGCAATGAGTCGCTAAGATGAACGTTTTTGTAAACCATCCTTGCGCCGTAGCCGTCCGGCATGGTCAAAAATTGCGCGACCCTTAAGGCAGAATCCAAAGGTCCTGAAACAGCGTCGCGATGAGCCGGAGTGTCGGCCCATACCGTGATTTGAAATACCTTTTTCTGCCGTCCCACTTCACGAATCAATGTACCGGATGTTCCGACCCTTGCCGCCGAGACTCTTGCGGTGGACGGCAGTGTTATCACGCCGCCTGAACTGGTTGTGCCGGCAATATCGACCGCAATCATGGCTGCCAATGCGGTAGCAATCGTGGTTAAGGTGTCGTTCGCTTGCACCCCGTAACTGTATGCTTTGCCATTAGTCAGCACAGTGACATTCTGCGGTACCGATACCGCTCCACCGATGGTTATAGTGGCGCCAGTTACGGTTGCTGTCAGTGTTGCAGAATTAACCGTTTGCTGTTGCCAATCGGTCGAAAAGCGCGTGGTGTTCGATTCCTCGTCACGCGGATAAATTGACACATGGCATGTACCGGCGGCTAAATCGTTATCAAGCACATTGCCCACCGGCCAGCCTGGGTAAATCTTGACCGGAACGCCGGCAACGGAAGCCTGGCCAGTGCCGTTCGGGTAAATCGTTTGCGCGGCAATCGATACCAGCGCGTTAAGGGCATCGGTTAAATCGGCCATCAGCTCACCGCCTGTGTCGCTTGAATGCGCCAGCCTAGATCGGTTAATTCGCCGGCTATTACAATATACCTGACGTTATTTTCATCAGCGATAATGTCGCGCGTCTTGATCTGAGCGCCAGGATAAGCTGGGAGCAATATCAACCACCCCGGATAATCCACGTCGCCTGGCAGGTTAACGTCGTTTTTTCTTGCTCTACCACCGATCAAAATGGAAGCCGGCCAGCCGGTCATAATTGGCGTTTCGTTCGTTGGTGTATCGCCGCCGTAACCAATCGCGCCGACCGCGTTCTGCTGCGTCGTCCTGACAATGTTGATTGTGTGATTGCACGACACGCAAAGAATCGGCAATAACGGCTGCATCCCCGCAATAAAGAACGTGCCAGATGCGCCTACCAGATAATCGCCAACCTTGGTTTGTGCACCGTCAAAAATCCCGTACCAGAGTGCGTTGCCGTATTTGTTCGGGTCTTTGTAGTTAAAATTCTCGTTGTTGAAGCTGGCCAGAAGCGTTGCCAGCTTATTGCCTGTCGCCGTTGGATTGTTGGATGAGGTTGGTCGATACAAGTCAAACAACAGGCCGATGCGTTGCGCGGCCTTGGTGTAGCCGGAATAAATCCTAGCTTGAAGTGTTGCGCCGTCCATTAACCCTATACCACCAGCCTAATACCGCCACCAGAACCCAACGCAGGGCCCGGCTCCACACCCAAAAAACCGCACAAACGCCGACGCCATGAATCAAAAAGCGCCTCGCGGTCGCGTTGTTCGCTCTTGTTGTGCGTCCAGACCGCCGCCTGATCGGTATCAAGGTTCGCCGATGTGCCGACAATAGCGGTTTCCAACGTCGCCAGATTGGTCAAGTAGGTGTTTCTGATGACCCCCTCCTCGACGGCTTGCAGATTGTTCAGCTTAAATTCCAGTGCTCCGTATTGGGTATTGAAACGCCAGCCGAACGCCTGTACCGGCTGACCGCCGAACACGGGATAGCCGCAAAACCGTCGAATGTCGGCTTTTTCTTGGTCGGTGAATGACATTACACGGCCCGGTATAAAAAGTCGCCGTATTCGCCGCCAACGATCTCCGCAATGATCTGAGCATCAACGATGATGTTGTTAGCATAAAATTGCCGGGTAAACTCAGCGCCATTGGCGGTTTTTATCCAGTAAGTCACATCCTGGTCAAGCTGAATGCGTTTAGGTAAGTCGGTCTTTTTGGCTGCCATGCTGAAAACTCACTGAATAATTAAACTGGCCGGCCTTTCAGCCGGGTCGAGCGTTTTTTAGGCAAGGACGCTTAACTGCCTATGGATTAAGAGCTGTCTTCTTCCATTTCGATGTCGAAATACAGCTTGCCGCCGGTAGGCACCGCATCGCCATTGAGGTTGATGCACAGGAAATCGGACGTTCCGCGCAGGATAATAGCCTTGTCTTGGCGTGTTGCGTAATTCCATTCGACGCCTGATTGCACGGCGCCAGAGTTGCCGAATGTCAGTAATGCCGCGCCAACTACGCCAGCCGAAGTGCCGGGTGTTGTGTAGTTTGCTGTACCTACCGTGCTTACTACTGCGGTTGGGGCAGTGTCGCCCGTATCGTGCTTGCCGGCGGTGACAGCAGTCAATACAGCCGAACCCAGCGTGCCTGCCGTAGAGCGGCGTACCAGCTGAATACCCATGGCGCCGGCCGCCGTTGACTCTCCAGATACGGCGATACGCTTAACGCGCAACGTTTTGGTAGCCGAACCCTGAATAACAATGATGTCTGTCGGCGTCGCAACCGGAACAAAATCGGGAGCCGCATAACGGTATGTTGCTTTTGATCCGTCCGAGCTGACCGCTGACACGCCCAACGCTCCAGGCGCCGCCCTCTCTCTGTCCAGAGTGCCTGCGGCGTTAAGCAGGAAGCCAATGCCGCCCGTCAAAATGCCATAGGCAGATGCACCAGGTGTTTGTCCGTCAGTAGTGTGGAGCAACTGAACCGATGCTTTATAGCCGGTCGTGGGGTCTGTTATTGATGATGAGCCGACCAATGCGTTACTGTTAGTCGGGTCTTGATTGACGCTCAAATTCTGCGTGGCATTTGCCGCGTCTTTGACTGCTAAAGTGCCTGCTGTCATAGTCTAAAATCCTGTTTGATTAAAAAAAGCTGCCGAACAAACTCAAAATGAGCTGCGAATCGGTCGGGAATGTGAAGTCAAGTCCAGGGCCTTTGCCGGGCGATAGTGGCGCATTACCCGTGCGCAACGCTGTCAAAACAGGCGCAGTCGGGACAAAAGGCAAATCCTTGATGACTTGCACAGTTGTTGTGTTATTGGCCTCATAGGCAAATCCTGTAGCTGGCGTTTCGATGTTGCCTACGCCGAACTTAGTGGCCATATCCGCCGGCGACATGTTGACCACCTGGTCGCCCACCATAACCGGCTGTGTGTCCGGTAAAAATGCTGTGCCAAGCATGTTTATCTCCTAAAAAAGTGGCCGTCCTTGGCCTTGGGTCATGGCTTAAGCGGTTTCGAACATCACTGCGCGTTTCCAGTAGGAGTTCGACGCGGTAGGGATAATGGTTTGCGATGCGGTGGCATCGGTCGGTACAGCATAGCCGCCGATATAACTCCAAGATTGCGCCACGATTTGTTTCAAGCGGTCCAGAGGCTCACGGGCCACGAAACGGAAGCCGTCGCGCATAATCAACTCACCCTCTTCCAGGCCGTCAAACATGGCGTTATTTCCGGCAAAGTCGCCGCGAACCAACGCACCTTCACCGCACAAAATAGGCCGGCGAACATTGACCGATCCCAGCACTTGTTGGTAAGCCTCTGTAGTGGGGATAAAGCGAATGTCGAGCAGCTCGATCACCTTGCCCGCCTTAAACTCTTGGCTGGCATGCTGGCCTTGGAACAACAACTTGAAGTCATTGTCGGCGAACACTTGGCGAGCTGATTTATTGTCCAGATAGCAGTTGTAATAGCCGTTAACCGTCGGAACTGCGTTGTTACGCAATTGCGCCACGCCGTCGAGCAGTAATGACATGGTTAGCAAATCGGTCCCGGTCAGTGCCGCAGTGGTTGCGCGAGCATTGGGCCTCAATACAGTTGGCGCATACTGCCCGACGGCTTGGTTACCTGCTGTAGCATCCGCCACGGTAACGTTACTGGAGAATGTCAGAGTGCCGGAAATGCCGCCAGGCGCAGTAGAAACGTTTGAAACGTCGACGGCCGCACCGGTTAATGTGTAAGCGTTTGAGCCAACGATAACTGACATTGTATTAGCGCCAGATACCGCCACCATGACGCCGTTGACCAGCACGTTTTGAAAGCCTCTAATATCGTCCACATTGATTGTGGCCGCAGGAGCGCCTAACGTGGTACGGACGCGGGTGTTTTGGCCCATGTACGCATTAAACAACGTAGCTCTCGCCAACCTGTCGCGCGACTGTAGCGCCTGAACAGAATTGGTATAAGCGTTTTTAACAAACTGGTCAGCGACACCGACGCCTTCATTAACGATATTCAAGTCAATCGTATCGGCGTACTCGTTAATCGTCAGCGTGTATTGCTCAACCATCCATGACGATGCGGATAAACCGTTGTCCAAGTTGGTGTTGCTTGCTGGGTTAAGCGGCGTGGTAACCGGCGCTTTTAATGCCTTCCGTGTTTTGGTAATGGTTTCACCGATACGGTTGGGGAATGTTTCGATGTCGGCAATTTGATCATAGCCAAGTAATGATTCCAGGCCGTTATCAATTGCTCTTTCGAGGTAGTTTTGTTGGATGATCGGCTGTAGCGCCGATGGAAAATTTTGAATTGCCATTTGGGCAGACTCCGTTGGGTTGATTTCTCAGCCCTGGGCGTCGTACCCCGATAGCTATTGCGATTTGTTTGCTCTAATCCCGTTCTCTAACGGGATAAGTGCTTTTATTAATTAAACTTGTGCTTGATTCCCAGCTTTGCAGCTTCGGCATTAACCTCTTCCTTGGTCATTTCTGACGCTTTCTTTGGCTTGTCGTCCTTATTCGGATCTGGTTTTTTGTCGGTGTTGCTAGTCGATGGAGCCTTGAACAGATATGGATCAGACTCCTTTAGTGCCTTCATTACCTCATCAGCGCCAATAACCTCGCCTTTTTCGTCCAGCTTGATAGCGCTTAAATCAGCCAGCTTTAAACCGTTAAGATTTATCATTCCGGCTTTTATAGCTTCGGCTTTCAGCTCAGCACGGATGACGCGCTGGTCGGCTTTTGTTTGGGCTTCGGCTTTGTGGGCTTCAGCTTCGTCCTTTGCCTTTTTCGCAGTCTCTTCTGCTGCGGCGGCCTTCTGTTCGGCTTCCTGTCTTGCAAGGCGGTGCGCTTTGTTTTCTTCGCGTAGCTCGGTCACATACTCACGCGAGAATGTCTCGGGTTGCGCTGTCTTTGTAGATGCCGCTGCGCCACCACCGCCACCACCCTCCTCGCCGATATAAAAACAAGGAACAAAGAATCTGAATAATCTTTTAAACTTACGCATTGGCGGCCTCGATTTCTTTAGCTATCGCTTGAGCGTCAGCCCCAGCTTCGCCAGCCAAAACCTTGGCATCGTACTGCTTCATATTGATATGGATACCCAGCGCCAGCATTTCATTTGCTACCGCATGACCGCATCCATCCGCCAACATGCTGACACTGTTGTTTTTGTGTCTTATTAACACGATGACGGACTGCTCATCGGTCGCGGCGCGTATCTTCTCAGCGATTGAATTTATAGTTTGTTCGGGGTTTGACATCAGTCATTTTCTCCAGGCATTAAAAAACCGCTATCAAGCGGCTGTTGATGAATCTATTTTTGTGAAGGGTCACAGGAAGATAGTCCGCGTTTAAAATCCTCTTGCAGCTTAATAAAATGGCCTTAGATTATTAACTGCGCTGCCCCTTCCAAAAATAGACTCAGTTAAAGTTATGTCTCGGCTTGGCGTCCCTTAAAAGCCTGATCTGTCTTTCGTTGTTCAATAGCTTCTTTGGCAATCAACGCCAGCTCTGCCGGGACATCTTCCACGTCATAATCAGCAGCAATCGTATTCACGGCGGTTTCCTTGCTCAAAAAGCCGCCTTCGGTGGCGGTCTTTAGCGTGGTCGAGGTGTTCATTCGATCTTCTGCGGTCGGTGCGTACCATGCGGGCCAGCGAAGTGTTATTTTTTCCTTGGCGTTGAGCTTGCCAAGGTCTCCGCCATCTACTTTAATCGGGTATTTGTTCGACGCGGCGACAATCATTTTTAGCAGTGACAGCAGTGCGCCCTCGCCATAACTTAGCCTGAGTTTGTCAGCCAGATTAATCAGTGCAGCGTTCATAATTTCCATCGCCCGGCCAGATTGCGCAGCGGCGATTTTATCTGCCCCCATCCGGTTGCCGTGAATGGATTCAATTGCCAGTTCGCGCAGGAACTTGACGTAATCGATCAGAGCGGCGCTTGCGGTGCCGTTGATCTCCAGCAGTTTGGCGTCGCCGTCGGCTGAAACTTTGATTGCATTCCCGGCGCCCTTGGTGATCGTGCCGTCGCTAAATGCTGGCTCCTTGATCAATAGGGTTGGATCACTGGCATATTTCAACCCGCGGCCGCCTTGGCTCAGCAAATAATCAACTTCAATGCTAGTGTCGATGGCGTCAGCAAACGTGCTGCGTCCATCTATATCATCACCACCAGGCAGGTTTTTAACCCATACCCACGGCACAAAGCCGAGCGCATGATTTACTGAGTGTTTTTTATCGATTCGCGGCGTAATTGGCTTGTCTGGACGGACAAGATACGGAATAAACCATGTTTCGTTGTCTGCATCCCATTCGGTGTGCATCCAAAACTCGGTTTTATGTTCATCTGATTTGATGTTGTAGCCGGCTGCCACCAAGTCTTCGCCGCGCACCTTGTAACGCTCGACAATCTTTATCAGCGTATCAGGCGCTTGCGGATCGTAAACAGGCGTTAAAAACTCGGTGCTACGCGCATCGAAAAACATCCGACCATCGAGCACCCGGAATTGAATAGCCACGCTGCCGACACTGCCTTTTGTCGCTGCGTCAAGCATGATCTCGTTAATTTTGCTCTCTTTGATCGCATCGGCGAGTTTGCCGCGAACGGTTTCGTCGGCGCAGTCGATGTCCGGGAAATGCCCTTCGCTGAAAACTAACGATACGGAATCATCGACTACGGTGCGGCAAAGCGCGTACTTGACGCTTGGACGACGGTCACGCAGCGGCGCATATTCGCCAGCCGGATTTGTCTCCGTGTGGAACGAGTGCGGCAAATGGTCGTAAAACTTACCATCCAATATGCGCGTCAGCACATTAATGGTTTGCCGGCGGACTGGATAATCGGAATCGCTCGGTATTTTGTCGGCAATCGTCTTAAACATTAACGGCTCATATGAATAAATTGTGTCGAATGCGTGGCGACAGGCTTAACAATCGGCCATCCCTTGACTATTCTGTAGCCAATGGTGTCGTTAGCATGGTCCTTGCCGCCCGCCTTATCTGGCTCGCCGTTTTTGTCGTAAACCTGCTGCTCTAGGCACTCTGTCGATACCGGACAAAGCCTTGTATTGATCAGGAATCGCCTCTCTCCTGATGCGCTCAAAATCTGCGCATTAACCGCATTAACTCGATCTTTGACCGATGGGTTGGCCGGATTGACAATAATCGATAGTCCGGAATTGGACAGAATTTGCAAATCCGACTTATCGGCGTCGTTGCTTTTGTGGTTTGCGCCGCTTGCGTCAGGATATGTCGTAACGTGATGACCAAGCTGCTTGTAATTATCAGCCAGTAACTTCGCAAGCGCCGGGGTATCTCTCACGCCAGTTAATTCACCGACTTGTATCGGGCGATTATCGCGAGTCACGAAAACTGATGCCGTACAGTTATAGACATTGAAGTCCACACCAACATGCACCGGTTCTCCAGGCTGTAAAACTGCGTCCGTGTGGTTATGGACGCGGCTGAAATCTGGATAAACACTGCCACTCGCTAAGTTGACGAACTGACCGTTTAAATAGGCATCGATAAGTTGCGGCGGGTAAGTCGCCAGGAGTGACGGTATGTAGTCATCCGGTAAGAACCGCTCGTTTTCGTAAGTGCTCGACTGGATCAGCCCGTAAAGATCCTGCAATTCTGGCTTTTCGAGCGGTGCTTTGTAAAACTGCTCATAAACGAACCGAAATCCCTCCGGCGTTGTTGTTACATCAATGCCGTTTTTCAGCCCGGCCACGTTGTAACGCATACGTGCAATGATTTTGCGCCATGCGAGTTGAGCCTTTTCTGGCTTCATCACGTCCAGCTCGTCAATCAGCGCATGACCGACTTTAAAACCGACAATAGTTTCCGGGGCATCCATCGACCGGCATATTGTTGTGCCACGTGATTTTCTGCCCTCGAAAAAATGAACTTCTTTGTTACCCTGATTGATCTTTACTCTTAACCCGAGATCAAAAGCAACTTCTTCGATAGTCGGGTAAAAAATATCCCTGATTTGTGGATATGACGGTGCAAAATAGCCCTGATTAACACGCGGGAACTCGTAAGCGTTTTGACATAACTGCGTTGAGCCAACCCAGGTTTTGCCAGAACCAAACCCTCCGACATACGCCCTGAATTTTTGCGGCAGATCGATAAACGCTTTTTGCGGATACGTAAGTGCCATTATTTTTTGCGCCCGTCTACCGCCTCAAAAACTAATCGCTTCGACTCTGGTTGATCTTCATCGTCATCAAGCTTTTCGAGGCGGTCTTTGTTGGCCGCCAGCAGATTAAGACCTGTTTGCGCTGACTTATTGGCGACTTCGGTTAGCGCGGCTATCTCTTTCAGCGTTTCCATTGAGCCACCGATGTCAGCATCATTGATCTTGTCGACATGCTGATTTGCAATCCCGCTTAACCGGTGAGCGGTCATTGCGCCGTATTTTGCAGCGCCGGCCAAATGAGTCGATACCGCGCGCAATTCGTTGATGAGCGATTGCGCGGAAACTTGAGCGGAATAAGGCAGCGAATTAAACGCCTTTTCTGCTTCAATTACTTGATTTGCAACTGTTTTTATTTGCGCAGATTGAGCAGAAAAGCGCGACCTAATTGTGCTTTCAGCTATCTTGAATTCAACGCCTAATTTGCGCGCCGATTCGCCCGCTAAATAACGCTTTTCAATCTCCGCCCACTGTTTCTCGGTGAGTGGACTTTTCTTTGCCATATCATCTACAAACCAAATCCAATCTTATCCAGCATCGTCGTTACGCGCCTTTATGGCGCAGTAATTTTTGTACTGCCATATTTGGCTGGCTATAAAAGTAACAATGCCTAAGATGACACCGCATGCAGCGGCATGGCGATCAAGAATGGCAAGCCAGTCTCCTGCCACCAAAACTCCACTAAAGACATAGGATGCTTTTTCACAAAGACCGCTGATATATTCGGCCGATGTATTGTAATCACTCATGACAATCCCTTTCCCATTCCAGCTTTTGCGCCGCTAAATCAGCCAGCTGTTGATACGTTAGCGCCGCCAGTTGCACCTGGCTGTAAGTTGGCTGCGGCTGCTGGCACTTGACTGGCATTTGCGAGCAAGCTGATAAGCTCATCCCGAGACAGAGTAGCAATATGAGATTTGATTTCATCGTCCGTTGGTCCTTTCGGCTTGTCTGGAGTAAGGGCGACTTTTAAAAGACCAATGCCGCCAAGCAAAATTGGGGTTGCGTTCAAGGCGCAGGTAACGAAATCACCTGAAAGACCCGCAGCGATTGCGATACCGGCGTGTTGAATCAAAGTGGGAGCGATTGCTACCCCGGTGGCCGCGCTAATCTGTGTTGAGGTTTCCCCGGCCCTGTCGGCGACAAATTGTGCTGTTTGGGCGGCAACTTGAGACAGCCCGGGCGACGGAACTCTTGCCCAATTTCCTTGGGCGTCCTGAGTCCATCCTGGAGGGAATGAACTCATGCCACCAACTCCAGTTCGCTCGCAGGGAAAGGGCGGAATGTGCCGTCCTCTTGAGCAACTGCAATCTGACCTTCAAGGCCGGTATTGCTTAACGTAATCGGAGTGCCATCAGACAAAGTGGCTTTGATTTCGGCGATGGTTTCTCCTTGGACAGTCTTATGGACGAGCTGATTAAAATTACGCATTTTGCTTTTCTCCGGGCATAAAAAAAGGCCGGAACCTTGCGGAGCCAGCCTTTTGAGTTGAGTTTTGTTCAGTATGCGCTATTTATATCAAATGTTACCCAAAAACGCAATCATTTTAATTTGCATTGCGAAGCGCCACCGCAAGATTATCTATCGCAGCAAGATAAATCCTGGAAAACTGACTCTGTGAAACCCGCAACGCGGCATATCTATTTTTCATCAGCCCATTTTTGAGCCATTTGGCTCTAATAACCATCTGCTCAAGGTGATCAAGTTGCTGTATTGCCTGCCCAGTTTCCCAGCACTCAGCCTCGTCTGCCGGCGTCCAGATATGTTCGGAGCTAACTGATCGTTTGGCAAAAGCGCTTTTTTTTGGGTAGCCGTTACCGTTATCAAGCTCCCGACGCTCATACGCCGACCAGCGCCCAAGACGAGCCTCAATTATTGCCTTTGTTGTGCTATCAACATCAGATTGCGTTCTCGCCTTCATCATCACCCCTATACTGTTTGCACCGCCGCCCGTACCTCTGCCCTTTACCGCAATATTTAGCCCCGAAAGCTTTCTCCTCAAAGATGCAACCCTTGCACGTTTTAGACTCCATCCTGTCGATCACATTTGCCGGGTCTCCATACATCCAGCGCTCATAAGTTGGGTGCTCAAATTCTCGCTTCACGATTCCTCTTTACCTTCAGCTGCCAATGCAAATAAGCCACGATTGGCAAATGCCCTTCCCCGATGATTCCTAGACCGCACTGGCAAGTCCAGTTTCCGCGTTCCTTTCTAAATTTCAGCTTCATGTTTTTGGTAACGTCGCTCCTGTTGTTTATTTTCATACCCCTTACTTATTTAACGTCGCTAAAGGTGCGACTTAGCTAAAAGGGATGTCATCGTCAAAATCATCAAAGTTGTCAGGCGGCTTGCTACCTTGAGTCGCTTGTTGCCGCCCAGATGATTGATTTTGCTGTCCAGTCGATTGTCCGGAATCGTTACGCTTGCCGACCAAATCGATAATATTGGCGTTCAGTTCCAGGCTGGTTTTAGTCGTACCGTCTTGCGCCCGGTATTCGCTTTGGCTCAGCTCGCCTGAAACAAACACCTGCTGGCCTTTTTTCAGGTAATCCTTCAGCGATCCTTCGGCGCGTTTGCCCCACAACACCACCCGAATCCATAGTGTTTGCTGCTTGTCGCCAAAGCCGATATTGTTCGCCACGGTCACGTTCAACACCGCCTGGCCGGACGGCAAATAGCGGACTTCGGCATCACGGCCCACTGTGCCGGTAAAGCTGAATACATTTGACACAGTTATTCCTTGAAAAAGTTTTTTGGATCAGTCACGTAATTTTGAGCCGAATCCAAAGTTTCAAAACTCACTCCATGGCACTCAATATGGCCATCAGGATAAATAACCCCAAAATGGTTTTGTGGATTACCTAGACCATTAACTTCAGTTGCTGTTATCGCTCCAACTTGAGCAAAAGTTCTCGTTTCGTCATCAAATTTAGTGTCAAACACCTTTACCAAAAAACCCACAACTGTATCGCCAACAACCAACCTCTTCTTATCCTCAAAAACTACCCTAATACCTGGCTGAGCAGGTAATGCATATTCTCTATCCTTTTTGGCGTAGTCTCTTATTTCGTCAGATACGCCATAAATAGAAAATTCCAATTGTTTCAAAGCATCTCTTATTTCTTCACTCATGAACTTTCCTCTTGTTTAAAACTCTTCAAATACCCATCCACCACCATCCCGCTTTGCCCGTACTTTGGCGGCAATAAATCGGAACGGGTACATATCGGCGGCTATCTTTATTTTTGCCCTGGCGTCGTCTTGCCAATGGCCTTTTACTTCGTGCATTTCCATCTGTCCGCCGGTCATCATTACGGCAAAATCCGGCGTGTAAAACGTGTTGTCGGCCAGCCTTAGCTTGACGCCTTCAAACTTGTACCAAGCCACCTCCCCGGCTCGCCTTAGCGTCTCAAGCATATCCTGGTATGCTTGTTCCGTTTTGTTCAACTGACCGGTTTTTAACCGGCCAAGCGCGAGCATTTTCTTATTCACCGGTATGGCACAGCTTCAAAATGCGCTCTGCGAACAGCTCTTTCCCAAGTTTTGCCAAGTAAAGCCTAAACTGCAAAGTCCGGTATCGATGCTCGGTTGACAGTAAAACTTTTTCAATCTCACCGATCTGCTCTTCCAAAAACTCAATTTCTCTGTCTTTCATTTCCCCTCGCTTAATTTCAATAAACCCATTTTCCAGCCAATATTGCTGGGTCCTAATCATTCCCTGCATATGCCATAAATCTCTCTGGTCCTTAGTAGCGCCATAATGCACATAATCACCATCAAGCCAAAAATGACACGCCGAACAGCTAAAACTCCCTAACAAATCATGTCGCTTCATTCCCGAGCCACCGCCATTCAAATGCGCCAGCACGGTGGTTTCCTTATTCCAATTGCAGATTCCAGGGAGCCTCACCATGCATGGCTGGCCTCTGGCACTTTCGCGTAATCGGCTCATTATTTCCTTTTTCCGTAAGATGAAAGCTTGCTCATATTCATCGGGCTTGATTTTGTCGGACTCGGAACTGGCGCAGATAGTTTCGACATATCCATGTAATTTTTCTTCGGTGCCGCTGGAACTGGGGCCGAAATTGGCGCTGATGCCGGTTTATTAATAACCGTGACATTTTTTGTTATGTTGTTGGTTACGCGCGGCGTCGGGCTGGATGGTGATGAGTAATAGTGGTTATTGCTTGATCCACCACTATTGTTTCCTGATGAGCCGATAGCATGACCAATTAAACCGCCGACCAGCATATCGGTCATTCCGCTATTGCTTTGAGCGGGCGCTTGCTGGATAACTTGAGGCTGTGGAGCCGACTGATAAACAACTTGTGGCTGTTGCGATACCTGTTGCTGAGGCTGTTGTTCTTGATAAACCGGGTAATTGGCCTGTTGAGCTGCTTGTTGGTCCTGCTGCTGCACCTGCGGCGCTACCGCCCGATATTCAGGCAACAACGACAAACAAAACGGCGTTGGCTCCTGGCCTTCCTTAATACTTTCTTTGCAAACTTCGACCTGCTTATCGTGTATTTTTTCCTGCTCTGACTTGCATCCAACAATTACGAACGACAGCGCCAATAAAAATATAATTTTCTTCATTTTTTTATCTCTCTTTTTGTGAATTAACTAAATCTAAGAATCTTCTCTACCTGATGTTCAAGATCTTCCTTGGTGTAGTTGTGCAGCACATCCCGCAAAATGACATCGATAAATGCAGAATACATACGTTCAAACTTTTCCTGATCAGCCTCGGCCCAGCTCCAGCTGTGCGGTTTTAACCGCATTTTCCCGCCAATGGTCCAAGTAACGTCATAAAACCCTGCACGGATGGTCAGTTGATCCCTGAACGATTCAAACTCTTTCAGGATAGGCCTGCCGTTATGCTCACGGTCTGCTGGAGGATCCCATGCTTGAAAGCCTATATTTGCCAAAGCAAACGCTTTGCGGTGGAAAATTGGGTGTCGTGGCTGGCTTAGAACGGCTTTATATTCTCCATTAGGCTTTAAGTTCTCCATCAGTTCTGCCTGCGCATCATCAGCAGGAACCAGGGTGTTGTAGAGCTTGCGAAAGAATATTTCGACAGCCATCACGCCACCTTCCCCGGCACATTCCCGCCAGGCAGCGCAATCCACACGGTCACGCAAGGCATAACGTTAACGCACAACCGGCGATTAAAAGGCGACCAGTGCACGCCGATCCAGAGCGATGACAGGCGAAACAGAACGCCGAATTTAACGCCGGCCATGTCCGGGCAGATTGATTCGATTGCGCTGAACATTAGGCAAGCGCCCCACGCATTGCCCGAAAATGCTTTGTCACAGCATCTTTGTTTGGCAACGCCTTGTTGACAGAAATCGCTTTCTGATGGTCATGTGCGTGCTCAGGCCAATCAGGCCACCCTGATGAGATAAGTTTCTCGTAAACAGGCTTTATTCTGATTTTTGCCTCAGCCTTTGTTGACGTGCGCAGGAAAAACGTATCGATACTACGATCTGTCGCGATTGCAAAAATCAACGAATGGCGGTAACGGTCGGACAATGAACCACTACGCATGGATAGGGTAACGAGCAAATCAACCGCTTCATCGAGCGATGGAGCATCGCCGTTGACACACAGGCTACGAAACTCAGGCAACGAGGGAGGCCACGCCATCCGTTTTTCAATCAGTGCAGAGAATCCGTTTTTAATATGCTCAACCGTCAACCCGGAAAGGCCTGATTGCCATGTTTTTGCAGCCTCAGAAAGTTCCTGTCCATCCATCGCGCCGCCAAGGTGGCTTGCCCACTTATGCCCGTAAATTGCGACCATGCGTTTCCAGATATGCGTCATAACTCTTGGGGTTAGCAAGTTAGTTGACGACGGCTTCATCGCGTTGTCTATCAAGCTCTTGGCGCTCAAGTAGCTCGGCAAGTTCGCAGTCTCTCTGGGCTTGCTCGACGAGAGATAGTTTTCTGCCAGAGACAGCGCGGGTTTCATTGTTGTTTCTGCTGCTTGCATTTTTGTTTTCCAGTCTTGATTGCTCAGTGATAATTGTATTTACGAATTTTTCGTAAATACCTGGGTTATCGGGCTTACCCTTTTCACCTTTACGCTCTAGCCATCCTGTTGCGGCACTGATCGCGGATTCAACGGTGGCGATGCTTATTTCGCGCTTAACCCAGTCGGCATACATCGGGATGGTTTTTGTGGTCTGGACTTCGTGAAATTGGAATCCGTGTTGGTTGACAAAGAACTCCATCCACTCGCCAGGAGTTTTTGGAACAATATCTTCAGTAACAAAATCGCTGCCCCCATGAATAGTAACTTCCTCTTCCCCTTCCTTTTCCCTTCCCTTCCCTTCCCTTTCCCCTTGATCTAGATTAAGGGGCGTTACGCACGCGTCGTCCACGCGTGGAATATCATCAATTAATGACTTTAAATGTTCGGATTCTTTTGGGCTTATAGGATTATCACCAATTGATTCAGGTGGTGATGGCAGTACACTTTCAGATTCCCTATTGTTAATTATTTGATGGGTTTTGAATGAGGGAATAACTCCGTAATCGACACCTGAAATTGTGTATTTGATAATAAAACCACGCGTGCTCAACGCGTCAAGCACGCGTGAAAAATCAACATCGTCATAAGGAAGGCAATCAAGCTTTAGTTGCCTTGGTCTCCATTTGAACCGACCGTCTCTATCGCATGCGGTAAACAAAGCAATGAAGGAAAGACGAACTGGGAGCCCTGACGTTAACTCAAGCTCGAATAAGTCCTCATGCCTAAATAACTCAGGCTTAACTGTCCGTATTCTTGCCACTGGAATCCCCGGATAATTCTGATAATTTGTTTTTAGCTTCGACTGCTGCCTCGCAATATTTACTAAATGAGTCTATTTCTAACTTTCCAACGGAATCATGTAATTTTGTGAATTCCTCATTTTTTTTATACCATCCTTTTGTTTGAGAGAAACTTACCCCGTCATTTAAATCAAAATCACACAAGAAGGCAGAGAAATCGCTGTGATCAGACAGGTAATCATTCAGCCATACTGAGTCATCACCCTGATTAATCTGTGTTGATACAGCAATCAGCCTTATTGATACAGGCTTTGTTGGGTAATTTCCGTCGAAATATTTTCTAAGTGCTTTGTGATACCTAGAAAGTTGCGCCATCGTTTTTATATCAATAATCTCTTTCTTAAGCTCTATTACTGTTACCTCCAGATATCCAGGCTCATATGAGAATGTTAGCAAGTCTGCAATTCCGTATGATCCAAGATCAACCTGTCTATAAATAGAATCGATGCCCTCTCCAGTTATTGGGTTGTATAAGTTATTTGTTGCTGAGTTAAAAATATAATCTTCAAGCTCTTTCTCTGAGTCCCATATTACTTTTGCCATATCCATTCCACGTTAATCTCGTTAAAAGGTGATACCGGCCAGCGCAACGAGGAAACGCTTTTTGTCTGGCCAGACTAGGCCGGTATCGGGTTTAAAACTGGTTTAAATCGTTGACACTCTCTTGTAGCAGTACCGCCATAAAACAAATCGTAATCAGGTGCATTGCCTCTAACCATCCTGGCTTGCCTGATCGCGGATTGACTTGGATTTTTATCCAAGCCGGCCTCGTATGACTCGCACCGGCCAACGCCTAAACCAGAGCCTATTTGATCAGGGATAAAGCCCGCGCAATCACGGCAACAGACTTTCTTTGTTATCACTAAAATAATTGTGCAACTTGCTGCAAACTTCGCTAATGCTGGTTAATTCCCCATCGCCATTTCCGATGTATTGCCGGCGCCCTTGCACCAAATCCCACAAAGCCGCTGCTTCTTCTGGCGTTTCCAGCTTGATAAAGATCGGCTGAAAAGCCGGCTTTTCTTGATTAATTTGCATTTAACCCTCGCAGTTTTGTTTATCAGTTACTGGTTCAAAAACATGGAATAAATCAGTCTGTCTATATTTTGAAGACTTCATAATTCGGACAAAAACACGCTTGTTCTTGCCCCCCCCTCTTGCGAACCACTAATCCAGGTTTATAGACAGCCATCACTTAGCCTCCACTACAAAGCCGAGCCGGCTTTTTTTAAGAATTTCGAGATTGTTTTTTCCGTAAGCGACTAGACAAATTGGCGCGCCGCTATTGTGTTTAGCCCTGGATCCGTCAACATGATGAAAATACGGCCGGCCACGCATAAAAAGCACGCCGTGCGCCTTTTCCCATACGCATTCAAAAAACATATTGGTTTCGGTCCGCGCCGGGATTAATGCAATGCCATCGCCGTGCTCGACCATTCGGCGCAGCCATTTGACGGCCTGGTTCCCGAACGGTGGGTTTAGCCAGACGCGGCCGTCCCAGTCTTTGCGCAATCCGTTTTCGGTTACGTTAAAGTGGTGCCTTGCTGTGTCCCAAGGGCGATTGATTGGCGAGCATGGATCAAGATCAAACTCGCCAAGCTCATCAAGAATGTCTGGTGGTGTAAGCCATTCATCATTTTTCATGATACGGCTTTGGTGGCTACTTAGGCTCATAGGGTCTTTGAGGGTCTGGTTGGGTCTAAAAGATCAGTAAGGTTCCCGCTAGACCCTTCTAAGCCTTGCGGTAACGGTTTAATCTTTCTTCAGCTTGTTTCTGCTTCCAATCGAGGTAACCGTGTTCAATTGCATAATCTTCAATAACCAGCGCCATGAATTGCAGCTTTGGCCGGCGATCTCCGGCAGCTTTGTATGCCATGAAGGCATCCAAATCATCATCAAGCCTGACAGGATTAACGTTATCTCTAGCCATGTTTTTCTTCTTTTTAAGGCCGCTCAGTTGTTTGGAGCGTTTCTAGTTTTAAAAATTCCGGCCGCATCAACCGGCCAGTTAATTACGTATTTGCACGAATTCCATAGTGTG
>Ga0079306_1001218_pt1 | contig 18017 bp, 19 predicted proteins | sample Methanotroph_Enr_FD_79181 | JGI IMG/M metagenome (GOLD analysis project Ga0079306, IMG submission 79181) | Enriched soil microbial communities from Old Woman Creek wetland in Ohio, USA - Methanotroph_Enrichment_5 | ecosystem: Environmental > Terrestrial > Soil > Wetlands | place: USA: Ohio...
AATAATGAAACAAACAAAAGCAAGTACGATATGAAACCAGATCGATTAGAAAAGTTTGTAAATGAAAACCGTCACGAATTCGACCTGTTGGAGCCATCAGACCGGATGTGGGAATCTATCAGCTCACAGTTAAACGAGGAGCCGAAAAGCAAAATCAGGAAATTCTTATGGATGAAAATAGCCGCGGTTGTCGTTTTAGCTCTTTCAATTCCAACTGTCATTTATCAGGTTAAATTTTCGGAGCAAAAGCAAGCCGCAAAGGCAGTTCAGGTCGATCCTGAAGTTCAGGAATTGATAGAAGCCGAAGCTTTTTATGCCCAGGAAGTCTCCGGAAAGCTGGCCGAAATAAAAAAATGCTACAAGGTTCATCCCGAATTGAAAATGGAAATCGAAGGTGATTTGAATGAATTGGAATCGATGTACATCTCGCTGAAAAGCGATTTGAAAGAGAATATCTCGAACAAAGAAGTAATTGAAGCAATGATTGAGAACAACCGCAACCGGATGAAACTAGTTGATGATGTACTGGAACAAATAAATTGTTAACCAAATGGTTATGAATAACAGAATTTATAGAATTGGCATTTTGGCCTTATTATCAGGAGCATTATTCCTGGTTAGTCTGGCGGCAAATGCCCAGTTTACCGAAACCCGTGAGTTTGTCAAGCGGTTCAAAATTCAGCCCGAAACCCGTATCGACATCACCAATAAATACGGAAAAATTGAACTGAATACCTGGGACAAAGATTCGGTAGTGATTCAGTTCAAGATGGAAATCAACGAAAAGAAACCCGACAAACTGGCGAAAACGTTGAGTAATCTGGATTTTGACATCAGCAACAGCCAGCATTACCTGGTTGTAAAAACACAGGTAGATAAAAATCGAAATCAGGTGGAGAGCGAGTTCCTAAAATTTAAGGAAACCATCCTTCAAACAAACGGTAGCATCCGCATTGATCTGGTGGTATGGCTGCCCGACAACCGCGAACTGAGGCTGGAAAATAAGTTTGGCGATATTATTATGGGCGACTACAAAGGCGAAACCCAAATTATACTGAGCAATGGAAAATTGAAAACCGGGGATTTACCTAAAAAGTCGAGTATGAACCTGAGTTTTGCCGATGCAACTATAACCGACCTGCCCAACGCGCGAATCATCAGCAATTACAGCGATATTGAGATCAAAAATTCGGGCACAATCCGGTTCGAAAGCAAATCGTCAACCATCGAAATTATGAATGTTGAAGATTTAAGCATCGATTCACGGCGCGACAAGTTCCGAATCAGACTGGCCAATAAACTTGATGCAACAGGTAATTTCAGTCAGTTCCGGATTTCGGAACTAAAAGACAAGGCGAATCTGCACCTGAGTTATGGCAGCCTCGAAATGGAAAAAATACTGAGCTCCTTCAGCAGTATTTATATCGAATCGCGATCGACTGATGTAAACCTCTATTTTAATCCTGAAGCGAAGTTTAATTATGAAATCACCGAAAGCAAAACCGATTTAAAACTCGGCCGCGAAATGAAAGAGGAAAACAAAGAAGTGTTGGATTCGAAAGAGAATAAAATCAGGCACTCGGGCTATTTCGGCAAGAAGATGAAAGAAGATCAACTCATCATCAACGCTGTCGGCGGCGAAACCAATATTCTGTCGTATTAAATGGATTGATGGACAGAAGGATTGATTCGTGTTAAATTTTAAGCGATTCATCAGGCGACATAAGCCGTTGGGCAAAGCTTGTTCTTTTCCTCTGGATGAAAGAATCATTTTTACATTGCAATGAGGTTTAATTAAAATCGTTAGTTCAGGACCTCACGCATTGTGTGTCTGATCGCGAAATAAATTCGGGATGACTAAATATTAATTCAAAAAACTTTAAAATTTTTATTCAGGATTTGCAACCACGAAAATAAAATCCTGTCTATGGTATCAGAAAACAATTCAGAAATAGAAACAATTAGAAAACAGACCATTCTCAGAGCCATGAAGGAAACAACAACTAAAATTCAAATCTTATCAGCACTGTTTGTGCTTTTACTCGGAACGAGTTCGTGCCTCGACGAAATGTTTATCGAGGGCAACGGAATCGTCCGGACGGAAATGCGGGACGCAGAAGGCTTCAATGAAATAGCATCGAGTGGTGATTTCATTGTTACCGTAATGCCAGGCAATTCGTATTCCGTTGAAATATCTGCCGAATCGAATTTATTGCCTTACATCTCGACCAATGTGGATGGAAAGACGCTAAAGATTAGGACAACCGGAATCCATTCGCTGCGCCAGAACGAACCAATTGAAATTTTCATCATCACTCCGGCGCTGAACGGACTGTCATTAAGTGGATCAGGATTAATTAAAACGGGTAGCTTTATGAGTGATAATTTCAGAATCACATTATCCGGATCGGGCGATATCGACACCCAAATCAGTACTGAAACCCTAAAAGCCAACGTTTCCGGATCAGGTAACATATTTATCGAAGGCGATGCTTTCGACAGTGAATTTGTCATCAGCGGGTCTGGTAAAATCAAATCGTACGATCTGGAACAGAACATTTGTAATGCGGCTATTTCTGGCTCTGGCGATATGTATGTAAATGTCAGTGATGCAATTGATGCAAGGATTTCAGGAAGCGGAAGGGTTAATTACATCAATTACCCGGTCGTCCACACCAGTATTTCTGGTTCGGGTAAAGTTGTGGACAGAAACTAGTTTAAGATCACATCGTAACGATCAAAATTAAACGACAAATCGTTGAACAAACCACATCTTTTAAGATTATTCTAAAATTCTAAAACTTGCATAAACAACACACACATGAAACAAATCTATTTAATAGTTGGCTTATTACTCCTCGCATTCAGCGGGTTTTCTGAAGAACCGGTAAAGGCCGTTGGCATTCGCGGAGGGCTTTCCTCCGGATTTGAATACCGTGTTTACTCGGGCGATTTAACATCGTATAAAGCGCTGCTTTCGTTCCGGAAACAGGGATTGCAGTTAACCGGGATGAAAGAATTTCATGTACCCGATGCCTTCGATATTGGAGAAGAAGAATTGTCGTTTGTTTATGGTTTTGGAGCCCATGCCGGATTCGAATCGTGGCACAGAGACAACTATTATAACGATATTTATCATACCTATTACAGCGAACGCAGATCGGGTCCAATTGCCGGTCTCGATGGCTTGGCGGCCGTTGAATATACGGTAAAAGAAATTCCTTTCGTTGTTGGCATTGAAGCAAAACCTTATTTCAATCTGTTTGGGAAGAACTTCTTCCAGCTTCAGCCTTTCGATTTTGCATTTACTGTAAAATACACCTTCTAAAAACAGAAACAAAGAAACAAAGGACCTGAGCGACAAAGTGCAAAAATACTTTGAGACTTAGGAACTCAGGTACTTTGTAACTTATTGAGAAAACAATTAAACAGTTAAAAATGAAAAAGTTATCACTCTTGATTTTTCTTGGGTTAGGTTTCCTATTGGCCTCAGCCCAGGATGACAAAGACAACGATCAGATTTCAACAATCTTTTCGAAGAACAGATCAAACGGAGGTTACGGAGCCTTGTCGTTTGGTTATTCGCAAATCGACGGAAAAGATGCCTTCGTGATGGGCGCCCGTGGTTCGTGGATTATTGACCATTCGTTTGCTATCGGATTGGGCGGAGTTGGTTTTATTAACGATGTAAATTACCATCATTGGCCAAACAATGAATTAAACGACAACCTGGCCGGAGGTTATGGGGGTATTTATCTTGAACCGATCCTTGCGCCAAGATTGCCCGTTCACATTTCGGTTCCTGTTTTGTTTGGAATTGGCGGTATTTCACGAATCGACGACCAGCAGAATTGGGACAACTGGATTTATGATGATTCGCAGCACGATGTTTTCTTGGTTTTCGAACCAGCAGTAGAACTCGAATTTAATCTAACCCGCCATTTGCGTCTGGCAGGCTCTGTTGGCTACCGATTTACCTCTAAAGTTAAAATGGCCGATACAAGCCCCGATATTCTGGAAGGCACCAATATCGGGCTGGTTATGAAGTTTGGCAAGTTCTAGAATTATTATTCAGAATTAATTTTAGTCAGGGTTTCACTTCAAGTGAAACCCTGTTTTTTTTAACAATAAATGCTAAACAACACAATTAATATAAAAAAGTAACTTTAAATTTATACTGATAAATTAAACGCAGTTTTACCACAAACTAATCAGCAATTGCAATGAGACTCCATTATTGTAAGTTTTTTCTTTTTGTTTTATTTACCATCAGTATTATTTCCTGCAAAAAAGACCCTTTTGAAAAAGACTCCGGAACGTTTACCGATTCGCGCGACAACCACGATTACAAATGGGTACGCATTGGCAACCAAATTTGGATGGCCGAGAACCTGGCTTATGCCCCAGCAGTTTGTGCCCCAACAGTCGATTGCGGCATTTATGTTTACGATTATCTGGGCTCTGGGGCTTATTCAGAGAACCTGATCGTATATGGCTGCCTCTACAATTGGGAAACAGCCCAAAAGGTCTGCCCCGATGGATGGCACTTACCCACAGACGAAGAATGGATGGAACTGGAACAATTCATGGGAATGCCAATCAAAGAATTAGATAGAGAATGGGATACCAGAGGCGAAAATGAAAATGTAGGAGGAAAATTAAAAGAAACTGGGATCACTCATTGGAATAATCCGAATACTGGAGCAACCGACGAAGTAGGCTTTTGTGCAATACCTGGAGGTGGGAGTTACGACCGATTTGTTGGAATTCATAATGACGCTGAATTCTGGACTGCCTCACAAAGGGACAATGAAAATGCTATGTATAGGGCTTTGTCTGCTAGCGAAAAAGGAATTTATAGATTTTATGGTAGCAAATCGTTTAGATTATCAATTAGATGTATAAGAAACTAACTTATGAAAAAATTATTCTTTTTACTGTTTTATTTTGAAGGTATTATTTTGATTGCTCAACCTTCCTATTTTTCTTGGAAAAGACCTAACTCTGGAACCAATATTGGGTTTAATTACATTTCTCCTGCAAAAGACCAGGGAGAGCAAGGTCCTTGCGGAATATTTGCTGCTGTAGGCGGTATAGAGGCTATGAGCCAGATATATTACCACAAGCCATCCTCTGTTGCACCATTCATAAATTTATCGGAAGCAGAAATGTACTCGAAATGTTCGCAATATGGAAGATTTGATGCCGCTGCAAGCGCACGTGAAACATTAGAATACAGCACCTTAAATGGAACCATCAACGATGCTTGTCTGGTTTATCCAACATCCGATCCATATTATATTCAGCCCTGTAACAAATGTTCAACCCCTTCTCAAAAAGTCCAAATACCTGGGTACGAACGGATATATCCAACATCAAGCCAGTCCTTAAAAAGAGCTATTATCGACTTCGGACCAATAATAGTAAGTATGCAACATGTAGGAGTGGTCTTGCACCCTGGAAAAGGTTGTGACGCTTGTGGACATACAGTTTTACTTATTGGCTGGAATAACGACCAATGGCACATAAAAGACAGTTGGCCGGGTGATTCATGGATTGATTTTAAAACTATCGATGTATTTAATTCAACATACAGTAGTATTTTTTACAGGGTGAAATATGAAAACAATGGGAATTTAATCGCATGTACCGGCAATGACTGTAGTACCATTTTTGCAAGCCGTAGTTATACCGATAACGATGGCGATGGATTTTATTACTGGGGAATAGGCCCAAAACCTAGTAGTTGTCCTGGTTCAGGCAAAATGGATTTTAATGATTTTGACAATACAAAGATCTTTCTTGATAACAACTATGTTGAATTGCCTAAACCTACGGTTACAGGCCCTGAATATGTTTGTTCAGGAACTGGTGGTAATTTTGAGATACATGATGTTCCAACAGGTTTTAGCGTTAATTGGGCAGTTTCGCCTTCGTGGTATTTTAATGCACCGGCAAGTGGCAATACCACGTCAATTACGTTGTACCCCAAGACCCAATACACCGGGGAATGTACATTAACTTATACGCTATCCGACAATATTGGCTCGGTTCAATACTCGAAAAAATTTTTTATCAATGCCCCCAACCCACAGCAAATATCCATTAATGTTGTACAATCGTATGCATATCCTCCAATTTTAACTGGTGACGTTTGGTTATTATGCCCAAATTCAAGTTATTACATTTATTTGAATAATAGTTCCGGGTGTTCAACGTCTAATTATCAATGGAACATTCCGTCAGGATGGACATTATACGAGCAGTCACAAAATTATATCCGGGTCAATACCAATAATACCCCAAGTGCGGTACTTAATGTAAGTGCAACTACTTGCTGCAATAACAGCTATCTCATTAAAACACAATATTTTGGACAAAGTTATAGTTGCGGTGGTTATTTTATGTTATATCCCAATCCTGCCACAACAGAGGTAAACATTGAATTTACCGACGAGGTAGATTTATCGGATAAAAACACAAATATTGAAATTTATGACACAAATTACAATAAAGAACTAACCATTAAAGAATTACAGAAGAATCTTAAAATTAATACTAGAAGTTTAAATAATGGATTCCATTTTGTTTTATTGAAATATAAAGGACAAAAATACACTCAGAAAATTAAAGTTGGAAAATGACAAAAGATGCTTCAACAATTGGATTAATACTTCTGGCAGTCATATTAATGCTTTACAGGCTTTCCTTTAAAAGAGAACAATTGCCTGAACAAAATGGAACATTTGTTGATTCGCGAGACAACCACGAGTATAAATAGTTGTACATAAGCAAACCGGTTTGGATGGCCGATAATTTTGCCAATTGCCCGGTAATATACCCTGATAGCTCGCCTAAAGGATTTGAGGTGTCCCAGTTCGAGTGGATCATAACCATTGATGAACAGAAAAAATAGTTGGCAAAAAGCAAAAGAATTGTGTCCCGATGGTTGGCACCTGCCAACTGATGAAGTAACAACTAATTCATAAGCAAAATAGTCAGGATTTCACTCGAAGTGAAGTCCTGACTTGCTTTTTTATCACCCTATTTATCCCTACTTTTGCGGCTCATTAAAAGGGAAAAATGAAGAATAAATCATGGGTTCCAGTTGGAGCTGCTATTTTGTCAATGATTTTCTGGAGCTTTTCATTCGTCTGGATCAAAATAGTATATGAAGCCTATGGGCCGTTGACAACCGTTTTGTTCCGTTTGCTTATTTCTTCGGGCCTGATGTTGGTTTTCACCATCCTTTCGCGAAAACTTCAAAAAGTACAGCCCGGCGACCTGAAAATGTTTGTTCTTCTGGCGTTCTTCGAGCCTTTCCTTTATTTCATGGGCGAAAGCTACGGCCTGAAATATGTTTCGTCAACGGTGGCATCGGTTATTGTAGCCACCATCCCACTCTTTTCGCCCATTGCAGCCTGGTATTTTTACAAGGAAAAGCTCAGCCGAACCAATCTGTTTGGTTTGGTCATCACATTCTTCGGGGTCAGCCTGGTTGTACTCGACACGTCGTTTAATTTCACCGCTTCGCCATTGGGTGTTGCGCTCGAATTTTTTGCTGTTTTCGGAGCCATCGGTTATGCCAGCGTTCTGAAAGGTATTTCGCACCGCTACAATACATTCACCATCATCACCTACCAAAACCTGATTGGGGCAGTGTTCTTCCTGCCGTTTTGGTTGATCTTCGAAATGAACGATTTTACCCACGTGGCATTTAATGCGAAAGCATTTTGGGCCATTATCAAACTGGCCATCTTTGCATCAACATTTGCCTTTATCCTCTTCACCTACAGCGTGCGGAATATGGGTATCAACAAGTCAAATACATTCATTAATGTAATTCCAATCTGTGTGGCTGTATTTGCCTATATGATCTTAGGCGATCAACTGAATTTCCATCAAATGATTGGAATTGCCATTGTAATTTCAGGATTGTTCCTGGCTCAAATTAACTGGAAACGAAAACGAAAAGTACCACCGCCCATTTATCAGGCCTGAACCTTTTTGTGATATATCTGTTTTTGTCATCGTGAAAAGGAAAAATCGAAATAATCTCATCAGGCTGATTTTTGTTCACCTGTTACTTCTGGCCTATCCGCTGGTGAGTAAGACTTTTCACGTGCATCATGGAGAGCGGATTTCGCATGGCTTTTCGACTTGCGCCAGCGTTGACAAGCCCGAAGATTCTTGTCCGGTTTGTAATTTCGAATTTTACAATTTCGTTCCAGCCGCATCCAATGCCGTTTTGGTTTCGCAGCATTGTATTTCGGTGTATAATACCCCCGATCAGCAGGCTGCATTTATACCATTCATTAATTACTTCTCGCTCAGAGCGCCACCTGTCGCCTGATCAAAATCCATTTCGTTTAAAAATCAATCCACATTAAAGCCCAGGATATAATCAATTTATATCGGACTGATGTGCTGTTTGTTTCCGGATTTTTTCGGGAAATGAACTGTCATTCATATTATACAATTTTAAAACACAACCATGCAACAAAAAATTATATTCCTGATTTGGATTACTTTAACCGTGTCCTATTCAGGCTTCGCAACAACATATCCCAATAGCAGCAGTGCACATTTAAATGGAAAAGTAACGGATAAATCGACCGGTGAATCAATCCCTGGAGTCAGCATTTATTTTCCGGATCTGAAAAACGGAACGGTCACTAAAGATGATGGAAGCTATTTTATCGACAAACTGCCGGCAACAAAACTGCTCGTTCAGGTCAGTTACCTGGGCTATAAAATGCAGTCGAGGCAACTCGATCTGGCGAAAATACAAACAGCCGATTTTGAGTTGGAGTTAACGGCCACTGAAATTGGCGAAGTTGTGGTTACCGGGCAGTCCAGTGGTATTGAGAATAACCGTACACCTTCGCCAATTGCGGTTGTACCACGTGCGCAAATGCTCCAAAATTCGTCGAGCAACATTATTGATGCACTGTCGAAAGTTCCGGGAGTTTCGCAGGTAACCACCGGAGCTGGAATCTCGAAACCGGTTATTCGCGGAATGGGTTACAACCGCGTAGTTGTGGTGAACGATGGAATCAGGCAGGAAGGTCAGCAATGGGGCGACGAACACGGCATTGAGATTGACGAGAACGCCGTAAATCGGGTTGAAATTCTGAAAGGGCCTGCCAGTTTGGCTTACGGTTCGGATGCAATGGCCGGGGTAATCAACATGATCTCGGCGCCAACCTTGCCTGAAGGAACAATCTGGGGAAACATCAGCAGCAATTACCAGACGAACAATGGTTTGATTGATAATTCAGTAAACCTAGCCGGAAATAAAAACGGACTGATCTGGGATGCCCGGTACAGCAACAAAATGGCACATTCGTACCAAAACAAATACGACGGCTTTGTTTACAATTCGGGCTTCCGCGAGCAAGCAGCCAGCACAATGCTGGGGATTAACCGCAACTGGGGATTTTCGCACCTGCACCTTAGTTACTATGATTTGAAACCGGGTATTGTTGAAGGCGAGCGCGACAGCCTGACCGGTAAATTTTTGAAGACAACCGTTAACAGCGACAGTTCAACAACGGACCAGATTGCGGGTTCGTCTGACTTTCATTCCTATCAACCGAATGCGCCATTCCAGAAAATCAATCATTATAAAGCAGTATGGAACAACAGTATATTTATCGGGCAAAGTCAACTGGAAGCCACTATCGGGTTTCAGCAAAACCGACGAAAAGAGTTCGAAACACCCGACGAATACGGGCTTTATTTCTTGTTGAATACGTTGAATTACGACATCAAATACACTTTGCCTGAAAAGAACGACTGGAAATTGACCACCGGAATAAACGGAATGTGGCAAAATTCGCAAAATAAAGGAACCGAATTCCTGGTGCCTGAATACGAATTGTTTGATTTCGGCATTTTTGCCATCGTCAATAAAAAGATCGGGAAATTGGACCTCAGCGGGGGAATTCGTTTCGATACCCGATCGGAAACCGGCAAATCGCTTTATCTAAATGCAAAAGGAGATGTTGTTACGGCTTCGGATACTGGAGCTAACAAACGATTTCAAGCTTTCAGTCAAACCTTTAAGGGAATAACCGGAAGTCTTGGTGCAACTTACCAAATCACCGAATCGATATTTAGCAAACTGAATATTTCGCGGGGATTTCGGGCGCCAAACATTGCTGAATTAGCCTCGAACGGTGTGCACGAAGGTACACAGCGCTACGAAATTGGTAATCCAGACCTGAAACCTGAAACCAGCCTGCAATTCGATTATGCCATCGGGATGAATACAACCCACGTTTCGGCCGAGCTGAATCTATTTACAAACGCCGTCAATCATTTTATTTTCAGCAAAAAACTAAGTGCACCGGGAGAATCAGATCAATTGTATGACGGTCTTCCAGCCTACAAATTTTCGGAAGGCAATGCACGTTTTTATGGTGGCGAATTTCAAATCGACATTCACCCACATCCACTGGATTGGTTGCATCTTGAAAATTCATTCTCGTACGTAAACGCGACACTAAAAAATCAGCCTGCAGAATCGCGCCATTTACCTTTTATTCCGGCGCCGGTTTGGGTTTCGGACGTAAAAGTCGATTTCAATAAGCTTAATCGGTTTATGGTGAACGCCTATTTCAAAATTGGGATTGACAAAACCTGGGCGCAAAACAATTATTATGCAGCTTACGACACCGAAATCGCAACACCGGGTTATACTTTGCTGAATATGGGAATTGGAACCGATTTTACTTCGGGACGCAAAACCCTTTTCTCGATTTATATTTCAGGAAATAACCTGACCGATGTGGCCTACCAAAGCCATTTGAGCCGGTTGAAATACACCGGAATGAACTATGCCACCGGACGAACCGGAATTTACAACATGGGGCGCAACATCAGCTTTAAATTGCTGATTCCGATTGATTTTTCAGGAAAGAATTAGTTCGTATAGTGTGTCCAAAATGTCATATTTCATCTTCGTTCACCCCTAAATCCCTTAAAGGGGACTTGACTCATTGATAATCGATTGCAATGATCACTGTCAAAGCCCCTTCAGGGGTTTGGGGTGAAAAGAAATCCGACAATAAATAGTTTGACTTGTAATATGAACCTATAAAAGGAATAAGAATCACTCTCCGTCTTATTCCTTTTTCTAATTTTGGCGACTCAAGTTACCGATTCAAAAGCCGATAATGGAATACATACCTTACAATAAGCCCGAAAAGCTGAAAGAATTCTCGAACAACCGGAAGCAAGATTTCACTTTACTCTTCAAGAAACTGAAGGCGAAGAAGCCGAAAAATCTGGATGATGTGTTTCATGATTTGCACGACAAGGCTTTCGATCAGTTTGATTGCCTGACCTGTGCCAATTGCTGCTCGACCATAAGTCCGGCGATTACGGAGAAAGATGTTGAGCGACTGGCCAAACGGGTGAGGATGAAAGCCGTTGATTTCATCAGGCAATACCTGTTTAAGGACGAAGACAATGACTATGTTTTTAAGCAAACGCCCTGCCCTTTTCTGATGCCCGATAATTACTGCATGGTTTACGAAGACCGACCTAAAGCCTGCCGAGAATATCCGCACACCGACCGCAAACGAATGTACCAGATATTGAGTTTGACCCACAAAAACTGCGAAGTTTGCCCCGTGGTTTTCTGTATTACCGACGAACTGGCTAAAAATTCAATATTTAAAGTCTGACCGCACTTTCTTCGCTCTTGATTGTTGCAAAGAAGAAACTGTTTAAAATTTGAAATGGTATATAAAAATCAAAAATTTACCCCGTCCCTGAAGGGTGATTTTTGATTTTTCGGGTTCCCTTTAGGGTTTGGGGTGAACCGAAAAATCAAAAAAAATGAAACTTAAACAGTTTCTTAATCGAAGTGCAATAAATAGCGGCAAATAATTGACTTATTTGCTTTCCCAAAATGTATACGTTCGTTTCATGAAACCAGGAAATCATATTATCATTGGCGGCGCTGAATGGTGTGCCTTGCCCGGACTAAATATTCCGGCAATAAAAGCGCGTGTCGATTCAGGAGCCAAAACATCAGCGCTTCACGCCAGTAACATTCAAAAGATAAACCGAAGGGGCGAAAAATGGGTCAGTTTCGAAGTACATCCCATTCAGGAAACACGCCGTATAACCATTCGCTGCGAAGCGAAAGTTATCGATCAGCGGATTGTAAAAAGCTCAAGTGGTATTTCTGAAAAGCGATTTGTAATCCAATCGTCGATGAAAATCGGGAGTTATGAATGGAATATCGAATTAACGCTTGCTAACCGCGATTCGATGGGATTCCGGATGCTGCTCGGCCGCGAAGCCATGGAGAACCGGGTGTTGGTTGATCCGGCAAACAGTTTTATGCTGGGCGATTATGCCGAAGTGAAAATCAACGAATTGTATCAGGACGCAAAAGATGTGCGGAGTGGCTTACGCATTGGGTTACTGGCCAGCAATCCGCAATTGTACAGCAACAAGCGCATAATGCAGGCTGGAGAAGATCGTGGGCACGAAATGATTTTCCTGAATGTGCAACAATGCTATATGAAGCTCGATGCCACCCAACCTGAAGTTCGTTACCGGGGTGGAAAAAGTCTCAATAACCTGGACGCCATCGTTCCGCGAATCAAACCGAACCTTACCTTCTACAGTCTGGCACTGATCAGGCAATTCGAAGCTTTGGGTATCTTTTGTGCCAACTCTTGGGAAGCCATCAGCAAATCGCGCGACAAGTTGTATTCATCGCAGTTGTTTTCACAAAATGGTATTCACATTCCAATTACCGGTTTTGCCAAGTCGCCGCTCGATACTACCGATTTAATTAACATGGTTAACGGAGCGCCGCTGGTCATCAAATTGCTCGAAGGAACTCAAGGAAAAGGCGTTGTTCTGGCCGAAAATGCAAAAGCTGCCGAAAGTGTGATCAATGCCTTTAAAAGTCTTCAGGCCAATATTTTGGTTCAGGAATTTATAAAAGAAGCAGAAGGTAAAGACATTCGCTGTTTCGTGATTGATGGCAAAGTGGTTGCTTCCATTCAGCGCGAAGCTGCCAAAGGCGAATTCAGGGCAAATTTGCATCAGGGTGGAAAGGCATCGCTCATAAAAATTACCAAAGAAGAAAAAAAGCTCGCTGTAAAAGCGGCTAAAGTGCTTGGGTTGCAAATCGCCGGTGTCGATATCATCCGCTCGAACAAAGGCCCGTTGGTACTTGAAGTAAATTCCTCTCCGGGACTGGAAGGCATTGAAAAAGCCACCGGGAAAGATATTGCCGGGATGATGATTACCGCTATTGAAAAGCAACTTGGATGGCAACGCGATCTGGTCGTCAGGGCAGCTGATCCTGAATAACTACATTCCATACCCCTTCGATACGCTTCGCTACTCAGGGAGCGGCACTTCGGACTTCAAACTCATTAAACTAAAGTTAATAAAGGTAAAAGCCACATTGGTCGGTTAGGATGTTCAAAAGCCTTTTCTTATTTTTGGGAGAATTTTCAAAAAAAAACTATTTAAAACTCCTTGATAATGAGAAAAAAAATTGTTGCCGGAAACTGGAAATGCAATACGACCGTTCAGGAAGGTGTTGAATTGGCCAAAGCAGTGAGCGAATTAGTTGCCAAAGCTGATGCAAAAAATGTGGTAGTGGTTCTTGGAACTCCTTTTACCCATATTACCAGCGTTGTATCTGCTGTTGATACCAAGCTTATTGATGTTGCAGCACAAAACTGCGCTGCTGAAGCCAAAGGCGCTTTCACTGGCGAAGTTTCGGCTGCCATGGTAAAATCGACCGGCGCTACCCATGTAATTTTAGGACACTCTGAACGTCGCGAATATTATGGCGAAACCAGCGAAATCCTGAATAAAAAAGTTGCTTTGGCATTGGCAAACGGCTTAATTCCAATTTACTGCTGTGGTGAAGCTCTTTCAATCCGCGAAGCCAACGAACAAAATGCTTACGTAAAAACTCAGCTCGAAGAAACTATTTTCAACCTGAGCGTCGAAGACTTCTCAAAACTGGCTATCGCTTACGAACCAATCTGGGCAATCGGAACCGGAGTAACTGCATCAACAGCTCAGGCTCAGGAAATGCTGGCTTACATCCGTGGTTTAATTGCAACCAAATTCGGAAAAGCTGTTGCTGAAGAAACTTCAATCCTTTACGGCGGTAGCTGCAATGCTAAAAATGCTCCTGAATTGTTTGCACAACCCGATATCGACGGTGGTTTAATTGGCGGCGCTTCGCTGAAAGCTGAAGATTTCTTAGGAATAATCACTGCATACTAAAGAAGACCGCAGCAACGCCCCCTGAGTTTACGCCCAAATCGGCGAAGCGTATTGAAGGGGAAACATTATAAAAAGGGAATAATCCAAAGGGGTTGTTCCCTTTCGTTTTTGGGATAGAATCAAAAATCTTTGGCGGGTATTTCTTATATTTGAATGTTACACGCAACAAAACGGATCATGAAAGCAGAAAAAATCATCCACGAAGGCGTTAAACGAATCAAAGTTGACTTTCCTTACAATCAGGAACTATCGTCGCGGTTAAAGCAGATTGGTGATGCCCACTGGAGCCGAACACTTTCGGCCTGGCACATTCCATATACGCAAGAAGCATTCAATCAGCTCAAAAGGCTTTTTCCTGACATTGAATATCCGAGAAAGAAAAATGAACTCGACACCAGAACGGAAGCAAAACCGGAAGAATTGTATGTAAACGACCAACATGCTGTTAGTATGCACTTTACCGAAAGACGGATATTCATCAAATTACCAAAGAACGAAAAGGATATTCAAGTGATTCGAAGCTTGCAGTATAGCCATTGGGATAAAAATCAGTTTTGTTGGATAATTCCCAATTACAAAGGCAATTCAGACATTCTGAAAGAATACTTTAAAGACCGCATCAAAGAAATAACAACCGAAAAGCCTGAAATAATAGCCGACAAACGGGCTGTTTTGCAAAATGAATTACTGGCAATAAAGTCCAGCTCCGGAACACTGAGGCTCATCTTCAGTTTCAACAAGGAACTTACTTCGGAAATCAAAAAGTACCCGTATTGCAAATGGAATGCTGAAAATCGCTGGTGGACGATACCTTATGCCGATAAATTCGTTCAGGAATTAGAATTATTATCCGGACAATTTAGACTTAATTTCAGGTTTGAAGAAGAAGATATGGGTGTAAGGCAATCAAAAAAAAGTCAATACGATGTCCCGAATTACCGAACTTGCCCGCCTGAATATTTGGAGAAGATGCAGGAACTCCGTTATAGCGAACAAACGATAAAGACTTACAAATCGCTCTTCGAAGAGTTTATCAATTACTACCATAAAAGCGACATTACAAAGATTGATGAACATATGATCAAATCGTTTATGCGCCACCTGGTAACTGAACGAAAAGTTTCAGCGTCGTATCAAAATCAAGCAATTAATGCGGTAAAATTCTATTACGAACGAATTTTGGGAGGCCAACGAAAGGTTTATTACATCGACCGTCCAAGAAAAGAAAAAACCTTGCCAACAGTGTTGAGCGAAGAAGAAGTAATTAGCATTCTTCAGTCGATTGAAAACATAAAACATAAGGCAATTTTAATGACTATCTACTCTGCAGGCTTACGAATAAGCGAAGCTATCAATCTGAAATTAAAGGATATTGATTCGAAACGCATGCAAATACGTATTGAACAAAGCAAGGGAAAAAAGGATCGGTACACACTTCTCTCAACCAAAACTCTTGATATTCTGCGCAAATATTTTTGCGAGTATAAACCCAAAATCTGGCTTTTCGAAGGGCAAGGCGGTGACCAATATTCCTCACGAAGCATTCAAAATATCCTAAAAATGGCAGTTTGTAGTACCGATATAAAAAAGCATGTTACAGTTCACACACTGCGCCATAGTTTTGCCACTCATCTGCTTGAAAATGGAACAGATTTACGTTATATCCAGAGTTTATTGGGGCACGAAAGCAGTAAAACTACCGAAATCTATACCCACATTACCACCAAGGGCTTCGATCAGATAAAAAGTCCATTAGACAAGTTAAACATTTAGTAGAATAAATTTCTATGTTAATAAATAAGCTGTACATTTGGTAAGCCCAACTAAATCAAAACCTAGAAAAATGAGAATAATAATCGGCGTCAAAATTGCAATCTATACAGAAAATATTAAATATCAAATTATTAATTCATTCATATAAGGCAAATATACCCGCAAATTGCGGGTATACATACGTTATGCCCAATTGTACAAGGACACTACATATAATTGACAGATGATTGACGAGAATAATATTGAATATAAGGAAATACTTGGCGAGGTTGGTAAAACAGAATATCAACCAATAAGATTTACAAGGATTAAATACAAAGATAATCCACTTGTTTTCATAGACATTCGGCGTTTTAATCGAGAAGTTAAAGAAATCGAAGATAGTGATGATGAATTTGAGATTATTTATCACCCAACAAAATATGGATTTCATTTTCCCGAACATCAATTTAAAAAAGTAATTAACAACTGGACAATTCTTCCTTCAGCGTATATTCATCCTGATATAATTGATAAATCTTTTGATTTAATTTCAAAAGGACAATTTGAAAGTGCAGTTCTTCAAGCCTATAAGAGAATAGAAATTAAGATCAGAGAAAAATCAAAATTACCTAGTGATGAGTTTGGGGTTAATCTAATTAGAAAAGCTTATAATCCTGATAATGGTATATTAACTGATTTCAATCTTCCGATTGCAGAGCGACAAGCTTTTTCTAATTATATTGCAGGAGCTTATGCATTATTTAAAAATCCATGTTCTCATAGAGATGTTCAAATGGATTTCTTTGATGCATTTGAAAAAATAATTGTTGCAAGTCAGATTTTAAAACTAGTAGAGAAATCTATTGAAAATAAATAAACAACTGGGCATAACAAAAACTATATGTCAATTGCCGTTTCAGTGCAGAATTGGAAGTTCACAGCCCGCAACAACGGCGGTGCGGCTCGACAGGAAAGCAACCCGCAATCGGCAACTGCATATAGTTTCGAACGTTACCAGTAATTGTATAACGGCATGACACGACAAGACATACAAGAAGATTTAGTAAAACTGTTTTTAAGATTAAACGGCTATTTTACAACTGGACTAATAATTCATTCCCCAACTTATGGAAAAAACCAAACTGAGCTTGACACTGTTGCCATACGTTTCCCGTTTCACAATCAACCGGACAGAATTGTTGGGTGTTCAGAATATTTACAAATTCCCATTGACACTATAGATATAATTATCGGAGAGGTGAAAAGTGGAATGGAAAGAATTCAATTTAACGCAGCATTAAGAGACGATAAAACCGCCATAGAAAAACTCGTCAATTGGTTAGGTGCATTTGACGCTGATGAGTCAATTAGAGTCATTGACATTTTACAGAAAGCCTTGACTCCAGAACAAATCAATACACCTGCTAATTTTAAAGGATTCTCATTTCAGAGCAAAACTGGCAATTATTCAATTCGGCCAATTATTTTTTCAATTGACCGACCAGAGCCAAAAAGAAATCAAGCAAGATTTATTTCTGGTCAGCTCATGTTAGATTTTATTTGGGAATGTTTTCGACCAGAAGCAATTCGAAATAGTTGTTCGACAGTTTACGGTCTTAATATGTGGGGACATTCACTACTTCCAATAGTTGAATACTTTAAAGACGATCGAAGACAAACCGTTGGAACCATAGATGATTATTATAAACACTTTAATTGCGAGTATGATAAATGAAACAACTACTGGTAACATCAGCTACCCGCAAGTTCGGCAGCAGTGGTTTTCGGTGTGCATCTTTCCGCCCAAGCTGCTTTTCGGCTTGACAGGAAATCGCCCGCAATCCGCCCCTGCGTGTAGCTTCCTACGTTATGGGCAAGGTTATTTGTGTGTCACAAGCATCCAGTTAAACAACTAAGAATTTAGATAAAGCGCAATGAGTAATATAAGAACCGTTATTAGTTTCAGTGAACTTTATAAGGAA
>Ga0079306_1001223_pt1 | contig 17971 bp, 17 predicted proteins | sample Methanotroph_Enr_FD_79181 | JGI IMG/M metagenome (GOLD analysis project Ga0079306, IMG submission 79181) | Enriched soil microbial communities from Old Woman Creek wetland in Ohio, USA - Methanotroph_Enrichment_5 | ecosystem: Environmental > Terrestrial > Soil > Wetlands | place: USA: Ohio...
CGGTCACCCGTACGTACCTCGACGTGCCGTACGCGTCGGCGTCTTCGGCGCAGAAGCTCGACATCTACCTGCCCGAGTCGGGCCGGCGGCCCTATCCGGTCATCCTGGCGATCCACGGCGGGGGATTCAGGCAAGGTGACAAGGCGGACGGCCAGATCGAGCCGATGCTCGCCGGGCTCGCGCGCGGATATGCGGTGGTCTCGATCAACTACCGGCTCAGCAGCGAGGCGATCTGGCCCGCACAGATCAACGACGCCAAGGCCGCCGTGCGGTTCCTGCGCGCGAACGCGGCCACCTACGGGGTCGATCCGCAGCGCATCGTCGCGTGGGGCGACTCCGCGGGTGGGACGCTGGCGGTGCTTCTCGGGACCACTGGCGGAGTGGCTTCGCTCGCCGACCTGAGCCAGGGCAACGCCGCAACCTCTGACACGGTTCAGGCCGTAGTCGACTGGTTCGGGCCGATCGATTTCGCCACGATGGACGCTCAATCGGTCATGAACGGCAACGGCAGCCGCAACCGGGACTCGACGACCTCGCCTGAGTCCGAGCTGTTCGGCGGGCCCCTGTCGGCGGTAGCCGATCGCGTGAAGGCAGCCGACCCTACGACCTACATCACACCGGACGATCCGCCGATGCTCATCGAGCACGGGACGATGGACGCGACCATCCCGTACCAGCAGTCGGTGCTGTTCGCGGACGCTCTGGCTTCGGTGCTGGGGCCCGACCGCGTGACGCTGCGTCTGCTCACCGATGCTGACCACCTGGATCCTGCGTTCGTCACGGCGGACAACATGGCGTTCGTGCTCGACTGGATCGACGCACACGTGCGCTAGAGGGGCCATCGGGTTGCCCTGTGTCGCCATTCACCGACCCGGTTCTCATCCCCCTCGAATGCTCTGATTAGAGCTTTCTGAGGGTCTTCTCACAAACGGTTCCGTGGCATGTGGAGTGCATCTCCGTGTGGTCTCGAGCTGCCCGAGGGGCGCGGGCGTCCGCACGCGAACATGGAGGTGCATACCGTTGGACAGGTTCAAACGGGGTTTTGTCGCGGCCGCGATGGCGTTCGTGCTCACTGCTGCATGGGCGAGCGCAGCATCTGCGACGCCGACCAAGACGAGCCCATGCTCGAACTGCCATAGCGGCGCGGCCGTCGCAGTGACGGCGACCCAGGTGTCTGTGAGCGCGTCGACCGCTGTGTACAAGGTCAGCGCGCCGACCGCGACGGCGATTGCGATCTTCAGCGGATCGACCAAGCTGGCGTACGCGGTTGCCACGAGCGCACAGTTCTCGGTAGCACCTGGCAAGACGTACACGATCTACGCCGTGAAAGGCCCCACGACCTCTGACGGTATCGGGCAGACAAGCGTGAGCCCGGTCGCACCTGCGGCGGACTCGACCCCTCCATCAACCTCGTCAGACGCGACCACGACGTATGTGGGTAGCGCGACGATCACGCTCAGTGCGACCGATGCCGGCGGTTCCGGCGTGGCGAACACGTACTACGTTCTCGACGGAGGGCTCCAGACCACGGGTACGCGAATCACGGTGACGTCCATCGGCGGGCACACACTCGAGTACTGGTCGGTCGACGGAGCCGGCAACGTCGAACTCCACAAGCTCGCTGCCTTCGTGGTCGCGGCAGTTCCCGACACCACCGCTCCGGTCACGACATCCAATGCGCTGACCGCCTACACGGGAAGCGCGACCATCGCCCTGAGCGCCACTGACGCCGGCGGCTCTGGAGTCGCTCACACGTACTACCGGCTCGATACGGGTGCGCAGACTGAGGGCACCCAGATTGCCGTGAGCACTGCGGGAACCCACACCGTTGAGTTCTGGTCCGTCGACGGCGCGGGCAATGCCGAGACGCCCCACAAGACGGCCACGTTCACGATCATCGCACTACCAGATACCGCAGCCCCCGTCACCACCTCGGATGCGCTCGCGTCGTATGTCGGTACCGCGACAATCACGCTGGTCGCCACCGACACCGGCGGCTCGGGGGTCGCTCACACGTACTACCGGCTCGACGCGGGCGCGCAGGCCGAGGGTATGACAATCTCGACGAGCGTGGTGGGCACCCACGCTGTCGAGTTCTGGTCCGTCGACACCGCGGGCAACGCCGAGACGCCCCACAAGACGGCCACGTTCTCAATTGCAGCGCCTGTCGGCAACGACACGACCCCGCCGACGACCACGTCGAACGCTGTCGCCAGCTACGCGACGACTGCCACGATCATTCTGAGCGGCAAGGACAACCGGTACGGTTCGGGTGTCTCGGCGACCTACTACCGACTCGACGGCGGGTTGCGCGCAGCCGGCACGACAGTGACCGTCGGCGCGCCTGGTACCCACAGCCTCGAGTTCTGGTCGGTCGACAAGGCTGCCAACGAGGAGCTGCCGCACAAGACGGCCACCTTCCTTGTAGATCCGCTCGCCCCCACGACCGGGTGCGACGCACGCGCGTTCTACAACGGCCCCGCGGTTGTCACGCTGAACGCAACGGACAACGCCGGTGGGTGCGGCGTCGCTACAACGTTCTATCGCCTCGACGGTGCCGCTCAGACCAGCGGGACGGTCGTCGCTGCCAGCAGCGCTGGGCCCCACACCGTTGAGTACTGGTCACGCGACGCCCTCGGCAATGTCGAGTCGCCGCACAAGAGCGTGCAGTTCACGATCGACATGCAGGCGCCGGCGAGCAGTTGTGACGCGACGGCGGCCTACACCAAGACCGCGACCATCACGCTCGATGCGACCGATATGGGAGGTGCCGGCGTCGCGCGCACCTACTTCTCGCTCGATGGCACGCCGGCGCAGCAGGGCACGCAGGTTCTCGCGTACCTACCGGGCGCGCACACGCTCGAGTTCTGGTCCGAGGACAACGCGGGCAATGCCGAGAACCCACATCGCACCGTCGCGTTCACCGTCGACTCGCTCGCCCCATTCACGACCGCGAATGCGAAGAGCAGCTACATCGGCCCCGCGACGATCAGTCTGACCGCCGCGGACACTGGCGGCGCCGGAGTGCAATGCACGTACTTTCGGCTCGACAGCGGCCCGCAGACCATTGGGACGTCGGTTCGCGTGACCGCGATCGGCACGCACAAGCTCACGTTCTGGTCCGTCGACCGCTTCGGCAACACCGAGGCGCCCAAGGCGGTGTCATTTGCCGTCAAGCCCGTGCCCTTCAAGGTGACGGTCGTGCGTCTGCCATACCCCTCGGTGTATACGGTCTGGCGCAGGTCAGGCGTCGCGCGCTATACGCTGAAGGTCAGACTCACCAGGCCGAGCGGAGCCGCGCTCGCCGGCGCCACCGTGTGCCTGCAGGCGCGTGTTTCGACCACGAAGCCGTGGACGACGATGTACGTACTCAAGACCAACACGTACGGCGTGGCCTACCACACGTACGCGAAGAAGCGCGCCGCAACCGTCTACTACCGCTGGTACGTGCCCGCGACGTCCGCCCACTACGCTGCGGTGACGGCCTCGCAGAAGGTCATCATCAAGTAGACGCGAGTCACGCAGACAGCAGCCCCGGTCGCCGAGGAGGGACCGGGGCTGCTTTGTGCGCGGGTGTAGTCGTGCGCTACGGCGTGGTGCTCGTGGCGGTGGACGCCCTCGGCAAGTAGAAGGAGATGCCGCGGTAGCGCCACTTCAGGTTGTACGGGTAGCTGCGGTACTTGGCGACCGTGCGCGTCGACGACGTGAGGAAGCTGCCGCCGGTGTGCCGGTTCGTGAACCGGTACACCTTGAGGGCGCCCGTCGAGCTCGTCCGGGCGACTCGGAACGCGATTCCTCCGTAGGCCCACGTGAGCTTCCCTGTGGCGCTCGTGCGTGCGGCGAACTTGGTGGTCGACGTCGTGAACGAGTACTTGTGCGTCTTCTTGTTGAGGAAGCGGTACATCGGAACCGACGCAGGTGCGGTCACTGACGAGTCCCACGAGAACGCCGCGCCATCCAAGTGCCACTTCTTCTTGTGCTTTGCAGCAAGGTGGTAGCGCTCGGCCGGGGACGATGTGTAGAGGTAGGTGCCGTTGTACCTGTTGCGGAACCGGTAGATCGCGCGCATGCGTGGGTTCGCGAACGGGTTGCCGAAGTAGCGGCGATAGATCTTCCAGAAGTTCGCGTTGCCGCTACAGGCCTGGTCGGAGAGGTCACCGTACGGTGCCTTCGCCCCGATGCTCGGGTTGTAGACGTACAGCTTGTACGTGGCGAGGTTCTTGGGATGGATGTGGGTGCCACCGTAGACGCCGTAGCCGATGCCCGGGAAGTAGAGCCTGACCGTCGAGCCGTTCTTGCCCTCGCCGTAGCCGTCCAGCAACCGTGCCCCGTGCCAGATCTGGTTGCCGAAGCCGGGGTACTTGTTCGTCGCGACGGGATTGTTCTCGGGGTCGACCAGCGATCCTGGGCAGCCCGCGCCGACCGCTCGCGCGAGCGTGGTGGAGCCGGGCTTCGGCGGTGTGGTCAGCAGGCTCTGCTCCTTCTGGAGCATCGTGAGCATGACCTTGGGGTTGATCTTCCACATCCGACACGCTTCCCAGATGATCCGCGAAGCTGGCTTGGGCGTTTCTCCCGTGTCCGGCGTGATATTGAGGTTGCTCGTCTTCTTGCTCAGGGTGATGACCTTGTCGTAGTCCCGGGTCACGAGCGACTTGAGCACCCCTGGCTGTGCCTCGAGAAACGCTTGGATGTCGCGCACGGACATCGAGTCGTAGTCGCGCATGTTGTCATTGGAGATGACCAGCTCGGGATTGAAGGTGGCGGCGCTCGCCGAGCAGACACCCGCTCCGATTCCTGCGGCGATGACGAGCGCGACGGCTGAGAGACGTGCAGCCGTCGCGATGCGACGGGCGTAACTCTCACGCATGCGGACTCACCTCTGTTGATGGAGCCATAATCGTCGGTCGGAACCCTGAGGGTACGAGCTGACGGCGCCGAGAGCAACCCGGGCACGTGCGACGCGCCTGTGAGGGCCGCCACAGCGCGCCGGTCATGCGCGATCCTCTACGCTCCCAGGGCCGCCGCGCGATAGCGCGTCATGAGGTCGCGCACGACAGGTCCGACCGTGCCGTCGCCAACCGGCGAGTCGTCGAGCGCGACGATGGGCACCACTCCGCGAGTTGTCGACGTGAGGAAGACCTCGTCGGCGGCGAATGCCTCCTCAGGCGTCACGTCGCGAAGCACAATCTCGTAGTCGTCCTTCGCGAGGTCGAGCACGAACGAACCGATCGTCCCCCACAGCACGCTGTCCTTCGGCGCCGAGATGACCTCTCCGTGCACGAAGTACACGCTCGCGCTCGCAGCCTCGAAGACACGCTCCCCGTCGTGGTAGAGCAGGTCGAGCGCGCCGGCATCGCCGAGACGAGAGCGGTTGCGCAGCATCGTGATGTAGTTGGTGGTCTTCGCCTCAGGGACTTCTCGGCGATGGAGGTGGGTGAGCAACTTGCCGCCGGACTCGTAGAGCGCCGCGGGCGGCTCGTGCAGGTCGTGCGTGAGGATGAAGAAGGTGGGGGAGTCGGGGTCGAAGCCCATGCCGTCGGGAGAGACGCCTCCCGTCAGCACCATCCGAACGGTCGCCTCGGCGTGTCCATTCAGCGGCAGCAGCTCGAGAATCGCCTGCTCGATCTCGGTGTCTGAGGCAGGCACGTGCAGGCCAAGCTGCTCCGCGGAATTGTGCAGGCGCCGCAGGTGCTCGGCGAGAAGGAACGGCTTGCCGTTGATCGTCCGCAGCAGGTCGAAGACCGCGTAGCCGCGCAGCAGCCCGATGTCGAGTGGTGAGATGGCAGCTTGGTCTTGTGGAACGATGGCGCCGTTGAGGTAGAGATACTGAGTTCGCATGCTGGTTGTTCTACCACACAGCGGCGCGGCGTGTCGCACCCGGTTGCCCGGCCGTTCACCGACATCAAGTTGACGAGTACTCGTGCCGATGAAACTTTGGTGGCAGATATTCGGCAGAATACTGCCCCGTCGGGGAGGGGCTACTCGCGAGTGACTCACAGAATGCTGAGAACACACAGCTCGCTCATCACGCGGCTCGCCGTGATTGCTGCGGTGTGCACGATCCTGGGCGTGTTGCTTGTAGGCGCGCGACCCAGCACCTACACCACCTTGACGGTTGGCATCGCCCCTGAAGCGTTCGCAGCGAGCACACCGAGCACCTCGACTGAGCCGACAGCGTCGGCGGATCTTCCCACGCTGTTGGAGATGTGGGGCGTCGGTGGCGGCCCGTCCGTGCCGCTGCAGGACATCGAACCGCCCGAGGGCATCCGCGCAGGCGCGCCGTTGCGAGTCGATGTCGCATGCGTGACGCCGGCGCACGAGCCGCTCGTCGGTGCGAGCGTGCAAATCGACTGGCTTCTCGGCTCGAAGCGCTACCACGACGTTGGGTACACGGACAAGCGCGGCAACGTCTCGGTCGTGCGCGATATCGACAGGGAAGCCCGCGGTGAGCGCTGCTTCGTCTCGGTGCGCGTCTTCCAAGACGACATGCAGGCGTTCGCCTACTCCGTGTTCATTCCGGAGTAGCGCAGGCGACGTAGGTCCGTTCTGTGGGCGCTGCTACTTCTTGTCGCGGTGCATGATGTCGACGATCGCGCGCAGCTTGTCTTCCTTGCGACCGTGCTCCTTCATGACCTGCTCGCGCTTCTTCGGGTCGAGCATGTCGGCAACCTGCTGCGCGAGATCGCTCGGGGTGAACGGCTTGGTGATGTAGCCCGTGATGCCGTCCGAAACTGCCTTGAGCTGCGATTCGAAGTCGCCCACCGCCGAGAGGTGGATGACCGGGATGTTCTTGGTGCGGTCGTCCTCCAGCAGCTGCTTGCGGGCCTCTCGGCCATCCATGTGGGGCATCATGATGTCGAGCAGGATGAGGTCCGGCTTGTACATCTTGGCTTCAGACAGCGCCTCGATACCGTCATGCGCCTCGATGACCGCATACCCTCTCGCCTCAAGCGTTGTCTTGACCAGCCTGACGATCGAGGGCTCGTCGTCCACCACGAGGATCTTCGCTGCCATGCTTGTTACGCCCCTTCCCGGGTCCCTTCCGCTTCCGCGAAGAACGACTCGACGCGCGCGACGAGGTCCTTCGGCGTGAACGGCTTGCATACATAGTCAACCGCGCCGGCGTCCAGCCCGGTCTTCTGCTCGGTGGCCTGCGCCTTGGCAGTGAGCATGAAGATGGGTACGTCGGCCGATGCGGGGTTGGCCTTGATGCGACGGCATGCTTCGTAGCCGTCGAGCGCCGGCATCATGACGTCGAGCAGGATGAGATCAGGGTGTTCGGAGGCGGCCAGCTCTACAGCCACAAGACCGTCGCTGGCCTCGATGACGTCGAACCCGTGCGCCTTGAGCGAGAACGCGATGAGCTTGAGGATGTGCGGCTCGTCGTCGACCGCGAGAATCCGCTTCACTCATTCACCCCCAGTCCTCGTCCCACGAGCACCGCTTCGACCTCGCTGGCGATTCCTTCGAGCGTGATGGGTTTGTTGAGCAGGTGAGCCGCGAGATCTACCAGGCGGATTCTGTCGGGATCGATGCGATGCGCCGTCATGACCACTATTGGTACATCTGCCCACTCGGGGGTGGTCTTCACGCGCTGAATGAGCTCATAGCCGTCCATCTTCGGCATCTTGAGGTCGGTGACGATGATGTCAGGGACTCGCTGCTTCAGAGACTCGACGGCTTCAGCGCCGTCGTAGGCGGCAGCGACTGCGAACCCCTTGCGCCTCAGCGTCTCGGAGAGCAGCTTGACGATGTTGTGATCGTCATCGACGACGAGCGCAACCGGCGAGGAGACCGACCCGACGATATCGTCGATCATGGCTAGCAGCCGGCCTTGATCGATGGGCTTCTCAAGGTAGTTGGCGGCGCCCATCCGGCAGCTGCGACCCTCGTCGCACACGATCGAAAGCACGACCACAGGAATCTCGGCGGTCTCCGGTGCCTCCTTGAGGCGCTGCAGCAGGTCGAAGCCATCGCCTTCGTCGAGGATGACGTCGAGTGTGATCGCGCGCGGCTTGTAGCGAAGTGCGGCGACGAATGCCTCGTCGGCGGTGTGGGCCTTCACGACGTCGTAGCCGTGCCGCGCCAAGTAGGTGCCGATGAGATCGGCGACGTCTGGATCTCGATCGACCACGAGGACGGTGCCGGAAGCCGGGCCGTCAGGGCCCGCCAGCAGCGGGATGCGCACCATCTCAATCGGCGCTACGGGGAGCGTGAACCAGAACGTCGATCCCTCGCCGAGAACGCTCTCGACCCCAATCTCTCCGCCGAGCAGCTCGATGATCGTCTTGCAGATCGACAGGCCTAGACCGGTGCCGCCGATCTCTCGGGTCATCGCTGAGTCCACGCGGAAGAACTTCGTGAACATCTTGCCGAGGTCTTCCCCGCTCAGGCCGAGCCCCCGGTCGCTCACGTAGATCTTCACGAGATCGCCCTGTTGCGCGACGCCGACAGCCACAAGGCCGCCTGCGGGAGAGTACTTCAGTGCGTTGCTGATGAGGTTGACGAGCACCTGGCCCACGCGATCGCGGTCAGCGGCGACCGGCGGCAGGCCGTGTTGGATGTTGACGTCCACGGAACGCCCGGTCTGTGAGAGCACCGCCCGAAACGTATCGACGGCGCCCTCCACCGCGTCCTGGATGCTCATCGGCTCGATCTTGAGGTGCACGCGGCCGGATTCGATGCGAGAGATGTCGAGCATCTCGTTGATGAGCTCGACGAGCCGATCCGAGTTCTCCTTCACGATGCCGAGGAACTCGCGCTGAATCTCGTTGATCTCGCCCGCATCGCCGTCCAGGATCAGGTCGACGTAGCCCTTGATCGAGGTGAGCGGCGTGCGCAGCTCGTGGCTTACGGTCGACACGAACTCGTTCTTCATGTCGGCGATTTCCCGCTCGTGGGTGATGTCGTGTAGCGCGAGGAAGCGCCCGCACAGCTTTCCGTCGGCCCCGTTCACGTCGCCGAGTCGCGCCTTGACGAGCACTGGCTCGTCGCCGTCGGGCAACTGGGTCTCTATGGCGTTGCCGTCGGCGGTCACAAGCTCTTGGGCAAACTCCTCGCCCACGAGCTTGCTGAGTGGCACCACCTCGCCGAGAGTCTCCTTCTCGGTCGTGGAGAGCATCTTGCAGGCCGCGGCGTTGATGCGACGAATTCGTCCGTCGGTGTCGAAAGCAACGAGCCCTTCGTTCGCGAATGCGAAGAGGGCGTCGTCGAGAATGCAGGGGGCCGTCGGCTGCTCTCCAGAACCCATGCGTGCTCCTCCCGTCGCAAACGAGCGGACAGCACAATCAGCGCTGCCGCGCGTACTGATTCACCTTTCGTCATGAGGAGGGTTTTCCCTGCCGATGAGCGCCGTACGAGCGTGTTACCCTGTCCGCATGGGTCGTAGCCGGACAATCTCAATGCGCCTCGTCGTCGTAGTCGCAATCGCCGTGCTTCTGGTCGGCGGGATCGTTGGCATGTTCGGTTCCCCGCTCCCGAGTGCCGCAGTGCGCGCGTCCGCGCCCGTGCCGCAAGCCGTCGATGCGCTCGCGGTAGCGTCCCCAACCCGCACTGGGTCGTACGCTCCACTGAGGCTCCAGATATGGGTCGCGGCATCCGCGGCCTTCGTCACCGGGCTCGCCATGGCTCGACTGGCGTGGCGCGTGCTGGTCGGCGCCGTCGCCGGCCCATCGCTTCTCTCCTGCCCGCTGCGGATCTGATGCGCGAGCGCGAACCTGGCCTTCTCGGCCGGGAGCGCGCGTACGCCAGACGTCCTGCAGCACGCACTCGAGAGGAGCATCCATGCTCACCCCACTGGAAATTGCAGGTATGGTTGCGCTTGCCGCCGCCATTCTCGGGGCAGGCTTTCTGATCCAGCGTCTCGATTCCGCGCTCGTCGGCGACGACGCGCCGTCGGATCCTGAGACCGATTCGGACGAAGACGAGCCCGAAACCTCAACGGCACCGGCGGCCAAGCACGCCCCGAGCCGCCACGGTCGCAAGCGACGCCACGGCCGATAACCACCCCGCCGGTCGCGCATCCCGGTCGCACCGGCAGACCGAGTTGACGGTGCCCGTCTCAGCAAGCGGGGGGAGACGGGCACCGTCGTGTCTCGGCGTTCACACGAAAGGGCTGCGGCGTTCACTCCGCATTCACTCGGCGTCCGCATACCTCTAGGGGTACGGGCGCTGCCAGGGTCGGCGAGCGTGGCGACAAGAACGCACAACGCACGAGCCGGGCCGTCCGCCTCTGGGTGCTCGGGCTCGGGCTCGCAATCATCACGGGCATCGGAATCGCGCACCAGCAGGGCGTTTCCGTCGTCGGCGTCGACGCGCTGTGTCCGTTCGGCGGCATCGAGACGCTTTGGACGCTCATCGCGTCGGTCACACTCATCCAGCGCGTAGCGGCGTCGAGCGTGGTCCTGCTCGCGGTCGTGCTGGTCACGGCCTTCGTCTTCCGTCGCGCGTTTTGCGGGTACATCTGTCCGCTTGGAGCGGTGCAGGAGTTCGCGGGCAAGCTCGGCAATCTGATCTTCAGGGGCAAGCGCCCGGAGATGCCCGCGTGGCTCGACCGGCCCGCACGGTTTCTCAAGTACGGCGTGCTCGTGTTCTTCGCGGTGTGGAGCTGGCAGGCTGCATCGCTGGTTCTCCGTCCGTACGACCCGTGGGTCGCGTGGATGCACCTGACCTCATCGGAGCTGCTTGCTGAGTTTGCGGTCGGTCTCGCTGTCCTCGTTGTCAGCGTGATCGGCTCGGTCGTCTACGACCGGTTCTTCCGCAAATACCTGTGTCCGATGGGCGGCTTCCTCGGGGCAATCTCGCGCGCCTCGATCTTCAAGGTGCGCCGTGCCGCCGACACATGTACGAACTGCAAGGCGTGCGACAAGGCGTGCCCGGTCAACGTCAAGGTCTCGGAGGTAGCTGTCGTCAACGACGCCGAGTGCATCAACTGCAACGAGTGCGTCAACGTCTGCCCGGTCAAGGACACGCTGACCGTCTCGGCGGGCTCCGCGCCTGCGGCTCGCAGGCTGTCCCCGAATGCAATGCTGGGAGTGATGCTGGGCCTCGTCGCCCTGGGCGTGGGACTGCCGACGCTGACAGGCAACTTCGCCTGGACTACGGCGACACTCGAGAGCACCGTAGAGAAGGCGGGCGGCACGGTCAACGTCGAGGAGATCAAGGGCTCGATGACCTTCGCCGACATCTCGAAGGCCACGGGCATCTCCGCGGCAGACATCCAGGCGCGATTCAACGTCAAGCCGGACGAGATGAACACGAAGATCAAGGACCTTGCAGAGTCGCACGGCTTCGACGTCCACACCGACGTCCGCGCATGGATCGAGGAGAAGCTCGGGCAGACGAAGTAGGTCAGACCGCGGTCCTTGTGTGAGATACGAACGGGCGGGGCATATGCCCCGCCCGTTCGGCGTGGGTGTGTCTTGCGGGGAGCGGGAGCGCTAGTGCCCTTGGCAGGTGTGGTCTCCGCCAAACGCCACGCGAGCGCCGGCGAGGTACGCGCCGACGGCCTCGCGGGGAGTGGGCGAGACGCTGTCGAACAGGGGCGTGATGTTATGAGCACTCATGGCAGCAAGCGGCCCTCGGCCCATGCCGACGACGATCGCGGTGTCGACACCCGCCTGGGCGAGCAGCGCGACGGTCATGCCGCAACCACCGTGCTCGTGGGGCGGGTTCGCAAGTTCGCGCGAGCCCACAATGGCGCCGTCGACAACGTCTACAAGGGTGAACGAGTCGGCGTGTCCGAAGTGTGCGGAGCGCTCGGTGTCGATGCCCCCGGGGCCGTTGGTAGGGATGGCGATGGTTGTGCGGTTGTTCACGGTGTGGCCTTCCTAGTCGCTTGAGGTTGCTGGTGGCATACCCTACAGGGCACAGACGGTGGGCTTTCGCGCGGTGATCATCGAATGATGTTCGAGCCCAGGGTGACTCTCTACATCGACGAACCCAACCGATACTGCGACGTCGACAATCTGCTCTGCGGAGGCGCGGACGCGCTGGGGAGGGCCCATCGGAGCCTCGCCGGGAGCCCAGTCCACGACGAGCAGCTGACCGCCGATACGTGCGAGTCGCAGGGCTTCGCGGTAGCTCGCCTTCGGGTCTACAAGCTCGTGGTGCAGGTTGATCATCACAACCAGATCCGCCTCCCCCGTGGGCAGGGGGACGGCAGTCTCGCGCGAGAGTAGCGGTTGGAGCCGGTTGCACAGCGAGGGCGGCCGGTGCCCGAGCATCCAGCGGACGGCGGCTGGCTGGGTGTCGGTGGCGTACACCGTCGCCTCCGGAGCGAAGTCGGCAAACGCGCAAGCGAACAGGCCGGTGCCGGCCCCTATGTCGACGATCGTTTTCGGGGACGGCGAGCCGAGTGCCTCCCACATGAGCTGGGGCGGGAGATAGCCAAAGCGAGCGCGGTCGTCGAGCCGCTCGAGCTTCGTTATGTCGAACTTCTCGTGCGGCATCTCAGGCCCCCGGCTCGTACGCGGCGTGGTGGCGTATACCCCAACGGGTATACGCCGTGAGACGCAACAGGTCAAGTAGGCGAGCCTAGTGGGCGCTTTGTGAGGCCGCTGCCAAGCGGAAGCCCACAACCGTGCCTTCGTCGGCGGAGCTGCGCGCGAAGACTTCGCCGCCGTGGTCCTCGACGATGCGCCGCACAATGGCGAGCCCGAGCCCCGCGCCGCCGGTGTCGGCCGCCCGCGCCGTGTCGGCGCGGTAGAAGCGTTCGAAGACGTAGGGCAGATCCTCCTCGGGGATGCCTTCGCCCGAGTCGGTGACCGCGACTTCGATTCGGGCATCGGGCAGCGGTGCCACCGATACCGAGATCGTCCCCTGCGGTGTGTGGCGTGCCGCATTGGAGAGCAGGTTGCGTAGCGCCTGGGAGAGGCGGCGCTCGTCCCCTTCCACGAACGCTGGGGCGGCGCTGCCTGCGTAGAGAACCTGCACGCCATCGGCCGCAAGCGCACCGGCACGCGCGGCTTCATCGCGCGCCAGATCAGTGATGTCGAGCGGGACCATCTCGTAGTGAAGCCCGCCCGCCTCGGCGATGCTGAGCTCCTGAAGGTCGCCGACGAGCGCGGAGAGCCGCGTCAGATCGCGGACGATCGCATCCAGTCGCGCCTGGTCGGGTTCGAGCACACCCTCCGCCATGCCCTCGGCGTGCACGCGGACAGCCGCGATCGGGTTGCGCAGCTCGTGCGCAACGTCGGCGATCAGCCGCCGGCGCAGCCGCTCGGACTCCTCGAGCGAGTCTGCCATTCGATTGAAAGCGTCTCCGAGAGCGGCGACTTCGGTCGGCCCTCCAGGCTTGACCCGGTGCGCCAGGCCGCCTTCCGCAAGCTCCTCGGCGGCCTTCTCAAGCGTCTGGATGGGCTTTGCGAGATAGCGTGCGAGCAGAACCGCTGCGAGCGCGGTCACCAGCACCGCCACGAGAACTCCGATGTAGACGCTGCGATCGACGGTCGCGATGAAAGTCTGCTCAGCGGCTCCGAGCATCGCTCGGCCCATGTGCCGCCCGGCCATTCCTGCGCCGGCGGGCAGGGTCGTGAGGTAGTCGTCGAACGCCGCCGAGAGCGCGTTGCGCGCCACGAGTCCCACGGTGAGGACTGCGCCGAGCACCACAAGCAGGATCGCCGAGAAGACCTGGAGGCGAAGACCGATGCGGCGCATCGTCACACCTCCACCTTGTAGCCGACCCCGATGACCGTCCGGATGTAGCGCGGCGCGCGCGGGTCGTCCTCGAGCTTGCGCCGGATGTTCTTCACGTGCGCGTCGATTGTGCGGTCGTAGCCCTCGAAGGCCTCGCCGGACGCCGCCTCGAGAAGCTGCAGCCTGGTATAGACCCGCCCCGGATGGGCCGCCATCGTCGCAAGAATGTCGAACTCCGAGCGGGTGAGGTCGACTATGCGGTCGCCGTCGCGGACCTCTCGGCGTTCGTGGTCGATGGTGAGGTCGCCGACTCGAAGAGTGCTCGACTCGTCGCGCTGCCGCGCGCAGCGGCGCAGCACGGCTTTAGCGCGCGCAACGACCTCGCGCGGGCTGAACGGCTTGGTGATGTAGTCGTCCGCGCCGAGTTCGAGGCCCACGAGCCGGTCGACCTCGTCGCTCTTGGCGGTCACGAGGATCACGGGTAGCCCGAGTGCCTCGAAGCGCTTGGTCAACTCGAGGCCGTCAATCCCAGGGAGCATGATGTCGACGAGTGCGAGGTCGGGGGGGTGCGTCTCGGCGGCTTCGAGCGCGCTCGGACCGTCGAGTGCAGTCACGACGTCGTAGCCGCTTGCCTCGAGGTACTCTGTCAATGCCGAGACGATGCTTTCGTTGTCGTCGACGACCAGGATCGTTGCCATCTGGGCTCCCACGTCGGTGTCTCTCCAATCCAGTATCCCACTGACGACCGTTGACGCGGCGAAGGGTGGACGCCGTCGGCGCCCACCCTGCCGTGAGGTGCGACTCTCGCTACTGCGTGACGGCGCATCCGGCGCCGTTGCAGCCGGATGCGCCAGCGCCAGCGCCGCGTCCGCGGCCCATGCCCCGGCCGCCGCCCGAGCCCGTGCCGTCGCAGGCGGTGTTGACCGAGTCGACCCTGTCGGTCAGACGGGTCTTCATCTGCGCGAGGGCAGCATCGGCCTGAGCCTGCGTGATCGTTCCGGCCTTGACCTTGTCGGCGAGGATCGTGGTGCGGACCTTCAGAGCCTCATCGACGACAGCGGCGCTGCTCACGTTCTTCTCGGCGGCGATCTGCGTGAAGGTCTTGCCGGCCTGACGGTCGGCGGTCACTTCTGCGGTCGTCTTGCTGGTGAGCTTCGCCACTACGTCGAGGAGCCGGGCACCGCTCGTGCGCATCGTGGCGCCGAGCCTCAGGCCTGCCGCGCCGCATGCAGCCGCGACGGTGTTCGTCGCGGGCGCCGCAGTCGATGTGGCTGCAAACCCGCTGATCGCCGAGCCGAGCACGAGACCCGCAACCATGGCCCCAGCAACCGCTGTGATCATTCGTCCTGTCTTCATTGCGTGTACCTCCTTTGTGGAACGTGGATCGATGTCGTGCAACTTGAGATTCGGCTCCGGGGGTGAATTCGAAATGAAGGTAGGGCGCTCAGGAGGTGAACAGACCACCCGAGAATCGCGTGGCGTCGAATAACGAGGCGAAGTGAGCGTATGGCGGAGGTATTGAAGGTGTTGAGCTTTGAGTGAATCGGATTCAACGACAATTCGTCGGTTTCACAAACGATATCCGCTTCAACCCGACCCCCGTTCGGCAGAACAATGCGGTGCGTGATGTTGGCTCGCCATGACGTCGGCGGCATGCCTGCTCGCCGATGCGCTTCGATGAAGGGGACTTCGCTATGACGCGACGCACCAGCTGGGCCGAACCGTGGAAGATCAAGGTCGTCGAGCCCATCAAGATGACCACTCGCGAGGAGCGCGAGGTCGCTATCCGCGAGGCGGGCTACAACACGTTCCTGCTCAAGTCCGAGGACTGCTACATCGACCTGCTCACGGACTCGGGCACGAGCGCCATGTCGGACCGTCAGTGGGCCGGCATGATGATGGGCGATGAGGCATACGCGGGCTCGCGCAACTTCTACGAGCTCGAGAACGCAGTGCAGACCTACTACGGCTACGAGTACCTCATCCCGACCCACCAGGGCCGCGGCGCCGAGAACATCCTGTCGCAGGTCCTCATCAAAGACGGCGACTGGGTACCTGGCAACATGTACTTCACGACGACGCGTCTACATCAGGAGCTCGCCGGTGGCACCTTCCGCGACGTGATTGTCGACGAGGCGCACGATCCGGCCTCCGAGCACCCCTTCAAGGGGAACGTCGACCTCGACAAGGTCAAGGCGCTCGTGGGCGAGGTCGGCGCGGAGCGCATCCCGTACATCACGATCGGCGTCACGGTGAACCTCGCTGGTGGCCAGCCCGTCTCGATGGCGAACCTGCGCGAGGTCTCGGCCTACTGCCGCCAGCAGGGCATTCTCGTCATCCTCGACGCGACGCGCGCCGTCGAGAACGCCTACTTCATCCAGCAGCGTGAGCAGGGCTACGCCGAGAAGACCGTCGCGCAGATCCTCCACGAGCTGTGCGACCTGTCCGACGGCGCCACGATGTCGGGCAAGAAGGACAGCCTGGTCAATATCGGCGGGTGGCTCGCCGTGCGCGACAAGAAGATCGCTGAGCAGGCGCGGAACCTCGTCGTCGTGTACGAAGGTTTGCACACCTACGGCGGCATGGCCGGCCGCGACATGCAGGCGATGGCGATCGGCATCGTCGAGTCGGTCCAGGACGACCACATGCGCTCACGCATCGGTCAGGTCGAGTACCTCGGCCAGAAGCTCATCGACGCGGGCGTGCCCGTCGTACACCCCATCGGCGGTCACGCAGTCTTCCTCGACGCCACCGCGATGCTGCCGCACATCCCGCGCGAGCAGTTCCCGGCGCAGGCGCTGGCGGCGGCACTCTACGTCGAGTCGGGCATCCGTGCGATGGAGCGCGGGGCAGTCTCGGCAGGTCGTGACCCGAAGTCCGGCGAGAACCGGTACCCCAAGCTCGAGCTCGTGCGGCTCACCATCCCGCGCCGCGTCTACACGCAGGCGCACATGGATGTAACCGCCGAGTCGGTCATGGAGGTCTTCGACCACGCGAGCAAGGTCCGCGGTCTCGCGTTCAACTACGAGCCTGAGTACCTGCGCTTCTTCCAGGCGCGCTTCGACACGGTGGGTGGTGACGGGATCTTCGCGTAGGGACCGCTACTCGCCGGGCTTCAGGGGTCTGAATCGCACCGCAGACCACGTGTCGTCGATGGAGAAGTTCGCGTTCGCTGTCAGACCGACGTCGCGTAGTGCGGTGAACAGGGTGTCTCGGCTGATGTCGAGGCCCTTGGCCTTGGAGCCCCTGGGATAGCCGATCCAAGCGAGCGTCTTGGGACCGATCGCGGGGGCGACGGTTCCGAGACGCTCGACTGCTTCTGCCTGCGTCGAGGCGAAGAGCAGCACGAAGTCGGCGCCGTGGGGGTCGCTCGAAGGGTCCGTCGGTGCGCCGAGGTCGACGCCTGCGGGCGCGAAGAGGATTGCGGCGCTCATGCTGGGCTTGAACTTGAGCTTCTCGAGGACGGTGCGATCGGCCATGGCGGGCTCCTCGGAGGTCGGACACGCGGGCTACGGTTCGAGCAGGACCTTCATGACGCCGCGCTCGGCGGCCCGCTCCATCGCCTCTACGGCACGGTCGAGCGGGTAGCGTTCGGCAATGAGCACGGTCGGGTCGACCTCGCCGCGCTCGAGCAGGCGCAGCGCGGGCGCGAACGGGCCGCAGCGCGAGCCGATGACGGTGATCTCGTCGACGACGAAGGGCGAGAGGTTCAGGGTGACCTCGCCCGCGTACGTGGACTTGAGCACGAGCGTGCCGCGGGGGCGCAGGGCCGTGCGCGCGAGGTCCAGTCCGCTCGGCGAGCCCGTGGCCTCGACGACGATGTCGTAGGAACGCACCGCGACGTCGGTCTCGGCGATCGTGGTGATGTCGCGACCCGCGAGCAGTGCCCGCTGCAGCGTGTGCCGAGCTACGACGTGCAGCTCAGCGCCGGTGAGCGCGAGCACCTGCGCGACGAGCTGGCCGAGGCGCCCCGCTCCGACGAGCAGCACCCGATCGGTCGGGGCGATGTGGATCTGCTCGAGAATCTCGACGGCGGCCGCGAGCGGCTCGGTGAAGACGGCCGCCTCGTCGCTGACGGAATCGGGCACGCGGTGCAGGTTCGCCAGCGGCACCGAGGCGTATTCGGCGTGCACGCCGTTGCGGTTGACGATCCCCAGCACGGTGCGCGCCTCGCAGTGCGTGGGCCGGTTTGCTCGGCAGGCGGGGCATGTGCCGCACGAGGCGTTGATCTCCCCGACGACGCGGGCGCCGAGCCAGTCCGGGTCGGGTGAGTCGACGATCTCCCCAACGAACTCGTGGCCAAGCACGCCGGAGTAGGGGTAGTAGCCGCGCACGA
>Ga0079306_1001224_pt1 | contig 17944 bp, 11 predicted proteins | sample Methanotroph_Enr_FD_79181 | JGI IMG/M metagenome (GOLD analysis project Ga0079306, IMG submission 79181) | Enriched soil microbial communities from Old Woman Creek wetland in Ohio, USA - Methanotroph_Enrichment_5 | ecosystem: Environmental > Terrestrial > Soil > Wetlands | place: USA: Ohio...
ACAACGTCGTCATCCTGATTCCTTCGCAGGCCGCGACCATCACGGTTGCCGTGTCTCCCACGTCCGCCAACACTGTGCTCCTCACGAGTGGCGCGGGCTCGGGCTCGGACTCCATCGTGATGACCGATGTCGCTGGCGTTTGGAAGATCGACGTGAACGCGACGCAGCAGGCGGCCGCCGCGGCTGCCGCGCAGCAGTCGGGTGGCTCGGGCACGACGACCACCACGCCGTAGCACACGTACCAACCGGCAGGGTCACTACGCGATCGGCATCGTCATCCGGCGGTGCCGATCGCGCGCGTCTGGGCCCGGACGTTCCTTGCCGCCCCGGCCTGCACATTTCCTCCACAGTCGTCCCACTCTTTGCCCATGGGCGTCGCACGCTCAGTTCACACGTGGGCGGCATTATCAACTTGTCGAGAGGGTTTGGCAGAGCCGCTCGAGACAGTGCAAACCAAGCGTAGGCAGAGCGCGAGGACGCACAGAGAACGCTTCAAAAGCAAAACCTCCTAGTTCGGCACCAAGGCAAACAGAGCCTCCTTCACACGGTCAGAAAAGACCCGCCACTGGCGGGTCTTTCTGCGTCTCGGCCCAGTCGGGTACGCTGGGTAGTGACGTGCGAGGCGGCAGGCACCGGAAAGTCGGGCACAATCGAACCCGAGCCCCGCACTCGCGCCACGAAGCGCGCCGAGAGGAACCTCCGTATGTTCGACGACGAGCAGCCAAACCCGGCCCCATTCGCCCCTGACGACGCCGTTGACGACGCCGTTTCGTTCGGCGAGGAGGAGCCGCTCACGCTGCCCGAGCCCGAAGAGCCCGTGTTCCCGGGTCCGTCGGGACCGCTTGTGAGCGTTCCTGCGGGGACGCGCGTGATCATGATCGTCTCTCGCGGACCCTCGCCGGCGCTTCCCGCAATGCCCGTCGGGATGCCCGACGTCACGGGCGAGAAGCAGGGCAATGCGCTGCTCAAGCTCCAGGACGCGGGCCTCGCGGTGCAGGTCCTCCACGACCACCACGACCACCTGCCGCGCGGCTATGTGATCGGGCAGTACCCGCTCGCCGGCGATGGCGTGCAGCCCGGCTCCGACGCGGTGCTTCTCGTCTCGAGCGGCCGCGCCAAGTTGCCGGCGCCCCCGGTACCCCTGCCGCCCATCATCGGCTTGGAGCACAACCTCGCCGCCGATAGGCTCAGTGCCAACGGTCTCGTGTCGCGGGTCGTCTACGACCATGACCCTGTCGCCGCACCGGGCATGGTGCTCGCCCAGATTCCCAGCGAAGAGTCTCTCGCTCGCCCGGTTCGCAAGCGAGCGGGGGTCGGTTGGATCGTGACGCTCATCGCGCTCGTCTCAATCGCCGCGATCGCGGGCGCGATCTGGTTCTTCAACCGCCCGTCCACGGTGCCCAACATCGTCGGGATGAACCAGGCCCAGGCCGAGCAGACCGTGCGCCTTGCCGGCTTCCGGGTCGGAAGCGTCGTCACGAGCCAGACGCCGAACCCAGCCGACGTCGGCAACGTCGTCGAGCAGTCGCCGGCGCCAGGCGTGACCGCTCCGAGTGGCAGCGTGGTATCGCTGGTCGTGTCCGGCGGACAGTTGCTGGTCTCCGTGCCGAACGTGACGGGCAAGACCGAGGGCCAAGCGGTCAAGGACCTGCAAACGGCAGGACTGCTCTTCTCTTTCAACCGGGCCTTCAGTTCGACGGTCCCGTCAGGTTCTGTGGTCTCGCAGGCTCCTGCAGCCGGGCAGCGGGTTCCATCGGGGACGACCGTTGGCCTGACACTGTCCATGGGGGCGCAGCTCGTGACGGTCCCGGGGGTGACGGGCCAGCAGAAGGAGTCGGCGATGGCGACGCTGCGAACGACGGGGCTGCTCGCGCGCGTGGTGAGCAACTACGACACGACGACGCCGTCCGGTCAGGTCATGCTGCAGTCGCCGACAACGGGCTCACTCGCTCCTCCGGGCTCGATCGTCGGTCTCGTCGTCTCGCGCGGTACGGCTGCGTCGGGCACGCCCGTGGCGACCGTGCCCGACGTGTCGGGCAAGACCTCCGCAAAGGCGCAGAAGCTCATCAAGGCGGCAAAGCTCAAGTCGGTTCTCGTGATGCGCGATCGCTCAGGATTCCCGAAGGGGACCGTCGTCCAGCAGCTCCCCGACGTCAACGCGATACTGCCGAGGAACTCGTGGGTCATCCTCTTCGTGGCGTCGGGCACGTAGCGGGCGCTACGGAGCCCCGACGATTGACTTGATCGCAGAGACCGCGGAGTCTCCGATCCACGCGCTCGTTGCGACGACGCGCGTGGTGACGGCGATCTCGCTTCGCGCCGTGTAGTAGCTGCGCACCTGCGAGGCCAGCGTCGGCGGCGTGCTCAGGACGAGCCATCCTCCACGGCCCGCGAGCGCCGATAGCCCGAGGCCGTTGGACCACGCCGAGCTGCTCGCCAGCAAGGTCCGCTCGCCCGAGAAGTCGGCCGGGTAGTGAGTGGTCGCCCACGCCGCGAGTGCCGTTGGGACTCCGAGCGCGGTGTTCGCCGTGACGCGCGTAGCGCTGGGGAGCTGGCTCTTGGCGGCATTCGAGACCGTCACCGTCCGCGCCACCAGCAACGTGCTCTTGGCGCCGATAGCCTTCAGTGTCGTGCGCGTCGACGCGCGCACGCTTCCCGAGGGGCTGTACAGAAGTGGCCACCCCTTGCGCGCGGCAACCGCACTTGCGGCAAGCGCATCGGTGTAGCTGTCGCCCGCAACAACCACGCGCCTACCCGCGAGCGTCCCGCCTTGGCGGGCAGCGATCGCGCGCGCGATTGCGTTCGCGGTCGTGTAGCGGTCCGTGCCCGAGATGCGCACGACGCGGTAGCCGTGTGAGCCAAGCCAGCGCTTCACAGAATCACCGACGGATGTGGTCCCGCCCACGAGCAGCACCGTTCGCGCATGAAGCCGCACGAGTTCCGTGCGGGTCGATGCGGGTACCGATGTCGCGCTGGTGAGCAGTACGGGTCCCTTCACCGACTTGCCGAGCGGAGCTGCTGCGAGCGCGTTCGTCCAAGTGGCGCCGCTGGCAAGCACGACGGCAGGTGCCGTGCCGTCGGCCCAGCCAGCCCTGCTCGCTGCAACGGCGTAGCCGTAGCGGTCGGTGGCAGTCATGCGGGCAACGGTGGGCCTCGGTCGGATCGTGAACGCGAGGTGCACCGGCGAGCCCGAGTTGCCGAGCGAATCCGTCACCGTGACGATCGCCGTATGCTTGCCGACCGGCAACACCCCGACCGGCATCGCGCCGTGCGAGGTGACGACGCTTGCGGCCCCGTCGATGGAGACGCGGTCGACATGAGGAGCTCCGCTCGGCAGGGTGAGGACGAAGCTCTTCTTCTCGGTCCCGTCGGTCCAGTTGTACGGGGATCTCGGGGCGATGGTAGTGACGTGAGTGCCGTCCGCGGGAGTGTGGCTCCACAGCAGCTGGCGGCGGTAGTAGCGCAGCGAAGTGACACGCGGGCGAAGATCGAGGGTTCGGCTGGTACCTGTCACTCCGCGAGTCGCGTTGCCGTCGAGCCAGACGTCGTACGTCACCGCCCTGCCGCTGACCGCGGACCATGTGGCCAGCGCGGTCGCGCTACTCGATGCGGGCACGACGTCGACGGTCGGCGCGAGCAGGTGCGGATAGTCGGCAATGAGCTTGTTGTAGGCGGAAAGCATGTCGAATGCACCCGCGCCGTAGAGGGTCGTATTGCCCATCGGGCGTGCGCTGGCCCTGACGAGATTCACGATCTCGTAGTTCTTGAGCGCGGGCGCGGCGCGCCACAGCCACGCGATGCCGCCCGCGACGGCGGGTGAGGCCATGCTCGTGCCGTCCCACCAGCGGTAGCCATAGGTATCGCTCGAGGCATCCTTGTACGTAGGCTTGCTCAGTCCCCAGATTCGCACGCCAGGCGCGGTGATATCGAGCCCGGTGCCGTAGTTGGAGAAGTATGCCTTCAGGTCGGTGGCACCGTCCGCCGCCCGGCTCAGGGCTCCAACTGCCAGGACGTTGTTCATCCGCGAGGGGTAGTCGACCGCGGGGGCGTTCGCGTTGCCGCTGGCTGCGACGACGACGCAGCCCCTGCCCCACGCGTAGTCGATCGCCGTTTGGAGCGCTGCGTCGCTCGGCCCGCCAGCGATGCTCAGGTTGATGACCTTGCACCCGTCGGAGACGGCGCGGTAGATCGCCGCAATGATGTCGCTGTCTTCGATGCCCTGCCCGCCGAAGTAGACCTTGTAGACGATCACCTTCGTGTCGCCAGCCAGGCCCAGCGTGCCCTTGCCGTTGTTGACTGCGGCGCTGATGATGCCCGCGACGCACGTGCCATGGGAGACCAAGGCGACCTTCTCGTCGTAGCTGTAGTAGTAGCCGAGCGGGGCTTCGACGCTGCTCGGGCTGGCGGGTGCGCCGTCCCCGTAGGCACGGCTGATGTTGGTGCCAATGTCGAGGTGGTCTGTGTACACACCCGAGTCGATGACCGCCACCTTGATCGCGCTGCCCGTGGCACGCAGCGGGTACTTGCCCACGATGTTGCTGCCGGTCAGCCCGGTCTGCCATGCGGAATCGGTGCCCGAGTTCGTGGCGGGGAGCGCCCCCACGTCGCGCAGCCACCAGGATCTCGCGAGCGGGTACTGCTCGGCGCTCGACCCTCCCGAGTACCTGCCTTCTAGCGTGTCCGTGCTCGTGTACGCGGGGTCGTTCGGGCTGACGAACGCAGGCGGTACGTAGGCGAACTGCCGCAGGTAGTTAGGCTCGGCGTACGTGACCAGGCCGGTTGCCTCGAGCCGCTGCTCGAGTTCGCTCGCCGAGACACCCGCGGGCGGCGTGAACGCGAGGAGGTCGTCGGCCACCACCGAGACTGCGCCTGCGGTGGTGTCGGTCGCGGACCACACGCGCGCGATCTGCTCGGCGGTGGCCTTGGTCTTGAGGCGCACGAGGAGGCGGTTGTCAGCCACCATCGCGCGGCGGGCCGGTGTGCGAAACGAGCTCAGCTCCGGCAGGACCGGGGTCGGTGAGGGATACGCCGACGTCACGAGGCGCGTGCTGTCGACGCCGTGCGGGAGCAGCACCGCCGATGCGAACGGGGTCGCGGAGAATACCAGGGCGAGGGTGAGCGCGAGGGTGGTGACAGTGCGCGAGGGTCTCATCGGCGAGGGGCTGCTTCCTGTTTCGTGGGTGTGCGTTCCCAAGCATACGACGCGTTTGCGCCGTGTGGGGTCGGTTGGCGCAGTGCTCACGAAAGCAGCGCATTTCGTGCCGTCTGGACCTCCGGGACTCCGCGTGGCAGGTGCCGGGTGTCTTGACCGTGCCGACGTATCGCGGGTAGTATCTCCAAGCACTCTTTCGGCCAGGTAGCTCAGTTGGTAGAGCAGGGGACTGAAAATCCCCGTGCCGGCGGTTCAAGTCCGTCTCTGGCCACCATCGATCTTTCCGGAAGCCTCGCCCTCTCGGCGGGGCTTTCGTGTATGTCTAGCTGCGAATTCACGTCCCCCGTCGGGGTCGCCAGAACGAACACTACCGCCTCTCCCCGGGGTTAGAACACGTGCGGCTGGCATCTGCGTCGACACCAGCCGCACGGGAGTTCAGAGCGCTCGGCGACTACCAGTTGCAGCCGCCATGCTGGGTGCTGTAGCTTCCCTGCGAACCGGAATGGTCGTCCCAGCAGGTGCGGCTGGGATTGGACGTGGTACTGCTGTATGTCCGCCTCGTCGAGCGGTTCGATGTCGTCTGGCGCGAACGGTTCTGGGACCTGACGCGAGCCGCCGCGACGTGCTTGGCCTGCAAGGCACGTGCGGTCGCACGTGTAGCCGTTCCGACCGATCCAACGGTCGTGCCGGCTGGCGAGACCACCGGGTTTGACGTCGGCACTACCGTCTGGGGCGCAGCCGCCTCCGGTGCGCCCGTCGTGCGGGTGAGAGCGCCGGCGCTGGCCAGGCCTCCAAGCGCCAGTCCGAGAACCAGCGCCCCCACTACGAACATCGCCACCCTGCTCTTCTTCATGTCGAGTACCCCTTTTCGTCTACCTCAACGGGAACAGGTCGCGGTCACCGCGACCTTCTGTCGAGACAAGACGAGCAGAACCGCGGAACCTTACAGAAGACCGAGTGCCGATTGTCCGAGCGGGTCTACCAATGGTGCGACTCGCCGTCGGTGCTGGAGCCGCTCATATCGGTCCAGGAGGTGCCACCGTCGTGCCGGGTGGTGCCGGATGACATGGGTCCGCTGTCATGAGAAGTGCCATCGGACGACGATGATCCGCTGCGCGACGTGGATGAACTGCCCGTATGACTCGACGTTCCCGTGCGGGAGGACGTGTGACCGCCGGACGTCGAGGAGGTCATCCCCCCGTGATGGCTATCAGACGACCAGGTCGACCCGGACGAATCATGTCCCGTATTCCAGGCATCGGACCACGCTTTGGAGATGCCGATTCCGTGTTGCATGCTCGACGACGTGGAGCCGGCGGCGCTCGAGGCACGTCCCCAAGAGGACGATGACGACCAAGCCGACGCGGTGCTGTCGGACCGTCCTGCGTGATCCGAGGTCCGGTTCACAACAGCGGCAATCGGCGCCGCGAAGATGGTTGCCGCGAGCAGCCCGGCTCCTACCTTGGTGGCGACGTTCCAGGTGTGCGGCTGAGACAAGACGGCCGGTGCTGTCTGCATGGCCGCGTCAGGCACAGAGCCCAGCGCGAACGTGGCCTTGTCGATGATGCCGTAGCCGAAGCGCTTGGTCGGAATGAGGAACGGAAGAAGGCCGGCCAGATGTCGGGGCTTCTCAGCTCGCTTCGCCTCGGCCTTGCATCGTTCGCAGGTCGCGAGATGTGTCCGGAGCGCGTCTCGCTCTTCGTCGGAGATTCCTGTGCCGTGGCTTCGATAGATCAGCTCGACACTGGCCCGACATGCGGTGGGAAGATTGCGGACCGATGCGTATGCCGCGCCGAACGCGTCACGGGCTCGACTGACGAGCGTGTCGACTGCTCCCGGCGTGGTTTCGAACGCGTCGGCCATATCCTTGGCGGACTGCTCGTGGACGTCGCGCATGATGATCGCCGTACGGTATCGAGGCCGCAGCGTTCTCAATGCGAGATACACGTCTTTGGCATCGGAACGCGACAGCGCCTCATCGGCGGTGTCGGCGGCCCTGAGTTGGTCCCATGCGAGCGAGTCCTCATCGATCCCGAGGTCTTCCGGCCTGCGGTCCTGCTTCCGGCTGACGTCGATGACCACGTTGCGCGCTACCTTGAACAGCCACGGCTTGGGGTTGTTGATGCTTCCCGGATCTGAGCGCAGAAGCCTCATGAAGACCTCCTGCGTAGCGTCAGCGGCGGCATCTGGATTGAGAGAGCGAGCCAGACAGTAGCCGTAGATGCGCTTCTGATAGCGCCGGTAGACCTCGGAGAAGGCAACCGGGTCGCCTCGAAGCGTCCGCTCGAAGAGGTCCTCGTCCGGCTTCCTTCTGGCGCTCCAGGCGCTCAATGTCAGTGTTCGAGATGGCATGGTCAAGGCTATGACGCTCGAATCCCTCAGTCCTTACACTTCTCGCGATGATTTGTCTCGTTGGGCGAGAGTTGCTGTCATGTGTCGCGAATAGCGAGCCAACGGAATGGCGTCGCAGTGCGCGATGGGCGAGAACGGATTCCCGCCTATCGCAGGCGGAACTCCTCGAAGAAGACCTGGCTTCGGGGGAGACCAAGCGACTTGAGCTGCCGGAGCAGCGCCTTGCGCATGGGGACGGGGCCGCACAAGAAGACCGAGTGGCCCGCAAGAGGAGCATCCAGCCTCAGCGTTCCCACGTCGAGGTGCCCCTGCTGCTTCGTGAGGTGCACGCGGAAATCCAGGTTGGGCTTTTCGGCGGCCAAGCGTGTGAGGACGCGCTCGTAGACCGCCTCGTGCTCGTCATGAACGCTCCAGACCAGCACGACAGACGCCTCGGCGTCGAGATCTGCGGCCATCGCCATGAACGGTGTGATGCCGATGCCGCCCGCTACCCAGAGCTGTCGCCGCCCTCCGCGCCGGTAGTCGAACGCTCCGTACGGACCCTCGACAGTGACCGTTGAGCCTTCCGGCACGCCGGACTGCATCTGCGCGGTGAAGTCGCCGGAGGCCTTGATCGAGAAGCGCAGGTCGGCAGTGGAGGCGCTGCTGACGGTGAAGGGGTGCGCTTCGCGTGATGGTCCGCCGTCAAACAAGGCGAACGCGAACTGCCCGGCGGTGCGGGATAGGACCGGCGAGGACGAAGCCAGCACGATTTCGAGGACGTCGCCGCCGAGAGGCCGAGATGTCGCGACCTTATAGGAGTGGAACGGTCCGAACCGCGGGAACGCGAGTTCCTTGTAGAGCCACGCCAGTAGCCCGAGAGTGGCCGCACCGTACACGTATACGAGGAGAAGCGCCGACTGCTTCACGTAGGTGTGCGCCAACAGCGAGTGCGTAACCGCGAGGGCCACCAGAATCCCGTTGAAGCGATGGGTGAGCTTCCAGTCCTGGTATCTCAGCGGCACGAGCCGCCTCCACGGAAACCGGGGGGCTGACGCGATGAAGACCACGGTCAGCACCAGCGAGATCGTTGCATAGCCCCACGGCTTGCTGGCGACGTAGCCGACAGACTTGGGCACGAGCAAGAAGTGAGTGGTGACGAGAAGGGCCACAACGAGGCCGATCGTGCGATGAGTGACGTACAGCCTATCGAGACCGCACAGGCCCCTTTCGAGCATGCGGGCCCGTGTCGCGAGCACGAGGTTCGTCGACAGGGACACGATGGCAAGCGTGGAGAAACCCTCGGCGATGAGTTGCCGCACGGGGATTAGCGTCGGCCACAGGACGATGGAGGCAAGCCACACGGCGACATGCGTCAGCAAAATGCCGCCGAGCAGTACGCCGCGAGCCCTTTCGTCACCTCTGATGTCTGGCAGCGGGAGTTCCTCCTGCTACTGGACCGTGATCTGCCCTGTCATAGACGGGTGGATTACGCAGCTGAACGGGAAGCTGCCCGCCTTGGTGGCCTTCCAGGTCTTGGACTCACCTTGGTTCTGGGAGCCCAGCTCCTGACCGTCGATCTTGACGTTGTGGGCAGTGGAGTCGTTGTTCGTGAACGTCACGGTGTCGCCAACCTTCACCGTGAGCGTCGAGGGGCTGAAGGCGAAGTTCTGCTCGCTGATGGTTGCACCACCTGCGCCCGTGGCCCCTCCAGACGTGTTGCTCGCAGGCGGAGTCCCATAGCCGCCGCCGCTCGATCCACTACCCCCGCAGCCGACCAGCGCCAGGACGAGTCCGAGCAGCAGGACGGCGACAAGCGCTCTACTGAGCTTCATGAGACATCTCTCCTTCAAGTGCAGCTACTCGATTCGAATATGGGCGCCCGTGCAAGACGGCTGGTCGCACTCAGACCGGCGTTCTCGCTTCCGCGCTCGAATTGCCGGGTGCCTTTGACCTGTATTCCCCCAGTTGCGACAAGAGCTCTACTTGCGTCGGTCAGTAGTAGCCCCCGGGCTCGCGGTGCCAGAGGGAGCCGGGAATCTGAGCGTCGAATTCGCCGTTCTGTCCTCGCTAGCCATCATCCCGTCCGCCGGGGGTTGAGGCGCTCCTGCGCGTCGTGCAACCGTGGCATCAGGGCAGGGTCTTCGTCACTGTCATAGGGGCCGGTCGCTCGTTCGAGCGAACCGGCCCCAATGTCGCCACGTTCCCGAATACGAACGAGGGCCCGGCATCTCTGCCGGGCCCTCGTGTCGGACCGCCGAAGGTTCGATGGGTGTGGGGCCCGCTGCTCTGTGGAGTTGGGGGGGGGTTGTACAGCTGCGGTGCGGTCGGGATGGTTCCTGGCCGGCTGCTCGCCATCGGCGGATGTGGTGATGTCAAGTTGGGTCGGGAAGGCTACGCACTTGCGGTCAAGGCGAGCAACGCCACGACCATGATGTAGCCAGCTACGAGTGCGGTGAGCTTGATGCGCGTCCTCATGATGCCTCCCCGGTTGTGGCGCGTATGACGCCACAGGATGAGGTTCGGCCGAACGGCGGCATGCCTGTAGGCGTGCGGCCTCTCCGCAGGTAGCTGACTGTGACTTCCATCACACTCTGAATGGGCCACGGCTCCTCGCTCGCGGATTGCGGCCGTGCTTGCACGTCTGCTTCCACAGGAACATGGTCACAAACAGCGTGGGGCGCGGCGGGGTGTTCGGCCGGCGCCACGTGCCCCAACTGCGCGTCAGTACAGGCCGACGACGTTGCCGTCTGAGTCGATGTCGATACCGTTGCCCGCGGGCACGCTCGGCAGGCCGGGCATGGTGCGTATGTCGGCGCACAGCGGGTAGAGGAAGCCCGCGCCCACACTCGCACGCACGTCTCGGACGGGCAGATGCCAGCCGCGTGGGCGCCCCTTGAGCGCGGGGTCGTGGCTGAGCGAGAACTGCGTCTTGGCGATGCAGACGGGCATGTGACCGTAGCCAAGGCGGGTGTACGTCGCGATCGCCTCCTCGGCTTCGCTCGAGTAGGTGACGCCGTCCGCGCCGTAGATCTTGGTCGCGACGGCCTCGATCTTCTCCTTGATGGACGCCTCGTCGGGGTAGATCAGCTGCAGCTTCTTGGGCAGCTCGCAGGCTTCGACGACCGCCTCGGCGAGTTCGACGCCTCCCATGCCCCCACTGCCGTGCATGTCGTGGCTGACCGCGAAATCGGCGCCGGCCGCAAGCGCCCGCTCGCGGACGAGCGCGTGTTCCGCCGCAGTGTCGGTCGAGAAGGTGTTGACGACTACGACGACGGGCACGCCGAACTGCTTCATGTTCTCGATGTGCGCCTCGAGGTTGGGGATGCCCTCAGCTAGGGATTCCAGATCCTCGGACTGGAGCGGCTCGGGTAGCGGCTTGCCGGGCTTGATCTCGAAGCGGCCGGAGTGCGACTTGAGCGCGCGCACCGTCGCGACGAGCACCACGCAGTCCGGCTCGAGGCCCGATGTCCGGCACTTGATGTCCATGAACTTCTCGGCGCCCATGTCCGCACCGAAGCCGGCTTCGGTGACGACGTACTCGCCGAGGCGGAGCGCGATGCGGTCGGCGATCACCGAGGAGTTGCCGTGCGCGATGTTGGCGAACGGCCCCGCGTGGATGAGCACAGGGCCGCCCTCGAGGTTCTGCATGAGGTTGGGCTTGATAGCGTCCTTCATCAGCACGGTCATCGCCCCGGCACAGCCGAGCTGCTCGGCGGTGACGGGCTCGCCGGCGCAGTCCAACCCGATGACGATGCGGCCGAAGCGCTGCCGCATGTCCTGCAGGTCGCTCGCGAGGGCCAGGACCGCCATGACTTCGCTGGCGGCGGTGATGTCGAAGCCGGTCTCGCGGGGGATGCCGTCCTTGTGGCCGCCAAGGCCCGTGACGACGTTGCGCAGCGCACGGTCGTTCAGGTCGACGACGCGGCGCCACGTGACGGACTCGGGATCGATGTCGAGCTTGTTGCCGTGGAAGATGTGGTTGTCGATGTAGGCCGCGAGCAGGTTGTTCGCGGTGGTGACCGCGTGGGTGTCGCCCGTGAGGTGCAGGTTCATGTCCTCCATCGGCACGACCTGCGAGTAGCCGCCGCCCGCTGCGCCACCCTTGATGCCGAAGACCGGGCCCAGCGAAGGTTGGCGGATGCAGGTCACGGCGCGCTTGCCGATCTTCTTGAGCGCCTGGCCGAGACCAACCGTCGTGACGGTCTTGCCCTCGCCGAGCGGCGTGGGGTTGATCGCGGTCACGACGATGTAGCGCCCGCGCGGTCGATCCGCAAGCTCCTCGAGCAGGCTCAGGCGCAGCTTGGCCTTGAAGCCGCCGTACGGCTCGAAGCAGCGCTCGGGAATCTCGTACCGGTGTGCGATCTCACGCACCGGCCGCATCGCGGCCGCGTGCGCGTGGGCGATCTCGAGGTCGGAGAGCATGGGGCTCCTTATGCGGGGGGCAACCGGCGCTAGTGTAGCGCGATGCCCCCGTGGAAGGCTCCCCGCACGCACGTCACGCCGGCTCAGGCGCCGCGGCGGGCGCCAGCGCGATTCCGGGCCCCGCGACCCCGATCGTGGCCGCTACTGGACCGTCATCTGCCCCGTCATGTCGGGATGGATGGTGCAGCTGAACGGGAACGTTCCGGCCTTGGTTGCGGTCCACGTTACCGACTTGCCCGTGGACTGCTGGCCGAGGTCCTGTCCGTCGATGCTCACGCGGTGAACGGTGCTGTCCTTGTTCACGAAGGTCACGACGTCGCCCACCTTGACGGTGAGGCTCGAGGGAGTGAACGCGTAGTCCTGCTCCACGATCGTGACGGCCTGGCCCGTCGTTGGTGTCGTGGCCGGTGTGCCCGTTCCCGCCTTGGATCCGCACCCAACGAGCCCCACGCCGAGGAGAACGACGACCGCGAGAGCCGCGAGGGCGCGCATCTTCATCCCAGCCACGAGCTACCTCCAGCGGACGGCCGGGCATAATGCGCCCAGCGATGAGGGTGTGTGGTGAGTGTCTACCCTCTCGGCGCGGGCGACCCACGCTATCCTACGGGCTGACGCGCGATTCGCGCCCGATGCACGCATCCGCGGCGCATCCACGGTATCCTGACGAGAATAGGGTTGGGGAAGGGGTTTCTAGGTTGCCACGCATTTCGCTTGTCGTTCCCTGCTTCAACGAGCAGGAGATGCTGCCGCTCTTCTACGAAGAGACGTGCCGTGCCATCGCGCAGATACCGTCTGCTGAGTTCGAGTTCGTCATCGTCGACGATGGCTCGACCGATGGCACGCTGGCGGAGATACACCGGCTGCGCGCATCCGACCCGCGAGTGCGCTACGTCTCGTTCTCGCGCAACTTCGGCAAGGAAGCGGCGATGCTCGCGGGTATGCACCGAGCGACAGGCGACTTCGTTGCACTGCTCGATGCGGATCTGCAGGACCCGCCGCGTTTGCTGCCCGACATGTACCGCGCCGTGACTGAAGAGGGTTTCGACTGTGCGGCCACGCGCCGCCTTACGCGCACGGGGGAGAGCAAGGTTCGCTCCTTCTTCGCGAACAACTTCTATCACGTCTTCAACCGCATCTCCCACACGCAGTTGGTCCCCGGCGCGCGCGACTTCAGGCTGATGAACCGCAAGATGACCGATGCGATCCTGGACCTCGCAGAGTCCAACCGTTTCTCGAAAGGCCTGTTCAGCTGGGTGGGCTTCAACACGAAGTGGATCGAGTACGACAACGTCGAGCGGGCCGCAGGCACCACGAAGTGGTCGTTTCTCGGGCTCGTTCGCTACTCGATCGAGGGAATCGTGGACTTCTCCACCGTGCCCTTGGCCCTGGCGTCCGCGCTGGGCTTCCTGTTCTGCCTCGCCGCGCTGATCTGGGTCGCAGTGATCATCTTCCGCACCCTCGAGTACGGCAATGCGGTCCCCGGGTGGTCGTCGCTCGCATGCATCGTGCTGTTCTCGAGCGGCATGCAGTTCCTCACAATCGGGATTCTCGGCCAGTACATCGCGCGAACCTATCTCGAGACCAAGCACCGCCCGCAGTACGTCGTGCGCGAGACCGAGGAATAGCGCCCTGAGTCCTGGGGCGCCACGCCGCACCCCTCGCATGCGCGAGACCGGCGCCGAGATTGCCACCGGGTGGCTTGCCGTCTCGGGGCTGTTGCTCGCGGTCGGCGCCCTCGTGTTCGGCAACATGGTGGTCGCCCATGTGTCCAACGTGTGGCGGACCGACGGGCTGACCCAGCACTTCCCCGCGCTCGTGCACTTCAACGAGATTGCCCGAGCCTTCCTGCGCGACCCCGGTCGGGGCTTCGAGATGTGGTCGTTCAACCTCGGGCTGGGCGCCGACAACCTCGGCTCGCTGTCGTACTACATGACCGACCCGTTCGCCTTCCTGAGCCTTGCCACGCCGATGAGGTCACTCGAGTATGCGTACGAGTGGCTGTTCTTCCTGCGGCTGTTCGCGGCCGGCCTTGCGGCCTACGGCTACCTGCGCGGCGGGATGCGCTCGACGAGGTTCCCGGCGATGCTCGGCAGCCTCATGTACGTGTTCACGATGTTCGCGCTCATCGCCGGCGCGCGACACCCGTACTTCGCCAACGCGATGGTGTTCTTCCCCCTCGTGCTGCTCGGCATCGAGCAGACGTTGGCCAGACGAAGGCCCTACGTTCTGATCGCCGCCGTGTTCCTCGCTGCAATCAGCAACTTCTACTTCTTCTTCCAGATCAGCATCGTCTCGGTCGTCTACGCCCTCATCCGCTTCGGGGACGTGACCCCACGCGGCAAGCGGGTGCAACGGTTCGCGCTCTCCGGCACGACTGTGGGCGGGGCGTTCGCGCTTGGGCTGGGGCTGTCGGCGTTCATCCTCGGGCCGGTGCTGGCGGCTTTTTTCGCCAGCTCGAGGGCGGGCAGCCACCAGATGGCCCCGCTCTTCTACGACGTGCCCACCTACCGTACGTTCATCGCCGCGTTCACCTCGAGCCTCCTGGGCGCTCACGAGATGTACGCCGGCTTCTCGATCCTCGGCGTGGTCGTGCTACCGGCGCTCTACATGCGGCGCGGCAACAAGACGCTCAAGGCGATGCTCGTGCTCTTCCCACTGATGATGGTCTTTCCGGCGTTTGGGACGCTCTTCAACGGCCTCGCGTTCCCCAGCTACCGGTTCATCTTCATGTGGCCGCTGTTCCTCGGCGCGGCCGTGGCGGTGCTGCTCTCGGAGGGGCGCCCGTTCTCGCTCGCCGAACTCATGGCGATGCTTGCAGGTCTTCTCGGGTACTCGGTCGCAGTCGTATGGGCACAGGGCGGCGCCACCACCGAGGTCGTGCTCCCGCTGTGCCTAGGCGGTCTCATGTGGCTCGCATTCGCGTTCGAGTCTCTCGGCATGTTCCTGCACCATCACGAGGCACGCGAGGCCGCCGAGAAGCCCGCCGAGGACCCCTCTGGCGATTCGCTGACTGCACGGCGGCGTAGGCCGTACTCGATGGCGCTGCGACTGCTGGTGGGGGTGCTGACGATCGCTGGCATCGGGTACGTCGCGATGTCGGCGTACGACCGGGCGTCGGGCAACCGGCTCGCCGACTTCGTCCCGTTCGGCCAGGTGCGCGCCGCGTTCGACAACGACGCCGGGGCTCAGGCCGCGCGGCTGACGGGCGACGGGTTCTTCCGGGTCGAGAAGCAGGACAACACGTACGGCTCATCACTCTGGGTCACGTCCAGCAATGACGCCATCGTGCAGGGCTTCAACGGCACCGCGTTCTACTTCTCGGTGATGAGCGGCGACGTCTTCGGCTACCTGCGCGGCCTGGACGACCGTTCGATGCGCGCATCCTACGACTTCACCGGCTTCGACGACCGCGCCGCGCTTGAGGCAATCGGCGCCGTGCGCTACTACATCGCTCGCGAGAAGGGCGCGCAGTACGTGCCGTATGGCTTCGCGCCCTACATCGCCGACGGGCACACGACGGTGTACGAGAACCGCCTCGCGCTGCCGCTCGGCTTCGTGTACCACTCGGCGGTCGACTCGAGCGCGTACGCGCAGATGACGCCGCTCGAGCGGCAGGAGGCGATGCTAGAAGGTATCGTCATCGACGACGCCGCAGCCCCGACCGTCAGGCGCATCACGCCAGATGCCGGCATCATCGACGTGCCCTTCTCGGTCAGTGCCATGCCCGACGCCATCTGGGACTCTGCGGTCAACACGATCGAGACGCAGGTCCCCAATACCGGGCTGGACTTGACCTTCGCGCCCGTGCCCGACGCAGAGCTCTACATCCAGATGAAGGACGTCGAGTACGGCATGTTGCACGCGCGCCCGGCACAGCTGACCAGCGATACTCCGCCGGGGCCTGCGGTCATCGACCCGCGCACGCCACCCAACATGCAGGCGCTGCGCAACCTCACGCCGCTGCACCTGTCATTCGGGACGTCGGGGCCGTTCAAGATCGAGCGCGTCGAGGGGCCGAGCTACGTCTACTACTGGGGCGACAACTCAACGCTTGCCAACCTCGGCTACTTCGCAGCTGGCACGGATCACGCGCGCATCCGAGTGGTCGAGCCCGCGCTCGTGAAGGCTTCCGAGATTCACGTCTACGCGGTTCCGATGGCGCGCTTTGCCGAGCAGATCGGCAGACTTGCGGCCCAGCCGATGACCGACATCCGCACGGGCGTGAATGTTGTGGCTGGGTCGGTGGAATCGCACGGTGACGGCGTGCTGTTCCTGAGCGTGCCGTACAGCCCGGGCTGGAGCGCGACGGTCGACGACCGGCCCACCGACGTACTTCGCGCCAACGGAGGGTTTATCGGCGTACCGGTGGCCGACGGGAGGCACCGGGTCGAGTTGCACTACCTGACGCCGGGTCTGAAGGCCGGTCTCTCGACCACCTTCGCGTCGCTGCTCGTTCTGGCAGGCCTCGTGTCGGGTACCGAGGCGTGGCGCTACCGGCGCGTTCTCAGGCAGCGCAGGGCGCGCGAAGCAGCGTCGGGGGAGACGGCGTAGCGGCTGGCGGATCCGAGGCGGGCGCGACTAGTGCTTCGGGATGAACCATTCCGAGATAGTCGTGGTCTTGCCGCTGGAACTCGAGTACGCCTTCACGCGGTAGACCTTGCCGGCCCTCAAGCCGCTGACCTTGTAGTAGTCGTGGACCCAACCGGCGGCGTCGGTGTAGCGGACGACCTTCTTGGTGCCGGTCTTGGTCGGCCACACGAATATCACGCGAGCGGCCCACATGGGGTTGCCATTCTTGTCGAGGCAGCGTGTGTAGAGGCCGACCTTGGTGCCCAAGACGACCCTGCGCTTGGTCATGCGCGTCGCGATCCTGGTCGGGGCAGCGGAGGTACCTTCGCCCGAAGGCAGTGTCTTGAGAATGTCGGCGAGGTCGTTCACGCCGCGGCTCAGGCACTGCTGCGTGATCTTGTTGATGGTGTAGCCGGTAACCTTCTGGCCGTGGCGCAGCGCGTAGATCAGGCTCGAGGCCTTGCTGCGCGAGTAGAGCGCCGCCCAGACGGTCTTGGTGCGGACGTCGTGAACGGGGACTCGACCGACCGGCACCGACCACAGCGGGGAGTACCACGGGTGGCGCGTCCGGATGCCGGCATCCCACTCGTACTGCTTGTGGATCGTGGCCTGGGCCTCAGTGAACGTGTTGGTGTGCATCGGCTGGAGGATGTCGGTGTAATAGTGCGACATCACGCCGAACTGGTGGCTCGCGTACTTGTAGTTGCCGGCCTGGTAGGCCTTGACCGCAGAGTAGTAGAGATTCGCGACCTCTTGCGGGGCGCCCTGGCTGCGGCCGGTGGGCCGGAAGGTGTGCAGGAAGCCGCTCGTACGCACGAAGTCGGGCTCCTCGCTGGCCAGGCACGCTTCCTTCACGTCGAACCAGGAAGCACTATCACCGACGAGGTTAGCAGCGTGAGTGATGATCCAGTCGTGGGTGCCGAAGTGGTCGCCGTCGTGCGGACCATTGGACCAGCCGAAGGCAAGCGGCACGCCGGCGGTGAGGAGTACGACTGCTAGTGCGACTACTGCTGCGGTGCGCTTGAGCAAGGTTTGGCCTCCGACTCCGATCCCGACACGGTATTCCACTCACTGTTGTCGGCATCGTGCGCAGTCTACATAAGGTGTTGTGGGCCGAATTGTGACATGCGTCACACTTTTTCGCACCTTCGGAGGATTCGCGCAAGTCGCACAGGCCCGAAGTACACCTCCGGGCCTACGACACCCGTCTCCAATTTGCGGTAGATTTGCCGAGAAGACCGCCGCGCTTCGGCGCCAGTCGCCACTCGGCGACGGCATCTGTCTCCGCAACGCGCACCGAACAACCACGAGGACAACGCAAACCTTGAGCCAAGCCGACAGCAGCTCCGAGACCCAGACCTCCGCCGCCACGGCGGTATCATCGGCGTCGCCCGCACGTCAAAGAGCTTTGCGCCGAAGCTACCGCGCCGTGGGCCGCGTCGTGCGCAAGTTCGTGCTCGGCGTGCT
>Ga0079306_1001225_pt1 | contig 17944 bp, 12 predicted proteins | sample Methanotroph_Enr_FD_79181 | JGI IMG/M metagenome (GOLD analysis project Ga0079306, IMG submission 79181) | Enriched soil microbial communities from Old Woman Creek wetland in Ohio, USA - Methanotroph_Enrichment_5 | ecosystem: Environmental > Terrestrial > Soil > Wetlands | place: USA: Ohio...
AGGCCAATCCAGTTGCGCCAGCTGGATGTACAGCGGCGGCACGGCAGTCAGCCCGGTCACTTTTTCCCGCTCCATCGCCTTGAGCACATCGCGCGGCATCAGGTAATTGAGCAAGACCACGCGCGCGCCGGCGTGAAACGCCGTGGTGAGCTGGCTGAAGCCCGCATCAAACGACAAAGGCAGCGCCGCCAGCAGCACGTCCTCGGGCTTGTTCTCCAGGTAAGACGCCACGCTCTTGGCACCCGCCACCATGTTGCGGTGCGACAGCACGACGCCCTTAGGCCTGCCGGTACTGCCCGAGGTGTAAAGAATGGCCACCATGTCGACGTCAATCACACGGTGCCCAGGCCGGGCCGGGCTGCTGAGCAAGTCACGCCAGGAGACCCAGGCCAACGGGCCCGGCAGCGAGAGGTCGGCTGGTGTTGACGGGGCAACCGCATCGGTCACCACCACATGGCGCAGGTCATGGCACTCAGCCAGCACTTCCTTCATCGAGGCCAGACGCTCCGGCGACGTCACCAGCACGCGCACATTGCAGTCACGCAAAATGAAGGCCACCTGCTCCGGTTTCAGAAGTGGGTTGACCGGCACAAACACCGCCCCGGCCGCCGGTGCACCAAAACTGGCGATGACAGTTTCGAAACGTTTTTCAAGATAAATGGCGACCCGCTCACCACGATCCAGGCCCAGACCCAACAAGCCAGCGGCAAACTGGCTGACGCTGGTGCTGAGCTCTGCGTAACTCAAATGTGAGGCGCCACTGGTCAGTGCAATCGCCTCCGGCGTGCGCTGGGCCGTGAGGGTTATCAGTTCGGGTAGGAGTGTGGATTCGGTCATAGAAATTCAAGAAAAAATCATGCCAATTGAGAAAAACCATGCGGACACAAGACATCACACAACCCGCACGCGCTTTTGAACCCTAGAATAATCCTGATCGGCGAAATTGCCTCCCAGGGAGATTTAATTGAACATATCACAAGAAGTACTTCGCGTTGTTGACGAAGTTCTAAGTCTGAATGGTCGCACGGCCACCTTCACGCGCGACACACCCTTGCTGGGCGCCATCCCCGAGCTGGATTCAATGGCGGTTGTGACGCTCATCACCACCCTTGAAGAACAGTTTGGCCTGGTGGTTGACGATGACGACATCGATGGATCAACCTTTTCCACGGTGGGCTCGCTGACTGACTTTGTCAGCAGCAAACTGGCTGCTTGAAGCGCCCCTTCTGTGCAGCCGGAAGCTTTTTTTCTGCCTGCCTTGGCGGCGCAGACCAGCCAAAGCGACCAACGCTTTTGCCTGTTTTACCCGGCTGAATGTGACGCGAGTGGCGGTGCAGCCCGCGGCTTGGTGCTGTACATCCACCCCTTTGCCGAAGAGATGAACAAGGCCCGCCGCATGGCGGCCTTGCAGGCACGGGCGCTGGCCCAGGCGGGTTACGCGGTGTTGCAGATGGACCTGCTCGGTTGTGGCGACAGTTCGGGCGACTTTGGCGACGCCAACTGGCAAAGCTGGGTGAGCGACGTGGTGCAAGGCTGCCATTGGCTGCGCAAGCAAAGCAACACACCTGGCGCGGATTCGGGCCAACTGCCGCTGTGGCTGTGGGGCCTGCGCGCTGGCTGCCTGCTGGCGGTAGAGGCGGCCAGGCAGCTTGGCGCGCCCAGCAACTTTCTGTTCTGGCAGCCGCCCGCTGCCGGCAAGCCGCTGCTGCAACAGTTCTTGCGCCTTAAAGTGGCGGGCGACCTGCTGGGTGGCCAGGCCAAGGGCGTCATGGAGGGTATGCGCCAGCAGTTGGCCGATGGCTCGCCGGTAGAAATTGCGGGCTACCTGCTTTCGCCTGGACTTGCATCTGGCTTGGAGCAAGCGGACCTGGTGCCACCTACCGGCCAAGGCCCGACACAGCGACTGGAATGGTTCGAGCTGTCCACGCGCGAGGATGCCGGTTTGAGTCCGATCTCGGCCAAAACCATCGTCCAGTGGCAGCAAGCGGGCTATACGGTTGGCAGCCACATCGTACGTGGCCCAGCGTTCTGGCAGACCACCGAAATAGAAGATGCTCCGGCCTTGATTGCTGCGACCACGGCCGCCCTCTTCAACACGTCCGCATGAACTACACCGAAGAGGCCGCCCTCTTCGCCTGCCAAGGCGACACATTGCTGGGCATTCTGGCCAAACCAGAAATCCCGGCTGAGACCGGTGTGGTCGTGATCGTGGGTGGACCGCAGTACCGGGTCGGCAGCCACCGGCAGTTTGTGCTGTTGTCGCGCGCGCTGGCCGCCGCCGGCTATGCGGTGCTTCGCTTTGACTACCGGGGCATGGGCGACAGCGAAGGCAGTCAGCGCGATTTTGAAGCGGTGAGCGCCGACATTGCCGCCGCCATTGACTCGATGCAACAGCGCCTCCCTTCGATCAAACAAGTGGCACTGTGGGGCCTGTGCGACGGCGCATCGGCGGCTCTGCTTTACTGTCACGAAACTCATGACCCACGCGTTAGTGGCCTATGCCTGTTGAACCCATGGGTGCGCTCCGAGGCCAGTCTGGCCAAGACCCAAGTCAAACACTACTACACACAGAGACTGATGCAAAAAGAATTTTGGCTAAAACTGCTGAGTGGAAAAGTCTCGCGGGGCGCCCTAAGTGGTTTTGCCCACAAAATTCGCTTGTCGGCCTCCTCCCCGAACCAGCTTGAAACAAAAAACCAACCCTTTCAGCAGCGCATGGCCAGGGCCTGGCACAGTTTCTCGGGGCACACAATGCTGCTCTTGAGTGGCGAGGACTACACCGCCAAGGAGTTTCTAGAGCATGCCAATACCAACTCTGCCTGGAAAAATTCTTTGAGGCGAGCCAAACTGTTGCGTCATGACATACCCGGCGTCGATCACACATTTTCCAGCGCCTCCTCTCGCAAACTGGCTGAAGATATGACACTGGTCTGGCTATCGAAGCTGCCAGCTTTGACCTGTACCTAAAACCAACTGATGAAGTTCATGAAATGCTGAATGTGACTATTTACAAGCATCCGGACGAGTTTCCGAGTGATGTTGCGAAACTGTTTGCCATTGGCGAGCAAGAGAGTGTCGAAAACAGTTTCTACTGGTATCGCAACCTTGTCAATTCGGTGTACCCCGCCGATGATGGCGTGAATATTTACGTTTTACGGAAAAATGGGCACCCGGTGGCAGCGCTTCCCGTGCGCATCAAAAAAAACCCATTCAGCCAGCATGCTGAATCATTGAGCAACTACTACACTGCCCTCTATGCCCCCCTGATTGAAATGGGGGTCGAGGTGCGTGACATGGTTCCCCTGATAAGCGCGGTGAAAGAAGACCATGCGCCGCTAGGGTCATTGAGGTTTGCGCCTATGGACCCTGAATCAACCAACTTTCGCACACTGCTGGCAGCCCTTCAGGCAAGCGGATTGGTGTCATTCAAATTTTTTTGTTTTGGTAACTGGTATCTCCAGGTCCACGACGATTGGACTACCTATTTGAAAAACCGGGAAGGCACGATTCGCAGCACCATCAAGCGGATGACGAAGAAGTTTGCGGCCGAAGGCGGCACACTTGAACTGGTTCATGGTGGCGCTAATCTGGATCGCAGCTTGGCCGCCTACCAGCGCGTTTATGCATCGAGTTGGAAAAAGCCGGAACCTTACCCAGAATTTGTTCCTGGCTTGATACGAACCTGCGCCGAACGAGGCTGGCTACGTTTAGGAGTAGCTTGGCTCAATGGCGAGCCAATTGCGGCCCAACTATGGATTGTGGCGAACGGCAAGGCCAATATTTACAAACTTGCCTATGACGAAAATGTCAAGTCTTACGCTTCCGGGACTTTATTGACCGCCATGCTGATGGAGCATGCGATTGAGAAGGATCGGGTTGTAGAGGTGGACTACCTCATTGGTGATGATCCGTATAAGAAGTCCTGGATGAGCCATCGACGAGAACGTTGGGGAATTATTGCCTACAACCCAGAAACCATCACTGGAATGTTTGGACTGAGCAGAGAGGTGTTGGGTAGAAGGTTGAAGCCTATCGTGGCCCGCGCCCGAACACTGATGGCCCAAATCAGAAAGCCAGAACATCGCTCGTGATTCGGTCTGCAGGAGCAGAAAGAACGTCCCAGTGGCCGGACCGCCTCGGCGCATTACGCCGGGGATCCTCGCCCGCACTCAGTCCGGACAGAATCTGTCCGTAGTCGTCCAGAACTCCTTTGGCGACGCCGGGGTCGAAACGCTGCTCGTCATGAATCAATCTCAGCAGCAGGTTCGGGCCGGGCACCGCGACGAGAGTGATCGGAAAGGCCGGGACCGTACGGAACTCAGCAGCCTCCATCACGATCCCCCGATCGCCTTCCGAGTCGAGTTGCGGGTAGTTGGACATCACGAACAGCGTCTCGAACAGCGGCTGGTCGGCGGCCACCTCGCTGCACTTGTGGATCTCCGCCAGCGCCATCGCATCGTGGGTTCGAGTGTCTGCGGCGAACCCCTGCACCCGGCGCAGCCACGGGCCGAGAGCACCGGTAGCCGCCGCATCAAGCCTAAGTGGCAGCGTCGTGATCAGCAAGCCGACAATCGACTCAACTTCATCAAGATCGATCTCGCGTCCGGACGACACCATGCCGAAAACCACGTCCTCATGGCCTGAGAGACGCGACAGCAGGATGGCCCAGCCCGCATGCAGCACCGTGCCAAGTGTCACGCCGTTAACACGCGCCAGTTCGGCGAGTGCGCATGTCAGCGGCGAGGGCAGGAAGAGATCGTGAGTGGCATACGAAGGCCGCGGACTTCTGGTCGCTGGCAACCCCAATGGCAAGGTCTGCCGGTATCCGGCCAGTATCTGCCGCCAGAAACGTTCATCTGGCGCCGCATCGAGCGCCTGCAACCATTCGACGTAGCGGCGATGGGTCGGTGCGGCGTGAACGGACCGCTCTGACGTGCCGTCGGCGCCTTCAACGAGTGCCATGACCTCGCGCAAGACCAGCGTCATGGACCAGCCATCCATGATGAGGTGGTGGTGCGTCCAGATCAAGTAATGCGTCTGCGCCGCCAGGCGGACCAAGGTCAGGCGCATCAATGGTGCGCAATCCATGTCGAAGCCGCGACGCACCTCTGCCTCGCGGCAACTCGCCAGTTGCCGATCCTGCTCGGTAAGGTCCAGATTCGACACATCGCTGAACTCGAATGGCAGTTCCGCGTCGCGGTGGACGATCTGAATGGGGCGACGTGCGTGCCTTCGTGACACGGTACTCCGCAACGCCGGATGGCGCCGCAAGACCGTTTCCCAACTGGACCGGAACGTGTCGCGATTCAGGCTACCGCGCAACACAAAGCAGTATTGGTCGATATAGACGGACTTATCCCTGGAAAACAGCGCATGCAGATAGATACCTTGCTGGGTCGGGGACAGCGCATACGCATCTTCCAGTAGCGGGGCCCTTTGCAGCATCTCTTCGCGTTGCGCTTCCGACAGCGCGGTGACCGCTCCTTGGCGAGCAGGCCCGCTCGCCACCTTGCCGTTGCTGTTCACGACTCGGCGGGCAACCGACGCAAGGCCCGCCACCGTCGGGTGGTCGAAGACATCGGACGGGCGAATGCGCAGACCCACATTGCGTGCGCCCGCGACGATGGCGACCGCGGTAAGTGAATCCCCGCCCAGGTCGAAGAAGTTCTCGTCGATACCGACATGGTCGAGGCCGAACTCTTCCCGCCAGAGGCGCGCCAGCATCATCTGTACTGCCGTGCCCGCTGCTTCGCAGCGCACGACGCCTCGATCATGTCTCATCGGCATCGCACCCAGTGCCTGGCGATCGACCTTGCCCGCTGGGGTCTGCGGAATATTCCGCAAGCCGACGAAGAACGTCGGCACCATATGCCCGGGAAGACGGCTCACCAAAAATGCGCGCAGATCCGTGCTATTGATTGGCGCGCCGGTCCGGGTCACCATGAAGGCTGCCAGCTGACCGCGGGCTGCACCTGCCTGGACAGCGAGAACGACCGCGTCCTTGATCTGAGGGTGGCCGCGCAACGCCGCTTCAATCTCACCCAATTCGATGCGAAATCCGTGCAACTGAATCTGGCTGTCTTTGCGCCCGAAGCACTCGATGGTTCCATCATCTCGCAGGCGCCCGATGTCGCCGGTGCGGTAGATGGTCTTGCCCTGCCCCTCTGGAAAGGGGTTGGCGCAGAAACTCGCGCGTGTTTTTTCTTCCTGCTTCCAATAGCCGTTACCGACACCTATGCCGGCCACGCAGATCTCGCCAGGCGCGCCAATGGGCAGAGGCTCAAGCTCATCGTCGAGGATATAGATATCCAGATTGGCAAGCGGGTGCCCGATCGGAACGGTCAACTGGTTGGCGGGCAGTGGCTTGTCTATGATGGCCTGCGCGATGTCGTCCGCCGCCTCAGTCGGGCCATAGGCATTGACCACCGGAATCGATGGGTACAGATCCAGCCAAGCATTGACCAACTCGACGGGAGCCGATTCACCGGTCACCATCGCCCAGCGTAGATCGGGCAATGCGCGCTGCGCAGCCGGCTGTCCGCAAAGGTAGTCGATCAAGTACTTCAGGACCACGGGAACGACTTCGATGATGCTCAGACGGTGCTGCCGGACCTGTTCGGCGAGTTTTTCCACGTCGCTGGCATCGTCGATGATGACGGTCTTGCCGCCCAGCACCAGTGGTCCGGCGAACTGCCATACCGAGATGTCCGAGGACGACGGCGCGCTCTGCAAAAAGTCCTTCACCCCTTCGGCGCCCAGGCAGTTCGCCTGCGCGAAGATGTGATTGACGGCGCCATCGTGACGAACGATGGCACCCTTGGGCAGACCGGTCGACCCGGACGTGTAGACCATGTAGGCGGGATCACACGGGCCAGCCGCAGGGAAGCCGTCGGTTTCGGGGAACTGCCGGAAATGTCCCGGGCCGTAAGTCCGACAGGCTTCCTGGGGCGTGGGTGGGTGGTCAGGGTCATCGAGGCAGACTATGCTGCGCAGCTGCGGGCAGTCGCGAGCGAGTTCGCCGATGCGCGCCAAACCGCTGCGCCCCACAATCACAACGGGCGCCTCGCTATTGGACAACATGTAGCGCACCCGATCTTCAGGATAGCCGGGCTCCACCGGAATATAGGCGCCACCCGCTTTCCAGATCGCCAGCATCGCGGTCACAAAATGCAAACCCCGGGGTTCCAGGATGGCAACGAAACGCCTGGGTCCTACACCAAGCTGCCGAAGCAGCGCCGCCACTTGGTTGGCCGTGGCGTTGAGTGCCGCGAAGGTCAGATGCCGGTCATTGTGGATGGCGCAGGTCTCCCCTGGCGAACGGCGCACTTGCTGTTCGATCAGGCTTGACAGGGTCTGGTCGTGCGGAAAAGCACAGCGGTTTTCGTTGAACCCGTAGAGAATCCTGCGGCGTTCTTGTGCATTATGAAGCGAGATCGAACCGAGCGACTGGCCCGGATTGTCCAGCGCACTGGCGATAACATGCCCCAATTGCCGTACGATGACGGCCATGCTGTCGGACCGATAGATAAGCGCGTTGTATTCGGCCCGCGCCTCGAACGTTTCCAAGCCCGCCCGGAAGATGAAAGTTATCTCGGCGTCGCTATTCGCTTGCGCTCCCGATGAAGCGGCCACGTCAGCGCCAGCGAACTCCAGGCTCACGCTCACCGGGCAAGGCGGCCTGCGGCCCCCCTCCTTGGCAAAAAAATTGGCCTGGGCGAAGTCTCTGGCCATATCTGCCTCCAGCCGTGGCAAGAAGTCGCAAAGCGGCGTTTCCTTTATCCACTGGCTGCGTATCGGCAGCCCCGGCAACGACGCGCCGCACCGGGTAGCAGCGACGACCACGTCGGTGTGGCCGGTGTGGCGCGCCAGGAGAATGTCGGTGCAGGCAATTAGAAACGCCAGCAACGAGTCCGGCGATGTGCCACCCAGCCGACACAGCGCCTGCTGCTGACTGTCGTTGATGCGAAACTGGGCCGACGCCTTCTTATTCCAGTAGGGAACCGGACGCGCGAAATCCCGCACCGGAACGGACTCCGGCAACTCGCCCGCCAGGCGGAACGCCCAGTACAACTGCTGCTGCTCGGACTCTCGAACGCTCAACTGGCTATGCATGGAGGCAAGCCTTGACCGCCCGCTCGACAATGCTGCAGCCTTCGTCGAGCAGTTCGTACTCGATTGTGATCGGTGGCAGGAACTTGAGGACTGAATCACGTCGTCCCGTAGTCTCGATCATCAGACCCTGTTCGAAGCAACTTGCCGAAACACGATTGGCGATGTCGCCACCTGCGACCGACATAAAGTCGAGGCCCCAGATCATCCCGATGCCCCGCACCTGCAGCCGGGGGTCGAGGGTCGCGATGCGCTCGGTCAGAAACGAACGGAGTTTGCCTTCATTGCGCGCGACCATCGCGGGCACATCGTGGTCGCGGGCGAATTCCAGCGCTGCAGTGCCACCGACAAACGCCAACTGGTTGCCCCGGAAGGTGCCGGTGTGTTCCCCGGGCTTCCAGGCATCGAGTTCGGCTTTGAGCAATACCAAGGACATCGGCAGCCCGTAGCCACTGATGGATTTGGACAGTGTCACGATGTCCGGAACAATTCCCGCACGCTCGAAGGAAAAAAATGCCCCGGTGCGATAGCAGCCCACCTGGATTTCGTCGCATATCAGCAGGATCCCGTGCCGGTCGCAAAGCGTACGCAGTTGCTGCAACCACGGAATCGGTGCAACGACCACGCCACCTTCCGCCTGGACGGTCTCCACAATGATGGCGGCCGGCTTATCGGCACCGGAGTGCGTGTCCGATAGCACGGCCTCGAGGAAACCGATAGTGTCGATGTCAGCCATAAAACCATGGGGATAAGGCATGAAGTTCACGCCGCCTAGCGGCGTCCCGGCCGCCGCCCGGCTGCCGCGGTTTGCAGTGGCAGCCAGACTGCCCAGTGACATGCCGTGGTAACCCCCCATAAAGCTGAAGATGCCTGGACGACCCGTGACCTTGCGAGCGATCTTGAATGCCGCCTCGACCGCATTGGTACCGGTGGGCCCACAGAACTGCATCTTGTATGCGAGGCCCTTGGGCTCGAGCACCAATCGATGAAAGGTATCGATGAAGTCGCGCTTGGCCGTGGTGTGGAAGTCGAGTCCGTGACTGATCCCGTCGGTGGTGATGTACTCGAGCACGCGCGCCTTGATGAAATCGTTGTTGTGCCCGTAATTGAGCGCGCCGGCTCCTGCGAAGAAATCGATGTGACGACGGCCGCCTTCCGAGTGAAGCAAGGCCCCCTTGGCCCGCGTGAAGACCGCAGGAAACGAGCGGCAATACGAGCGCACGTTGGACTCATGATCCTCGAAGCTCGCGAATCCGTCGGAGCTCGGCTGGCTGTTCCCCTCCGGCACCCGTATGTCGACGTCACGCGATAGCAGATTCTCGACATTGCTTGCCGCGTGCCTCGCGTTGCTTGGGGGCATGATGGTCTCGATCATATTCATGGGCACACCTTAAGTTGTCACACCTCACAACAGTTTCAGTGTTGCATGCTCGATCTGATAGACATTGACAATAGTCAACGTGACCGCATACGGCCGTCAGACGCACAAAATGCATCAAAATCCAATTAAGATGCTGCTACAACAAGGGGGCCACCTCTGATGCAGTTCAAAGATAATGCACCCGCTGCAAAAACCAAGTAGCATGTATGCACGTTTCAACGACGCCGAGAGAACCGCAAGCTCCAGAATTCGACGTAGGAACAGCGTCGAATCTGGCGCTTCCATGCGGTCCAATCCTGGACTGGTCAAGCTTCAAGATTATTGATGCCCCTGACCTCTCGAGTGTTGGGAACCTGGTTTACACCGCGTTCACAAGCAGTGGACGCGCTGCTATCTATCAGGCCCTGTTGCAGCTTCAGCTACCGCCAGCCAGTACCGTTCTGGTTCCAAGCTACCACTGCCCGACCATGGTTTCCCCCATCATTTTGGCCAACTTGAGCCCAGCCTATTTCGGACTTCGGGCTGATGGTCTACCAGACCTCGACACCATCGATCCGGCCACCGCAAACAAAAGCAAGGCAATAATTGTTACTCACTACTTTGGGCTCGCACGATCACTTGCTGAAGTTCGGCTATGGTGTGATGAACGCGGGATCGCCCTGATTGAAGACTGCGCCCACTGCTATTTCGGGGAGGCCGGCGAACGACCGGTCGGTGCTTGGGGTGATTTTTCCACCGCCAGTCTTGCGAAATTTTTCCCTGTGCCAGAAGGTGGACTGCTGGCCTCAGCGCACCACCCCATTTCAGACCTTCAACTCTCCCGCCCCAGCGTCAAAGCTCAGTTGAAAGGATGGGTAGACGTTTTTGAGCTGGCAACAATGTACAAGCGTTTTGCCGGCATCAATAACGCACTGACCTTTCTCTTTTGGATCAAGAATTCTCAACTGCGCCTTGACGCAAAAGCTGAGTACCCAACGGAATCTGTGGCGACGAACATGATGCGAGATTGCGATATGGCCCGTATCGCTCAAGCTCCGCTTTGGGCTTCGATGATTCTCAAAGCCGTCTTGCCCCGTAGACGAATCATCACTAGGCGACAGCAAAACTTTGCCATCTATGCTAGGCACTTTGAACGTAGCCAAGGCGCAAAGCCACTTTTCCCCTCGCCGTCAGAGGCGGTCGCGCCCTACGTATTTCCTCTATGGGTCGATGATGCTGACCGTGTTTACCACGCGCTTAGAGCCCAGGAGCTTCCTGTATTTCGGTGGGACAGAATTTGGCCTGGAACACCTCATCTGGACCATGATGTTGGCCCACTTTGGAGTCACCACGTTCTGCAATTGCTTTGCCACCAAGACCTCAGCGAAACGGATATTGAACGAACCGCCCGCGCCATACTAAACTTGCTATCAACCAATCACGCCCCGACGGCTTCTGTTGACCAGTCGCAATGGTAGAGCGGAATCCTGGCCTTCGTAGTTTGGGTCTCGAGTTGACAGGTCGGACGTCAAACTCCCTGGAGCCATGAATCCCCCAGTCGGTGCTTCCAGTTAGGGTGCCGCGGCCGACTGTTACGGGGTGCCGCTTCCTCAGGGCTGGGCAAACTGATAGCAATAGCTGTCCACACATCTTCAGAAGGAGCGAAGATGAGTCGCGCTATATGAAAAAAATCATTGAGCCCCCTGCCTGGCGCGGACGGGGGAGCACCGCAGCTGGGCAAAAAGAAAACCCAGATGTTCCGACTCCGCCACAAAAGCATCGATATCCCACACGCAGCGACCGTCCTGCGGTAGCAAACAATCGCCACGTACTTCATCTTCAACATAAGCACCTTGAATGAACCAGATACAGCCCACCAGCACTTCATTTTTAGTTGCCACGAGACACTGTGCACCCTGAACAAAGCGCTCGTTTATCACCACCGGTGGGCGGTCCAAGCTGCCCAGAACAGGCTCGGGGGTTTGGAACAGACGAAATGCGAAGCCTTGCCGTGAGTTGGCGGCAGGCGGGGCTGATCGGCCAAGGGTTGAATCACAGAGTGGTAGTAGTAAAGAGAGAAACCATTGTTGATACTGCGCAACAAGCGAGACGTCAAGTAAAGCATAGTGGTTGCCACACCCAATTCTTGAGCTAATAGACGAAAACGTTGCAGAGCGGCGAGCATCATTTGTAGCGAGTTCCTTGAAGACCACCACTTTGGCGATCAACGCATGAAAATCTCTATCGTATCCCGGGAGGTCTATGTCTTTCGCATCAAAGACCTGTAAACTGAGTGAGAGTCGCGAAGAATCAGCACACGAGTGGTTGTCCAAGCTTACCTGGAAGGATCAAACATGAGTCTCCCTATATTCAAAAACAATCATCGAGCGTGCTCCCCGGCACATTCAGGGTACGCACTTCTGCTTGGCCTTTGCCTGCCACTTGCTTCCTCTGGACTGGCCCTGGCGCAAGGGGTTCCAGGCGGTTGCGGATCAATAAAAGGTGGTCATGACTATCGACCCGACAGATACAAACCCAATTCAACTTTTCCAACTTACCGGTCGTTGTTGGACATGGTGCAGAACAGCCATTTCACACCCGAGGTTGAAAACTTGATCCGTGGGCAGTCCGGTTACATTGGGGGAGATTTGTCTTACACGCTGAATGCCTTTCCGAATCATCATCGCGCACTGATGGCGATGGTTGCATTAGGTGAGAAAGAAAAGACCAACCAGCCCGCTCATTCGGATCACTCAGTTGAATGCTGGTTCCAGCGCGCCATAGCATGGGCACCAGATGACAATATCGTCAGGATGATTTTTGCCCGCTATCTTGCCAAAGCGAATCGAGCAAATGAAGCCGAACAACAATTGGGTGTCGCAGCCAGCCAAGCCGGAGATAACGCGTTTACGCATAACAATCTCGGCCTGATTTATTTTGACATGAAAGACTATGAAAAGGCGCTCTTTCACGCTCACAAGGCATACGAACTGGGGCTGGGCATACCGACCCTGAGGGAGCAACTGAAAAGCGTCGGGAAATGGTCTGAACCGGCAGAAGCGCCGCCAGTCGAGCCAGCAATGAGTCCGCAGTAACCCGCTGCGGAGTCACCGGCGAACTATTGATGAGTAAATGTGCGAGGCGTCCGGCCTCGCCTACCCCGATCTATTGGACACGCTAATCGCACTCGCCCTCCAATGGGACGAGGTGAGGAAAAGCTTGCGTTATCAGAATTAAGAAAGTCTGACGCTACGGGTCCGGTTGGTCGTGAATTGCGGCTCGAGCGCTCGGCAATTCGTATCTGCCGCCGGCAATTTTCCAGTAGTTGTAGTACGACAGTGCCGCCTTCAGCGCGTAACCGTAGTTGCCAAGCTTGAGCTTCCAAGCCCACCGCATCAATCGCAGAACGGCCTTGCGCAACACTCGACGTGGGAAATCCGCGTCTGACAACATAGCCGCACTTCGATCGAGAAGGTCGCGATCCAGCGCCGCTTGATGCGTGCGTGATGCGGGCGCGTTCCACTGATCTGGCAGGTCATCAGGAATCGGAACAAGGCTCGGAACATGACCTGGATAAGCCTGCCAGGGCACTTCACGCACTGCCGGATCGAAAAGCGCCAGCCACTTAACGTAAAGTTGATGGTACAGACAGGGGTCTACGGCAATCGATGTGAGGTATTCAAGCAATTCACTGTCGTAGAAAGGAACCTGGAACTCAAGACGATGCTGGTCAATGGTATTAAAGTGGTTGACCAAGTGCCGTCTCGGGCCGTTCAAGTTAAGAAAAATATAAAACGCACGCACCGGATCGGGATGGTGAATCGATTCAAGTTCACTGCGAAGCCGCGCATGCAGATGGCCATGAAGTTGCGCGGCAAGTGCGGGATCCAGAATTCTCGTCAGAATGACCTTGTTCTGTTGGCAAAGGTAAACGCCGATGGCACCGTCCAAATCACCCGAACGCAGCAGGCTCACAATCTCGGGGCTGATATACACATAGCCAAGCCCGACACTTCCACCTTCACCGGTCCAGACCACACTGGGATGCTCCGGCATTTGTTCATGTCGACGGGGTGAAGTGCGCCATGCTTCGGCCATCACTGCCGACCAGTTGGGCCCTGGTTCGGTGGGTAACTCCTGGTGAATGGCACCGCTTTTGTTTGCGTACTCCAGGGCGAATGCCTGGTCTTGCGTATTCGCCAGCGAAAAATTGAACGTATAGACCCGTGCACCCTCTGCACGAAGCGCTGCTACCGCGCAACGGGAATCGAGACCCCCGCTGAGGTAGGCAAATGTTGTCTTGTCACCCCGCAGTCGTCGTCGCACGGCGGACTGGAACAGCTGATAGGTTTCTTTCAGCGCGTCCTCTTCGGTTGCCTGCATTGGTGCAATCGCGTCCCACTGAAAATATCGCGATGATTTGACATCCCCTTGATGAATGGTCACGACCTCGCACGGTAGAAGCATCTTGATGCCTGCGTAGGCAGTGCCCGCGCCGAAGGGATAGCCAAATCCGGTGATCTCCGCAAGGGCGAGTACGTCCATTTTTTTCGGGACTTCCGGGAGAGCTTCGAGGATACGCAGCGCGCTGGCGAAATAAACAAAATCATCGACAACCGCGTAGTAAAGCGTCCGCAGCCCCAGCCGATCCGCAACGAGGTAGCCAGTGCCCCTACGTGAATCGAAATAGGCGGCACAGAACGTCCCGCTGGCGCTTCGCAGGCTCTGGAAATCGCCGTCATCCCACTTGGTTTGCAGATATTCCAGTTGAGCGTCCCGGTCTGGACCGGCCGGCCCTGCGCAGGTGAGAAGCGGTTCTCCGGCGAGGATTGCGATGGAACCCGTGGATGCAACGCGATGCGCGGGTCGGTCGAATGCACCGATGTCGACCTTCACGAGAAATGCGTGCGCATCGCGGAATTCGATTGGATGATCGTTTGGATCGCGGGAAACGTTCCTTCTCAAAGAATCGCAGACCGAATGTGGAATACGCACCGAAGGATTGCGACTAAAGACGCCTGCGAGAATTGTCATTGCTGCCTCCCCTGTCAGAAAATTATGTTGCCCAAATTGAACGGTCCTGTTCCCGTGATCGCGCTGCTTGTCGCAAAAACATCTACGGCCGTATTAACTCGACAATCCGGTCCGCTGCGGTTTGGTTTGCCGCCGCGACGGCAGCATGTTGATCTGCCGAAAACGGCGTCAGCACGTAGTCGATGACCAATTGTCCCTCCTTAGGTTGCCCTACTCCGATTTTTACCCGTCGGAATTGGTCGTCCTGAAATGCCTGGAGAATTGAACGGACACCTCGATGCCCTCCGTCACTGCCACGGAGACGCACGCGTACGACACCGATGGGAAGCGCCAGATCATCGTGAACCAAAATGCATTGATGCACATCGAATGAAAAATGTCTTGCAAGTCTGACAAGGGCTGGACCAATATCATTCATTGGGGTCAGCGGCTTGATCAGCACAACAGGCACACCCTGCAACGCACCTCGCACCACCATCGCCATATCCCCTTCGGTCACCCAGTCTTGAGCTAACCGCTGCGCCAGTATGGCCACCGCTTCATAACCTACATTGTGCGGTGTGTCGACACGGCCAGCTTCAGGATTACCGAGCCCAATCACGACTACTGGTGATCGTTCGGCACCGGTCGAATGGGTGACGACAGGAATTGATTCGACGTCAATCGGCAGACCTGTGGCAACCGCCTCCGTAGCATTCGGACCGGACGCCACATGAAGAAGGTCGCACGTGTCACAGGATTGCTGGCGGTCACAGTCCGATCGCCAGCACTGGACGTCGGTTGTTAGGGCAACGATCAGGCGCTGGATGTGATCGGCTTTGTGTGACCCTTTCAACAGAACGAGGTCACCAGCCCGCAGATAACCTGTGAGATATGTTGAGGCATCGCGGAGCGAAGGAAATGCCCGCAGCTCGTCTTTCGGATCGCGTTTTGCTCGGAGAGACGCCGATGCCCGCGGGCCGACAAAAACCACACAGTCTGCGAATGCCAACGCCAACTCTGCGATTTCAACGTACCGGCGGGTGGAGTCCCCCTGGTAGTCTGAGATGGTTCCTATCAGAACGACCTTACGCTTAGATCTGGCTTGCCGCATGAAATCAAAGGCCGGTTCGATCGTCGATAGCGGCGCCTTCCAGTCATCGCGAATGAAAGTTATACCGTCCTTGACAAGCGGCGCCATGCGTCCTTCGAACGGCTCCACGCCTGCAACCGCCTCTGCCGCAACCTTAAGCGGCACACCGAGCGCAACGCCGGTTGCCAGCGCCGCCAGCACCGTAGGGGCCCAGTGCGTGCCACAAAGCTGTGTTTGAACATGCACCGACTCTCCATTCCAGTTCGCAGTAAGGGAAAGGCGATCTGGCCAGAATGACTGAATTGCGGTGCCACGAAGCATGGATTCAGCTCTCAGGCCAAAGGTGACGGTGCGCCCCGCGAATAGTGACTGCATTGCGATAACACGAGGGTCGTCAGCATTAAGAATTGCAACCCCATCACTCGGCAGCGCCCTGATCAGCTTACTCTTCTCAGCTGCAATGGCATCGCGGTTCTTGTATGCGGAAAAGTGATCGGCGCCGATATTTGTCACCACTCCAATGGCTGGCCGTAAGAGCGCCACCGGCAAATCCACCGCTCCCGGCCCATGGGCGGATATCTCCGCTACACAATAGGCGTCCGACTTACGTGTGCTCAACACCATGCGAGCCATGTCATCGGGCCAGTTCAGTGACCCAAGGCTCTTGCGACCCTTGGATAAGTGAGGCTCCAAAATACTGGCGATAAGGTCTTTGGTTGTGGTCTTGCCGGCGCTCCCAGTTACCCCAATAAATACGGTATTGGACAGCCTGCGACGATGGACAAAAGTGAGCCGATACAGGCCTTGATCGTAGATGTGCCGCATGCGCCACCGAAGGCCATCGGCAAGCTTACCGAAAGTTTTCTGGAAGACGTTTTTACGTAAGCCCACCGACATTCTGGCAAGCCGCCGTACCCAATCTAGTCCATCTGCGCCAGCCACGGATGGGACATGTTTGACTGGCCTCATAGAGTCAACGCCTTCGGATTGATACTCGCGCCTCGCACAGGTCCGCCTTTCACAATCAACGATCTCGCAATTGCCTCCTGCCCAATCAGGTCGCGAATACGGTCAATCGCCGTATCATAAGCGCTGATGATTGTCTCAATCTGTGTGGATGAGAAGGGCTTGAGCACGTACTCAAGCACGGGTGAACCGGGTGACGGGCGACCCACTCCGATCTTGATCCGGCGGAACTTATCGTCTTGAAAGGCCTGGATTATCGACTGCACGCCGCGGTGACCACCGTCGCCCCCTCGCATCCGTACTCGAACTGTCCCGACGGGCAAGTCCAAGTCATCGTGTACAAGAATGCAGTTGTTCATATTAATGTCAAAACCGAAGTCCGTCGCAAGGCTGCGTAGGGTTGAGCCTGCATTGTTCATTGGTGTGAGGAGCTTGATCAAACAAATCGGATATCCGTTCAATTGAGTCCTGACAACCATCGCCAATTCACCCTCGCGCTCCCATGTCTCACCGAGGCGCTGTGCCAAGATATCAACGACGCCCTGGCCGACATTGTGTGGTGTAGATGCGTAGCAGTCTTGCGGATTCCCCAACCCGACAACGACTACTGGCGCCTGGCTGCCTGTCGGCAACTCGGCTCCGATTGGCACTTGCTTGGTCTCGGCCTTGGTGGTCCGGGTCACGAATTCCGTGGCGAGCGGAACCGACTCCACACTAAAGCGATCACAAGCGTTGCAAAACGCCATGTAGCCGCAGTCCGTACGCCAGCATTTAACCCCAGAGGTCCGGGCGAAGATAAGACGCTCCAAGTGATCAGGGCGGGTGGAACCCTTCAGCAGGACCAAGTCGCCAGGCTGAAGATAGCCAGCCAGATACGTCGACGCATCGCGGAGTGACGGAAACGCCCACAACTGGTCTGTCGGATCGCGTTTAGCGCGCAGGGAGGCCGACGCCCTCGGGCCGACAAAAATCACACAATCTGCGGATGCCAACGCCAACTGTGCGATTTCAACGTACCGTCGGGTGGAGTCCCCCTGATAGTCCGAGATGGTTCCGAACACAATGACCTTGCGCGTCGCACGTGCCTGCCGCATAAACTCAAAGGTCGGCGCAATGGTCCAAAACGGTGCCTTCCAGTCATCCCGGATGAAGGTCACGCCGTCGCCAAGCTCCACGGGGCTCATGCGACCTTCAAATGGCTCCACTTCCCCCACCGCCTTCGCCGCCACAGAAAGAGGCACTCCCAGTGCAACACCCGTCGTCAAGGCCGCGAGAACAACGGGCGCCCAGTGATCTCCACATAGTTGCGTTTGTACCTCTGCAGACTGTCCATTCCACGAAACAGTGAGGGAGAGTCGATCTGGCCATACCGCGTTGACCAACTCGCCCCGCAACATGGCGTC
>Ga0079306_1001226_pt1 | contig 17936 bp, 14 predicted proteins | sample Methanotroph_Enr_FD_79181 | JGI IMG/M metagenome (GOLD analysis project Ga0079306, IMG submission 79181) | Enriched soil microbial communities from Old Woman Creek wetland in Ohio, USA - Methanotroph_Enrichment_5 | ecosystem: Environmental > Terrestrial > Soil > Wetlands | place: USA: Ohio...
AGAGGGTTCTCCGACATTGTTGCTCCAGAAAATCCAGAAGCTTCCTTTTTCGTGAGTCTTTCACGGATCAGGAAGCTTCTCTTTGTTCGGAACCTGTCATTCTGTCAGTTTTTTTGTTACAGTATGTTCTGTCGACGCATGTGTGATGGTGTGCAATGCTGAATTACGGAGGTTGTCCGTGCCAAGAGGTTTTCTGATAGCTGCAGCGTTCTTGATAACCCTTTCAATCTATCCCTTGTCGTTACAAGTTGTTCAGGCTACTGCGACCGCCGAAAGCAAGAGCCAGGTAAAAACCAGCGAGCAACAAATACCGGTGCCTGTTACCTCGAAAACCTCGGTGACAACGCATCAGGTCACCATAGGTGGGAAACAGTTACCCTATACGGCGACTGCCGGCTACCTGCCTATCGTCAATGATGCCGGTGAAACCGAAGCAGAGATATTCTCTGTTACCTACAGCGCCGCAGGTCCGCAGGGTGGCAAGCGCCGCCCGCTGCTCTTCATCTTTAACGGCGGCCCGGGAGCCGCCTCGGTCTGGCTGCACCTGGGGGCGCTCGGCCCGCGTCGGGTGGAGATGCTCCCCGACGGCAACATGCCGGCGCCGCCGTTTCGCCTGGTGGACAACGCCCAATCCTGGCTGGACCTGGCCGATCTCGTGTTCGTCGACCCGGTGGGCACCGGCTATTCCCGCGCAACCCGACCGGAGCTGACCAAAAACTTCACCACGGTACGCGGCGACATCGACTCCCTGATCAGGTTCATCAGGCTCTACCTCACAAGGAACGAGCGCTGGAGCTCACCGCTATTTCTGGTCGGCGAGAGTTACGGCACCTTCCGGTCCGCCGGCCTATCCGAGCACCTCTACGAGCACGGCATCGCACTGAACGGGATCATCCTGGTATCGTCCATCCTTAACCTGCAAACCACGTCGTTCGACAACGGAAACGACCTGCCTTACCAGCTGTTTCTTCCGAGCTACACGGCTACCGCCTGGTATCACAAGAAACTTGCGCCGGAATTGCAGGAGAACCTTGAGCGCACGGTGGCCGAAGCCGAAACCTGGGCGGCGACCGATTATCAACTCGCGCTCAACAAGGGTGATCGACTCTCGACAGAAGAGCGCCGGGCAACCGTCGCCAAACTGGCGCGTTTTACCGGTTTGAGCCCAGCCTTCGTCGACGATCGCAACCTGCGGATAGACAGCAGGGTCTTCGTTCGGGAACTGCTCCGGGACCGCGGACGGGTGGTCGGCTTCATGGACAGCCGGTTCAACTCGGCCAACCTTGAGCCGCTGGCTCCCTCCGGCTTCGACCCGACGGTGAGCACCATCCGCCCGCCCTTTACGGCCACCGTCAACGCCTACCTGCGGGAGGAACTCGGCTTCCAGTCAGACCTGGAGTACTTCACCCTGGGCGGCGGCATCGGGCACTGGGACTGGGACGCGAAGAACGGGTATGCCGACACCAGCGACAACCTGCGCAACAGCTTCGCCAAGAACCCCTACCAGAAGGTGTTCGTGGCCTCCGGGTACTTCGACCTGGCAACCCCGCACTTCGCCACGGAATACACCCTGGCTCACCTGGGCCTCACACCGGCCCTGCGCAAGAACATCACCACGCACTATTACCGCGCCGGGCACATGATGTACCTGGACCAGGAGTCGCTGACGCAGTTGAAGCGCGATGTTGCGGAATTCGTGACTAAGACGCTGAAAGAACAGCGGCATTAGAGCATTCAGCACTTCAGCAACGTGGCACCCAGAACTCAGGTGGAAGTGAGTCCCCTAACCCCTTTTTTCACTGCCAAAGCCGCGAGGCCGTAGCCGACTCCAGCTTGTCCTGCTCAGAGACGGGCAGCGTGGAGAAAAACCGCAATCCCGTCTCCTTCTCCACCTCCCTGACACTCACCAAATATCTGGGCAGATCGTCAGTCTTGAGTGCGCGGTTCGGCATGATCAGGGCGATGGCCTCCTTCTGGCGCGGGTCGAGCACGATCTTGTATAGAAACCCGGGAACTGCCACCTTGTTGTTGCCGATGGTTTTCGTGTCACCTTTGCTGTAGATGGGGCCACTGTAGACGTAGAGTTCTCCACGTTCCAGCGCCCAGGTGCGCACCCTCTTCTCAAGCTCCATCCAGATGCCGCGATTCATGCCGGCTCCCGCCTGCGGGACCATGTTTGAGAGATAGAAACTCTCGGACATCGCCTGTTCGTTCCACGCCATGTCGGCGGCGGGAGCCATGTGCCCGCGGTCGTAACCCGAAGCGCGGTAATCGGCGAGTTCCGCCCGCCGCCCCTCTTCCAAGTCCGCGTCGGCCCGGAAATCGTCCGAACGGCCCGTCACCTTTACCTGGGTCTTTTCACGAGTCAGGTGCTCGACGACCCAGACCGGCGTCTTCCGCGCAGGGTCGTGGGACAAGAGGTACCCTTTGCGGCACAAAAGATCTCCCGACGTTCCCGGGATGCCGAAAGCGGTGAATTCCCGGCATTCTTCAATCGGTCCGGCGAGGACCACCTGGACTGAGAAGAACAGGAGTGCGGCTACCTGCCAAAAACGATGCATGCGGAACTCCTAAAAGGCATCAGGTGAGGTCCAGGGGCTCGCGCACCCTGGTGCCGACAGTTCATCGGCTTCGGCTTTATATGGCAAATGGTGGGAAAACGGCTTAGCGCGATTCGTTAATACATCTTCATGCAGTTCGGGAGGCGCGCTGTATCAGTCGAAACGCAGAAAACTGGATCAGAGGAGATCGCCGGACCATAGCATACTCAAACAAGCAAAGCTGAACAATCGATTTTTGGAGACATACCACAAAGTCCCAATGAGCCATAGCCATCAGCCAGTAGCAGATGAACTCGTCACTGTCGACCGAGTTGCTGTAACCGACACTAGCAGATCAGTGCCCGTTTTAAATACAGCAGCGATCTCGACAGGACGCACTAAAAAAGGGGCGCCCGAAACCGGAACGCCCCTCATTAATCAGGACCTGCCTTAAATTCTTTGTCTTGCTATTCTCGCGACTTGAGCCCCAGCGCGACGATCTCGGCTATGTCCTTCACCTGAGCGGAGGAACCGTCGAAGTCTTTGAGACCGTCCTCGAACATGGTCATGCAGAAGGGGCAACTGACGCAGATGGTGTCGGGATTGCCGCCTATCGCTTCCTCGACCCGGTTCTTGTTGATCGGCGTCCCCTCGTGCTCTTCCAGCCACATCCTGCCGCCGCCAGCACCGCAGCAAAATGCATTTTCCCGGGACCGCCCAAGCTCAGCGACAGGCGCGCCGGTTACCGCGCGAACCGCTTCACGCGGAGCTTCGTAGACGCCGTTATGCCGGCCGAGATAGCAGGAATCGTGCAAAACGACCCTTCCCAAGTCCTGCACCTGGCCCAAGGGCAGCGCCTTGTTGTCCAGCAGCCCCTTGATGAATTCGCTGTGGTGCAATACCTCGACCTCCAGTCCGTACTGGCGGTAATCGTTTTTGAGGGTGTTGTAGCAGTGCGGGCACTGGGTGATCACCTTGGTGACGCCCTTGGAGCGGAACTGCTCGACATTCTCCCTGGCCATCAGGTCGAAGAGGTACTCGTTGCCAAGGCGCCGGACGCTCTCACCGCAGCATTTCTCTTCCTTGCCCAGTACGCCATAGGAGATCCCTGCGGCATCCAAAACCCGGGTGAGCGCGACGCTTACCTGCTTGTTGCGCGCGTCGAAGGCGCCGGAGCAGCCGACGTAGAGCAGGTACTCGGTGCTGCCCGCCTCGAAAGTCTTCAGTTCGAGCTGCGCCGACCACTTGCTGCGCTCGGAAGGTGCCATGCCCCATGGGTTCGAGCGCTGCTCCATGTTCTCGAACAGATTGAGCAGTTCCTCGGGGAATTTGGCCTCCATCTGCACCAGGTAGCGCCGCATCTTGACGATCTTGGGCAGGTGTTCGATGAACACCGGGCAGGCTTCCATGCAAGCGCCACACGAGGTGCAGTTCCAGAGGGAGGCCTCGGTATTTTTATCCTCACCTTCGCCGATCAAATGCGCCGACGCGGCTACCTTTTTCGCGCCGGAACCATGTACCCGGCGCGCAAGAGGTCCATTTCCGAGCAGGTTTTCCTTGATGGCGTGCACCATCAGGCGCGGATTGAGGGTCTTTCCGGTGGAAGCTGCGGGGCAGACATCCTGGCACCTGCCACACTCGGTGCAGGAGAAAGAATCGAGCAGGTCCTTCCAGGTCAGGCGATCCACACTGTTGGCGCCGAAGCTGTTGCCCTCGGCGAACTCTTCGCACACCTGACAGTTGGGCCTTTCCAGGCTACGCAGGAAAACGTTGGGAATGGCGGTCAGGATATGCATGTGCTTGCTGAAGGGAAGAAAATTCATGAAAACAAGCAGGACCAGGGCGTGCACCCACCAAAACGTGGCAGGCAGCGCGGGCAAGACGGAGGCAAGCGGGTTGATCGAAAGAAGCTGTGCTACCGCGGTAGAAACCGGCATGGCAGCAGTTGCCGGCGCCGTACCGAGAGCGATCTCGGCTCCGTGCATCCCGAAGTAGGCGAGCATGAGGAGTGCGATCATCGAGAGAATGAAGTACGCCTCGAAGCTGCGCGCCCCGTCGAAGGGCGGCTGAACGGTTCTGCGCAGTGCGGCGGCACCAACGGCCATAAATGTTGCGAAAGAGCAGATATCGAAGGCGAAGAAGAGCGCATCGTGCAGCGGTTTGGGGAGCAGTGCGAACGACAGGGCCGGAACCACGCCGGAAACCAGGAACTCGCCGTTGGCGAGCGCCAGCACCAGAAAGCCCCAAAAGATGATGCCGTGGTTGATGCCGAAGGGGCGCTGAACCACCCGTTTTTGCCCGAAGGCGTAGACCAGCATCTCGCGCAGACGGGTAAACGGCTGGTCGAGGCGATATTCGCCGGTGCCGACGGCGACCAGGGACAGCCGGCGATAGCAGCTGAAACAGAAAAAGCCAAGGGAGACAATAAGGAGAGCTGTAAAAAGTGGCTGTTGCATAGGAACTCCGCCTTGAATTTTGGTGGCCGCAGTAATTCCCGCGGTTGGTACAAATCGGACCGATCAGACCGATCAGACCGATAAAGCAGATCAGACAAACCAGACCGCTTAGACCTCTACCTCGCCTGCTTGAGTTCGCGAATCCTGCCGGTGAGCGCGGGCACAACGTCGAAGAGATCCCCGACAATGCCGAAGGTGGCGACCTCGAAAATGGGCGCCTCGGGGTCGCGGTTGATGGCGATCACCACGTCGGAATCCTGCATGCCGACCAGGTGCTGTATCGCGCCGGAAATGCCGCACGCGATGTAGATTTTTGGTCGTACCGTTTTGCCGGTCTGCCCCACCTGCCGGTCCGGCGGGAGCCATCCGGCGTCGACCGCACTACGGGAACCACCGACCACTGCCCCGAGTTCCTCGGCCAACTCCTCCAGGATGACGAAGTTCTCCTTGGCCATGAGCCCACGACCGCCTGACACGATGAACTCGGCCCCGGCTACGTCGACCCGGTCCTTGCCGGACTTGTCGGTGATCACCTGAAGTACCCGGGTGAAGATCGACGACTCGGCAATGGAGAAGTTCTCCGGTATCACCTTGCCGGTTGCCCCGGTACGCCGCTCGGGCAGCGGTATCACGTGCGGACGTACTGTGGCCATCTGCGGCCTGAAGCGATCGCACATGATGGTCGCCATGATGTTGCCGCCAAAGGCAGGCCGCGTCTGCATCAGGTTACGTTTATCGTCGATACCGAGGCCCGTGCAGTCTGCCGTGAGACCGGTCTTGACCCGGGTGGCAACGGCGCCGGCCAGATCGCGCCCCATGCCGGTGGCCCCCATCAGGACCACCTCGGGCTTGTACTTCTCGATCAGGTAGCACATGGTCTCCAGGTACGGCTGGGTGCGGTATTGGCCGAAGACCGGCTGGTCCAGCAGGTAGGCGTTGTCGGCTCCATAGCTGAAGGCTTCTTCCGCAAGGTGCCCCACGCCGGAGCCGATGATGACCGCGGAAAGCTCGACTCCCAGGCTGTCGGCGAGATCCCGCCCGGCACCGGTCAACTCCCAGGAGACTCGGGCAGGCTCACCCTCGTTTTGCTCGATGAAGACCCAGACCCCGCGGTAAGGCGCAATCTTACGCAGCCGCTCCAGTTCATCCTCGTCGACCTCGGGCGCGGCCTCACCTGCCAGAGCGGCCAATATCCTCTGTTCCTCGGCCGTGAAACTCATCTCCAGCGCGCCGGCGGGGCACGCCTTTACGCACTTAAGGCAGCCTATGCACTTCTCGGCAAGGACCACCGGTTCGCCGGCATCGCTCATTTCAACACAGTCCACGGGACAGGCGCTCTGGCAGCGGGCACCGCAGGCCACGCATTTGCCTGCGATGACGCTCGCCCTGCCACGAGGTTTCTTCACCTTCACCGGATCACTCATGATTCACCTATCTCCCATACCTCAATGCTGACCGCCCAAGGTGATTCAGGCGGTTGTTCCTCAGTTCTTTAGGCATCGGCCGACCTCACCCGAGGGTTCAGCCAGCCGCAACCGGTAGCTACACCGCCAGCAAGTCCTCTTCGAGCAGTCGATCCACCAGCAAAAGCGCCGCCCCCACAGGATCCCGCATGCCGTCGCCCAGGATTTCGCCCTCGTTTCTCTGGGGAGAGAAGATCCGGCTCACCCAAGTCGGGGAGCCCTTGAGCCCCACGCTATTCACGTCGAGCTTCAGCACCTCGTTACTCCAGCACTCCACCTTGGCTTTTACCGAGGCGAGACGCATGGGTACCGTCGGGTAACGCGGCCGGTTCAATTCGCGCACCACGGTAATCATGGCAGGCAGGCGGGCCTCGACGATCTCGTAACGACCTTCGAGCTTGCGGCGCACCGTCACCGCCTTCTGCTCCAGGTCGATTTTCTCGATCCGGTCCACCAGGGTCAACTGCGAAAAGCCGAGACGCACCGCTATGCCGGGCCCCACCTGGGCAGTATCCCCATCGATGGTCTGTTTGCCGCAGAAGACGATGCCTACTTCTTCCTCCTCGGCCAGTTTCCTGATCGCCGAGGAAATGACGTTGCTGGTGGACAGTGTATCGGCGCCACCGAAAACGCGGTCGGAAAGCAGGATACTGCGATCCACTCCCAGCGCCAGCGCTTTTCTCAGGGTCGCTTCTGCATTGGGTGGTCCCATGGAGAGCGCGACAGCTTTGAAACCGTGGCTGTCTTTCAGACGCAGCACCTCTTCCAATGCGTGGCTGTCATAGGGGTTCACGATGAACGGTATCCCATCCCGGATCAGGGTGTTGGTCACCGGATCGATCTGCACTTGTGTCGTATCCGGAACCTGCTTGATACAGGCCACCACGATCATGTCGCACCTCCAAAATATTTTACCCACCTACTTACCGGTGCTCACGAATATAAGCGCACCGGCTTACCGAATAGCTTCAAATGCGTTTAAAAACAAGTCCCTTGCATTGGTAACACGTGACTTACTAGCCAAGCCTCAACCCATGCTCCCCATGCTTGCCAGAGCGAATATGTTTGCGGGTTGGTAGAGTGGACGATCCCCCAGATACATGAGGATGGTGCTGCCTTTGACAGTGAAACCTCGATTGGTCAGCAGTTCTGCCGCGTGGAAGTTGCCGGCCGGCACGTCCAGAAAGGTTCTTTGATCGCCCTCGCCGACCAGGTCTTCCAGAAGCTGTCCGGCTTGGTTGCGGATGAGGCAGCCCCAGGGGCCGATCTGCGTGTCGCCATCCCATTGCTGCGCGCAAATGAACCCGCCGGAACTGCTGTGCAGGCGGCCGCGGTTACAGGTCACTTGGAGCAGGTCCTCGCGCGGAGCGCCCCACCCTACCCGGTCGATGGCCCGCACCGACTCGAGATCGAGGCTGCCCGATTGCGGTGTCGTTTTCAGGGACGACCAGCCAACCCAGCGGTTCACGCTGTCGATGGGTGCAAACCCGATCCTCTGATAGATGCCGGCGCCGTCCTCGGAAGCGGTGAGCCAGACGGTCTCCACGCCGTTTTTTATGAGTGCCGATACCGCGCGCTCCATAAGTCCCCTGCCGATCCCGTGCCTGCGGGCCTCCGGGCGCACGAGCAAATTGCCGATCCAGCCGCTTCTGCCGTATTTCACCGAAGTCAGATAGCCCAGCGCCTCGCCGCCGTCACGCCAGACGAAGCATCCCTGCGGGAAGCTTTTCAGCAGAAAATCGAACTCCCACTGTCCGCAGATCCAACCTTCCTGCTGCGCCAGCTCGAAGAACGGCGCTATGTCGGATGCCAGAAACGGCCCGCAGCCGCTCATCGGGCCGGCAACTCCAGCTGCAGATTCTCACCGATAAGTCCGATTGCATCAGACCGGCACTGCTTGCAGTGGGCAAACTGACCGATGACCTTCTCGTTCTCCTTGCGCAGGGTGGCGAGCCGATCAGCAGTGGGAGGCACGAAGTCGGCGAAATCGGCGTTCGGGATGAGCGGCATGATGTTCATGACAAAGGCGCCCAGGTCGCGAACCATCTGGGAGATCTTGGGAACCTCGTCGTCGTTGATGCCAGGGATGAGCACCGTGTTGATCTTGATGGTGAGTCCCATCTCCGCGGCCTGACGGATCCCCTCCAACTGGTTCTTGAGCAGGATGGCCGCGCCCTCTTCGCCGGTGTATTTCTTCCCGTGGTAAAAGACGTGGGAATAGATTTTGGCGCCGACCCGCGGGTCCAGCGCGTTCAGCGTGACGGTGAGGCTGTGCAGGTCGACCTCTCTCAAGAGCTGCATCTTTTCAGGAAGCAGCAGGCCGTTGGTGCTCAGGCACTTGATCAGGTGGGGAAACTCCTCGCCCACCATTCGGAAGGTCTCGAAGGTCTCCTCGTTGAAGAGCGGGTCGCCGGGCCCCGCGATGCCGACGACCTTAATCATGGGGCCGGTGACAGGGCTAGCCATGACCTCGCGGACCCTGACAATCGCCTCTGCAGGGGTGAGGAGCCGGCTGGTTACGCCAGGGCGCGACTCGTTGGCACAGTCGTGACGCCGGGTGCAGTAGCCGCACTTGATGTTGCATTTGGGTGCCACGGCGAGATGCATCCTGCCGTTTTTATGGTGATTACCGCCGAAACAAGGATGGCCCTGGATCTTCTCCATTTTTTTGCACGATGTGCCCATGAAATCCTCCTTTGTGCCGCAGCCTGCGAACCACCTGCCGGGTCCCTCAAGCCAGAGTGCCTTCAGCGTTAAATAAAAAGCCCGGCGGAGTATTGTCCCGCCGGGCTTCGTTGCCTGGAAAATTTCGATACGCCATTGTATCGTTATCGTTACTTGAGCATTTTGCGTGCCACATCGACTCTCCGCTGGTGGATTAAACCCATGCCAAGGTGGTTTCTCGGGCTGCAACAGAAGTGCCCGCGTGCGCTGAACGCCTATTTTTTCCCTTGAAAACCAGGTTGTTAACACCGAGCCCTTTTCACATGAATCCCAGGGTGCCGTAAGTAGTGCCTTCTCCCTTCGGCGCAGCTGGCACCGGGTACGCGTAAACGTCTACCGGCACTCAACCGGGGTACCCGTTGCCTTGTAAACAGAACATCGACTATTTTTTGGGCACCAGGGATCGAGGGGGGCGGCGTGGAGTGAGGATTGGAGGGCGACCGGGCAAGGGATTGCTTATTGCATATAGAACTCTCATGATTACTCACACGGTCACAGAAGAGTTGCTATCCCGTGCCAGAGCCGCTTTTATCGGTTCGGCGATAGGTGACGCGCTGGGCGCTCCGGTTGAGTTCATGACCCGCGGTGAGATAAAGGACAAGTACGGGGTCCTGCAGGAAATGGTGGGCGGTGGTTGGCTGCGGCTCAAACCGGGACAGGTGACCGACGACACCGAGATGTCCCTGTGCATCGCCCGCGGCATCGCCGATGCGCGCGGTTGGACGCTTACCGGTATCGCGGATAACCTCGCCGGTTGGCTCAAATCGAAGCCGATCGATGTGGGCGACACCTGCCGCCGCGGGATCAGGAACTACCTTCTGAAAGGCACCCTGGAGACGCCTCCCAACAACTGGGACGGCGGCAACGGAGCCGCCATGCGGATGCTCCCGGTCGCCCTTTTCACCTTAGGCGATGCGACTCTTTTAAAGCAGTACTCCGTCGAGCAGGCGCACCTGACACACAACCACCCCCTCTCCGACGCCGCCTGCATAACCCTCGGCAACCTGGTGCATCTGGGGCTGACCGGAAGGTCTCTGCGTCGCATGCGGCGGGAAGTCGACGAGACCATCGAAGCTTATCCCACCTTCGGTTTCGAGCCGTACAAGGGGCTCGCAACCGGTTACGTGGTCGACACCATGCAGACCGTCTTTCATTGTTTATTCAGGTCCCGCAGCTTCGAGTCCTGCCTGGTCGACACGGTAAACCAGGGAGGCGATGCCGACACCACCGGTGCCATAGCCGGAGCGCTGGCGGGTGCCTACTATGGTGAAGAAGGGATCCCCGCCCGCTGGCGCAAGAAACTGGACCGCAAACTCCTGGCCGAACTCTCGGACCTTGCCGAAACTCTGGTTCGTTTATCTCCTCTGTTGAAGGCGAGTTGACTCGGGATCATCCTCTCTCTACCCCACCTCTTTTCCAGTACCAGCACGCCACAAACTGTCATTACCACTGATTTATCTATTGCTAATGAGTCACTTATATGCAATAAAATGCACTCCGCGAAAAGTACGAAGCTGAAATCGTTGCCCTTAACGCCGGCATTTCTAAAGGAAGCTGTTACCCTTTGCCACTGCCTCGGAATTACTGGCAAAATCTCTGGCAGTACCAATACAAAAAAATTATGACCATTGAGGTCTTCATTCCACCCACGAAAAGGAGCTGTAATGAACCACAGAATACGCATCATCTTGCTTGCCGCAGCAGTTACCGCAATTGCAGCGCCCGCCTTGGCAGACACCGTTTGCACCGTCAACGCTACTGAACTGCGCCTGCGTAAAAGCCCCAGCAAAAAGGCCCATGTGATCGCGGTGTTAAAGAAAGATCAGCAGGTCACCACCGCGGGCGACTGTGCCGGCGGCTGGGTCAAGGTTTCCTCGACGGACGGGCGTCTCACTGGCTACGTGGGTGGCTGGGCCCTAACCTCGACGGCGCCCAAGGCTGCGGCACCTGCCGAGCCCGCCCCAGAGCAGGCGGCCAAGTCTGAGCCCGCAATTCCGGTGACCGCACCCAAAGAAGTGCCGTCCAACGAGAAGCTCGCCATGCAGATCACCGAACTGCGTCTGAATGTTCTCGGCATAGAAAGGGATATGGACAAGATGAACAAGGAGATCCAGAAGATCAAGCTCAACATTTCCAAGAAAAAAGGGCACAAGAGCCAGGCCAAAAAGCCCTGATTCCAGCCGCTCATAGCATAGAAACTGAAAAGGCCGCTCAGGTCCGGATCACCACCCGGCACTGACGGCCTTTTCTGCTGCAACCCGCCTTTTACTGTCCAGGCTTACACGGTACACAGCAGGCGCTTCACGCGATACTCCCCGCCGATCACGAGGCACTCCCCTTCCCCCTTCAAAATCGAATTGGGCAAAAGCTCGCTGTAGAAGAAGATCTTAGCCAGGGGAACCCGGGCCTCCCACACGATGAACCCGAACTCCCAGGCTCGCTCCTGGTCGGTGGTAAACGAGTTGAGGTTGTTGAGCCTGACGATCTCCTCCCGTTTAGACAGGGTTTCCAGGACATCGTGTTCGCAGCGTTCGTAGGTGCCACGGTACAGGGTGAGGTAGTTCCGGTCGGGGTACTTCTTGGCCAGTTCGTACTGGCAATACTCGTAGAGCAGGTCGAGTTGGGAGTTGATCGCGGAGGTACGTGCGCTCCCCTTGGTCCGGTCGGCGGCGTACTGCAGGTAGTCTTCGTCGTGGATGCCGGATATGCGCACGTTATGGAAGGTGGGAGGGAGCCCCATGCGGCTTTCCACCCATCCCTTAAGGACTGCGCCCTCCACCGAGTTGGAGTCCATCATCCAGCCGCGCAGGAAGCGAAGGTAGCTGTTTTTCAGGCTTTTGCGGGCGGTGACCGTTTCCTGCTGCCACTGGTGCAGCTGAAATTTGACCGACATGTAGTCGTTGAAGGTTTCGGCGCGTTCTTCGGGGGAGTCCAGCGAATCGAGTTTGGCAAAGAGAAAACGGTTGGCGAGCCGCACGCCCTGGATTTCCAGCTGCTGCGGGTTGTCGTTGAAGTGACGGGAGGCGATGACCCAGGGGGGAAGATTGCAGTGGTTGAAAGAGTTCTGCATCGGGTCATCACCTCGCTGTGACAAAGAGAGACAGGCTGAGGTTAAGGTTGAGGTTGAGAAACACCTGACCTTCCGCCGACTGCACCTGTCTGCGCAATACCTCGTATCTCTCCAGGCTGGATGGCCGGGCGGAGAAGCGGGGTTATCTCAACCTCAACCTCAACCTGTTTTTACTCCAGCATCCTTGCCAGATCCTTCAGAGCGGTGGTGATCTCGCCTTCGACTACGAAGGCCTCGACGCCGATCCTCTCCAGTTCCATCTTGGGCGCCTCGCCGATCATGGCACAGACCACCGCACGGCACCCGGCTAGGACGTCCGCGGTCTCCTTCAGCGTGTGGCTGCGCAGCGGATGATCGGGGTCGAAGCGGCAGTAACGCTCGACGGGCCGATCGTCGACCAAGGTAACCTGGTCTCCCTCCACCTCGTAGATCAGAAAGCGCTCCACGTGGCCGAAATGCTGATTTATCTCCTTACCATCTTTTGAAGCAACCGCGAAGCGCATACGCCCCCCTATGAAGCAGGTTGAGGTTAAGGTTGAGGTTGAGTGAAAACCGAAACCTGCATTCTCACGCCAATGCCGAAGCTCTTTCGTCAAGTTGCAACTGACTTTCTCAACCTCAACCTCAACCTTAACCTGTTTTTCCTATGCCACTACCGGCTCAAAGGTGAAGCATTTTTTGGAGCAGGTCCTGCCGCAGGCCTGGCAGCCGATGCAGTTACCCGGGTTGTCGACTTTCATGAACATCTTTGCCGAATCGTCCTCGTCCACTTCCTCGAAGTTGAGGACGTCGTGGGCGCAGACTTTGAAGCAGCGGCCGCAGCCGATGCAGGTCTCGTCGTCGATGGATACGATAAACTGCGGGGTCCACTCCTTCTTGCCTTTGGTCAAACCGGTGATGTAAGCCATGTCTTTTCTCCTTTATCATTAGGTTGCGGCAGTAGCGATACTGCCTGTTTCTGCTCTAAACGGTTGGACTTCGGGCTCAGTCTTCGTCCATGAACGACCCGATCAGGTCCTTGTTCATGGCCTTGCGCAGCCAGGGGGGAGGGTTCCCCCTCAAGACCTCCTGCATGCGCTCGATCGACTCTTTCAACCCGACCTCGACGTTGGTCTTCATGGGGTGGATCCGCTTGGCGATCAGTTTGGCGGCAGCAGGTCCGCCGATCTGCATGGTGTAGACGACGGCGCAATCGGACAGGATGCTGGCCCGCGCCGAGATGCGGTCTTCCTCGTCGTTGCCGTGCATTCCAACGCTTACCGTCTCCAGGTAGTGCGCCTCGTCCGGCCCGACTTCCCAGACGTGGAAGCAATCCGCCTGGCCGAAGTGCATGTCGATCATCTCCCCGGTTTTCGTCGTAAAAGCAATTTTCATGGGTCGCTCCTTTGTATCAGGATAGGTGGCAGCGTTAGGTAATGGCTGGTTTCGCCAGTGGTCGTTGGTGGCTATCTCCCCCACCGGAGGTGCCGCAGTTAACCCGGCCCGCTCTTAGTTATGCGCGATTTTCTGCGCCTCTTTTGCGTTAGCCTGGAAGATATTGGCCACCTCGAAAACCAGATTCAGGGTTCCCTGGTAGCCGATCCACATCTTGTGGTGCGAACCCAGCCGGTCGAAGACGGGCATGCCTGTCCTCAGGTGGGCGTTGATCCCCAGTTTCTTGGCCGCCTGGCGTGCGTTCGAATTGGCCACCAAGAGATCGGCTCCCGCTGCGGTCTGCTCCAGGTCCTCCAGGTCACCCACGAAAAGATTCTCCACCGGCAACCGGTCAAGCCCGCGGGTCCTGGTTGCCGCAATGGCGACCTGAATTTCGCAGCCGAGGCTGGCCAGGAAAGCCGTCATCCCCTTCAAATGATCGGCCTCCAGGGCAAGTGCCACCTTTTTGAGCCCGAACTGGTAGTGGCTGTCCACCATGGCGTCCATCAGGCGGCTTCTCCAGCGCCGGAACTTCTCGGGCACCGGCCGGCCGGAAAGCGCTGAGAGCACGGTCATCAAGAGGTCGCTTTCGGAAAGGCCGGTGATGGAGGTGAAGCCGTAACCGGGTATGCCGAATTTCTTTTCCAGGAGGCCTGCGGCGTCAGCCAGGGAATCGCCGAAGTACAGGGTCGCCTCGCTCCGGCCAGCCAGGCGGATCCGGTCCACCGTCACGCCGCCGATGGAGAGTGCCGAGACGGTCTCGTCGATATGCCCGTCGAGGGCGTTGGAAATGTCGGGCACAACCACCGGGTCGAGCCCGAAGGCCTGGCAGATCTCGGCGATCTCTTCCACCTCGGCGGGCGTCAACTGGCAACCCGGAAGGATATTCAGCTGCCCCTTGTTCCGCTCGCCCCCCTCCGGAATGGTCTCGACGATGGCCTCGACCGCTGCGGCGTACCCTTCCTGCATCGAGCCGCAGTAGTCAGGCGTCGAGGCGTGGATCACCGGCACCCGGTCGTGCTCGGGGTGCTCCTGGCGGAACTTGACGATGGCGCTCCGCACGTCGTCGCCCATGGTCTCGGTCAACCCGGAGGTCATCACGCCGACCACCCGGGGCGAGAACTTCTCGATGACCCGCTTGATCCCCAGCCTCAGGTTGTCCCAGCCGCCGAAGATGGCGGTCTCCTCGCTCATGCTGGTCGAGTTGAGCGCGATGGATTCCTTGAAATGCCGGGAGAGCTGCAGCCTGATGAAGGTAGAGCAGCCCTGGGCGCCGTGCAAAAGGCCCAGCATGCCGTCGATCCCGAGATAGGCGAGTGTCGCGCCCAAGGCCGGCGAGTTCTTCTGGGGGTTCACCGTGGCGCTTTTCACCGGGACCTTGACCCGCGAGTTCTTGCCGTCCTCGGCTGCCAGTCGCCCCGCCAGGCCCGTGGCCTGAAGCAGGGAAGTTTCCAACTGCGCCGGGTCCTGCTCCCAGGGAGCGTTGCCGTTCAAAAGCGGCCAGATCGGATTGTTCACCGTGAGGTCGAGCTGCTTCGCGAAGCTGACCATCCCCTCGTAGCCCGCGTACGGATGCGAGCGGCCGTGGTTGATGTCGAGGAACGGCGTCTTGGTCTTCAGCGCCAGGAACTTCGTCTTGCCGCCGGCCACGATCAGGTCGGGAAGTTTCTCGTACATGACCGAAAGCAGTCCGGCCGTGGAAGTGTCCTGGATGATTGAGGCGTCCTCGTGCATGAGCGCCTTCATCCGATAGAAGTCTTCCAGGGTGGAGTTCTGGGTACCAGCCGCGAGGATTTCGACGCCCAGTTCGGCAAGTGCGTTCACCATGGACCAGGTCTTCACGCCTCCGGTGAAAAGGACGGCACGCTTGCCGGCGAGGCGCTCGCGATACGGCGCCAACTGGGCGCGACAGACGTCTTCGCTCTCGGATATCAGTTTTTCCACCCGGTCCTGCATGACGCGCTTTTCCAGCCCGTTCACCAGGTCGTCCAGCTCGCGAGCGATGTTCCTGAGCGCCTTGGCCACGTCGGTCATCCCGTAGAAGGACTCCTCCACGTAGGGGATGCCGTAGTTCTTCTGCATCTTCTTGGCGAGGTTGGTGAGACTCTTCGAGCAGATGATGACGTTCAGCTTGGCCCGATGCGCGTAGCGCAGGTCCTCGAACTTGGCGTCGCCCGAGATGCAGGACAGGATCCGGATGCCCAGCTGGTCGAAAAGCGGCAGCATGCCCCAGAGATCGCCCGCGATGTTGTACTCGCCGATCAGGTTGATGTCGTAGTCGGTGGTGAAAGGCGGCTCGGCGCTGCCGATCACGTACTTGAAGAGCATCTCGCCGGCCAGCCGGTTGCCGATGTTCTTGTCGCCGATGAATCCGGGGGTGTTCACCGGGATCACCGGCATGGGGACCTTGCCGCTCGCTGCCTGGCAGACCGCCTCGATGTCGTCACCGGTCATGGAGGTGACGCAAGTGGCGTAGACAAAGATGGCCTTGGCTTCAGGGTAGCGGGCGGCCAATTCCTTGATGGCCTTGTAGAGTTTTTTCTCGCCGCCGAAGATGACGTCGTTTTGCATCATCTCGGTGGTAAAACCGCGGCGGTAGAGTTGGGAGTCGCTGGAGCGGGCGCCCCGGTTGTCCCAGGAATTGCCCGCACAGGCAATAGGGCCGTGCACCAGGTGGATCACGTCGGTGATCGGCATCAGGACCACCCGGGCTCCGTCGTAGGCGCAGCTTCTTTCGGTTCCCTCACCCGGCTCGGATTTTTTGCAGAACTTGGGAGCCCCTGCGTCGTGTGTTTCGCAATTGTCTGCGTCGTACCAATCCGGCTTTGCCATTGACCACTCCTTTGTGGGTGAAGCAGGGACGCTAAGGGCTGGGGACCAAGGGCTTCAAGGAAATAGCGTCTAGCGGTCCAGCTTGCGGCATCCAGCTTTCAACGTTTGGGGAACGCCCCACATGAATTTGGGGCTGCAGCTTAACAGGCGGCCAGGAACCGAGGGAGCGACAGAGGTTCAGCTACCCCGGTCCCCAGCCTCTGCCTTACCTCATCATCTCGAAGTACTTGTCTTCGCAGGTCTCGTCACGCACCTCGATGAACTTGTTGCAAATTGCGGTGAGCATGTTGATGGCGCCCTGGTAACCGACCAGGGGAGAGCGGTGCAGGTTCACCCGGTCGAAGACCGGGAACCCGAAGCGGAACAGCGGGATATTGGCGTCGCGCGCGGCGAACTTGCCGTGGGTATCCCCGATCATGGCGTCGACCGGGTCGGTCATCAAAAGGCTCCGCATGTGCCAGAGGTCCTTGCTGAGGTAGATCGTACATCCCTGGCCGTCCCGCGAGCCGTCAAGCAGCGCCTGGGCTTCCTTCTGGAACTTCTTGCTCCCCTTGGAGCAGATGATGTGCCAGGGCTTCGCGCCCATCTCCAGGAGGAAGGAGATATAACCCAAAAGGTAATCGGGATCGCCGTAGAGGGCGAACTTCTTGCCGTGGATGTACTGGTGGGCGTCCGTCATGGCGTCTACTGCGTTGCCGCGCTCGGTCTTCAGCGATTCCGGCACCGGCTTGCCGAACAGCCTGGAGAGGGTCAGGATGAACTCGTCGGTCTTCGCGACACCAAACGGGGTCGGCAGGGCGACATGCTTCCCGGAGTAGTTTTCCTTGATCCAGGTGAAGGTCTTGGTGCTGGAGTAAGGGGCCACGGTCAGGGTCACCTTGCCGTTGATGGAATCGGCCGCGTCGTCGAGCTTGGTGCCGCCGGGATAAGGACGATAAGTGCCGTCCAGCGGGGAGTCGAAGACGTCGGAGATGTCCGCCAAGAGGGTGTAGGGGATGCCGAACTCCTTCAGGATCCTCTTGTACTCCTTGTAGTTGCCGGTGTTGCAGTCGAACCCGGGGATCAGGTTCAGCTTGCCGGTGCAGCGCCCCTCGACCTTCTTGCCTTCGGTCAGGGTCTGCAGGATGGAGACCAGCATGGAATCGTAGCCGTGCACGTGCGAGCCGTTGAAGCTCGGGGTGTTGGCGTAGGGGAGCGGGAAGTCGGTCGGCACGATCCCCTTGTTTTTGGCGTTCTTGATGAAGGCGGTCAGGTCGTCGCCGATAACCTCCGGCATGCAGGAGGTGAAGACCGAGATCATCTTCGGCTTGTAGATGGTGTAGGCATTCTCCAGCGCCTCGTGCAGGTTGTTCTGCCCGCCGAACACCGCGCCGTCCTCGGTCATGGAGTCGGAAACCGCGGGGGCCGGCTCACGGAAGTGGCGGTTGAAGGTGGAGCG
>Ga0079306_1001230_pt1 | contig 17880 bp, 16 predicted proteins | sample Methanotroph_Enr_FD_79181 | JGI IMG/M metagenome (GOLD analysis project Ga0079306, IMG submission 79181) | Enriched soil microbial communities from Old Woman Creek wetland in Ohio, USA - Methanotroph_Enrichment_5 | ecosystem: Environmental > Terrestrial > Soil > Wetlands | place: USA: Ohio...
GAAGCTCTTCAAGCCGGCGCCCAAGTTCTACAAGGGGATCGAGCAGGATGCGGCAGACGCGTTGCGGCCGGCCTACACCGACGAGTCGCTGGCCGAGCTTTTGCGCAGCGGCAAAGACCCTAACGGCAAGACCGTCGGCGACAGCATGCCGCGCTACCAGCTGGCCGACAAGGACATGCGCCTGCTGATCGCCTACCTTAAGACCCTCTCGACGCAGTTCTCCCCCGGCGTCACCGACACCGGCATCAAGTTCGCCACCATCGTCTCCGACAACGTGCCGCGTGAGCAAAGCGAGGCGATGCTGACGCCGCTTAACTTCTTCGTCAACCTGAAAAACGGCCAGCTCAGGAGCTTCAGCAACCCGCGCAGCAGCAAGTCGCGCCTGATGGCGGAAAACATGTTCACCTCCCGCGAACTGGCGAGCAAATCCCTCTCGCTTTTGCGCTGGACCCTTACCGGCCCTCCCGAATCCTGGCGCGCACAACTGGAGGAGTACAACCGCAAGGAACCGGTCTTCGCCGTCGTGGGCGGCAGGGTGCAGGGGCCCTGGCAGCCGGTACACCAGTTCTGCGAGCAGAACAAGATCCCCTGCCTGTTCCCCGACACCGACCTGCCGGTGCTCTCGGATAAGGACTGGTACACGCTGTACCCGTCCAAGGGGTACTTCCAGGAAGGGGAGAGCGCCGCGCACTTCCTGATCGGCAAGCGGGGGACGCACGGAAAAGGGAAACTGGTGCAGATCGTGCGCAAGGCGCCCCAGGGGCAGGCGCTCTCCGCCGGGTTCCAAAAGGCCTGGCGGGAGCTCGGGCAAAAGCCCCCGGTGACGGTCTTCGTCCCCGAAGGGCAGCCGCTCTCCACGGAGTTCCTGCGCGGGGTGCTGCAGCGGGAGAAACCGGCGCAGCTCGTGGTCTGGGACGACGCCTCGGCCCTGCCGGGGCTGGAGGTGCTCAAGGAGAGCAAGGCGCGCCCCGAGGTGCTGCTCCTCTCCGGGCGCTACCTGGGTGACAGCCTGTGGGAGCTGCCGGAGCCGCTACGCGGCTTCACCTATCTCACCTATCCCCGTATCTTCCAGGCGCTCCCGAGGCAAACCATGGGGAGGACGCAGATCCCGGCGGACCAAAAACCGAGCCTGCGCAAGGCCGAGGTCCCGATCCGCTCCGAGGTGCAGCGGATCACGGCCGAGACCAGCACGCTCACCCAGTTGCTGACGCTTTTGCTCATGGATATGAAGGGCAATTACTACCGCGACAACCTTCTGGACGTGGCCGGCATGATGGCGGACCAGCCGCATCCCCTGTACGGGCGGCTCAGCTTCGGGGCCGGGCAGCGCTACGCCTCCAGGGGATGCTACATCGTGCAGCTCTCCCCGGGGCCCAATCCGGAGCTGGTGAAAAAAAGCGGCTGGAGCGCCCAGTAACGGATCCGTGCCGTCCGCCTGACGCAAGCCGCCCCTTGACGTGCAGCAGCCAAAGGCCAGTACCCGCCCCATCGTGAGGTCTTTTATGAGTCGTGTGTTTTTGAGGGTTTTCCTGGCACTTGCGGCGCTCGCCCTTTGGGCCACCCCGTCCCTGGCCGCGGTCGGGTGCGACCTTAACAACCCGGAGAGGGATGTGCCTCGCCTCTTCCCCGAATCGACCAGCTACCAGACCGTCTACTTCTCCATCGCCACGCAGGGCGGGGCCCCGGTCTTGAAGCGGATCGAGAACCGCCTGGGGGCCTCCTATCTCCCCCTCTACGCCCCGATCGACGTCCCCTACACCAGGTACGAGATCTACCGCGACAAGAAGAAGATCGGCTACATCCACGGCGTGAATCAGAAGGGGCAGTTCGGTGGCATCCAGCTCTTCATCGCGCAGGATCTTACCGGACGGGTGAAGACCTTCTACCTGCAGAAGATAACCGGCGCCTCGGCGAGCAAGTTCCGCGCAGCCAAGTTCGCCAAAAAGTTCGAGGGAATCACGCTTAGGGACTTCGACTCGTACGACCCGGTGCGCGGCAAGGGGACCGGCAAGCTGGCGCGCATCCCGAACCCCTCGCCGGAACTCGAGACCGACTTCTACGGCATCCTGCGGGGGCTCAAGAAGAACCTCGTGCTCATGGACGAGTTCGTCTTCGCAGCCGAGCGGGGGAAGCCATGATCACCCCCTTCGAGATAGCCTACAAGAACCTCCTGCGCAAGAAGGTACGCAGCCTCCTTACCCTGGTGGGGATCATGCTCTCCACCTGGGTGCTGGTGAGCCTCTTCGGGTTCAACCGCGGCTACGAGGCGGCTTTGAACCGCGACATCGAGAACATGGGGTACCAGATCATGGTGATGGCCAAGGGGTGCCCCTACGAGGCCGCCACCATGATGCTCCAGGGGGGCAAGGGGCTGCGCTACATGGAGCAGTCCGTGGTGCGCGACATCACCAAGGAGCCCGAGGTGGACCGGGTCACCCCGATCCTGATGCAGGCGTACTTCGATCCCAACAAGGGGGAGAGCGGGGGGATTGCCGGGTTCTACGGGGTCGACGCCGGCAGCTATCCAGCCATGAAGCCGTTTTTCCGCTTCCGCAAGGGGGGCTGGTTCAAGGACAACGCGGCCGACGAGGTGGTGATGGGGTACGAGGCCGCCGAACTGGAACAGCGCGAGGTGGGGGACTTCACCATCGTGCCGGAGAAGAACGTGAAGCTCAAGGTGGTGGGGATCCTGGAGCGGACCGGCAGCCAGGACGACGGCACCACCTTCGTTCCGCTGAAGACGCTGCAGAGGATCGCGCAGACCGACCAGATCACCACCGTAGGCGTGAAGGTGAAAAAGGACGCCGACCTGAACTCGCTGGAAAGCAAGCTCTACCAGCTGAAGGACGTGCAGGTGGTGAGCTTCAGTCAGGTGAAGCAAACCATCATGAAACTGGTCTCGACGGCGCGCGTCATGGTTTTCTCCATCGCCGTGGTGGCGCTGCTCATCGCCATGGTGGGGGTGGTCAACACGGTGCTCATGTCGGTCCTCGAGCGCAGGCAGGAGATCGGCATCCTGAAGACCATGGGGGCCATGCCAGCCCACATTTTCCTGCTGGTCTGGACCGAGACCCTCATCCTGTGCAGCCTGGGCGGGGCGGCCGGCATCTGTCTCGCGCTGGTCTTTTCCCGGCTCACCGATATGCTGGCGCGCAGCATCCTCCCCTATGCACCAAGCGGCGGGCTGGTGGCCATCGACCTGAAACTGTCGTTGTTGAGCCTGGCGATCATCGTCGTCGTGGGGCTTTTGAGCGGACTCTACCCGGCCTGGCAGGCGGGGCGCATCCGGCCGCTCGAATCGATCAGGGGGGAATGACCATGGCCGAGAACGAGTGGTCCATCAAGGCGCGGGACTTGAAACGGGTGTACCGCCGGGGGAGCGAGGAGATCCCGGCCCTGGACGGGGTGACGCTGGGGATAGCCAAGGGGGAGTTCGTCTGCTTCGTAGGCTCCTCGGGCTCCGGCAAGACCACGCTGGTAAACCTTTTGGGGTGCCTCGACAACCCGACCTCAGGGGAGCTGGAACTGGCGGGGCGGACCGTCTTCGGCAGCGGGAAACCGCTGGGCGAACGGGAACTCACCCGGGTCAGGCGCGAGATCTTCGGCTACGTATTCCAGAACTTCCACCTGATCCCGACCCTCACCGTGGAGGAGAACGTGGCTCTGCCGCTTGCCTTTTACCGAAAGCCCGGGGCCGAGGCGGAGGTGGAACGCCTGCTTAAGATGCTCGGCATGGGGCACCGCAGGCACCACCTGCCCGGCCAGATCTCCGGGGGCGAGATGCAGCGGGTGGCCATCGCCCGCGCCCTGGTGAACCGCCCGGAAATCCTTCTGGCGGACGAGCCGACCGGGAACCTCGACAGCAAGAGGGCCGGGGAGATCGGCGAGGTCCTCCAGGAGCTGAACCGAAGCGCCGGGCTGACCGTCGTTCTGGTGACCCACAACCCGGAACTCGCGATGCTCGGCGGACGCCGGATCGAGATGCGCGACGGTCGCGCCTTTGAAAACTGAAACGGGCGACAGCGCCCGCGGGACCGGACGGAAACGGTCCCTCCTTGCCGGGGAAAAGGATTGAAAATTTCGCCTTTCTGGTGTAACCCTGTAATCAGACAGCGTTGACTGAACCAGCCCCCGACCGGCACGCACTGCGGCGCCGCCTGCCATTTCCAGGGCTGAGAGCGTGGGATCACGCACTGACTGCACGAGAAAGGAGAGCTTATGCTGCGTCGCACCAAGATAGTCGCCACCGTGGGCCCGGCCTGCGATACCGAAGAAAGACTCGACGCCCTGCTTGAGGCAGGGGTAGATGTCTTCCGTTTGAACTTTTCCCACGGCGAACAGGCCGCGAAAACCACCTTGATCCGAACCATCAGGGAGCTGGCGCACCGCCGCGACTGCGCCGTCGCCATCCTTGGCGATTTGCAGGGGCCGAAGATCCGCACCGGACTCATGGAAGGTGGCCGGCTCGAACTGATGCCCGGCAGCGAGGTGGTCATCACCACCCGCAATGTGACGGGGAGCGGCACAACCATCCCGACCATCTACCAGGGGCTGCCCGGCGACGTGGAGCCGGGCGACCGCATCCTGCTCGACGACGGCCTGATGGAACTCAAGGTGCTTAGCGTCGCCGGACAGGACGTGCGCTGCACCGTGGTGAGCGGCGGGATCCTCAAGGACCGCAAGGGGATAAACCTCCCCGGCGCCAAGGTTTCGGCTCCGGCCCTTACCGAAAAGGACCGCGCGGACCTGGACTTCTGCATGCAGCAGGAGATCGACTACATCGCCCTTTCCTTCGTGCGCCAGGCCTCCGATGTCGGGGAGCTGAAGGAAATCCTGAAGGAGCACAAGTCGGAGCTGCGCGTCATCGCCAAGATCGAGAAGCCCGAGGCGGTGGAGAACTTCGACGCCATCCTCGAGGTCTCGGACGGGATCATGGTGGCCCGCGGCGATCTCGGCGTGGAGCTGAGCCCCGAGAAGGTGCCCCTGATCCAGAAGAGCATCATCCGCAGCTGCAACAGCGCCGGGAAACCGGTGATCACGGCCACGCAGATGCTGGAGAGCATGGTGTACAACCCGCGCCCGACGAGGGCGGAGGTCTCCGACGTGGCGAACGCGATCCTGGACGGGACTGACGCCATCATGCTCTCCGCCGAGACCGCGTCGGGCAAGTATCCCGTCGAGGCGGTCACCATGATGGTGCAGGTGGCGCGCGACGTCGAAGGCGACCCGCAGTTGAAGACCCAGGTGTTCCACGCCATTCCCGAGGTCGACGGCCTCCCCTGCCTCGTCGAGGTACTCGGCCAGGCTGCCTGCCGGGTGGCCGAGGGGGTGGGCGCCGCCGCCATCCTCGCCTTCACCCAGACCGGGAGCACCGCCCAACTGGTCTCCAAGTACCGTCCGTCGCTTCCCATCTACGCGGTTACGCCCTCGCCGAAGGTGCGCCGCCAGCTTGCGCTCTACGCCGGGGTCCATTCCCTTTTGGTCGTCATCGAAGGGAACACCGAGGCGCAGATCCGCTCGGTGGAGCAGACGGTCCTGGCGAACAGCATGTTGAAGAGAGGGGACGTGGTGGTCATCACCATGGGGAGCCCGCTGTCGAGCCCCGGCACCACCAACTTGATGAAGGTGCACCGCTTGGAAAACGAGGCTTTCTACCCACGCTGAGTTTAGCAGCGCGCCTGCGATGTCTTTGAAGAAGAGGAGAGGGCGGCCCGCCTGGGTCGCCCTCTTTTACTTCGATATCGGTAGAATTGGCTGAGTGTCTTGTTCCTGCCGGCGCACCAGGCTTCGCTACTGTCGGCGAAGACGCCCTCTTTATTTCGATTCCGGTCGAACTGGACCTTGATCCGCTCAGGTCCATTCCTTACAGGCCCAGGCCTCATCCCGAAGGTTGCTTTTGTGTTGATGCTTGTCGAATCAAAGCTCGGTCCTACCGGGGCTGTCTCCGCTGGCCTGATCCCACTTTGCCTCGATGCGGCAGGTTCCGCATGACTGGCAGCCGTCGCTCTTTCCCGAACTGCGCCGATGATAACGCTCGGTCCGCACCCGCTCGTCGTTCTTGACCGGAATGCGTGCTGCCCGCACTGCCAATAACGCCTCGCCCGTGGCCCGTCGTCTTTTTTGATTCCATCCTTGACTATATCCATAAATGTGGATATAGTCGCTGTCATGGAAAACATGGCACTTCAGTTTCAGTCCCTGGACGACGTCACCCGCCTGCGCATCATGGCCCTGCTCCTCGAAGAGGAAGAACTCTGCGTCTGCGACCTGGTAGCGGTCCTGCAACTGCCCCAATCGACGGTTTCCCGGCAACTTTCCCTGCTGAAGAACGCCGGGTGGTTGAAAGATCGCCGCAAGGGGGTCTGGATCCACTACTCGATCAACCGTTCCCTGGCGCCGGTTCAGCAGTTTATCATCCCTGTGCTACGTAACTTCCTTCCGGCAACAGAGACTGCCCGGGAGGATCTGGCGCGACTGAAAGGTCTTCACCAAGGTTGCTGCGCCGGACTTAGTTTATCCAGAAATACGGATTGAACCTTTGCAACGGAACCCGGCAGGAGGATCACGAAATGGAAAAACCGATCAAGGTACGGCAGTTCAAAAAGATCGAACTGGCGCCGGCAAAACCGGCTGCCGGCGGGTGCACTCCTGGCGCCGACCCTGACGCGCCGCCTTGTTGAGGCCCCCGTACCTCCGCCGGTGGCGGAGCAGTGGATGAAAATGTACCCGGGTTCCAGCGCTGGATCGACACCGCCGCCGGCAGGGTTCCCCAGATAGGTACCGCCCTCGGTGTTGGCGATCACCTGGGGACCTGGAAGGCGCGCTGGGGCATCAACCGGATGCACTATCTGGTGCCGCCGGGGCTTTACGCCATCGGGGAGCCGGGACCGGAAGCACCGGTGCTGGTGACCGCCAACTACAAGATGAGTTTCGACGCGGTGCGCCGCGTGCTCGCTGGCCGCAACGTGTGGCTCTTGGTCCTGGAGACCTTCGGGATCAACGTCTGGTGCGCGGCGGGGAAGGGGACCTTCGGCACCGCCGAACTGGTCGCCCGGGTGGAAAAATCCGGCCTTGCCAAGGTGGTGCACCACCGGCGCCTGACCCTCCCCATTCTGGGAGCGCCCGGAGTCGCCGCCCACAAGGTGAAACAGAGCACCGGCTTTACCGTCGCCTACGCCACCATTCGCGCAGGCGACCTGCCGGAGTACCTCGACAACGGGGAAGTGACCACACCCGCCATGCGGCAGCTTACCTTCAACTTCTACGATCGCCTGGTACTTTTGCCGGTGGAGGTCGTTTTGGTGCTGAAATCCTTAGCCGTGGTGGGAGGCGCCGTTTACCTGGCCGCGGGTTTTGCCGGCGGGAAGCAAGCCGCGCTCACCGTCCTGGCCGCCTACCTTGGCGCGGTGTTCACCGGCATCGTGCTGGCTCCTGTGCTGCTCCCCTATATCCCCGGGCGGAGCTTCGCCGTTAAGGGGACGCTCGCGGGCCTCGCCTTCAGCACCGCGCTCTACCTTTTTGCCGGTGGGGCGGAGTGGAGCGTGCCGGTGCAGATCGCCGGTTTCCTGGCCCTTCCGGCCGTGAGCGCTTTTTACACGCTGAACTACACGGGTTGTACCACCTACACCTCGCGCTCCGGCGTCAAGAAAGAGATGCGCCTGGGCCTGCCGGTCATGGCCTGTGCGGTACTGGCCAGCCTGATCCTCATTGTCGTGGGAAGGTTACTTTAGCTTTTGGGAGAGAACCGATGAAAGGCTTCCGCTATCTGGAAGGAGTGGCGACACTGGAGCTGGACCGGTCGCTGTGTATTGGCTGTGGCAGGTGTCTTGAGGTCTGCCCGCACCAGGTTTTCGAGCTGGAGGGGAAACTTGCGCGCCTGGCCGATCGGGATGCCTGCATGGAGTGCGGCGCCTGTGCCGGCAACTGCCCCGTGGGGGCGCTCAAGGTGGATTCGGGCGTTGGCTGCGCGACCGGTCTCATCAATGACTGGCTGCGCGACAAGAAAGTCCCCGGCTTCAGCGCAGGTGGCTGCGGCTGCGGCTGAAAGGCCGTTTCCGCGCGGTACGACAGCCGCAGTGCCTTCCCCTTAGTCTACCTTTGCGTCTTAGCGCCTCTGCGTCTTTGCGTTGCAGCCTGATTTTAACTGCGTTGTTACCCTTTGGTTTTTATCTCCGCGCCTTAACGCTCCCGCCTCCCTGCGTTAAGGCTTCTGCTCTGTCTACTTTTTTCTCACCCCATGCAGCCCGGTTAGCAGGTTGGCGCCGGGCCTTGCAGTCAGCGCCGCCGCCAGCGTCCCCGCTTCTTCAATCCTCCGGAACACCTGCAGCGTCGCTTCCACGGCTTGCCCTGCCAGTTCATCTAATGAACTGCGAACCTGTACGCCCGTCTCCGGATGGCGCCAGTCGTTGCCCAGGCTCCCGGCAATTTCCCTGTGCCGACTTTTCCTCACTGGATAAAAGAGGTGCCGCTGTTCGCTGAAGGGCGATCCGCACACCCGGGCGAGTAGCCGCACCGCGAGCTTCCAAAAGGTCCGGTCGTACATCGCCTGGAACCGGCAGTGCAACTGGACCGACCGCTTCAGGGCCTCGCGCGGCAGTTCCCCTTCAGGGTCAAAAAGCAGTCCCGCCGCGCTCGCCAGCACCTGTCGCGTCGAGGCGCCCAAAAGCCGGTCCAGCCTGCGCTGCGCCGGTGCCAGCCCGCGCTGCAGGAAAAGTACGTCGATGTCGGTCTCCAGCCGGTAGTGCGTGCCGATGCAGGGAGTGCCGGCTGTGGCGAAGACGTAAGGGTGCAGGGCGATGTCCGCCTCGATGTGGCTCACGACCCCGAGAAAACAGGCGAGAAGCGCCGGGGGAAGCCCGTCGGGAAAGCGCGCCTCGGCGTCGATGAGCGGCTGGAAGCTGTTGCCCGGTGCATCGTGGAAACGCTGGCTGAGGGTGCGTGCCGTGGGGTGGTGCGGTCCGCTTACGATGTGCGCCAGGGTGTCCGGCAGCACGGCCCCCCCGAGATAGGCGCCGCTGTGTTCCCTGAGGATGCCGCCCAGGCGGCTTTCGGCGGGCAGTCCAGCCAGGGCGCGTTCCGCCAGCATCCAGTGGGTCAGTTCCTTCGGCATCAGGTGGCTCCGTATCGAAAGGTCGTGCCGCGCGCACCGGCCCGGCTGGCGGGGCGCGCCGCAAGCGTGCCAGTGTAAAGCAAAGGATGCCGCGCTGCAAGCACTGGCTGCCGGAAGATCTCTCCGGCCCGCCGGCTTGACTATCCGTTGGCAAAAGTTAATAATCATACATGCGAGAAGGGGGCGACCAAAAAAGGAGAAGCTCATGGTGAAGGAAATGGTGAAGATCACTTCGTGCGACGTAACCGACTGCTCGTACAACAAACACAACGCCTGCCACACGCTGGCGATAACCGTGGGCGGGCCTGAAGACGTTTGCCCGAGCTGCGACACCTATATGCACTCAAGCCAAAGGGGCGGCATAGTCGATGTCCAGGCAGGTGTCGGCGCCTGCAAGGTGGAAAGCTGCTCGCTCAACAACGCCCTCGAATGCAGCGCCAAAAGCATTACCGTCGGAAGACATCAGTCACACCCCGATTGCATGACCTTCCAGCCCAGAAACCGCTAAATTGTCCCTGCGTTACAGCAGCGCCCCCTTCGCGCTCGTTTCCGCTGTATCTTGAACCGGCTGCGCATCGGCCCGCAAGTCGACTTTTCCGGTTTGTCGTGTATCCTTTCACCGTCTTACCACGACCGGAAGGAGGATTCAGTATGGCACGGGAAGTTTATGTCGATCAGGATGTCTGCATTGGATGCGGGCTGTGCGCCAGCGTGGTTCCCGAGGTTTTTCGTTTGAACGATGACGGCGTCTCCGAGGTGTACGACGTGGCAGGAGCCGCCGAAGCGAATATCCAAGAGGCAATAGACAGCTGCCCGGTCAACTGCATCCACTGGCGCTAGCCGGAGCAGGACCGTAAAGGAGGCTCATATGACATCGTCGGTCCGTGAAGGGCGGGTGGATGAGTTGAGCGAGAGTAACTACCTCATGCTGAGGGACACCCACATCCTGGTGCGCGAGCTTAAGGGGATGGTCGACCGTCTGCACCAGTCCGCCGTCACCGGGGGCGGCACCAGCTTCGACCTGGTCGCGGCGGTGAAGCTTACCACCGACCGTCTGTACGACGAACTCGAGCGCTACCTGCGTCCGGGGTGTGACCCCGACAGCGCCTACGACGCCGCCCTGACGGAGAAACCCGCCGAGTAGCCCTGCAGCTACACACCTGCGACAACGCCAAAAAGAAAGCCCGCATTTCGCGGGCTTTCTCATTTCTCATCTCATTTAAGCCGCCGGCCATTTTCAGAGTTCATGCAGGTTGCTGAACTCGCCCCAGGCGAGGAAGGTCTTGGGCGCCTCGACGAAGTCGTAGATGTTTTCCACCACGCTCAGGTGGCGGCGTTCCTCTTCGGCGAGCACCAGCAGGCAGGCGCGGGTCGCCGGGTCGCTGGCCTTCGCGGCAAGATCCTGGTAGAACTCGATCTCCTGTTCCGCCTCCCGTATCGACAGCATGTAGAGGTCCTGGCCGTCATTGGCAACTTCCATCCGTTCCCGTTCGGTGAGCAGCGGGCGGAACCGGCAGACCTTGCCGTCCAGCATGTCAAGTTGAGCCTGATGCGGTGGCAGGCGGTCCTTGAGCTTGATGAGGGTGTCCCGGAACTCCTCTTCGGACGCAGCCAGCATCGTGAACAGGTCTCTCATGTCCGACCGCGAACTCTCAGAGCCGAGCCTCTCGTAGTACTGCTTCGCTTCTTCTTCTATCTTTATGGCACAGTCGAAAACGTTCATGGGTGATCTCCTTTCTGCCGTACTAATGTTGAAGGCAGGATCTTCCTTGGTGACAGTATACCAGAATATGCTAAACAATAGACAGTGGGATCGGTGAGACAAACCTCTGGCGTATCGGGTTTTTCTCCCCGGGCGCCGGCCTAACAAGTGCTGAATCATCGTGGCGCGTCGAGGGCTTACCTGCCCATCTCTGTTCCCGTGCGGCATCCGCAGGAAGGGGCCTGAGCCAGGGGAGCGAAATTTCTCGACATGCATAAAAATGGGCAGAAAAGGCGCCCCTTGCCAAGCGGCCGGGGCTTTCGTTTCGGCCGCTTCAGTCATCCACTCCGGTAGCCTCGAGGTCAAACCATGTCGGAAACGAAACTCGGCGAAATTCTCGTCCGCAGCAAGCTGGTCACGGTCGATCAGTTCAGGCACGCCCTGGAGCTGCAGCAGTCCTCCCCCGGCCAGCCCATCGGCCAGGTCCTGTGCCAGCTGGGCTACCTGACGCAAAAGGACCTGGCGCAGGCGCTCGATGCCAACGACAAGCGCCGCAAGCTCGGCGAAATCCTGCTTTCCCTGAACCTCATCGACGAGGACCGGCTGGAAAGCGCCCTGAAGACCAGCAGGAAGGAAAACATCCCGCTCGGGCGGGTACTGGTCAGGCTGCACCTCGTGGAGGAGGAACAGGTGGCGCGCGTCATCGCCCTCCAGCACGACATGAAGTTCGTCAGCCTGTCCGGCGTGACCTTAGATCCCGACCTGTCCAAGTACATCAACGCCACCTATGCCCAACGGCTTCAGATCGTACCGACCAGGTTCCGGGATAACCGCCTGACCGTCGCCATGGCCAGTCCGATCCAGCGCGAGGAGCTCGCCCAACTGGAAAGCTGGTGCGGCATACCGCTTTTCCCGGTGATCGTCAAGGAAAGCGACGTGGCCCTGGCCCAGCAGAAGATCTACAAGATCATCGGTGCCAGCGAGTCCAGTAAAGACCATCTGGAGCTCGCCGAAGACCTGGACCGCGATGCCGGCAAGTCCAAGTACCTCGGGGGCGTGGTCAGCGCCGACGTCGACTATCTCGCCAAGCGGATCATCCTGGCCGGGCTCAAGGGAGGCTCCAGCGACATCCACCTGGAAACCAAGGAAAAGGGGATGCTGGTCCGCTACCGCCTGGACGGCATACTGCAGACCCTCGACCTGGGAAACGACGCGGGTCTGATCGGCGCCAACGGCCGCCAGATCGTCTCCAGGATCAAGATCCTCTGCGATATGGACATCGCCGAGCACCGCCGCCCGCAGGACTCCAGCTTCAAGATGAAGATAACCAAAGAGGGGAAGTCGCGCAGCGTCGATTTCCGGGTTTCCACCATACCGACCCAGTACGGCGAGGACGTGGTGATACGGATCCTGGACAAGCAAAGCGGCACCATCTCCATGGAGGGGCTCGGTTACCCGCCCGAAGTCATCGCCGCGCTGCACAAGGCCCTGGCCAACCCGACCGGCATCTTCCTCGTGACCGGGCCGACCGGCGCCGGCAAGTCGTCCACCCTGTACGCCGTCTTGAACCACATCAACACCCCGGGCGTCAAGACCCTCACCGTGGAGGACCCGATCGAGTACACCATAGCCGGGATCACCCAGACCGAGGTCAACGAGGGGATCGGCAACAGCTTCGCCCGGATGCTGCGCTCCTTTTTGCGCCAGGACCCGGACAACATCATGGTGGGCGAGATCCGCGACCTGGAGACGGCCACCATCTCCATGCGCGCCGCGCTGACCGGTCACACCGTGCTCTCCACCCTGCACACCAACGACGCCACCAGCGCCGTCACCCGCCTGATCGACATGGGGGTGGAGCCGAGCCTGATCTCCGACACCCTGCGCTGCGTGCTGGCCCAGCGGCTGGTGCGCCGGCTCTGCACCTCCTGCAAGATCGCCTGCCGGCCCGAGGAGAAGCTCCTTGAGGAGTTCGGCCTGGCAGCCGGGGAAGGGAGCGGGTTCTGCAGGGCGAAGGGGTGCGCTGACTGCAACTATACGGGTTTCCGCGGCCGGATTCCCATCGTCGAACTCTGGATCCCCAGCCGCGAGGAGCTGTTCCTTTTCAATCGTCGCCCGGACAACATCTCCCTGCGCAACGCGGTCTTTTCGGACACCGACCGGCGCACCATGGCCGACGACGGGCTCACCCGAGCCATGGCGGGCGAAACGACCCTCGAGGAGCTTTTGCGCGCGCTTCCCCACGAGCAGATCGGCGCCCTGCTCGCCAGGGCCTCCCGGCCGGCGCACCAGGGCTGAAGCCTCGGGGCGCGCCGGCGCCCCCCCGAGCGCCGGAAACGGGTGGGGGGAAACTTCCCGCCGGGCGGCGTCCCTGCCGCGAGGCGCGCGGCTGAATCGGTAACCGACGAAAAGGGAAAGGCCCCCGGATCCATATCCGGGGGCCTTTCCTTTTGGTTCTCTGTTCTCGTTGCCGGGAACCGTCCGCGTGTCGTGGCGATGATTCGAGGCTGCCGGGTGGTGCGCCCCTGCCAGGCACCTTTGACCGCCCAGTCGCACTCGGTCAAAAAAGCCGGCCTGCCTCTATTTGCTGCGCTTCAGTCTCTTGCAGAGTGCCGACTGGGTTATGCCGAGCAGGCGGGCGGCTATGCTCTGGTTGCCATGGGCGCGGGACAAAGCCTCCGTCACCAGGAGGTCGGCAGCCTCATGGAAGGTCGGCAGGTGCTCGACGCCGGCGAACAGGTCCCGGCGCGGCACCGAGTCGAGGGATTCGGCGCCCTGGCCGTCCGGCTTGCCGATCGCCGTGCGAAAAGATTCCATGGAGAGGATCCGGTCGCGGTGGATGCTGACCGCGTCGTAGATCATCGCCTTCAGTTCGCGGACGTTGCCGGGGAAACTGTAGGTGGCAAGCAGGTTGGCCAGTTCCTTGGGCGGCGTCGGTTTCTTCTTGCCGAGCGATTGGGCGGCCTCCGCCAGGAAGTAGTCGAGCAGCAGCGGGATATCCTCTTTTCTCTCCCGCAAGGGGGGAATCCGGATGTGATGGGTGCACAGCCGGTAGTACAGATCGCGCCGGAAGGTGCCGGCCGCCTGCTTGGCTGCCAGGTCCTGGTGGGTGGCAACGATGATGCGCGCCTTGATCCGCTTGGGCCGGTCGCTCCCGAGCGGAAAATACTCTCCTTCCTGGAGCAGCCGCAAAAGCTTCACCTGCGACTGGATGCTCAAGTCGCCGATCTCGTCGAGAAAAAGGGTGCCGTCTGCCGCCTCCTCGACCATGCCGCGCCGCGCCTGGTCGGCCCCCGTGAAGGCGCCCCGCACATGGCCGAACAGGGTGTCGGAGAACATCATGTCGTCAAGCCCTGCCACGTTCACCGCCACAAGCGAGCCGGGGCAGCCGCTCACCATGTGGACCGCCTGGGATATCTGCTCCTTGCCGACGCCGCTTTCCCCGTTGATCAATAGCGGCTGGGGGCTTTGGGCCACCGCCTCGATGTAGGTGAAGATGGCATGCATGGCGCGGTCGGCGGTGATGATGCTTTTGAAGACCTCCGGATGTTTCAGGCCGCCGTGCAGGATGCGCTCCGACATCTTCCTGTTTTCCCGCGACAGCTCGATCATGCTCACCGCGCGCATGATGCCGCTGATCAGCCGGTCTTCCTCGTCGGTCTTGCCGAAGTAGTCGAAAGCGCCCATCTTGACGCAGCGCACGGCGGTGTCCACGTGGTTCATGCCGCTGATCACGATGAGCAGGGTCTCCGGGTGCCGCTCCCTTACCAGCTCCAACAGCTCTTCGCCCCTCAGGTGAGGCATGACCAGGTCCAGGACCAACAGGCCGATCTGGTTGCGCTCCATGAGCCCCAGGACCTGGCGGCTGTCCTGGCAGCAGATGACGTTGGTGATGCCGGCGCGGCGCTCGAGGCTTACGGAGAACGACGTGAGCCAGGCCGGCTCGTCGTCCACCAGGAGTATGGTGAACGGCGGGTACGTTGTGCTGTTCATGAACTTTTTTCCTCTTTATCTTCCGGCAATACCAGGGTGACGCAGGTGCCGATGCCGGGGGCCGACGAGAATTCCAGGGTGCCGCCGTGTTCCTCGACGATCGCGCTCGATATGGAGAGCCCCAGACCCGTGCCGCCGCTCTCGCGTTTGGTGGTGAAGAACGGATCGGTAAGGTGCTTCAGGTGCTCGGGTGCTATGCCGTCCCCCTCGTCGCGCACCATGAGCGTCACGACCCCTTTCTCGCGGTCGTGGCCGGTGGTAAGGGAGATGGACCGCTCACGGTCCGACAGGGATTGGCAGGCGTTCAAAAGGAGGTTCACCACCACCTGCTCGATGCGCTGCGGGGTGCCGCGTACCGGAGGGAGGGGCTCGGCCAGTTCGGCGCTGAAGTTGTGGGTGGAGTCGGCGATGGTACCGTGAACCAGCCGGATCGCCTGCCGGCCCACCTCGTTCAGGTCGAACGGTATGAGGAGTCCCGTCTGCTCCTGGCGGGAAAAGTTCTTCAGGTCGTCCACGATCCGCTTGATCCGCTTGGCGCTGTCCTGGATCTGCATGATCGCCTGGGGGAGCGTGTCGCGCATCCGCGTGTAGGGGATCCCCGCCACGCTGAACTCGCCGTGCTCCCGGTGGTAATCGTCGAGTATCGGCCCGACGTCGCCGTAGGCGTCCTCGACCATCGGCGCGTTCAAAAGGATCAGGCTGTTGGGGTTGTTGATCTCGTGCGCCACGCCCGAGACCAGGATGCCAAGCGACGCCATCTTGTCCGCCTGGATCAGCTTGTCCTGCTGCCGGCGCAGCTCCCGCAACGCTTCCTTTTTTTCGGCGACCTCGCGGGCCAGTTCGGCGGTGCGCAGGTTCACCCTGTTTTGCAGGGTGCGGGACCAGACGAAGGTGCCCCCCAAGAGCAGCATCAAGGGGACGAGGACCATCGCCCCGTACTGCATGACCTTTTCCCAGGAGACGCGCGGCGGCTCCAAAACGCCCAGCCATTTGTCGAAGATGACTTGGTACTGGCCGGTCTTCTTCAGGATGGCCAGCCCCTCGTTCAGGCGTGCGAGGAGCTGGGTGTTTCCCTCGCGCACGGCAAAGGAAAATTTGAAGGATGCGACGTTGCGTGCCACCGGGACCAGGTTGGTGAGCTTGTTCTCGCGGATGATGTACATGCCGGGAAGCAGGGCCACCACCGCGTAGTCCCCGGCTCCGGAGGCGAGCTGGCGGAGCGAGCCTGCAGGCGTGTCGGCAAAGATGAGGTCCTTTTCCAAGCCGAGCTGCTTGAGCCGCTCGTGCATGATGCCGTTTCTGTGCAGGATCACTTTCTTGCCGCGCAGCCCTTCCAGGGTGGTGACCGGCGGCGACTCGCGCCGGGCGAAGATCGCCTGCTGCACGATGGTGTGGGGCACGGTGAAATCGAACATCCTGTCCCGTTTCTCCGAGTAGTTCATCCCCAGAGTCATGTCGATCTTGCCGTTTTTCAGGTCGTCGTGCCGTTTGGCCCAGTCGCCGAGGCTGATGTCGACCTTCATCCCCGTGACGTCGGCGATGGCCCGCAAGAGCTCGACGGTGAACCCCGTCGGCTGGCCGTTCTTGTCCACCAGTTCATAGGGCGGATAGTCGCGGTTGCCGCCGACGCGGATCATCACGTCATCCTCCTCTGCGGCTGCACAAAGGCGCGCAAGCCCGCTCAGCGCGAGGAGCAGCACGAGGACGGGCAGCAGCGCGCCGCGCCGGCCCAGGGAGCTTCCCCCGCGCCTCATCGGACACCCCCGTGCCGCAGGGGGTGCGAACAGGCGGGACTATTCGAGTTTCTTGACCGAGACAACGCTCTTCCCCTTGCTGAACATGCCTTCTTTCTGGACGACTTCCAACATGACGACCTCGGCAGCGGCGGGGTCGTAGGCGAAATCTGCCAGGTAGCTCGGCTCCTGCCGGGTATGCCAGAGTTCCCTGAACAGGGAGCCGCTCCAGGTGAGGGCATGCAGCGTGTGTTTTGTGTAGGAACGGTTGTTGCCGACCGTCATGATCCCCTCGTTGTGCGGTACCAGCAGTTTGCCGTCCGGCGTCATGACGGTGCGCTGCTCGAGGAAGGTCCATTCGTACTGGTCGCCGCCCCTGGCCTTCAACTGGGAGGGCGATTCCCGCAGGAAGAAGGATTCGGACCCGCCGAAGGTCTCGGAGCTCCTCCAGAGTTCGGCTCCCTCAGGGGAGGAGACGATGAGGTGCCCCTCTGCGTTCAGGACGAGGTCGAGGCTCTGGCCGGAAGCGTCGGTGAAACGGTTGAAGTTGAATACGGAGCCGTTCCGTGGCAGCTTGCGCCGGTTGGCGGCCTCGAAGCCGGAAGCGGTGTGCACCAGCTGCGCCACCCCGTCGAAAAACTCGCCCGTCGACCCCAGTTCCTGGACGTATATCTGCCGCGATCGCAGGTCCTGACCGATTCCCCTGAAAAAATAGGGGAGGTCGCCGGCGATTTTCGCCAGGTCGGAATCTTTGGGGCGGTAGATCTGCGAGGTCAGGGTCTCGCGGTCCATGATGGTGAGGTAGATCTCGGGTACCCCGTCGCCGTCCAGGTCGGCGCTATCGATACCGAGGATTTTACCGGGGCGCGGGATGCTGACTTCGGCGATCTGTTTCAGTCCGGCTCCCAGCCGGTAGTAGCGCAGGTTGCGCTCCCCGGCGATGAAGATCTCGCGCTCGCCCGAGGGGAGGGTCCGCCCCAGCGCGAGCCCCCTGAAGGCACCCTCCAGGGTGATATCGGCTCCAGGTGCCTTGCCGGCATCCGACCGGACCAGGTACCCCTCCGATGCTGCCGTTACTTCCTTGTGCAGAGGCTGCGCGGCGACAGTCACCGGGGGTGCGCTCGGCGCGGTTGCCGCCGACGAGGCTGCCGGCGTCGTCGGGACCGGGACTAGCGGCGCCGCTGCGGCCGTTGGGAGTATCGGCGCCGCTGCGGCCATCGGCAGTACCGGCGTCGTTGCGGCCGCCTGGTTCCGCGCCAGTTCCTGGTCGATCTTCTTAGCGAGCCTTCCCAGGGCGGGGAGCAGGTCATCCTGGCCCTCCCCCTGTTCGAACAGCTTGGCGA
>Ga0079306_1001232_pt1 | contig 17873 bp, 16 predicted proteins | sample Methanotroph_Enr_FD_79181 | JGI IMG/M metagenome (GOLD analysis project Ga0079306, IMG submission 79181) | Enriched soil microbial communities from Old Woman Creek wetland in Ohio, USA - Methanotroph_Enrichment_5 | ecosystem: Environmental > Terrestrial > Soil > Wetlands | place: USA: Ohio...
ACCTTTCAGTCTTTGGTTGTGCTGCAAATACCGCAGAGAGTGAACGAATTGCGGCATCATACGCTTCTCGTGGATGGAAATCTGCTACAGACATTTCTCAGGCTGATGAAGTGATTATTGTTACATGTATGATTAGACAATCGGCAGAAGATAGGGTGACAGGACTCTTACGAAATTTGGGACTTGAAAAAAAAGCAGGAAGAAAAGTGAAAATCATTGTGACTGGCTGTATGACAGGAATTGCGATTCGTGACAAGTCAGGAAAAATAATGACCCAAATAAAAAAACGATATCCGATGGTAGATGAGTTTTTAGCGATCGAAGAAGTTGGGTTTTCTCATGAACAATTGAGGTCAGATCCAAATCATGCGTTAGTTCTCATTAGCAATGGCTGTAATAATTTTTGTTCGTACTGCGTTGTGCCGTTTGCGAGGGGTCCTGAAATATCAAGACCAATGGAAGAAATTATCGATGAATGCCAGAAATTAGCGCTCGATGGAGTGACAAAAATTACCCTTGTTGGACAGAATGTGAATTCTTACGGCTCGGATTTAGTAAAAACAAAAAAAATAAAGGACGCGCGTGGAAACATCATCGAACCAGTGTATGTAAAACACTTGGGAAAATTACGTATACCGACTTTGTTTCCCCATTTGTTGTCTGAGATTGCATCAATCAGTGGACTGACGTCCATCGATTTTATTTCCAGCAATCCGTGGGATTTTTCTGACGAACTGATTAAGGTCATCGCAAAAAATAGAAATATCAAACGACTGATCCATCTTCCTGTACAGTCAGGGGATAGGGCAGTGTTAAAACGGATGAACCGTTGGTATACACCTGCGGGATATATTCGTTTAGTAAATAAAATCAGGAAACACATTCCAGAGGTGCAGTTTTCGACGGATATTATTGTGGGATTTCCCGGTGAAACAGTGAAACAATTTGAAAACACTGTTTCACTTTGCAAGACTGTCGGGTTTGCAAAAGCATATATTTCCATTTATTCGGATCGTCCATCAACCTACGCGCATAAAAATTTAGGAGATACTGTTCCGTATCAAGAGAAAAAACGAAGATGGGAAAAGCTTGATGAAATTATCAATAAAACAAATCTTCGAAAAGGAATATATCCCATATATGAATAAAGTACTTGTCATTGTTGGACCGACTGCAACAGGAAAAACCGCGCTTGCGGTCAAACTTGCCAAGAAGTTCAACGGTGAACTAATTTCTGCTGATTCCCGGCAGGTGTATCGCGGGATGGACATTGGCACCGGAAAAGATACCGAAAGTCTAGAAGGTATTCCGATGCATTTGTATGACGTGGTACAACCTGATGAGCCGTTTACTGTTTCTCTGTATCAGGAACAAGCGCGTGTATGTATTGAGGATTGTATACAACGAGGTAAATTGCCGATCATTGTTGGTGGATCCGGTTTATATGTTCACGCATTACTTCATCCTCTTACAGTGAATGTTGGACCGAATGAAGCATTAAGAAAAACGCTAGACACATATACAAAAAAGCAGTTGCAAGAAAAACTACAAGAGGTGGGAAAGAGGTATTGGGAGGCGATGAATAATTCTGATAGAGAAAATCCAAGACGATTAATTCGAAAAATTGAAATAGCACTCGCTGATCAAAAAGAATTACCTAAAGAAAAATCATTGTATAATGTTTTACAAATTGGATTAAAAACAGACGCAGCGTCATTATATACGCGTATCGATGAGCGCGTAGAAAAACGGGTATCACAAGGAATCATTGCTGAGATTCAGAAATTACTTGATGCCGGATGCACATGGAAGTTACCGTCGATGAGTGGTCTTGGTTACAGACAGTGGAAGCCATATTTTGAGGGCGTTTCGGCAAAAGAGTCAGTGATACAACAATGGAAATATGATGAGCATTCATACGCGAGGCGTCAGATGACGTGGTTTCGAAAAGATAAAACGATTCAGTGGTTTGATATAAAAAATAGTGGGGCAGTTCGTGAAATAGAGTCGCTCGTCGCTTCATGGTATACTTGAGGAGTAGCTATGATATCCAAAATTGAAATTTCTCATAAGACAATCATTTTTACTCTCGTGCTTCTTGCATCAATTTGGTTGGTCTTGCAGATTCGGGATATTTTATTTCTTGTATTTATCGCATTTATCATCATGTCGACATTAAAACCGATGGTTGATTGGATGGAGAAAAAAAGAATTCCCCGTTTTCTTGCTGCCATTCTTGTCTACATTGTGGTGTTTGGTTTGATTGGATTTTCTATTGGTGGAACTATTCCAACCTTAGTTTCCCAAACAACAAGTTTTGTCCAGGATTTTCCGAGTGTCATTTCTCATGCGTTGCCGAATTTGAATATCGATCTGAATTCGTTTTCTCAACAGTTAGCACCCATTGGTGAAAATATTGTGAAGGTCACTATCAGTATTTTTTCAAATATCATTTCGATATTGATGGTGATGGTTATCTCTTTTTATCTTTTGTTGGAACGGAAACATGCAGATAAAATTGTGGAAGGATTTGCTGGTGAAGAAAAAGGAAAAACCTTCATTACTGTCGTTGAACGCATAGAAGGAAAATTGGGATCATGGATGATGGGGCAATTATTTTTGATGTTTGTGATTGGATTATTTTGTTATATTGGGCTTTTACTTCTTGGAATCAAGTTTGCATTACCACTTGCCATTATCGCCGGGTTATTTGAAATCGTGCCAAATATTGGTCCTATCATTTCCGCAATTCCTGCGATGCTTATTGCATTTGCTGTATCTCCGCTCATGGCCGTAAGCGTACTGGTTCTCTATATCGTTGTACATCAACTCGAAAATAATTTAATTGTGCCACTTGTGATGAAAAAAAGTGTCGGGTTATCTCCAATTATTACAATATTCTCGCTCCTTGTCGGAGGAAAACTTGCTGGCATCGCTGGAGCTGTTCTTGCAATACCAATACTTTTGATTATTCAAGAGCTTATTATTGCCATGGTGGGTGAAAAAGAAGCGAAGAAAAGCTAATAGCGCGCTGAAATAACGATAAGCCAGATTCTGTCATTGAAGATCTTCATTTATCTGATGCCCGCATACTTTGATCCTGGCGAATGTGTGCTCATAACGGATCGGTCGTCGGTTGCAGCGAGTGGGATTGCCTCGTTTCATACCTTTGACAAGTTCAAAGCAATTACTTGCCCTGAGCGTAGTCGAAGGGTCGTCTCTGTGGCTCTCTCATCCTGTCAATTCAGGAATCGTACCAACTTCTTTTCAAAAGTCAGTCACCAGTCTCGTCTGGCATAGCCAGACGGATCACCGCTTACGCGGAGTCCCCTCACATTCTGCTGTCTGGACTTTCCTCACCCTAGTTTTAAGGCTAGAGCGTAAAGATCTGTTATCTCAGCGCGAGTGTATTATATCACCTCAACGAAACCCAGCCCCAAAGGGGCTGGGAGGCAGAAAATTCTTACGCGTAAAAACCTGCCCGTAGGACAGATTTACCCCGCAATCGGGGTTTACTTTGAACTACCAATTTTAAACATTCCGGTTCCGCATGTTGGGCATTTGCCTTTCATTGCTGGTTTGCCGTTTTTCAAGGTGACTGCAACTGCTGCTGGGTCATCTTTCTTTGCTCGACATTTTACACAATACATTGTTGCCATAGTTGTTATTCACCTCCCTTCAAATGTTTCGTTATATAAAAGATATTACTTTAATATTTTTGCTAAAAAGAACTCAAATACAATAAATAGTGCAACTATAATAATTGTTTTGATCAGTTCTTTTCGAATTGCATGGGATTCTGTTTCATCCATCAAAACGGGTGCTGATTTTGGTAAATTTGGCGTTACAACGGGCAAAGTAAATACTTCATGCGAAATGGGGGAGGGCACAGAAATAGAGGTACTTTCCAGATGTTGGAGTTTCCTTCTGTATTCTGCAATGAGCTTAGCCTTTTTAGTTTTTTTTGGCATAGGTGTTTGAGGCTAGCGATGAGCGTAACACAGCTTCAAGAGTGTTGTCAACAGCGTTCAGAAATTCCCCCCTTTTATTAGTTGACATAAGAACGTCATCCATACTACTATGATGGATACGAAAGGTGTTCAAAAAAAATGAATGTTGTGAGCATAGTAGTAGTGATACTCGGAATATGGATTGCCGTTGTGACGGTCTTATTCATTAGGATGAGTGCTCATTATAATACGCTCACGAAAGGCGTTACTTCAAAGACAATGCAGGAAGTCTTAGCGATGCTCTTAAATAAACAGGAGATAAACACGAAAGAAATTCAAAGGTTAGAAAAATCACTTGCAGCAGTAGAATTGGATGGGAAGTTACATTTGCAACGCATTGGCATTGTTCGTTTTAATCCGTTTTCTGATACTGGTGGAAGTCAAAGTTTTACGATAGCCATCCTTGATGGGAAAGACAATGGAATAATTATGACTTCGCTCTATGCGAGAACAGGCAATCGGTGGTATATTAAACATATAAAAGCGGGAAGCTGCACAGATGTTGAGCTCTCAAAAGAAGAGCAATCAGCAATCAAAAAAGCACAACCGGTTTAAGGAGGAATTATCAGGTATGAAAAAACAAAATCTGCTCATGAGCGGCATTATCGCAATTGCACTGTATTTGATTTCTACTGGAGTGTCGACAGCAATATTTAAGGCAGTTGGAGCAAAGATAACAACTTCAAAAACAACACTCAAGGTTGATTCGACAGGAAAAACGCAAAAACATTTTGCAATTGATCCTTCGATTCCTCGCACCGAAGCCTGTCCATTAAATGGAAAACTGTACACAAAACAAGAAAAAGCAGTATGGGAAAAACGACGACCACTTGCAGTGATGATCGAAAATCATCAAGAAGCACGTCCGCAATCAGGCTTGTCTTTCGCAGATGTGGTGTATGAAGCAGTGGCAGAAGGTGGGATTACCCGATTTATGGGCGTATTTTACTGTGGAATTGCTGCAGAGAATGTGAATCTTGCTCCAGTTCGGAGTGCTCGTACGTATTTTCTTCCTTGGGTACTTGAGTATGACGCATTATATAACCACGTAGGAGGAGCAGGAAATTGTAGTGATGATACAGTGGACGAACGGGCAAAAGCGCTTTGTCAAATTGAACAATACAAAATTAAAGACATGGATCAATTTGGTATCTCGTTCCCGACTTGTTACAGGAATTATGACCGTCTCGATCACACTGTTGCAACAGAACACACCATGGTTTGTCAGTCAGATAAGTTAATTACTCTTGCCGAGTCGCGAGGTTTGACAAATGTCGATAGCAAAGGTGTCTCTTGGGATACGAAATTTCAGCCATGGAAATTTAAGGATGATGCAAAGTCTGCAGATCTCGGTGATGCAACAAGTATTAGTTTTGTCGCTTGGAAGGGATATGAGAATGATTATGGAGTGAAATGGACGTATGACAAAACAAATAATGTATATCTTCGGGAAAACGGCGGACAAAAACATCTTGATCTCGAAACAGGGGAACAGTTATCTGCAAAAACGGTGGTTGTGATGTTTGCAAAAGAAACAGGACCAGTTGATGACCATATGCATCTTTTGTATGGAAACATTGGAACGGGAACAGGACTTCTGTTTGAAGATGGAAAAGCGTCAAAGATTACCTGGTCGAAATTAGATAGATCAGCAAGAACTGTTTTTTCTGATGCGACATCAGGAAAAGAAATATCATTCAACAAAGGTCAAATTTGGGTAGAGATGTTACCGACCGGCACGTCGGTGACATATTAAATGGTTCCTGCCCCGGAAGGATGAAGTATGTTGCTTGAAGATATTATCATCTCAAGAGTCCGGGTGAAAATGTTACAGCTGTTTTTAAGTCACCCGGGTGCGATATTTCACGTACGTGATATCGTGAGAAAAATTGGTGAAGAGATTAATGCAGTTAGGCGAGAGTTATCGCATATGGAAGTGGCAGGAATGCTTTCGAAAGAGCAACGTGCAAATCGATTGTTCTACGGATTTCGAAAAGATTATCCATTATATTATGAACTTTTGGAATTGGTCGGAAAAACATCGGGACTTGGCTATGATATTCTGAAACATAAAGCCAAGCTCGGAAAACTGAAATTTGTGATGATGTCAGGAAGATATCTGAGGGGCTTGCAACGGAGAGGTTCGACTGATGTAGACATTTTGATTGTTGGAAATGTCGTATTGCCGGAATTGTCGCAACTTGTCAAAGCTGAGGAAGTCAGGCGTGAGAGAGAATTGAATTACACGGTTATGTCAGAAGAAGAGTTTGCTTTTAGAAAGAGGCGTCGTGATCCTTTTGTATTGTCAGTTCTTGCAGGCTCCCGCGTCATGATTATTGGAGATGAAGAAGAATTAGTCGAATTGTCTTAAAGATTTTCACGTATGAAAAAAACAAAACGAACGTTCGTGCTTCTTTTATTGCTTGCAGCAATACTTATCGTCATAGATATTCCAGAAAATTTGAAATTTGTCATTCCTTTTGGTTCTTCAAAACAAACAATCACGTTAAATCCACCTTCTATTAATACAACACTCTTTGGAATGAAAATCCAAAAAAAGTTTACGACACATCTGGGGCTTGATCTTGCGGGTGGAACCCAGGTGTCACTAGAAGCGGACATGACGGGAATCAAAGACGCCGATAAACAGGACTCTCTCGAATCGGCAAAACAAGTCATTGAAAGGCGCGTGAATTTTTTTGGTGTTTCCGAACCTGTTGTACAATCTGCAGTAAGCGGGACAACATATCGGATATTAGTTGAACTTCCAGGGGTAACGAATACAGAGGAAGCATTGGCGCTCGTTGGTCAAACAGCAAATTTGGAATTTCGCGAAATGATTGAAGATACGATTGACGCAAGTACTGCGGCATATCTCGTACCGACCATGGAAAATACGAAAAGTGTCGGCATCTCCGGAAAAGATTTGAAGAAATCAACCATACAATTTAATTCCAAAAGTGGCGAACCAGAAGTGGGCATTCAGTTCACACCGGAAGGAACAAAGAAATTTGCGGAAGTGACGAAACAATTGATCGGCAAACGTCTGGCAATATTTTTGGATGACGTTATCGTTACCGCACCAACGGTCAGTACAGAAATTGCTGATGGAGAAGCGGTGATTACAGGAAGTTTTACCGTCGATTCCGCGAAAAAATTATCCATTCAGCTCAATGCGGGTGCGCTTCCCGTTCCTGTGAAAGTTGTTGAGAAAAGAACCATCGGTGCGACACTCGGTGCTGAATCAGTCCTGAAAAGTACGCGCGCGGGAGTGATAGGACTCGGACTTGTTGCTTTGTTTATGATCATCGAATACGGATGGCTAGGAGTGTTAGCTGATCTTGCACTTATTATGTACGGGCTTATCACGTTTGCGCTTTACAGGTTAATTCCCGTAACATTAACCCTTCCTGGTATTGCGGGATTTATTCTTTCCATCGGTATGGCGGTTGACAGCAATATTCTTATCTTTTCCCGATATAAAGAAGAACTGAGAAAAGGGAAACCGTCGGCTATTGCGATGGAACTCGGGTTTGGGAAAGCATGGGAAAGTATCAGAGACGCAAACTTTACGACAATTATTACCTCTATCATTCTATTTAATCCAGGAAATTGGTCCTTCCTTCCAACATCAGGACTTGTGAGGGGATTTGCTGCAACGCTCTTTATCGGAGTTGTCACCAGTTTGTTTACCGGTATTGTGGTCACAAGAACATTTATCCGTGTCCTGTATAAAGGGCCAAAAGTTATGAAGGGGGAGCAGTCATGATCCGGTTTTCAAAATATATTTGGGTATATGTATGTATTTCGGCGCTTGTTCTGATACCAGGAATGTATTCGCTGGTTCGTTTCGGTCTCAGGCCATCTGTTGATTTTACTGGGGGAACGCTACTCGAAATGAAATTTTCAAAAAGCCTTCCAGCTGGAACAATTGAAAGTATCGCAAAATCTGAACAGTTTCCTGTCATTACTGTACAAACGATTGGGGGATCCTCCTATGGAATTCGTGCGGGTGTCGCGACAGACGAGGAAATCACAAAATTTCAGACCGCTATCGCTAGTAAAACAGGTGAGACACCAGAACTTTTGAAAAAAGACACGGTTGGTCCAATTCTAGGAAGTGAGTTGTTGTTTAAATCAGTTGTTGCATCACTGCTCGCAGTTACTGCGATTTTATTGTATGTTGCATACGCATTTAAGAATATTAAATTTGGTGTGTCTGCGATTCTCGCGCTCATCCATGATGTGCTTGTTGTGTTTGGAAGTTTTTCATTGTTCGGACATTTTTTCGGCATTGAAGTGGATACATTATTTATGACCGCATTTCTGACGACCATGAGTTTTTCTGTGCATGATACCATCGTCATTTTTGATCGCATCCGTGAGTATCGAAAAAAGGATCCGCGGGGGAACATCCGTGATTTGTCTGATATTGCTCTCAATGAAACCATGGGGCGGTCACTTATCAATTCGTTCACCATCATTTTCATGTTGCTTGCCTTGGTGCTTATGGGTGGAGAATCAGTGAAATGGTTTGCCGTGGCACTCCTTATTGGTACTATCACGGGAACATATTCATCTCCTTTTGTGGCAACGCCACTTGTTATTTTGTGGGATTATCTCGAAAATAGAAAAAAGCAGCATTAATTCCTCTAAATTCCCTTAGATTCTTTTGTTTTTTCAAGCAGTGCTTCCCGTTCATTTTGCAGTGTTCCTTTTTCAACCTCTGCAAACAATTGATTCAGTGTTTCTCCAATGATCGGTCCGGGTCGTACCCCAAGAACTTCCATCACATCATTGCCGTTAATTTTCAGATCTTTTATGGAAAATGGTTGCAATTGTACTTCTTCTAGTCTTTTTTTGAATAGCTCGAGTCTCCAGGAAGTTTCAAGTGCGCCGCCGCCGAGGCGGTCTCCGATACGCAGGTCGAGCATATCTTTTAGGTTTTCTTTTCCCACTCTGCGAATAATCCGCCTGATCGCACTGTCTGTTTGCCTCTCATCAACGCTGAATTGATGCCACCTAATCAGTGTGCGAATTCGATCACTGTCTTTTTTGGAAAACCTGAGTCGTTCGACAATCTGTTTTGCGAGACGGTCGCCCGCAACTTCGTGATTATAAAATGTGATGAGTCCTGTCTCATCTTTATGAAATGTTTTTGGCTTTCCGATATCATGGATGAGTGTTGCGAATTTGACGATTGGATCAGTTGATGGGCACGCTTCCATCGCTTTTGTTGAATGGATGCCGACATCATATAAGTGGTGTCTGTGTGGACTTTTTTGTTCTGTGCTAAATGCAGGGATGAATTCCGGTAAAATATATTCCATAAGTCCTGTGTTTTTTAAAAGAAGAATACCGTCATAGGCAAATGGGGCGACAAGAATTTTTAACAGTTCATCTCGTACGCGTTCTTTAGAAATTTCCTGCAGTAGTGAAGCTTTTTTTTGAATGGCTTCAGAAGTTTTTTCTTCGATTTGAAATCCTAACTGGCTTGCGATACGAATAGCACGCATCATACGCAGGGCATCTTCTTGGAATCGGTCTTCGGGGGCACCAACCGTTTTTATGATTTTATTTTTTATATCATCCTGCCCGTGATACGGATCAATCAATGTTTCTCCGTCCCATGCGATCGCATTAATGGTTGCGTCTCTTCGTGAAAGATCTTCCTCAAGAGTATTGCCCCAGAGCACGACATCGGGATGTCTATGATCTTTATATCCTTTTTCGCTCCGGTATGTTGTGATTTCATAAATATCTTCAGGTTTATCCGCCGAAGCCTTGGCGAAGGAGGACTTGTCATCTTTATAGATCTTTACACCCACCGTTCCAAATTGGTTGTCATAGAAACTGTCTGGAAAAACTGCAAGAATTTGTTCAGGGGTCGCGTTGGTCGTATAGTCCCATCCATATGTCTCTTTTTCCATGAGACTGTCGCGTACGGATCCACCGACTGCATAACACTCGTACCCTGCTTGTTGCATGGTTTCAATGATTTTTTTAGGTTTCGGTGGCATCACAATATTTCCGTTCATACGCATTTCCTTCCATCTTATGATACCATAGAGACCATGAAAAACTGGAATATAAAACATGCAGGTGGGGATGAGATTAAGACAACGGATGACGTCATACAGATACTTCTTCAAAATCGGGGACTTGTGGGTGTTCGTGAGCAACAAGCATTTTTGCACCCAAAAAACCCATTGGAATTAACCACGCGCGACGTTGCAATTGACACCGCAGCACTAAAAACTGTTTTGAAACGTATCAAAAAAGCAATCGATGCAAAAGAGTCTATTGTTGTGTACGCAGATTACGACGCAGATGGGATAACGGCAGGATCGATTATGTGGGAGGCGCTCCATACATTGGGTGCACAGGTGATGCCATATGTACCGCACCGGATTGATGAAGGATATGGATTATCCGAAAAAGGGATTGACAACTGTATCACTGAATTTAATCCCACACTTATTATTACAGTTGATCACGGAATTACTGCAAAGAGCCAGGTGAACTATGCAAAAAATCTTGGCGTTGATGTGATTGTAACAGATCATCATTTACTCCCAAAAGAAATTCCAGATTGTACCATCGTGCATACGACGGAGTTGTGTGGAGCCGGAGTTTCATGGTTTATTGCAAAGACACTGCTTCTTGAGGGTGAACAGATTGCAGAAGCAAATGATTTGCTTGCACTTGCTGCCATTGGAACGATTGCTGATATGGTGCCTTTGATTGCAGCCAACAGAAGTATTGCGAAGTTTGGACTTGTTGAAATTGCAAAAACGAAACGCATCGGTATAAAGGCGCTCATTCATGAAGCAGGTCTTGAGGAAAAAATGATTGCCACATCAGATATTTCGCATATGATTGCACCGCGACTTAATGCAATGGGACGACTTGACCATGCCATCGATGCCCTCAGACTTCTTTGTACCAAAAATCCTGAGCGTGCTGAAATGCTTGCAACGAAACTCGGTGTGACAAATAAAGAGCGCCAGCAATTAACTGTTGATTCAACACTCCATGCGTTAACCGGTCTTTCAAAAATAGAACATATTAAAGAAAACAAAATATTGGTTGTTTCTGATTCTTCCTATAATCCTGGAATTATCGGGCTTGTTGCAGGAAAACTAGTTGAAGAATATTACAGACCATCAATCGTTATTGCTGAGGGAGAGTTTTTTTCAAAAGCTTCCGCCCGATCAATTGTCGGATTTAATATCGTTGAATTTATTAGAGGAGCAGGTAGTTTATTGGTTGATGTCGGCGGACATCCGATGGCCGCTGGGTTTACCGTTGAGACAAAAAATATTGCCGCACTCAAGGAATTTTTTGAATCCCATATAGATGGACTTTTGGATGACGCGCTGTTTGTTCGGTCCATGTCTGTTGACATGGAACTTCCGTATTTTCTAGTGACGAGATCACTTGTTAAAGCACTTGAAGATTTTGCTCCGTATGGGCTTGCAAATTATGAACCTGTTTTTGTAACCCGTGAGCTGGTTGTCGATCAGATTCGGAAAATCGGTGCAAAACAAAATCATCTGAAATTGAAATTGAAAAATTCTGAAAAACGAACCATTGATGCCGTCGCTTTCGGGCTGGGCACAATGGCGGATACCATTCCCGTTGGTACAAAAGTCGCAGTTGCATACACGATTGATGAAAATACGTGGAACGGGACAACGACAGTACAGTTGAAAGTAAAAGACATTCAGGTACAATAAACCCCGCATTCTTCAAGTCGCTTTTTTATGACCTGCAAATACGGGGTTATCATATTTTTCTACTTCCACAAAACACCGTGATTTCTGTGGTCAAATCCTTGGCCGCATAAAAGAAGGTGTTTTGTGAATATGAGTGAGATTGTGGACTGCAAAGAGTTTGCAAATAAACAATTGTAGTCGATTTTGATGGAATCCCCAGCGTGGACAGCGTAACGCTGGGGATATTGATTAGCTATCAATGGCCGCTCTATCAGATGTAATTCCTAAACCTTGACCAAGTCGTTGTGGCGGCATCTGTCCTTTTTTGGTTGCAGATATACTTTTCGGTAGATGAGCAGAGCAACGTGGAGCGCCATTTATGTTATATACTGCAGGTAAACCACATGGTTGTGTAGTTGAACTTCGATCGACCAATTCTTCTTTGGTGCATGTACTGCCTGGAGTTGCGATAGTTACGTTCATTATTAATTCTCCTCAAAATTATTTAGTCTCACTCGATATTTTGAGTGGAAACAAAGAATCATGGATATAATTCTTCATTACCACCCAAAACGTATGTAAAAGAGCCATAAAAAAACCTCCCTTTCTTTTGGGAGGTTCGTGTGTCGTATATTTTTTGTTACTTCAACACAACAAATCTCCCGCCGGTTGGACGAGACAAATGAGTGCAATTCGAAGTATGTTTTGTTTCATACGATAAAGGGTATTATGAAAGATTATGTAATCCTTGTCAAGCTTCGGCTGAAGCTTTAGAATGAGTTCTATGAGAACTCTTATTGCAACAACGCCGGATAAAATAGGTGAAACAGTGACTATCCAAGGATGGATCAATGCACGTCGTGATCACGGGAAAATCATGTTTTTGGATGTCAGAGATAGGACGGGTGTTGTGCAGGTTGTTTCCATGAAAACGTTGGGGGACGTGAAACCAGAAGATTGTGTGGAAATAACGGGCTTGGTGAAAGCTCGTCCGGAATCCATGATTAATCCAAAGCTTATTACAGGCACGATTGAGATGGAAGCGCAAACCGTTACGATTCTTTCATCAGCCATGGAACTTCCATTTCCACTTGATACAGATGGGAAAGAAATTAATGAAGAAATCCGGTTGAAGTATCGCTACTTGGATCTTCGCCGAGAACGCATGCAGAAGAATATCAAACTGCGTTCAAAAGTCGTTACCATGATGCGTGAGTATCTTTTTAAAAATGATTTTGTGGAAATCGAAACACCGATGCTTACCAAATCAACACCTGAAGGATCTCGGGATTTTCTCGTTCCCTCACGGTTGCAGCAGGGTGAATTTTATGCGTTGCCACAATCACCACAGCAATATAAACAACTCTTGATGGTTGCAGGATTTGAGCGGTATTTCCAAACAGCCAGGTGTATGCGCGATGAGGATTTGCGCGCTGACCGCGGATTTGAACATACACAGCTTGATATCGAAATGAGTTTTGTAAAGCGGGAAGATGTCATGGGACTCATTGAACCGATGGTGATCGAAATCGTGGAAAAACTGGGCGGCGTGATTCAGAAAAAACCGTTTCCTGTATATACCTATCCCGAAGCCATGAAACAATTCGGGTCTGATAAATTTGATCTGAGGAGTGAAGAAGAAAAAAAACAGGGCGTGAACGCGTTTGCATGGGTGATTGATTTTCCATTTTTTGAAAAAGACAAAGATGGAAAATGGACATATACACACAATCCATTTTCTGGAATGCCAGCTGAACAAAAAGAAGCGTTTATGAATGGGGAGATTGAAGGGATAACGACATTGCAATACGATCTCGTATGGAATGGATACGAAGCAGGTGGTGGAAGTATCAGAAGCAATGATCCCGCAGTCCTTCAAAAAGTATTTGAAGTATTGGGACATTCAAAAGAGGCTATACAGGAAAAGTTTGGTCATATGTTGACTGCATTTCAATATGGCGCACCTCCACATGGTGGTATCGCACTTGGCATCGAACGGTTTATGATGGGGCTCACAGGAGAAACATCACTGAAAGAAGTGCAGGCATTCCCACAGACTTCCAGCGGTCAGACAAGTGTGATGGATGCACCGAGTAGCGTTTCTGATGAACAGTTAAAAGAATTAGGGCTTGCTCTCAATAAGAAAAAGTAATTATTTTTCCCTGCCATGCAAAAAATTCATACGATAGGTAAAAAAATTCCTGATGTTTTGAAAAGTCGTTGGGATAAATGGATTATTCTTATCGGACTCGTTGTTTTCTTCATATTTTATCCCGGTCAAAATCGATATGTCATGGAACAATTTATATCCGTAAAAAAAAGTATTGATCAATCCATTGTTGTTCCTACGCCACCGCCATATCCAGTGAATAAAACAGGTGTTGTCCCTGGAGTTGAAATATCCGCCAAATCAATTGTCGTGCAGGATCTTACATCCGGTGTGTATGTCTATAAAAGAAACAGCACAGAACGATTGTCTCCCGCATCCACAACTAAAATTTTAACCGCGCTTGTTATTTTAGATGCAATGCAACTCGATGATGTGATTACGGTTCCTCCTATCATGCATGATGGACAGGTAATGGGACTCGTAGAAGGGGAACGGATTACTGTTGAAAATTTGTTGTACGGCATGCTCATTTATTCAGGAAATGATGCAGGGTATGCACTTGCCGAAACCTATCCTGGAGGATTTGATGCATTCATCGCCGCGATGAATAAGAAAGCAGAAGATCTGCATCTTTCGGGAAGTCATTTTACCAATCCCGTGGGGTTTGATGATCCAAATCATTATATGACGGCAGAGGATTTAGCACGTCTTGCGGATGTCGCACTTGCAAATAAAACAATTGCAAAAATGGTAGGTATCCCACAAATTACGATATCTGATGTTACGCATACCTATTTTCATAAACTCAGTAATGTGAATCAGTTGTTGGGGAAGATTCCGGGAGTTGCGGGTATTAAAACAGGGTGGACAGAAGAAGCAGGAGAAAACTTAGTGACACTAATGGAAAGAAATGGACATCGGGTTATTATTGTCGTTCTCAAAAGTGCTGATCGGTTCAATGACACGGTCTCTCTCATCAACTGGACATTTTCCAATATTGAATGGCAAACGTATGCTGTGAAGTAATTACTTGCTCGTATCTATCCACGTCGCTTCTACCGCAGGGACATACGCTAAGAAATCATCGTCTCCCTCAAATACAAATACCGGTTGGAGATATGTTTGTGGTTCGATGGAATCATAATATGCCAGGTATACTTTTCGTATGACCGCGGTCGTTCCTGTTTTTGGGTACTTGGCGATGTATCCTTGTCCATTTTGTAGTTCCGTCCAAGCAACACTGCTTTGTTTAAGCGCATAGGTTGCAGTTGTTTGATAATCAATCGGCCAAAATGTATACGCAAATTGAAGGACACGTTTTTTGATATTTTTTGATCCGGAGAAAACGAGTGATATTGAACCTTCTCCGGGATATGGCGTGATGATTTGTGTCCCGACAACAGGGGCGCGGAAAAAATCCACTCGTACACTGTCAGCCTGCGAAAGACTGGTTGTTTCAACGAGTGCGTCTCCTGATAGTTTCAAATATTGTACAGTGCTTGTCCCTTTTTCTATATCATCTTCATAAATGCCATAGGTTTGGAGCATGTTTTTTGCTTCAAGTTTTGCAGCGTCTTCAAGAGGAATGTTTCGTTCTGTAAACACAGCCATGTCCTGTTCAAATGCATAACGCAAGATAAAATTCTTTGACACGATATCATAGCGAAGTTTTCGAAGTGGTACATCCGTATCTTCAAAACGATAAATATATTTTGTTTCTTGAATCGGTTCGTTGACGAATTCTAATCGTTTTGCAAATTCAGTTGCTTTGGTAAGGGCAAGCAGATTTGATGCGAGTTTTGGCATGAAAAAGACCGTTGCAGATTCAGAAGCTTTTGGCACGGTTCCTTCAATGGTTTCAAGTTGAAATGTGAGTGCAGCAGATGGCGATGCGGTCGCAGCAGGAAATTGTACTGCAGGGAGTTTTCCAAATGCATGATTTGGTGGGGCTGCTTTTGGTGGAAAAACAGTCAGCCAAACAGATAAGAAAATACTCCAAAGAAGCCGAAGAATGATGTATGCAATAACGGCGAGAATGGCCCAATTAATGGCCTTTCTTGTTTGATATGCCGTTTCCGTAAGGGTCGCCATATGTATAAGTATACAGCATATTTGTGTGGTACAATGCAGATATTGTATGGCTACGGTTCGAACTCGCATTGCACCATCTCCAACAGGTCAAGATCTACATATTGGCAACGCATATACAGCGCTTATTAATTACGTTGTGGCAAAGAAAAATAATGGGCAGTTTATCATTCGTATCGAAGACACTGATAGGACGAGACTTGTCGAAGGGTCAGAACAACGTATTTTGAAGTCACTGGAGTGGCTTGGGATCCCTCATGATGAAGGACCTGATATTGGTGGACCATATGTCCCGTATAGACAATCTGACAGGCTTCCACTTTATAAAAAATATGCAGAAGAACTTGTCGAAAAAGGGCATGCATATTATTGTTTTTGTACATCTGAGCGGCTTGAGGAAATGCGAAAAGGTCAGGAAGAGCAACACCTGCCACCAATGTATGATGGGCTCTGTAAAAAAATTGCTTTGGATGAGGCAAAAGCGCGGGTGGCAAAGGGTGAAAAGTATGTTATCCGTTTAAACGTTCCGGAAGAGGGAACAACGACATTTCACGATTTAATTAGAGGAGACATTTCATTTGAAAATAAACTGATTGATGATCAAGTGCTTCTGAAATCAGATGGATATCCAACGTATCATTTGGGTGTCGTGGTTGATGATCATATCATGCAGATAACGCATATCATCCGCGGTGAGGAATGGATTTCTTCTACGCCAAAACATATATTGTTGTATCAGTTCTTCGGTTGGGAATTGCCGAACATTGCGCATGTGTCAGTCTTGAGGAATCCGGACAAGAGCAAACTTTCCAAACGGAAAAATCCGGTATGGGTTTCTGATTATCGCGCCAAAGGATATTTGCCAGAAGCACTCAAAAACTATATGGGTACGATGGCGTGGAATTTCCCCGGAAAAGAATTATTTACTGTCGATGAAATGATTGAAAAGTTTGAAATAAAAGATATTCAGACAACAGCTCCGGTGTTTGATCAGGAAAAGCTTCGATGGATGAACGGGGAATATATCAGAAAGATGGACGAAGCCGAACTCATTGAAAAAATTAAAGCGTTTGATGCGACGGTGCCGAAAGACAGTGACGATCTGATGAAACAAATTCTTCCACTGGTCAAAGAGCGTATGAAAACACTTGGAGAATTTGAAACGCTTGCTGATTTTTATTTTGTCAGGCCCACAAAATTTGAACGCCCGGTGGATAAAAAATTGCTCACAGTTTCCGTCGAGGTTCTGACAAAACAGACTGACTGGACACATGATGCGATGGAGAGAGCGATTCGCGATGCTGCAGATAAGGCAGAATTAAAGGCTCGAGATGTGTTTATGGAACTTCGGCTTGCAATCACAGGAAAAACTGTCGGACCGCCGCTTCTTGAATCGCTTGTCGTATTAGGTAAAGAAGAAACGCTTGCACGACTTGCTTGATTAGTATTTATTGGTACTTATTGGGTTATTGGTATTTATTACTCAAGATAGTCTACCCAATGTGGATCAACATCGACAGTAAGATCTAGATATACTTTTTTGTTTGTTGCTGTTTCTAATTCTTTTCTGGATGCCATGGATATTTCTTTGATCATATATCCGCCTTTGCCTACGATCATTCCTTTATATCGATCCTGATTGGTAAGAATGCGTGCTTTGATATATAGTGTGCCATCATCACGCTCTACTGTTTCGTCAATGGCGACAGTTAATGAATACGGTACTTCTTTTCGTAAAAACAAATAAGCCTTTTCGCGGATGATTTCAGAAAGAAACATCCGGCTATCAAGATTGAGTCCTGGTTGTGTCAATGTTTTTGTATCGACAAGTGGTTCACCTTCATGGAGGTGCGAGAATATTGCATCAAGAAGATTTGGAATATTTTTTCCTTCAAGCGCTGAAAGTTCGACAACATCATCGAATTCATCTTCCAAAAATTTGTATTG
>Ga0079306_1001233_pt1 | contig 17850 bp, 15 predicted proteins | sample Methanotroph_Enr_FD_79181 | JGI IMG/M metagenome (GOLD analysis project Ga0079306, IMG submission 79181) | Enriched soil microbial communities from Old Woman Creek wetland in Ohio, USA - Methanotroph_Enrichment_5 | ecosystem: Environmental > Terrestrial > Soil > Wetlands | place: USA: Ohio...
AATGCGGTCAGCATACTCATCATCATTCCCGAAAAAGGGAGTGTTATTAAGGATTTTCTGTCGGAGAATCTCCTCACCCTCAAAATTTCTATCCATGGCCCGCAGTAGCCGGTCCATCGTGATGGACCCTGCTGCATTTGCCTGCATTTCCTGCCGGTCCATCGTGATGGACCCTATTGCTATTGACGGCTCCTCGTATACATGTTTTTTCAATGAGGAAAGGCTGTCGGCAACCGTTCCCAGTCCTGTACACTGAATATACGTGGTATTGTATCTTGGCCCTCCATTGTAATAATCGCGGCCTTTGGAAATACAGTCCTCAATCACCACCGAAAGGAATGTTGCAGGCATATACCGGGCATTCATCCGGTCAATATAGTTGTTGACCTTTATCTTGAGATCAATGATGTACTTTAATTGGTTGCGGAAGGCCCCATATAGATCTTCGAATCCTAAAAAAGTCCTTGGATCCCCTGTTTCGATTCCCACTTTTTGACCTGTCAAAGGGTCGATCCCATTATTCAGGGTAATTTCCAGGACCTTTGGGACATTCAGGTAACCAGTAAGCAGGTACGCCTCTTTTCCAAAGGCCCCGACTTCAATGCATCCGCTGCAACCTCCTTCCCTTGCATCCCGCAGGCTCTTGCCTGAACGCAGCAACTCCTGGATGTATACATCAGTATTGAAAACAGAAGGGTATCCATGCCCCTGCCGGATGACCCTTGCGGCGGCATGCAGGAAACGGTTCGGTGTTACTGTTGAAATATGAACAGAATTCCCGGGCTGCAGGATGTGGAGTTCTTCTATGACTTCAAGCATGAGGTAGGATACTTCATTTACTCCATTGCTGCCGTCAGCCTTTACACCCCCGATATTAATATTGGTGAAATCATTATAGGTCCCGCTTTCCCTGGCAGTAATGCCTACTTTGGGAGGAGCAGGCTGGTTATTCACCTTGATCCAGAAACAGCTAAGCAGTTCTTTGGCCTGCTCCCTGGTGAGAGTACCCTTAGAAAGATCATTTTCAAAAAATGGCCCCAGGTGTTGATCAAAATGGCCCGGGTTCATTGCATCCCAGCCGTTAAGTTCAAGAATGGTACCCAGGTGAACGAACCAGTACATCTGGATGGCTTCCCAAAATGAACGGGGAGGATGGGCAGGAACCTGTCGACAGGCCTCAGCGATTTTGACCAGTTCATTTTTTCTTTCAGGGTTGACCTCAGTGCAGCTTAATTCTTCCGCTTTCAAGGCATGGCGCTCAGCAAGCAGCATAATTGCATCGCATGAAATAGCCATGGCCTTCAACTGCTCTTCCTTGTCAGTAGCCTCTGGATCATTGAAATAGTCCAGGCTGGCAATCTGCGATTCTATTTCCTGCTTGAAATCCAGCATGCCTTTCTGGTATATTTTGCCGTCAAGGCATGTATGGCCGGGGGCACGCTGTTCCATGAATTCAGTGAAAAGGCCTGCTTCGTAGGCCGCCTTCCATTCGGACGGAACATGGCTGAAAATCCTTTCCCGCTGGGTTCGGCCCCGCCAATAAGGGATTACTTCTGATGCATACCGCTCGATATCAGCATCGCTAACCTGGTAGTTCTGCTGTTCCCGGCTCCTTAGCACTTCCAGGTCTTCTACCGAATGACAGGTCAATTCCGGGAAGGTGGAAACGGACCTGGGCTTTTCTCCCCTTTCACCTACGATCAGGTCTTCAGATCCAATATAGATCGTTTTCTTTTTGCATATTTCCATGAAATTATGTGCACGCAAAACAGGGGTCGAGTGTTTGCCCAGATTTGCAGCATAAAATTGAGTTACGATCAATGCTCTTTCAATGGAAAGGGTTGCAGGCATTGTAACGCTTTCCAGCCGCAGGCGCTGGATGCGTTCATTCATACCCGGGAGGCTTTTCTTCCCATCATAGAAGTTTCCTTCACTCCCCGGAAGGCGTTCCGGAACTTCTGTATGTTTATTGACTTTTTCGAACATGGGATAGGGGTTTCTGTAAGGCTTATTTTCTCTCGGGATGATTCTTCTTGAACCTGATCAAATCTAAGCGCATGGCGCTGAGGGCAAGGCGCAAATTTTTGCTGTCAAGGTACTATAGCTCAAAAATGCGGAAGTATCCATATCACTAATATATCATTTAAGCTTGACAGGCGATCAGCGCCATGCGCCTGGTTTCAGCCAGAGAATACTGGAAGGGCAAACACAAGACTGTCAGGGAAATCAGTTCATCCAGCAGCAGTAGAGACCTTTGCCGTTGTTGTGGAAAAGCGTAGAGAGAAAAGTTTGGTACATTCCGGTCGCTTTGGGATTACAAATCTACGAATGTCTTCTCTAAAATAGTCAAGATTAAATCAGAAAGCAGATCCATGCAATGAAGAATTCAAAAACATAAATCCTTTTCCCACCAGTGATTACATCGCTCCAGACTACTTTTGTGATCGCAGGGATGAACTTAAACAACTCGTTGATGCCATAGAAAATCAACGAAATACAACTATTGTTTCTCAAAGGAGATTAAGAAAAACTGCCCTGATCAAGCATTTATATTATTTCCTAAGAGATCGGAAAGATATCTCATTACACTATTTTGACATCTATTCAACGCAAAATCTTGGTGAATTTACGAATTAGCTTTCCACCTCTTTATTTGGGTATTTTGAATCAAAGCCTGAAAAAGCTTTTCAGCAGATTTTAAAGATACTAGGGCAATTCAGACCTAAGTTCTCAGTTGATGAACTTTCAGGTCGACCAAGTATTGAATTGAGCCTGCAATCAGATGCAGAAACCGGGCAAAGTCTTGGCGCTTTATTTGGTTACCTTGCCAGTCAATCAAAGAGAATTGTTATTGCGATTGATGGATTTCAACAAATCACCCAATATCCTGAAACAAATGTGGAAGCCTTGTTACGAATGCATATCCAGGGGAGCAACAACATTTTAATGATCTATTCGGGAAGTAACCGGCAAATGCTCACTTCCCTTTTTAAAGATTATGCCCGCCCTTTTTACCAGAGTTCAGAATTCCTTTTTCTGGATAAGCTGGATAAGGAATTATACAATTCTTTTATTGCCGGGCATTTCACAGCAGCAGATACAACTCTTTCAGAAGAAGACTTGAATTATATAATGGCCTGGTCACTGGGACATACTTATTATGTACAGGAAATCTGTAACAGGTTATATGCAGCAAATTTCCGCCGGATTGGTCCCCAGGATGTAAATATGATTATTCTTCAATTATTGGATGAGCGAACACCTTTGTACCAAATATACAGGGATTTACTTACTTCTTTGCAATACTCCCTCTTAAAAGCCCTCGCTATAGAGGGACAAACAGAACAGCCAACCTCCTCCTTTGTGGACACTCATCAATTGGGAGCTGTAAGCGCTGTAAAACGCTCTCTCGAAGCCCTGGAAAACAAGCATCTTGTTTTCTATGAGGACGGGAAATACTACCTTTTAGATGTATTCCTGATGCGCTGGCTGCAAAGACAATAAATAATTCACTTCACTTCATAAGCTTTTTAGAATCTGGGGCCACATGGTTATTGAAGTGGATTTTTGGAGTTTTTTTTTGGTATCACTAAAAGGATTTCGGGTAAAAGTGATTGATTATTTTCGCATAAATTAAAATAAAAATGAAATATATCGCTTATATTTACAATTATAATTGTATAAAGATGATAGATAGAATAATTGAAACATCATTTTCATCCTTTTTCAAGACCAGTAAATACCTGATTATTTTCAGCCCAAGGAAAGCGGGTGCTACCACATTGCTTAAGGGAATACAAGGTGCGGTTCTTTGGCTGGACGGCCAGGAACCTGCCGACAGGGATTTCCTGCGCAACGCTACCGCTGCTTCAATAGCATCGCGGATCGGCAACAGTACAAAGGTTATTATCGACCAGGCGCAGCTAATCGAGAATATCAGGAATACCTTGGATCTTATAGCTGATACACTCCCGGACATTCAACTTTATGCAGTTGTCACATCTCCTTACAAGATATCAGTGGATGCTTTTCAAAACAGCAGCGGAAGGAACGCGGATTATTTACTGCTCCCTTTGAGTTATGAAGAAATGTGCAAGCATCATGGTGAGAAGACTGAAAAGGAATCCCTTGAAATGAGGATGATTTACGGGTACTACCCTGAGGTTGTTAGTACCCCCGGGGACAAAGGAGCAGTCCTGAAACAATTGGCAAACAACCACCTGTATAAGGACATCCTTATGTGGGAAGGGATTCGGAAACCGGGAATCTTTGAAGGACTCCTGCAATTATTGGCACTCCAGGCCGGGCAAATACTGTCGAACCATGAATTGGGGAAAAAGCTTGGAATTTCAGGTGATACCATCGAAAAATACATTCAATTGCTTGAGAACGCATTAATCGTTTTTAGGCTGAACGGGCTTTCCGGGAATTTAAAAAATGAGTTAACGAAAAGCAGCAAGATCTACTTTTATGATAATGGAATTCGAAATGCTATCCTCAACCAATTTAGCCCTCTGGCTCTGAGAAACGATACCGATATATTGTGGAAGAATTTTGTGATGGCTGAACGTAAAAAATTTATTAACAATCATTCTATTGTTGTTAAAAGCTATTTCTGGAGGACAAAGGATAAAGCTGAAATAGGCTATATAGAAGAAGAGAATGCAGCCATTTCTGCATATGAGTTTCTCTTCAATCCGGAAGCTAAGGCTAAATTTTCACGCTCTTTCACTGAGACATATCATCCCCGGGAAATGAAAAATATTCATAGCGGAAATTTCCAGGAATGGATAACGGGATCACAGGGAAACCAGCCTTCTTTAACCAACGATAATAATCCAGGTATAGAAAAAAGAAACCAGGATATTTCAATGGAGTTTGATTAAACATTAGTTCGGTAATATTTTTTAATAGCCAGAGCAACAATGCTTTATATCTTCTGCGACTGTCAGCGTTATCTGCTGGGAAATGAGACAGTTAGCTCCCGCAGAATTCGCAGATTATCGCAGATTTTGAAATAATTACCGAAGTATTGATTAAAAAAAGGGATTGAAAATTTCAACCCCTCTCCATTAATTGCATATAATTTTATGAACGTATTTTCTTCCTGAGAATCTCATCTATTTTTTCAACCCTGATCCTTTCCTGCAGCATGGTATCCCTGTCGCGGATAGTAACGGTATTATCCTCCAGGGTCTGGTGGTCAATCGTTATGCAATAAGGAGTACCAATGGCATCATGGCGGCGGTATCGTTTCCCTATGGAGTCTTTTTCCTCGTATTGGCACATATAATCGAACTTGAGCATATCCATGATTTCACGTGCTTTTTCTGGAAGGCCGTCCTTTGCTGTCAATGGAAGGATTCCGCATTTGATGGGAGCCAGGATAGCGGGCAGGTGCAAAACCACCCTTTCGGAACCATCTTCAAGTTTCTCTTCGGTATAGGCATGGCTTAACATGGCCAGGAAGGTGCGGTCGAGCCCTATGGAGGTTTCAATTACATAAGGCACGTAAGTCTCATTCAGTTCGGGATCGAAATAAGTAATCTTCTTGCCCGAGAATTTCTGGTGCGAAGAGAGGTCGAAATCAGTGCGGGAATGAATTCCTTCAAGTTCCTTGAACCCGATAGGAAAATCAAATTCTATATCAACGGCTGCATTAGCATAATGAGCCAGTTTTTCATGCTTGTGAAAGCGGTACTTTGTTGCAGGTATCCCTAATGAAAGATGCCAGTTCAGGCGGGTCTCCTTCCATTTTTCAAACCACTCCAATTCAGTTCCGGGACGGACAAAGAACTGCATTTCCATCTGCTCGAATTCGCGCATGCGGAAAATGAATTGTCTTGCAACAATCTCATTCCTGAAAGCTTTCCCGATTTGGGCTATGCCAAAAGGAATCTTCATACGGCCGGTTTTCTGAACATTCAGGTAGTTTACGAAAATGCCCTGCGCGGTTTCAGGTCGGAGGTACAAGGTATTCGTGTCCTCACTTACCGAACCCATCTGGGTGCTGAACATCAGGTTAAACTGCCGAACTTCCGTCCAGTTGCGTGACCCGCTAACAGGGCAAACAATTTCAAGTTCCTCAATCAGTTTCTTGACATCTTCAAGATCATTCCTTTCCATAGCTCCATAGAACCGCTTGCTTGACGATTCTATTTTAGCCTGGTATTCCAGCACCCTGGGATTTGTTGCAAGGAATTGCTCTTTATTGAATGTATCACCAAAGCGTTTTTCTGCTTTTTCGACTTCCTTATCTATTTTATCCTGCCATTTGGCCATCTGGTCTTCAACCAGGATATCAGCACGATAGCGTTTCTTGGAATCCTTATTATCAATCAAGGGGTCATTGAAGGCATCCACATGACCGGAAGCCTTCCAGATAGTGGGATGCATAAAAATAGCAGAGTCAATGCCAACAATATTTTCGTGGTGCTGAACCATAGCCCTCCACCAGTATTGCTTGATATTATTCTTTAATTCTACCCCGTTCTGACCGTAATCGTAAACAGCGCTCAGCCCGTCGTAAATCTCGCTCGACGGGAATACAAACCCATACTCCTTGGCATGGGAAATGATTTTTTTGAAAAGATCTTCGTTTTGTGCCATACGGCAAAGGTAAGGAAAAGTGGGAAATCACCATCCTAGTCTGTGGGTTACTGTAAGTCACCCACAGACTATATACAGGCCTACCTCAGGCCGGCGATATCCCTGATCGCTTCAATCGCCTTATCGATATGCTCTTCAGTATTGAAAGGACCGATGCTCAGGCGGGCTGTGCCGTGTATCTTGTCAGTCCCAAGCATTTCATGCACTTTGGGGGCACATTGCAATCCTGTGCGGCAAGCTATATTATAATCGACATCCAGCATGGTTCCCACATCCCCTGATTCAAATCCTTTAATATTCAGGCTCAGGACCGGATTTTTGTTTTGCTTGTCCAACGCACAATAGGTTGTGACCTTATTCATTTCCTGGACAGCCCTCCGGAGCCTGTCCCAAAGGATCATCTCCGCTTCATGAATGGCATCAATCCCCTTCTCTGTAATCCAGCGAACTCCGGCATTCAGTCCTGCCACACCCAATAGATTCAGGGTTCCGCATTCTAGCCGGTAAGGGAACTCTTCCAGGTGGGTTAATTGGGCCGAGCGCACACCTGTCCCACCAAACCGGGTATAGCGTACAGGAACATCCTTCATAACATAGGAACCACCTATGCCCGTGGGTCCCATTAGACACTTATGTCCTGTAAAAATGAAAGCATCAATCCCCATGGCTTGCATATCCACCGGCACTGCACCGGCACTCTGGCTCCCATCAACTACGAAATAGACTCCAGCTTCCTTGCATATCTTCCCTATCTCAGCCACAGGCTGAACGGTACCGATAACATTGGAGCAATGGTTTACTATCACGAACTTGGTATTCTTAAGGATAGCTTTCTTAATATCCTGCGGATCCACATAGCCGGTGACGGGGTCGAACGGAACATAGGTTGTATCAATCATCCCAGCCTGGGTCATGTGATACAGCGGCCTCAAAACGGAATTGTGTTCAAGCATTGTGGTAACCACATGATCACCGTCCTCTGCCAGTCCCTGTATGATCATATTGAGGGAGTCACTGGCATTATAACTGAAAGTCAAGCGGTTGTAATCTCCATTCCCGTTGAAAAGGGCTGTCAGCATTTTCCGGGTGTCAGTGACCATCTCTTCCGTCTCAATGGCAGCATCAAATCCTGTGCGGCCAGGAGAAACTCCCTTGGTACGGTAAAAGTTGCACATGAAATCATAAACAGGATCTGGCTTGGGAAAAGAAGTTGCGGAGTTGTCGAGATAAATGAGGTTTTCCATAGTCAATAGGTATCAGTGGATTCAAGGATTATCTTAGGTATTGAGTGCTGGGTGCCGAGTGCTGACAAGTTGACATCCCACTACTTCTTAATTCGTTGATCATCATTCGAAATTTATCGTGCCCTCCACTGATCCCACCCTCTTTCTTTGGTGGGTGCTGAGTGCCGGGTGTGGAGAGCCATGTATTTGTTTAATTTTTTTATGAGCATAATGAATTATTGAAACCGGAACAGATTTACCTGTCAAATCGAAACCTATAACTGATAACCAATAACCAACAACTCTTTCATCAATCCACAATAATGGCATCAGCAACTATTTCTGCAAGTGTTTTTACCTGTACATTCAATTTATAGTGAGAATTTAACTGGATCAACTGGTCTACGCAATTATGACAAGGTGTTACAACAACCCGGGCCCCAGTGTTACTGATCTGATCCGCTTTCCTTCCACCTATACCCATACGCCTTTCGTTGTATTCACTCATGGCAAGTTGTCCTCCCCCTCCTCCGCAACAGAAATTATCAATACCATGAGGCGTCATTTCTACAAAATCGTTCGCTACCTGGTCCAAAATATACCTTTGTTCCATCACAATGCCTCCATTCCTGACCAGGTTGCAGGGATCATGTAGGGTGATTTTCTGTTTTAGTTTATTCTTATCGACCTTGATTCTTCCTGACTTTATATAGTGGGCGATCAGTTCTACCGAAGTACGGGTTTTGAAATCGAATTTTTTTGCCAGGTAATTGGGACCTTCCCAGCGAAAGGCTCTTGAACCATGACCACATTCAGCAAGAATCAGTTCCTTTGCGTTCAAAGTTCCAACTTCCTCCTGCAGGCGTTTTGCTATCATTGTTGCTTCTCCCTTACTACCGGTGAAAAATCCATAATTAGTGATATCATACATACTGGTGGACAAAGTCCAACTCTCCCTGGCTACATGGAATATCTTTGCCATGGCTGAAATGGATAATGGGAAGAACTTTGGCTCACGGGGATTCAGAGTATACAGGATATTCCTGTCCTTTCTATCCAACGGGATGGTAACACTCTCATCGTTCAGTTCATCCCTCAGATCGTCTTCCAGCCATTTGATGGTATCGACGAATTCCTCAGTTGTGATCCCCATATTGTTGCCGGTCTGTATCGAGGCATCAACGGTCGACTGGATAGAAGCCGGGATCAGTCCCATCTCGGCAAGCATCACCCTACCGGTACGCACCAGGAAAGCAATATCCACGCCTATAGAGCAATGCAGGCTGCATCGGCCGCAAAGGGTACAGGCTCCAAAGAAAAGATCGACCATTTCAGCAGAACTTGTTTCATCCAATTCCTTTGCCTTTGCCAGGAAAGGAGCGTATTTTCCAATAGATGTATAGTACCGCTTATAAATGGAGGAGATAAAATCCACCTTTTTTGCAGGTACAAACCTGGCTTCCTTATAAGTGAGATAATACATGCAGCTATCAGCACATAAACCGCAGTGAACACAACTGTTCAGGTGTGTGATTAACTTGCTGTCCTGCATGTTTTGAAGGATGGACAGACCTTTATGGATGTTTTTTTCAGACAATACTGCCATGCTTCCTTTCAGTTTTTTGGGGGCCATACATTCCGCCGGCCATAGAAGAATCCAAGATGATAGCGGGCTGCAAAAAAGTAGACAGTATGCTTCAGTTTGCCTGTCGGCAGGTAAAGCATCAATGCGCTCACTAAAATAAAGTAAACAAATGAGGGATAAATCATATAGACAGAAGTTGCCAATTGGAACCCTGTTACCAGGATGTTCGAGATATAATCATCAGGATTTGACAGGGAGTGCAATTCTTTTTTTACCACCCTTTTGGTCAGTATTCCCAGCCCGCAAAATCCTGACAGGACCAGCAGGGTTGAAAGTATTGCCGAAAGTCCCCCGCTGAATTGCAGATCAAGGAGGATACAGAAGAACAATAATATGGACAGGAATGTTCCCAGGTGAAAGATTACCCCTGCTGTATACGTTGGCAAATGGAGGAAAGCTGATTCCTTCTTCTTTGGACTCATAGCACCCGTGAATGAATAGGCAACTCCTGGACCCACATTCCCGGAGGGTTCCGAAAAATCATTTGGCTTGCCCAATGAAATAATCCTGATTGCATGGTAAAGACATGCTGTAAGGCAGATGGCAAATGAAGCCAGGGACATCGCAATGTACCAGCTCATACTAAACACAACCGTCAGGTTTCGGTAAGCCGGCAACACGGCAAGCGCCGCGGGCAGGACCTAATGGAAAAAGTTCATAAATCTCGCGAAGCTTGATGCTGGTTTCCTGGCATATGCTTCGGATCATGGGAGCGTTCCCTTTTTCTTCAAAATTCTTACGGATAAACCGGATGATCACCCAATGTTTCTCTGACAGGTCAGCAAGCCCGTCGTATTCTGCAAAGAGAGCTGCCACTTCCTCATTCCATAATTCAGGTGTCGACAGGAAACCATCCCCATCCACTTCAAAGTTTCGGCCTTTCAATTCCAGTGTTGCCATGATAGTCAATTTATAATCGTTTATTCTTCTTCCAATTTATCCAGAATTTCATCCAGGGAAAAGGGTGAGTCCGGCATCAAAAAATCTGGACACAGGTTGAGTGTCTTCTTGGTCTGGTATCTTTTGCAGCGGTTCCAGTTGTCTTCTCCGGCCACGCAATAGGTTCTTTCATAAAACTCCTTCCCCGGGGGAGTGCTGGCAAATCCATCAATGAGAATCAGCTGGCATCCTGTGTAACTGGGGCAGCAATAAGCCTCCAGGGTTTTGATCTTGATTGTTTGAGACTCCGACATATAATCTAATCCTAAGAGGGTATGATGCTGTTTAGTATCCGCCACATGAACCTCATGTTAGCTACTGCAAATGTATGCTCCCGGATTTTAGGAAAAAGTTCGTGAGTGTGATAATTGATACCATTTAAATGTGATATTTATCACATTCTATTCATAGATTTGCATGGTAATCAGGTACTCCATGCTCAAGACCTTTGACGAATTGAATAAAAGCAGTTGCTGCGACTGTGTGGACATGTCGTGTGCTGTATCCTTGTTGAATAAGGCACAGTATGAACTCTTGAGCAATCATAGTATTGAATCGGAAATCAAAAAGGGGGAAATTATCATTCGGTCGGATGTTTTGATTTCGAACATCATCTACCTCAAATCCGGTTTTGTGAAGGAATTCGTTGTTAGCTCAAACAGGAAAACACGAATTATCCAGATACTTAAACCTCATACCTACCTTGGAATCCATTCTCTTTTTGGCGATAAGATCAATCATTACTCCTATGCCGCCCTTGAGGACCTTAAGATATGCTATATCGACATCAATGCATTTAAGCAACTGGTGAAGGAAAACGGCAATTTTGCCTTCCAGATCCTCTCTGAAGTCGGCAAGGAAAACCTGTATAATTATTACCGCTTTATTTCAAACAGCCACAAAAAGACAGATGGCCGTTTTGCTGATATTCTTTTATACCTGGCTGAGAAAATATATGAAAGTCAAAAGTTTGACCTGCAGCTTACCCGCCAGGAATTAGCCGACCTGATCGGTGTTTCCAGGGAAAATCTTACCCGTGTCCTTTCCAAATTCAAGGAAGATGGAATCATTGGTGTTTCAAGGGAACATATTGAAATCCTGAATGCTGAAATTTTGAGCAAAATCAGTAAGAATGGATAAACCGGGGATCCAGTCTATTGAAACCTGTTTAGAACCGCATATGTTTCAAGTGTCAACCAGCGGGATGGGACTTTCTTTTGGCCAAAATCATATCCAGACCAGTATTTATAAATAGATTCGGGTATGAACTTCCCGTCAGCAGAGGCTTTGGATTCAATTACTGCCACCATTTCAAGCAAACGGGCATCCGTTTTTACCGCATTAACCCTGCTCAATACTTCTGTAACATGAAGAAGGTCATACCAGATGAAGGGTAATTTAAGTTTACGAAAATCAGTCCCTGCATAAAACATGTAGGGATGTTCAGCCAGGCTGTTTTGCCATCTGTCAAGAAGCGAATCTGCAGCAACAACTACTTCAGGGGAATCCATAAGTGAAGGTATTTCAAGCATCATTTTCAACATGATCAAAGTTGCAAAAGGACATGGATCGCTTTTTTTGCCGGGACCCCTGAATTTTCCCAATTCTTTTGAGACCCTGCAGGGATACCCGTTTTCACTGATCAGCCCATTGAGGTACAAGGCTGAACGCTGCACTCTTTCATCGTTATGCATTCCGAACTTAGCCAGGGAATAAACAACCAAGGGTGAATCGCATAATGCCCAGGCACCGGTATCCTGGCCTGTACCCCCGAAATGAACCGGTATATTCATAGTAACCATGAATGGACCCTCTTCCGATTGATATTGCATAATTTTTTCAACAATTTCATCAATACCGGGATCAGAACGTTTCAGCCCAATATTTGCAAGGAAGGCAAGCTTATGAAATTCAGCGTCTGCACTTTTGTGGCTGTTCACGATCTTACCTGGCCACTCCTTCAATTCCTTAATAATAGAAACGACCAGGTCGGAACTAATCATTGAACAGTGATCTGCTGCAACTTCTGGATGGTCCCCCGCTTGAAGCAACAAGTGGGTCCGGGTATTATATCTTACCCAGGGGTCTCCCTGCAAAAGCCATTGAATTATACTGGGATTGGGAATCATGATCCTGATTATTTTGAATGGAATGAGTTCCTTTTATAGTTAATGCTAATTTACTAGTCTTCCAGCTCCTTAAGGTTATGGTTGATTTCTTTTATGATTTCGTTGTATTTAGCGTGCCAGGTAACGTAGGCCACGATCATCAGCAGGATATAAAAAACTCCGGAAATAAAGATATTAATACACCAGCTGTTGCATCCGGAAAGGTTGAAGGTCAAGTACCGATCAAGCAAGATTTGGACAGAGCCAAAGATCATAGGAATAATCAGAATAGAGGTCATAATAAATGCTGGATTTAAAAAGCGGTAGGTTCTTCTTGTTTTGATCAATACCTGTTTTACCGGGATGGAATAATCCATCTTGTTGAGTTTGAAGTAGTACACCGTGTATATGATGAAGAATGCCAGGAATGATGATAAATCGATCAGTATGATTGGCATTGGATGAATTATGAGCAGCAGAATAAACAGGATTGCCGTAATCCCGATGATCATCTGCCAGCGACGCAGATCACGGATATTCCTTGAATCCATTGTTCTTAGCTTCCCAAGGAGATCGTTAAGTTTATCAGGTTGATAATCATTAATATGATTGTTCTGTTCATTCATGGTTTTGTCCTCCCATTGTTAGTTTCAGTGCCTCCCTGATCCTGTGTGTCTTCACCCTTACATTTCCTTCAGTAATCCCTACAATTTCTGCTATCTCCTTCGATCCTACCTCTTCCATCACAAGCGACATGATCAGCTTATCAATAACGGAGAGCTGGTTAATCTGGTTACTCAATTCCTGGAGGAATTTTTCCTCCTGAATCTTTTGCCATCGGTCATCTTGTTGCAGGGTGCTGCCAAGCTCTTGCTGATACTTGATCTTTCCTTGAAGTCTGCGGTTTTCAGCCCGGTTAAAATCAATGGTTGTATTCAGGGCAATCCGGTATATCCAGGTGCTTATTTTCGAATCACCCCTGAAATTCCGAAGCGACTGCCACACATTTATCAGCACCTGCTGGTAGAGATCGTTACAATCGTCACGGCATGAAGAATGATAGGAACAGATTCTGTAGATTCGTTCATGGTTATCCTGGATCAATTGTTTGAATACCTTTTCCTTCTCCTCCATTTTGACTTGATTTGTATCTTAGTCGTCAAGCCTGTGAAAATGTTACAGGCAGATTATATAATTGAAATAGCGTTGGTTAAGTTATGAAATTATCTGTTTGAGGGATGTTGGTTATTAGTTATTAGGTTATCAGTTATTAGTTAGTGTGTTTTTGAAAGTTTAATTGGAGTTTTTAATTAAAAATAATTATGGGAAACATAGCCTGTCGAGTTATGGTGTTTTATTTACCCATACTTTATTTACAATAGATGCAAATAGCGAATAACTAATTACCAATAACTGTTAACCAACAACTAAATCCAAAATGATACCTTTGCCCCATGATAGCTGTAGACAAAACACTTATATCCGACGACATTCTCAACGTAAGGTTTATCTGTGACCTGGAGAAGTGCCATGGAACCTGCTGTGTGGAAGGTGATGCTGGCGCACCGCTCGATGAGGAAGAAATCTCCATACTGGAAGATGCAATTGACGAGATCAAACCTTATATGCTGCCTGATGGTATTGAAATAATCGAAAAGGACGGGGTATTTGACTATGATATGTTCGGGCATTTTGTTACTCCGCTCGTCCATGACCGTGAATGTGCCTTTGTTTATTTTAAAGAGGGAACAGCCTTGTGTGCAATTGAAAAAGCCTACCGGGAAGGTAAAATTACCTTTGTCAAACCCATTTCATGCCACCTGTATCCTATCCGCATCAGTGGATACAAGGATTTTGAAGCCCTGAACTACCATGAGTGGCCCATTTGTGATGTGGCATTGAAAAAGGGAAAAGTGAACAATGTTCCTCTCTATATATTCCTTAAGGAACCGCTGATCAGGAAGTACGGGAAGGAATGGTATGATGAATTGATCAATACCATCAACCAGGATTAAAACTGAACAGGCTGCCAGTTATGACAGCCTGTTCAGCATGCATGCAATTTCACTTGTATTTAAGCTTTATTTGCAGCAGCGGCAGCAGTTTTTGCAGCAGCCAGTGCTGTTAAATCCTTATCAATCAGGAAAAGTCCTCCTGATTCATTTCCTGCGAGTTTCATTTTGTCGAGTATGCCATGTAGAGCTTTCAAGAATGTTCCTCATTCTTTATCTGGCCGGCCAGGGACTTTTCGACTTTGTTCTTTATCATGGAGGGGGGGAGGTTATCAGTTATTTGTTATTAGTAAATCGATGATGAAATATTACAGATTTGCTTTGCGTAGTAACACCATGGCAGGTTATTAAAAAATGTCGCAGATTTAAAGTGGCAATAAGTGGTACCTAAGAACAAAAATCACTTCAGATAGCGGGACGAGTAAAAAGAAAGACAAGTCGGGCAGTTCTATTCCGAAATCAAAAATCCGATATCCGAAATTCCTACCCTTTCAGCGCTTCAGCTCCACTAACAATCTCAAGGATCTCTTTCGTGATGGAAGCCTGCCGGGCTTTATTGTACTGTAGGTTCAGTTCCTTGATCAGGTCACGGGCGTTGTCAGTTGCCTGGTGCATGGCTGTCATCCTTGCGCCGTGTTCCGAAGCGAATGAATCCAGCAGTGACTTGTAAAACTGAATTTTCAATGATTTTGGTATCAACTCTCTGACAATCTCTTCCTGAGAAGGTTCAAAAATATAGTCTACCTGGGATTGTGCTGTTTGAGCAGGCTCTTCTTTAGGAGCCTCAATTGGGAGGAATTGTTCAACGGTAATCTTTTGAACGGCTGCATTCCTGAACTGGTTATATACAATCTCTATCCTGTCATATTCATTGGAAGCAAATGACTTCATCAGTTCAACAGCCAGGGCAGATGCATTTTCCCAGGTTAATTCATCATACAGGGAGTCGTGCGACGAAACTACTTTATAACCGCGTTTGGTGAAGAACTCCGTTCCCTTACGGCCAATGGTCATTATGTAAAGGGTCCCGTTATCGCTTGCTAATTGGTACTTATCAGCAATACACTGCAGGGTGGTTTTAATGATATTTGAATTAAAAGCACCGCACAATCCACGGTTTGAAGTAAGCACGATTAACAGGACTTTGGCAGGTGGGTTTTGCCGGGTAAAGACATTATCACCGGCTGAATCAATACTGGCCGACAGGTTCTGCAATATCTCCTTGAGTTTCGCGGCATAGGGGCGCATTTTGAGGATGGCATTCTGGGCCCGGCGCAATTTGGAAGCAGCTACCATCTTCATAGCGCTGGTGATCTGCTGCGTCGATTTTACCGATGCGATCCGTATGCGGACTTCTTTTAAACTTGGCATCTGTACTACTATTAAGCTAAGCCTGTACCGTTATCATTAATTGTTTTCCTTACTTCACATACTTGGCGGAGATATCCTTGGCGATTGCATCAATCTTTCCCAGGATTTCATCATCCAGTTTACCCTGGCGCAGGTCGGCCAGCAAATCTGAATGGCTTACTTCAAGGTGATGCAGGAATTCGGTTTCAAAATCCCTTACGCTTTTAACGGGGATGCGCTGCAATAAACTGCGGGTTCCGCATGCAATGATAGCGATCTGCTTTTCAACCGGGACTGGCGAATACTGGTCTTGCTTAAGAATCTCAACGTTGCGTGCACCTTTATCAAGAATGTTCTTTGTGGCAGCATCCAGGTCGGATCCAAATTTTGCAAAAGCTTCCAGTTCGCGATATTCAGCCTGTGCCAGTTTGAGTGTACCGGCAACTTTCTTCATGGCTTTGATCTGGGCATTTCCTCCAACGCGCGACACCGAAATACCAACGTTGATAGCAGGGCGGATACCCGAGTTGAAAAGACCGGTTTCCAGGAAGATCTGCCCGTCAGTGATCGAAATCACGTTGGTAGGGATATAGGCTGAAACGTCACCTGCCTGGGTTTCAATGATGGGAAGTGCGGTCAGGGAGCCTCCGCCTTTTACCATCGGACGGATGGAATCGGGCAGGTCATTCATCTTGGCAGCAATCTCATCGCTCTTGATTATTTTGGCAGCACGTTCCAATAAGCGGGAATGCAGGTAAAAGACGTCTCCTGGGTAAGCTTCACGTCCGGGGGGACGACGGAGCAAAAGTGAAACTTCACGGTAGGCAACAGCTTGTTTTGAAAGATCATCGAAAATTACGAGTGCCGAACGGCCGGAGTCGCGGAAGAACTCACCAATAGAGGCCCCGGTAAAAGGTGCATAGAACTGCATTGCTGCAGGATCGGACGCGGTAGCACAAACAACAGTGGTATAGGGCATGGCACCATGATCCTCCAGTGTCTTCACAACGTTGGCGACAGTCGATCCTTTTTGCCCGATAGCTACATAAATGCAATATACTGGGCTGCCTTTTTCGTAGAATTCTTTCTGGTTGATGATTGTATCAATCGCAATGGCGGATTTCCCGGTCTGGCGGTCGCCGATGATGAGCTCGCGTTGTCCGCGCCCGATGGGGATCATGGCGTCTATAGCCTTGATACCTGTCTGAAGGGGTTCGTTTACCGGCTGCCGGAATATAACTCCGGGAGCTTTCCTTTCAAGTGGCATCTCAAAGAGAGGGCCTTTAATCTCACCCTTGCCATCGATAGGTTCACCGATAGTATTGATAACCCTTCCCAGCAGCCCTTCGCCAACCTTTATGGATGCAATCCTCCGGGTACGCTGAACAGTGTCGCCTTCTTTGATATCATTCGATTCACCGAGTAATACAACTCCTACATTGTCTTCTTCAAGGTTTAATACGATTCCTTTTACACTGGTTTTGGTAAACTCGACCAATTCGCCGCTCTGGACATTACTCAGGCCGTAAACACGGGCAATACCGTCACCAACCTGAAGTACGGATCCTATCTCCTGGATTTCAGCTTCCGTTTTGAAACCGGCTAATTCCTGTCGCAGAATTGCAGTGACTTCTGCGGGTTTAATATCTGCCATATACCTAATTTTTACTTTTTATTTTTATACATTGAGGCGGAATGCATTTCGCCTTTATCTTATCCATAAGGGCGGATCGTGATCCGCCTTTACGGATTTTTCTCAAAATCCTTTGATATACAAGTTTTTCTCAAAATCTTTTCTCAGATCCTTTATCTTGGATGTCATGCTCTGGTCAACCTGGTAGTTATCCATGCTCAGAACGAATCCCCCTATGATGTCCTTTTTCAGGTTCTCGATCAGTTCAATTTCTTTTCCTGTCAGGCTTTTCAGGATACCCAGCATAGCCTGTCTTTCAGTATCGCATAAG
>Ga0079306_1001237_pt1 | contig 17737 bp, 14 predicted proteins | sample Methanotroph_Enr_FD_79181 | JGI IMG/M metagenome (GOLD analysis project Ga0079306, IMG submission 79181) | Enriched soil microbial communities from Old Woman Creek wetland in Ohio, USA - Methanotroph_Enrichment_5 | ecosystem: Environmental > Terrestrial > Soil > Wetlands | place: USA: Ohio...
CGTAGCGCACGAGGACCTGCATGCGAGCGTCTCCTCCGGAGCCGAGCGGCTCGGGTGCTCCCAACTGGATCACCAGCTCCCCCTTGCCCGCGAAGGTCGAGTGAAGCGCAATCGTGTTGTCGTAGAGCTGCTGCGCCGCGTCCTGCGTCGCGTACGTGGACAGGATGCCGGGCCCACCGAGCTGCGATGCGAGCTCGACGTTGCGCGCGAGTTCCTGCGAGCGCGCGGCAACGCTGCCGTCCGCATCGCTGCGGGAGCCGCGCACGCCGCCTCCGCCCGCGGTCGAAGAGAATCCGGACTCGTCCGACCTGTCAGGCGCGGGCAGCCGCTTGCGAGCACCCGCGCGGTTGAGCCACGTGAAGAAGAGCACCATGCCAACGGCCATGAGGAACCAGAAGCAGTCCATGTCTCAGCCCTCCATCGCCGTGCCGCACGCCGAGCAGAACTTGCCACTCGCCACGGAGTGTCCGCACGTCTGGCACATACGTAGCGACGTCGGCGTCCCACAGTCACTGCAGAAGCGCGCGCCCGGTGCCAGCGCACTGCCGCACGCGGCGCAGGTTGCGGCGGCGCGCGTCACGGCGACGGCTGCCGTGGGCTGCCCGGCCGGGACAGTCGCGGCCGGCTCGGTTGATGGCTGCGTCATCGCGCTCCCGGCGAGCCTGTTCGCGAGCCCCATCCCGACACCCACGCCCATGCCGATTCCGGCGAGGTTTCCAGCGCCCGCCGAGCCCTGGCTCTTGAGACCCTCGGCCGCGCCGAGCAGCAGCTCGGCGTTGGCCATCTCGCTGTAGGAGCCCTCCTCGGCAAGGCGCATCTTGGCTCGGCGGTCGTAGATCTCTTGGATCTTGGGCTTGTCGCCGGGAAGGACCGTGACCACGAAGTCCTGCATCGCCGTCAGCTCGAGCCCGTAGTCCTCGAGCTGCTCGGGCATGGCGGCAAGAATCGCCTCCTCGAAAACGGTGTTGTACGCGCCGCTCGTCACGCGCAACACGTCCCAACCCGCGTCGACGATCTTGGTGTTGATGATCGCGCGCGTGACCTTGAGCATGCGGTCACGGATCGTCAGCACAATGTCCCGGTTGCTCGGCATGTCCCTCGTGCCGAGGAACTCGAGGATGAGCTTGGCCGGATCGGTGACTCGGAACGCGAACTGGCCGTACACGCCGCAGCCCACCATGACGCTCGTCGCTGGATCGGCGAGCTCGCCCATCGAACCGCCGAACTTGTTGTTGGTGAACTGGCGCGTGCTCACGAAGTACAACTCGGCCATGAGCACGCGGTCAGCAGTGTACTCGCCGATGAGTTCCTTCATGAATGGCACGCTCGCACCGTCCAGCCGCTGCATGCCCCTGCGAAGGTAGCCGATGATCGTGCCGCTCTTGACGAAGAACGCCCACTCGTCGGGCTGCACCGTCACAAGCGACGCGAACGGGATGTTGTTGTTCGGCCACTTGTAGACGACAAGGTCCTTCGAGTCGTCCGGGCGCGCTATGAACTGGTTGCGTGCCTCACCTTTGAACGAGCTGGCTGACGAGTTGTCTCGGCTCCCGAACACGGCTCACTCAGCCCCCGCCGGTACGCCGGCGGTCTGGCCGCCAGGCTCTTCGGGCAGCGTGAAGTTCGGCAATGGACCTACCTGTTTGATGAAGTTGTCGAGAGCGGGCCAACCGCGCGAGAGTGGAGACGCGGAACGCAACACCGGTTCGGCTTGGACGATTCGCCACTCGCCTTCACCGATGTCGGCCCCGCAGTACTGGCAGGTACGGCTGTCGGTGACAATGGGGGCCCCACACGCCTCACAGGCGATAGGTGCCTGCTTGTCGAGGTGCCAGATCTGGTCGGCACGCACGACAGCCTGCGAACGGCCGCTTCCCTGAGTCGGCGGCGTGCAAAGTACTACGCGCGCCTCGGCGGCGCTGTCGTTGGGGACTGCGCGCGTTGCGAGAATCTCGACCTCAAGTGGTCCTGCGGCAGTCTCGGGCGACGTTGCCTGCGCATACGCGCGCACGGCCTTGATCGCGCACGCGAGGTCCTCGGCAGCAGTCGGTGTCGCGAACGGCTCAAGCGAGTGGCCCTCGTGGCTCATGCGTGCGTTCTCGGCCGCTCCGAGCAGCACGAGCGCGGCCTCGTCAGGCATGCGTATCCATGCGAAGCCCCACGATGGCGGTGCACCGGGAACGAGCTCCGCCGGCGATTTGGGCACTGCCACGCTGACGCCCGATGCGTTCGGGATGTGCCGGCGCGGCGCCGGCGGTGTAGCTGAGAGCTGCGAGGCCTTGCCCAGCGTGCTCGCGAGGGTGACTTCTTCGCGGCCGAGTGAGTCGGCATTCATCTTGCCGGACAGCCAGACCACCCACGCCACAGCGCCGACCACGGCCAGGCCCAGCGACCCAAGCCCGTATGTTGCCACTCTGTCTCCGTATGCGACGAGATCCACGACGTCCGCCTAGCCTGCTTCCGGGGCACTACCAGCTGGCGGTGAGAGAGGTGCACCGCACGCCGAGCAGAACGCTCCAGCGTGCACGGATGCACCGCAGGCGGGACAGGACACGAGCGCGTCGCTCGCGGGTTGCGTCGCGGGTGCTGGGGCGGGCGTCGCCAGCTGCGGTGCGGGCGCGCCATCGCCAAGCAGCTTGCCGCCGGTCATCTTGTCGGCGACCTTCATGCCCACGCCCAGCCCGATGCCGATGCCGGCGAAGTCTGCGACGTTGCCCATCCCGCCGCCTGTGCCGCCGGAGTTCTTGAGCCCCTCGGCTGCACCGAGCATCGCCTCGGCCTCAGCCATGCGCTGGTACGCATCGCCCTCGGCGAGCTTCGTGCGCGCCTTGCGCTGGTAGAGCTCCTTGAGCTGAACCGCATCGGCGCGATCGATGGAGAGGTTGAAGTCCTGGATGCGCGTGACCTCGAGGCCGTAGTCGGCGAGTCGCTCGTTGACGGCGGGCACGAGCTTCTGCTCGATGGCGAGGTTGTGCGCGCCGCTCGTGACCTTGAGGACCGGCCACTCGTTCTCGGTGATCTGCAGGTTGACGAGCGAGCGCAGCACGAAGAGCAGGTGCCCGCTGATGAGCGTCTGGACCTCGATGTTGTCCAGCGGCCGGCGCGTGCCGAGCAGCTGCAGCAGCAGCTTGCCGGGATCGGTCGCGCGGAACGCGTAGTCGCCGAGGACCTGCATCCCAACCATCATCTCGCTGTCAGGGTCGTTGATCTGGCCCATCGAGCCACCGAAAGAGCGGTTCGCGAACTCGCGAGTCGAGACGAAGTACAACTCGCCGAGGAGCACCTTGCCGCCTGTGAACTCATCGATCTTGCCCTGCAGCAAGGGGATACCCGGGCCGTCGAGGCGGTGCTGCCCCTGCGGCAGGTAGCCGGCAAGCTCTCCCTTGTCCACGAAGAGCGCCTGCTCGTCCGGTTGCACCGTTACAACACTCAGGAACTTGATCTTGGTGTCCGGCCACTTGTAGAAGAGCAGCTCTTTGGCTGAGTCCGGCCGCGCTATGAACTGGTACTCGATCGCCTGGCCCTTGGTGCCGTCCATGTGTGGTCCCCCCGGAGCTCGGGTTCAGTCCGTCCACACAAGTATCGGCGAGCGTTCCTGAGGAGAATAGGGCTACTCGACGACCAGCAGTTGCGGTTCGGCGAGCGGGATCAGCCCTCGAGCTTGCGCTTGAGCACCTCGTTGACGACAGCGGGGTTGGCCTGACCCCCGGTCTCCCGCATGACTTGGCCGACGAAGAAGCCGATCAGCCCGGTCTTGCCGGCGCGGTACTCGTCGACCTTGTCCGAGTTCGCGGCCATGATCTTGTCGACGATCTCCTCGATCGCACCTGAGTCGCTGACCTGCTTCATGCCCTTGAGCTCGACGATCGCGCCAGGCGCATCGCCGGTCTCGGCCATCTCGGCGAAGACCTCTTTGGCCTGCTTGCCGTTGATGGTGCCGTCTTCGACGAGCTCGACGAGTTCGGCGATCATGCTCGGCACGATCTTGGAGTCGACAACGCCGATGCCGGCGGCGTTCATATACGCCGAGAGGTCGTTGAGCATCACGTTGCTGATCGCCTTCGCGCGCTCGGAACCGGCGATGGTCACCGCCGCCTCGAAGAACTCGGCGAGGTCGAAGTCGCCGGTCAGCACCGTGGCATCATGGATTGGCAGCCCGTAGTCGCTGCGGAAGCGGGCGTGCTTGGCATCGGGAAGCTCGGGTAGCCGCCCGCGAATCTCCTCGACGAACTCGTCGGAGAACTCGAAGGGGACCATGTCCGGCTCGGGGAAGTAGCGGTAGTCGTGCGCCTCTTCCTTCCCGCGAAGGGAGCTCGTGCGCTTCGCCCCTACGTCGTAGTGACGTGTCTCCTGCACAACCCGCCCGCCCGACTCGACGAGCTCGACCTGGCGGAGGATCTCGGCGACGAGGCCGTCGTGCAGCGCCTTGAAGCTGTTCATGTTCTTGAGTTCGGCCTTCGTGCCGAGTTCGGTCTCGCCACGCTTGCGGATCGACACGTTCGCGTCGACGCGCATCGACCCTTCTTCCATGTTGCAGTCCGAGATGCCAAGCGACAGCCAGATGAGCCGCAGCTTCTGCGCGAAGCGTCGTGCTTCCTCGGGCGTGCGGATGTCGGGCTCGCTCACGAGCTCGATAAGTGGCGTACCGGCGCGGTTGAAGTCGACAAGCGAATGGGTTGCACCGGAGATGCGGCCCTCGGAACCTCCCACGTGCACCATCTTGCCCGTGTCCTCTTCGAGGTGGATTCGAGTGATCCCGATGCGCGTCGTATAGCCGCTGCCGTCCTCGGCGAGCTCGATCCCGGCGGGGGCGCGGTCCAGGTCGATGCGCTCGTTGGCAAGCGGGCCGTCGACCTCGACCTGCACGAATCCGTCGGCACAAAACGGCAGGTCGTACTGGGAGATCTGGTAGTCCTTCGGCATGTCGGGATAGAAGTACTGCTTGCGGTGGAACTGGCTCCAGCGCGCGATTTCGCAGTTGGTTGCCAGGCCGCACAGCACCGTCGACTCGATTGCCGCTTGGTTGGGCACCGGCAACGCGCCGGGCAGGCCGAGACAGACGGGGCAGACGCGCGTATTCGGCTCGCCACCGAAGGCGACGGGACAGCCGCAGAACATCTTGGTGTGCAGAGCGGTCAGCTCGGTGTGGATCTCGAGGCCGATGACGGCCTCCCAGGTCTCGAGCACTTCGAGCAGGCGGTCCTTGGGCACGTGGGGTCCTCTCGGAAGATCGGTCGTTCGAATCGCGCGCCGCGCGTACCGGACGATTCTACGATATGCGCAGCGCAGGTGTTCCAGCGCGTGTCAGCGAATTGTGGAGGGGGAGCCGGTGCCGCGCTCGAACCGTCCTCGAAGTGCTCGGAGGCGGTATGTAGGGGTATACCTGAACTATGCTTGACTGATTAGAGACGACCCCGGGAGGCAGCCATGGCTGACCAGAAGAAGAGCGACATGCCGTTCGACCCTGCGGGCCTGATGGAGAAAGCGTTCCTGATGGGCATCGGTGTACTTGACGTCACGCGCGAGAAGGCCGAGCAGTTCGCCGAAGACCTCATCGAGCGCGGCAAGATGTCGCAGTCGGACGCCAAGAAGGTCGCCGACCGGGTCAGCGAGATCGCCGAGGAACAGCAGGAAGCGGTCCGCAAGACCGTGGCCACCGAGACCGAGAAGGTCATGAAGACCACGGGCGTCGCAACCAAGAGCGAGGTCGACGAGCTCAAGGCGCAGATCGCCGAACTCAAGGCGATGCTCGCGGGCCAGGGCGCCGTCGCCCCGGCCGACGAACCGATCGCCGACGCCGAGCATCCTGACGAGTAGCGCATCGGTCGCCGAGCCGATGCCTCCCTACAAGCATCTCGAGCGGTATCGACAGATCGTGGGCGTGCTTGCCGACGAGGGTCTCGACGATCTGCTCGACATCACGGGCCTGCGGCGGTTCCAGCCGGTCCACCGCAGGCTGCGGCCCGAACACGAGCGCCAGCCCTTCGGTCTGAGGCTGCGTCACACCCTCGAGCGTCTCGGCCCGACCTTCGTCAAGGTCGGACAGGTCGCTTCGACCAGGCCCGACCTCATCTCGGAAGACATCATCCTCGAGCTGCGCAAGCTCCAGGACGATGTCGCGCCGTTCCCCGATGCGCAGGCGTTCGCACTCATCGAGACGGAGCTGGGCGGACCGATCGACCAGGTATTCCTCGACTTCGATCGCACCGCAATTGCGGCAGCCTCCCTCGGCCAGGTCTACAAAGCGACACTGCCCGACGGCTCGCCCGTCGTCGTCAAGGTCCAGCGCCCCAACGTCGACGAAATCGTCGCTGTCGACCTCGACATCCTCATCACGCAGTCCCGCTTCGTTGCGCAACACTCCGAGCTCGGCGCGCGCTACGACATCGTCGGCATCACCACTGAGTTCGCCGATGCCGTCCGCGGGGAGCTCGACTACCACGCCGAGGGTGCGAACGCGGAGCGTCTCGGACAGATGTTCGCCGATGATGAGACGGTCGCGTTCCCGCGTGTGATGTGGGAGTTCACCACCGGCCGCGTCCTGACGCTGGAACGCCTCGACGGGCTGCCGTTCAACAGGCCCGAAGGGCTTTCGGAGGCCGGCATGGACCGGCCCGAGCTCGCGAAGCGCGGCATCTACTGCTATCTCGAGCAAATCTTCATGCACGGCTTCTACCACGCGGACCCACACCCGGGGAACTTGTTCGCGCTCGCCGACGGGAGGGTCGGTTTCACCGACTTCGGCCGGTGCGGCACGATCAGCAAGGTCGGCCGAGATCAGCTCGCCGACCTGTTCATCGCGATCATCGACGATGACGTGCCGCTCGCCGTCGACACGCTCTTCACCGCCGCAGGCAGCCCTGGTGAGATTGACGTCGCCGAGCTGGAACGAGAAGTCTCCCGGCTCATCACGAAGTACTACAACAAGTCGCTGAACCAGATTCGCATGGGTGACCTCATCAACGAGGTCATGGACCTGGTTCGCAACCACCACCTCATGCTCTCGAGCGAGCTGGCGATGTTGCTCACGACGCTTGTCGTGCTCGAGGGACTCGGGCGGCTGCTCGATCCCAACTTCGACTTCGTAGCGGTCACGGCGCCGTTCGCACGCAAGATGACGAACGCACGCCTCGAACCCGGCGCGATGGCTCGGACGCTGACGCAGTCGCTGCGCCGCATGGTCAACATCGGTCAGGACTTGCCCGAGTCGTTCATCCGCCTCCTCCGCCGAGCAGGGCAGGGCGAGTTCCGCGTCGCAGTCCACCCCACAGGGTTCGAGCCGCTGCTCAAGCGGTTCGAAGAGGCGGCGAATCGCCTTTCGTTTGCCCTGATCGTCGCGGCGTTCGTGGTTGGCCTCTCGATGATGCTCGCGCAGACCGAGCTGCCGACGACATTCGTGTGGGTCGCCCGATTCTTCTGGGCGGGCGCGTTGGGCGTGGGGAGCTGGTTCTTCATCTCGGCAATCGGGGCGCGCTACCGCAACAAGTAGGAGGCCCCCTTTCGACAGCAAACGGCGCCGGCCATGTGGCCGGCGCCGTTTGTGTGCGGTGAGAGCGGAACTCGCTAGGCCGGCGGCTGCCCCTCGGTGGGAGCGTCGGGTGCCGCCGGAGCCGCGGGCTCGGCAGGAGCCGCGGGTGGCGCGACCGGAGGAGCCGGCGGCGCGTACGCGGGCGGGGCGGCAGGCGCTGCCGGCGGCGCGTAGTCCGCAGGCGGCTGCGGGGCCGCGGGGGGCGCTGGCGGCGCGTACGGAGCCGCGGGGGGAGCCGCAGGCGGCGCATAGCCGGCGGTCGGCTGCGCGGCACCCTTGTTGAACCAGCCGTCCATCATGTCGAAGACCGGCATCAGGAAGCTCGGCGGCTGAGACGCCATCTTTCCGAAGGCCGCCTTCACGTCGTCCCTGAACAGGTAGTAGAGAATCGCTATGGCGATGACCAACCCGATGAGCGCGCTGAAGAACTGCTTCGAGAAGAGGCTGATGACGTTGGAGACTGCGGAGATGTAGCACCACCAGATGCCCATCGTCCACGCCCACGGCTTCAACCCAAGGGCACCGGTACCGAAGATGATCTCGACAACGCTCAACAGGAGGAGCCACACGGCGGCCAGAATGGCTATGACACCGGCTCCAGCAGCAGCGCCGCCCTCATTGAGCCCGCCCGCAATACCCGCGGCAGCACCGGCGCCGATTGCGATGATCCCTGCCAGAACCACGAACACCGATGCGAATATCCCGAATACCCCACCGATGATCGCGAGCCACGCAAGTATCGTGACGCCCTGCGGTCTGTTCATGGGTCTCCCCTTCCACTGCTGTGTTGCCGGTACGAACGGCGTGGGTCAATAACGACGCGTATGGTTGCACCGTTCTTCCGAGTATTCCCTACTGCGCCGATGCAATCGCGCCGATTCACCATCCATTCCGACGAAGCAGGCCGCCCCGAGGGACGGCCTGTCTGGATTGGTGACACCGAGGGGATGGTCTCCTACCCCGCGACGAGCGGGCTCCTCATGTCCAGCGCAAGATCGCGCTCGATCGCAGCGGCGGCGGCGAATACCTTGGCCTCGGCGAAGTAGTCGCCGATGATCTGCAGGCCGATGGGCAGCTTCACGCCGTCCTCCTCGGCAAAGCCGCAGGGAACGCTGATCGCGCAGTTGCCCGCGAGGTTGACGGGAATCGTGTAGATGTCAGCCAGGTACATCGTGAGCGGATCGCTCTTCTCGCCGAACTTCCACGCGACCTGGGGCGAGGTGGGCGTGAGCAGCACGTCGAACTTCTCGAACGCCGCCGTGAACTCGGTGGCGATGAGTGTGCGCGCCTTCTGGGCCTGACCGTAGTAGGCGTCGTAGTACCCTGCCGAAAGCGCGTACGTGCCGAGCATGATGCGGCGCTTCGCCTCGGTGCCGAAGCCCTCGGCGCGGCTGCGCATGTACAGGTCGAGCGTGTCAGTGGGGTGCTCGGCGCGGTGGCCATAGCGGATCCCGTCGAAGCGCGCGAGGTTCGAGGAGGCCTCGGCCGGGCCGATGATGTAGTACGCGGCCAAGCCGTGCTGGCTCGTGGGCAGGTCGACCTCGCCGACCGTCGCGCCCATCGCCTCGAGGCGCGCGGCTGCGGCGAGCACGCTCGCGCGTACGGAAGGCGTCACACCCTCCATGTCGAGCATGTCGCGGACGATGCCGACGCGCATTCCCGAGACGTCAGCATTGCGCGCCGCCGCCACGAACCGCTCGGCGGGGCGTTCGACGCTCGTGGCATCCATGGGGTCCTTGCCGCTGATCGCCTCAAGCACGCGAGCGCTGTCTTGGACGCTGCGCGAGAAGGGGCCGATCTGGTCCAGCGAACTCGCGAACGCCACGCAGCCGTAGCGGCTGACACGGCCATAGGTGGGCTTGAGCGCCACGGTACCGGTCAGCGCGCCAGGCTGGCGGATCGAGCCGCCCGTGTCGCTGCCCAGCGTGACCGTCGCCATGCCCGATGCGACCGCGGCCGCGGAGCCCGCGCTCGATCCGCCGGGAACGCGCCCGAGGTCCCACGGGTTCTTCGCCGAGCCCCACGCGCTCGTCTCTCCCGAGCTTCCGAAGGCGAACTCGTCCATGTTGAGCTTGCCGAGAGGCAGCACGCCAGCGTTGATGAGCCTCGCGACCGCGGTGCAGTCGTAGGCCGACTCGTAGTTGGCAAGGATGCGGCTCGAGCAGGTCGTGCGCGTGCCGAGAAGGTTCATGTTGTCTTTGAACGCGGCTGGCACGCCGGCCAAGGGCGGCAGCTCGTCGCCCGCCGCGACCATCGCATCGATCTTGTCGGCGGCGGCGAAGGCGAGCTCGGGGGTGACCTGGTTGAATGCGTGTACGTCCCCATCGATCGCCTCGACGCGCGCGATAGCCGACTCGGCCACCTCGCGAGCGGATGCCTCGCGCGAGGCGACGAGCGAGCGGATCTCATCGGCCGTGCGAGCGGCCAGGTTCAGGTCGCTCACGCGTCATCACCCCCGCCGACGATCTGCGGGATGAGGAACGCGCCGTCCTGCTCGGCGGGGGCGTTCATCAGCGCGGCCTCGTGCGAGAGGCCCGGAACGACCACGTCGGCGCGAGTCACGTTCGTGACCGGGATCGCGTGTGCGGTGGGCGGGACGCTCGCCAAGTCGAGCTGCTGGATGGTGTCGATGTGGCCGAGAATCGAGTTCAGGTCGCCTTGGAGCGAGGCGACCTCCTCGTCGGTCAGCGCGAGGCGAGCGAGCATCGCCACGTGGCGAACCTCGGACTCGGAAAGGGACATGCTGAGTTCCTTTCGTGCAGGTGTAGTGTGGCAGACGCCGTGGCTTGAGTCGTCAAACCGGACGGCACTCATCATACCCGAGGCGCGCGGCCAGCGAGCCGCGGGGCACCGCTACTTCGCGGTCAGGAACGCCGCAGCGACGGCGGCACCGTTGTAGAGCACGTGAAGCGCCACGGCGGGCCACAACGACCGCCGCGTCCAGACGAGCCAGCCCAGCGCGACGCCGAGCACGACCATCGGGACGAACATCCAGACACTCGCGTGGAAGAGCGCGTAGAGCGCCGCCGACGCGCCGATGCCGACCCACATTCCCATGCGGTCTCCAATCGCCGGCAGCACCACGCCGCGAAACGCGATCTCCTCGGCGAGCGGGGCGGCAACCGCCACGAGCAGCGCCGCGAGCGTGACGCCGAGAGGACCGCTGCCGAACACAGCCGTCAGATCGCTTGCAACGAACGCGGGTTGCCTCACGTGGAGCGCCTGCATCGCGAGCCCGTACGCGATCGTGGCAGCCTCGCACACGGCGAAGAGCCCGAGTACGAGTCCCGCGGAGCCGAGCCGGGGCGGGCGCGTGGCGCTGCTTCCCGGCTCGTGGCGCAGCCCGAGCGCCGTCGACGCCGCCATCCCATGCCGGCCGGCCACCCAACCGAACCCCGCCACCTGCACGATGTAGTAGAACGTCAGCACGCCGATACGGACCGACATCTTGCCGAGCTGCGGCATGAGCGCCACTTGGGGAAGCGCAAGCACCGCGTTCTTCGCGGCGAGCGTGAGCAGCATGATGGCGAGCACGATGACTACATCGGCCAGGCTCCACGAAACCGGCGAGCCGCTGGTCGGGAAGGCAGGTGCAGCGACCTTGGCGCGCGGTGTGGAGGCGGCGGCGGGTCGCCGTGAAGCGCCCACATCTCGTGGTGCCGACGTGCCGCCGGCGAGGTCTGCCGCGAACGAACCCGCTGCAGCCGCAATCGGATCCTCCGAGCGCGGCATCGGCATGTCGGCCGCCAGCCCGGGAATCGGGCGTACGGTGCGCGCGGTGCGCGGGCTCTTCTTCTCTTTGGCGGCCTTCTCGGCGGCCTTGCGTACCGCCTTGGCCTCCGCGCGCGAGCCGACGACGACCTTGGAAACGTCGGTGACTTGCACGGTGGAGAGCGCGTCGCTCGACCGGCGCGGGACGAGTCGGCTCACGATCGCGTTGCGGTCGCAGACCTCGACACACATCAGACAGCCGTCACACACGCGCCAATCGACGTAGATGAATGCCGCGCCGACCTTGAGCGCGTTCTTCGGACAGACGCCCGTGCACGCACCACAGCGATCGCACCGCTCCTCGAACAGCGTCAGATGCGTGCCGGACCCGCTCACACGATCCCGCTTCCACGCAGTACCAGGACGAGGATGATCCCGATGCAGTTGAACGTGGCATGGCACACGATCGCGGGCCACAACGATCCCGAGCGCATCCGCAGCGAGGCGAGCACCCATGCGACCGCGAGTATGGGCAGGAACGCGAAAACGCTCAGGTGCATGGCGGCAAACACGAGCGATGTCACCAGGACGCCCAGCGCGGCACCCCATTTCGCCATGGCCGAGGGAAGCACGATGCCGCGAAAGACGGTCTCCTCGGCGATGGGCGCCCCGATTGCGACAACGAGCACCATCGCGAGCCCGCCCAACGGTGTGTGGGGGAAGAAGCGTGTGGGGTCGGCGTCCCATCCTGGCAGCCGCCAACCCATGGCGAGCATGACCACCGAGTAGATCGTCGAGATGATCCGCAGTCCGAGCCCGGCGCCCAGGGCGATGCCAAGCCACGCAACCGGCCCGTCAACCGCACGCATGCCGACGGCCTCGGCGAGTGTGGCGTTTCGGGTGCGCGCGACCGCGCCGATGACGCCGATCTCGAGCGCGTACAGGACCGCGAAGATCGCGATGACGGCCAGCGCCGCGCTAGTGGCAGACAACGCGGCTCCTGCGGTGGTGCGAACCGCGCGCCCGGCAAGCAGGTTTGCGGCAAGCACGCCCAGCACGAGCGCCAGGGTGTGCCGCACCGGCCACGCGGAAGCAGCGTCTGCTGCCGCCTGCGAGTCGTCGTCGGGTGCGGTAGCGTCGAGAAGCGGGATGTACTCGGCGAAGGGCCTGCTCCGTCGCAGCACGAGCGAGGTCCGGTCCGCCTTCGTCGCCACGACGGACTCGACGACTTCCGCGCGGAACTCAGCGCTGCCCTCGGCGAGGCGCCGGTAGTCTGCCGACAGGCGGTGCGTGGATGCCTTGCTCTCGGCGATGAGCGCGAAGCCATACGCGAAGAACGCGGCCAGCATTAGGTAGGCGACCCACTCGTACAGCGAGAACCACGGCAGACCGTAGTAGCCACGCTCGAACGGGAACCACATGATCCGGACCGGCAGCCAGTAGAGCCCCGACCACGCAAGCATCGCGAGCGCGGCCGGCATCACGGAGACCGCCACGCAGGCCCACAGCGCGTGACGGTAGCGAGTGGCCTCTCCATGCAGCTCGGTCTCGATGCGGTCGACCACGGCGGCAGGCTCTGAGGACGCCGCCGACACCAATGCGTCGGGCCTCCGCTTCATCGTCGCGCCGGCACACCGTGCGTCGATCCACAGCAGCGGGAGGTCCTGCATCACGCAGACGGCGTCATCTCGGCGCTCGCGCTGCTTCTCGGTCAGCTCAGGTGTCACGAGGCGCTCTCCGCAGGCGGCTGGCCCGTCTCGAGGACGCGGACGAGATCGTCCTCGGCGAGAACGGGCACTCCGAGTTCGAGCGCCTTGTCGTACTTGCTTCCAGCGTCCTCTCCGGCGACCACAAACGACGTCTTCTTGCTCACGCTGCCGGAGACCTTGGCGCCGAGCGCCTTGAGCGCAGCGCCCGCCTCGTCGCGGGTGAAGCGTGACAGCGCGCCGGTGAGCACGAACGTCAGGCCCGCAAGCGTCTGCGGCCGCTCGGGTTCGCCGCGCTCCTCGGCGAGAACGACGCCGGACGCGCCGAGCTTCTCGAGCACGACGAGGTTGTCCGGGTTGTCGAAGAACGCGCGAACGCTCGCCGCGATCTTGGGGCCGATGCCCTCGACGCTTGCGAGCGGGTCAGCCGCGAGCGCAGCGGCTGCCGAGACACCCTCGCCCGGCGCCGGAGGCCGCACGCGCGCGGCCTCTTCAATCGCCGCAAGCGACCCGAAGGCTGCGGCGAGCGCCTCGCCCACGGTCGCGCCCACGTGGCGGATGCCGAGGCCGAAGAGCAGCCGTGAGAGCGGTCGCGACTTGCTCGCCTCAATGCTCGCGGCGAGTTTTGCCGCGACGACGGGCCCGAGCGTGACCGCCGAGCCGTCCTTCTTGAGGCGGCCCATATCGAGCGCCGCGAACGTCTCGGCAGTCAGCGAGTAGAAATCCGCAATATCGTGCAGCGCGCCGGTCTCGAAGAGGCGCGTGATGATCTCTTGCCCCATGCCGTCGATGTCGGCCGCTCCCCTGCTCGCCCAGTGGCCGAGCCGTTCGAGCGCCTGCGCGGGGCACGCCACGTTCGTGCAGCGTGTCGCGACCTCGCCCGGCTCGCGCCAGGTGGGCCCGCCGCAACTCGGGCAGTGCGTCGGCGCTGTCCACTCGACCGCGCCCTCGGGACGCATGCCGAGAACGGGCCCCACGACCTCCGGTATCACGTCGCCGGCCTTGCGCACGATGATGGTGTCGCCGACGCGCACATCCTTGCGGCGCACCTCGTCTTCGTTGTGCAGCGTCGCGCGTGCGATGGTCGATCCCGACACCGTCACGGGGTCGAACTCCGCGAGAGGCGTCAGCACGCCCGTCCGGCCGACCTGGACGCGAATCTCGCGCAGGACGGTCGTCTTCTCCTCGGGCGGGAACTTGTAGGCGATCGCCCAGCGTGGCGCTTTGCTCGTGTAGCCGAGATCGTCCTGCAGCGCGAGCGAGTCGACCTTCACGACGACGCCGTCGATCTCGTAGGGCAGCGAGTCGCGCTTCTCTAGCGCCGCCGAGCAGAACTCGCGCACCGCGTCTGCGGTGGCGCAGGTCGTGACGTCCGGGTTGACGCGGAAACCCGCGTCGCGGAGCCACTGGAGCACCTCGCTCTGCCGGGTGAGTCCGAGAGCGCGCGGGTCGGCGATCGCGTACATGAACGTGGCGAGATCGCGACCTGCGGTGATGGACGGATCCTTCTGTCGCACGCTTCCCGCCGCCGCATTGCGCGGGTTAGCGAAGGGCGAAGCCCCGGCCAAGTCCTGCTCCTCGTTCAGGCGCTCGAAGCTCGCCTTCGGCATATAGACCTCGCCGCGAACCTCGACCGCGGGCCCGGGAACGGCCGCGGGCTGTGCGGGCGGAGCCGGCTCGGCGTCGCCGAACAGCGAGGTCTGCTCGGCGAGGGCCGTGCGCGACGGGGCGGTTGCGCTGTCGCGAAGACGCAAGGGCACGTCGCGGACGGTGCGGATGTTGACGGTGATGTCCTCTCCCATGCGGCCGTCCCCGCGCGTCGCCGCGCGCACGAGCACGCCGCCCTCGTAGGTGAGTGCGAGCGAGCTGCCGTCGATCTTGAGCTCGCAGACGAACTCGCAGGTCCGCACGCCCACGGCATCGTTGACGCGTGCGAGCCACACGTCGAGTTCGCCAAGGTCCATGGCGTTGTCGAGCGAGTACATGCGAACCGCGTGTGCGACCGGAGCGAACTGCGAGCTGGGGGCGACCCCAACCCGCTGCGTGGGGGAATCCGGCGTCACCAGCGCGGGATACGCCGCCTCGATGGCCTCGAGCTCGCGCACGAGCGAGTCGAAGGCGGCGTCCGCTATCTCGGGCGCGTCGAGTGCGTAGTAGAGGTAGGCGTGGTGTTCGATCTCGCGTCGGAGTTCCTCGGCACGCGCCGAGGCGGCTGCGAATGTCTCGGGGACGTCGGGCACGGCTGCTCGGCGCTACTCGTCGTCGCCGCGAAGCTTCTGCACGTGCACGGGACCGACCTCGTAGAGCACGACCTCCGGCACGAACCGCTGGGGGCGCTCCGCTTCGTAGATCCACGTATCCGTGAGCGTCACCTTGAAGTACGTGCCGCCGGGCGCGGGCACGGGCTCGACATCGACCTTGTTGCTGAGGTATGCCCGCAGCTCGGTCTCGATGTAGTACTGGAAGACGCGAATCGCGTCCTGGTACTCGTTGTAGAGCTTGAGCCGTTTCTCGGCCTCATACATATCCAGCTCGTCGATGCTGTCCACGAGCAACCCCTCTCGGATCGAGCTGACTGCCGATGAATGCCGTCACGTTGCGGCACATCTCTATTCTATCCCGCGCAATCGCCCCTCTGCGCTGCTCGGGAGGAACGACTGGCGTGAATCTCACGGTAGATGCGCCGAGGCGCACGTTCCGCGAAGAACGTACGCCTCGGACTTAGTGAAGAAAGACTCGCCCAGCTCGTCACTAGGCTGCCCCCAACGAGCACTATACCCCATCGGGTGCCCGCACAGCAGGGTATCTCTCGGCGGGGCCACGGAATGTAGCACCAGCGATTCGGGCACATAGAAGACAGTGCGTCGCGACGAAAGGCGAGTAGATGCGGGAGATCATCGCGCTGTGCGTGCAACTGGATACGGCTGCTGGCGACACGTATGCGAGGCTCTCGGCCGCGTGCCGCGAACCCGAGATCGCCACCTTGTTCACGCAGATGGGCGTCGAAGAGAAGGCCCACGTCGGCTGGTGGTCGGATCTGCTCGAGGCGTGGGACCGCGGGCTCGTGCCCCCGGTCGCCGATGAGGACGAACTCTACCGGCATCTTCTCGAGCTCGCCGACGACATCCACGCGCAGATTCCGGACGACTGTTCGCACATGTCGACCGAGGAGATGCTCGCGGCCGCGGCGCACCTGGAGTTCTTCATGCTCGACCCGTCCTTCGCCGAGCTCATCGATCTCGTACGGCCTACGCAACAGGTCGATGCGCGCGACGCGTACCAGCGGCATATCATGCGCCTCGTCACCGCAATCGAGCACCGTCACCCACGCGGCGACGTCGCGCACTTCCTCGCCCGAGCGCTCGCACGCGCGCTTCGCGACCAGCAGCGCCTCAGCCAACTCGCGACGCAGGACCCGCTCACCGGCCTGTACAACCGCCGCGGGTTCTACGGCTACGTGCGCCAGTGGAGCTCGTGGGCGACGCGCTACGGTCACCCCCTCTCGGTAATCATCGTTGACGTCGATCGCTTCAAGAGCATCAACGACACCTACGGGCACCCGACCGGCGATGAGGCGCTCAAGACCATCGCGACCGCACTACGCAGCGCGGTGCGCAACGCCGATCTTGTCGGCCGGTATGGCGGCGACGAGTTCGCGATCCTCGCTCCCGAGACAGACAAGGCCGAACTCGAGCAGCTCATGGAGCGCGTGTTGGAGTCGATCCGCGCGGCACAGCTGACTGTCGAAGATGCGACGCCGGTTCGCATGACGGTGAGCGTCGGAGGCTCGTTCGTCAGCGATGGCATCCCGTGCACGCCGGAGCAGCTGCTGGCGGCCGCGGACAAAGCGCTCTACGACGCGAAGGAAGCGGGCCGCGACCAAGCGGCGACGCCGAGAAGCGCCTGCGAGATCTAGACGCCGGCCTCGTCGGCGAGTTCGTGTGCGTGGTAGCTCGAGCGTACGAACGGCGCGCTCGCGACCGCCGAGAACCCCAGCGCATAGGCGTCTCTCGCCAGCTGCGCGAACACCTCTGGCTCGACGAACTCAGCCACGGGAAGGTGTGCCGTGCTCGGCCGGAGGTACTGGCCGAGGGTAAGCATCGTCACGCCGTGCGCGAGCAAGTCGCGCATGACACCGCGCACCTCGTCCGGCGTCTCGCCGAGCCCGAGCATGATGCCGGACTTCGTCGGCAGGTCTGGCTGTGTCTCGCGCACGCGCTCGAGCACCCGCAGTGAACGCTCGTAAACCGCACCGGGCCGCACCTCGGGATAGAGGCGCGGGACCGTCTCGAGGTTGTGGTTGTAGACATCGGGCCGCGCGGCGGCCACCAGGTCGACGCTCGCCTCCCGGCCCCCGAAGTCACTCGTAAGTACCTCGACCGCGACTCCTGGCACGGCGGCGCGCACGGCGTCGATGGTTGCGACGAAGTGTGCCGCTCCCCCGTCGGCGACGTCGTCGCGCGTGACAGACGTGATGACAACGTGCTTCAGGCCCATGCGCGCGGCGGCCTCGGCTACCCGGGCGGGCTCATCGGGATCCAGCGGCGCGGGCACTCGCGTCTCCACCGCGCAGAAGCGACAGCCGCGCGTACACGCGTCGCCCATGATCAGGAAGGTCGCCGTACCCGCCGAGAAGCACTCGCCGCGGTTGGGACACTTCGCTGACTGACAGACGGTGTTGAGCTCGAGCTCCTCGAGCAGACCGGCGACCGCGTCGGCCCTGCCCGGCTGCGCGATCGGTCGCCGCAGCCAGGACGGGAGGCGTTTCGTGGACGCGCTGTGGGAGTACTCA
>Ga0079306_1001241_pt1 | contig 17701 bp, 12 predicted proteins | sample Methanotroph_Enr_FD_79181 | JGI IMG/M metagenome (GOLD analysis project Ga0079306, IMG submission 79181) | Enriched soil microbial communities from Old Woman Creek wetland in Ohio, USA - Methanotroph_Enrichment_5 | ecosystem: Environmental > Terrestrial > Soil > Wetlands | place: USA: Ohio...
AACCATAAAACTTTAAAAAATAAATACATGAAAAAATCATTTACTCTTGCACTAGTCTGTCTGTTGATCGCTTTCGTTGTAAATGCGCAAAACACCATCCTGGAAGCACGGAATATGTCTTTGGGAACAGTTGTTACCGTTAAAGGCATTGTTACCAATACTGCTGAATTTGGAGCAATTCGTTATTTTCAGGATAATACCGCCGGAATTGCTGCATATGGTGCACTGCTTATTGCTGTTCAAAGAGGAGATTCAATAACGGTTACCGGGACACTTAAAAATTATAACGGCCTGCTCGAACTTGATCCATTGACCAGTGTTGTTGTTAATTCAACAGGAAATCCTGTACCGGATCCTATAGTATTAACACCAGCTCAAATAGGTGAAACGTACGAAGGCAGGTTAGTTCAAATAAATAATGCATCTTTCACGGATGCAGGCGGCATATTTGCCGGGAACAAAACTTATGCAATAACAGCAAGTGGCGGAAGTGTAAATGTTTATGTTAAAACCGGCCAGAATATTGTTGGACAACCGATTCCGCATGGCCTGGTAAACCTGACAGCCATTTTATCCCAATACACTTTTACCGGCACCGGAGGCTACCAGATCCTCCCGCGCGACACCAATGATATTCACAAGACCAGTGCCATTTATCTTATGGGCACAATGAACAACACGAATTTCACAAAGACCGAACTCGATTTCAGCTGGACAACCAATATTACAGGCACTACCGAGATGTTTTACGGATCATCAGCTGCCACTGTGAAGTCGAACCTCTCAGGCGGTACAGGAGGAGCCACGAGCCACAGCATCGCACTATCCGGATTATCGGCCGGACAGGTTATCTGGACACAGGCATTTTCGGTTAACGGAAGTGACACTGCCTTTTCAGGAATCATGCCTTTCGCTACCATTTCCAATTCAAGCGGGGATATAAAAGTTTATTTTAATACGCAGGTTGATAATTCGTATTCCACCGGCACAAATGCCATTTATCTTAACCAGGCAATTGATGATACTTTAATTAACTATATCAATCGCGCTAAGCAAACTATTGACCTGGCTATTTATAATTTCAACAACTCGGGTATAAGCAATATCAGCACTGCATTAAAAGCAGCGGCAACCAGGGGTGTAACCGTTCGCGTAATCGGGTGCGGAACCACTGCAAATTATGGGATTGACGAACTTGCCGGCTCAGCCGTACATATATTTATAGGACCCGACAGCCCTCCCCGGAAAGGCATTATGCACGACAAATTTATCCTTTTCGATACTGAATCGACCAATGCAAATGACCCGCTGGTATGGACCGGTTCGACTAATCTGACGGCCGACCAGATTAACATTGACGCCAATAATGTAATTATTTTGCAGGATCAGAGCCTTGCCCGGGCTTATAAGATTGAATTTGAAGAAATGTGGGGATCAACCGGAACCACACCAAATGCAACGAACGCCCGTTTCGGATCCGCCAAAAAGAACAATACTCCCCACGAATTTATAATTAACGGGAAAAGAGTCGAAAGTTATTTCAGCCCGACCGATGGGGTTAACGCCCAGATTGTGCAACATATCAATACAGCTGATAACGATCTGAGTATTGCCACCATGTTGCTTACCCGGGATGAAATAGCCGCCGCTATTGCCTCAAACAAGACAACAGGCGATATCGTAAATATGCTCACCGATGCTTCAGGCAATAATGGAACCACTGTAAATACGACCCTGCTTGCTGCCCTGGGAGCTACTCATTATGTCTTTTATCCTGGACCGGGGATCATGCATAATAAATATATGATTATTGACCAAGGGGCGCCCTTATCGGATCCAATGGTATTAACGGGCTCACATAACTGGAGTGCTGCTGCTGACAATGATAATGATGAGAATACCCTGGTCATTCACGACGCAACCATCGCCAATATTTATTATCAGAATTTTGTTAAACTTTTTGCTGCCAGTAATGGAGTACTTACGGGTTTAGAAGATACAAGCATCCCTCAAACTCCTGGCAGCAACCGCCTGCTGGTTTTCCCGAATCCCGTTCAGGACGGCAGCCTTACTGTTTCATGTTTTTTGCCTGCGGCTGATAAAGGGACAATACAACTTCTGGATGTAACCGGCAAATTGTTGTTTGAACGTGCTGTCAGGCTTACAAATGGTGAAAACATACTGAAGTATAGTTTCCCTGCTTCCTATAAAGGCGCGTATTTCCTTCGTTTAACCACAACCCATGACGTGTGGAATCAAAAAGTGTTATTTGAATAAAATCTCAAAAACAATAATCCCATAAAAAAAGAAGCTGCCTTTCGAAGGCAGCTTCTTTTTTTGTTTGAGAAGAAAAATCTAATTTTTAAACAGGCCCACTTCAATCCCGACTGTAAGCCTTGGTAGTTCAGGCATAGCATACGATGAATTAAAAATATCGCTTACCCTGTAACGCGCGGTCAGTGAAAAGCGGTTCACACCTATCCTTGCCAGTAATCCGTAGGAGAAGTTTCCGACATATTTCAAATTGCTGGTTAAAACCTTAACTTTTTCGCCATCCCCATTTTTATTGGTTGTTTTATGTTTTTTCTGAAAATTCCAGCCACCATATGCTCCCATATCGAGGTAGTTGCCGATGGCGTTGCCACGTCTGCCAACATTTATCCGGAGCCAGGCGGCGCTTTCGGCCGTATTGATCTGGATCTTTTCCTTTTCATTAATTAACGTATCAGGGACAGTTTTTGATCCATTCTGTTTTATTTTATAGGATGTTGAGTTTATTCCTAAATCCAGACCCATTGCCAGGTAATTCGTAAACCTTCGTTTGTACCGCATTCCCAGGTCAAAACATGTTGATACTCCAGGCCTGGTATAGCTGAGTTCTTCATTGGTATGTAAAGGGAATCCTAACCCGACATACCCCTGGAGAAAGTTCTTAAGATTCGGGCCTCGGGTAGGCCTCACGGTATCGGCTTTTACATTTTGCTGCAGCAGAATATCCTGTGAAAATGCCCCGATTGAAAGCGAGAAAAGGATGATGGCTAAAATATACTTCATTTAAATATCTTTATAATTTTACAGAAATACTGTACCCTGCAAAATGTACATTGAGGGTTTCCCCATGCTGAAAATCGCTTTTTAGCAGGGTAAGAACTTTTTGTTGTTCCACATCCAGAACGTAATAACTGTCGAGTACTCCCGATTTATTCATGATGTTGTAATAAAGGTATTCCTTATTCACGGCTTGGTCATTATTGTTCCTTTTGGGGGAATTATTCTCCAGGAATTCAGCTTTTGAACGATCATCAACAAACATTTTATTGACAAAGACAGTGATACTGTCACTGCTTTCAACAATCCGGAATGTTGGTTTTGAGGGGGGTTGTTCCTTGTAAAGAAAATGGCCGGCCTGCGGGATACCAAAACCGTGAGCATAATCGAAATACGGATAAAGGCTTCCTGATTTCTCGATCTCATTAAAAAGCTGCATATTGGTAAGTTTACGGTCGGATTGCCATGCACATGCCGCAAATCCGGCTACCAGCGGCGATGCAAACGAAGTTCCCTGAGTTGATTTAAGCCCTGATGGAGTCGCGGCAATTACATGCCCGTATGCCGAAACATTGGGTTTCATTCGTTTATCGGAAGTCGGTCCAAAGGAACTAAACCCGGTATGGTAACCGGTAGCAGGATTGATGCCACCAACCGAAAGTGCACTATCTGCATCTGCCGGTGCATCGATGTAATGCCATTTGCCATTGCCATCGTTACCCGCAGCACATACTACCAGCATGCCCTTACGTGCTGCTATATTGGCGGCACGCGTAACAAAAGTTGTTCTGCCATCCATCTGCCAGTTGAAATAACGCTCCGTAGTATATCCAAGGGAACTGTTAATAATATCAGCGCCATTTTTATCTGCCCATTCAGCAGCAGCGAGCCAATAGAGTTCCTCAGAATATTTTTCAGAGCTTTTCTCGGTTTTAGCTAACAAAAACTCGGCTCCTGTGGCCAGGCCGATCTGTTTGTTGCCGATTTTACCTGCAATGCACGACCATACTTCGGTTCCATGACCGTTTCCATAATATACGTTTTCGCTGATTTTCCGGGTAGTGAAATCGCGGGTGGCAATCAGCCTTTTTTCATCCCGGATATGATCAAAAGCCGGAACTTTATCCGCATGATCAAATCCCACATCCAGAATAGCTATCCTGAGACCTTTACCGTTTAAACCAGCTTTTCGCCATTCATCAAACCCTAATGATTTTATCTGTCCTTCAAGCACTTCTGATTGGTTTGGATTCAATAAAGTATCATAATCATCAAAGCTGGCAACCTGCATCACGGAAGGCTCTATCCATTCTACATCCAATACAAACGGTAGCTGCTTTATGCTGCTTATCTGTAAATCATCGGCTTCGACAGCCATTGCGTTGAACCAGCGGCTAGTCATCAGCACGTCGTTAACCAACAAGGTTACCTTGCTCACATACCTGTCGCTCACCGGCCAGTCTGTTGGGTCATCAATAGGCAACCCGGTGCGGATTCGCCGTTCGATAGCTTTTGAATCAAAATACGTATACGGATTAAAATCGAGGTGCTGCTTATCTTTAAAATAAACCATCCAGTGTTGCTGGGCTTCGGTAACCAACGGCAGCAAGAAGAGAATACCTGTAATGATTAAAAAGAATCTGTTTTTACGCATAAATGAGGTTTGGAATTTAAACCATAGTATTAGTTAAATGACTTAATCACGAATTTGTTCATTTCAGGAGGTAAAGTTATACAACTGTCAGTTAAATGATTTCCAATGTGTCTTTCAGGATAATTTTCCATTGAACTGATTTCACATCAAACCAGCTCCTCAATCCTGAAATCCCTCAGCACCAACAACGCGTCAGAGATATTGTTAACTTTCTGAAAAGTAATGGTCAGTTTCCCGGATCCTTCTTTCATGCGGCAAGTGGAAGCATGTGTTTGAACATACTTTAACACAGCGGTAAATACTTCGCTTTGATAATACGGCGAAGCCTCGTTGCTGAGAAAATGCCCGGTCATCACCTGGTTTTTCAAAATGAGTTTTTCGATGCCAATGGATTTTGCCAGCCTGCGAAGCCTGATAGCGTTAAGTAATTCCTGGGTTTCGGCGGGAACCGGTCCGAAGCGGTCGATCAGTTGTTCCTGGAATGCCAGGAGCGCTTCTTCCGTTTCGAGATTATCAAGTTCCTTATAAAGGCTCAATCTTTCAGTAATGTTGCTTATGTAATGGTCAGGTATCAGGATTTCGAGGTCAGTTTCTATCTGGCATTCACGGACAAACTCAGCATCCATTTCCTCTTTATACAATTCGGAATATTCGGCCAGTTTCAGTTCATGCATGGCTTCGTCGAGTATTTTCTGGTACATTTCGAAACCAATTTCCGTAATAAAACCGCTTTGTTCCGCTCCCAGGATATTCCCGGCGCCACGGATATCAAGATCACGCATGGCAATATTAAATCCACTTCCGATATCTGCAAATTCCTCGATGGCACGAAGCCGTTTGCGAGCCTCATCACTCAAAACGGAAAGCGGCGGAGCCAGTAAATAACAGAAGGCTTTCCGGTTCGAGCGGCCAACGCGCCCGCGAAGCTGGTGCAGATCGCTTAGCCCGTAATGGTGCGCATCATTGATCAGGATGGTGTTGGCATTTGGGATATCCAGGCCAGATTCAACAATGGTAGTACTCACCAGCACATCGAATTCGCCTTCGACAAAGCCGAGCATGACTTTCTCCAGTTTATGCCCGTCCATTTGCCCATGACCTACGCCGATTCGGGCATCGGGTACCAGCCGCTTGATAACAGCAGCAATATCCATCAGGTTCTGTATCCTGTTGTTTACAAAAAAGACCTGGCCTCCACGGGCTAATTCGTAACTGATAGCATCGCGTACGATTTCTTCGTGGAAAACATGCACTTCGGTTTGCACCGGGTAGCGGTTTGGAGGCGCTGTATTGATTATACTCAGGTCGCGGGCACCCATCATCGAAAACTGCAGCGTTCGCGGGATAGGCGTCGCTGTAAGTATCAGGGTATCCACATTTACACGCAGCTTCTTTAGTTTTTCCTTGGCTGCCACCCCGAATTTCTGTTCTTCGTCTATGATCATCAATCCAAGGTCCTTAAATTTTACATCGGCGCTCAATAACCGGTGTGTTCCTATCAAAATATCAGTTTTCCCGTCTTCCAGTTCCTTGAGGGTTACGTTCTGCTGTTGCGTACTTTTAAACCGGTTTATATAATCAACGCGGCAAGGAAGGTTCTTCAGCCTTTCGGAAAAAGTCTTAAAGTGCTGAACTGCCAATACCGTTGTGGGAACAAGAATAGCAACCTGTTTGCTGTCGGCCACCGCTTTAAAGGCAGCCCTGATAGCTATTTCGGTTTTACCAAAGCCAACATCTCCGCATATAAGGCGGTCCATGGGGTGATCAGCTTCCATATCGCGTTTCACATCGAGTGTGGATTTTACCTGGTCGGGAGTATCCTCGTAAATAAAGGAAGCTTCGAGTTCGTGCTGCAGGTAAGTGTCGGGGGTAAACGCGAAGCCTTTTGCCGCGCGGCGTTCGGCATACAGTTTTATCAGGTCGCGGGCAATGTCTTTTACGCGGGCTTTGGTTTTGGCTTTAAGTTTATTCCAGGCATTCGATCCAAGCCGGTCCATGGATGGGACATGACCTTCCTTACCCGAATATTTCGAAATCCGGTGAAGTGCGTGAATGCTGATGTATAGCAGGTCATCATTCTGATAAATGATGCGGATGGCTTCCTGCCATTTGCCGTTATTATTTATTTTCTCCAGACCATCGAAACGACCGACACCATGATCAATATGCGTTACATAATCACCTGGTTTCAGGTCGTACATTTCTTTCAGCGTAAGCGCCTGCTTGCCGCTGAAACTTTCTTTCAGCCTGAATTTATGATACCGGTCGAATAACTGGTGATCAGTATAACAGGCAATTCCAAGATCTTTGCTAACAAATCCTTCGTGTAACGATAGATTTATACAAACGAAATCGAGCGGTTCATCTGCCGGGTGGCTTTTCTCAAGATCATCGAGGATGGTGTAAATCCGCTCAACCTGTTTCGGGCTGTCGGCCAGCAGGACATTCCGTATGCCTGATGCCGTATTCTTTTGAAGTTCAGCCAGGAACAGATCGAAATTTTTATTAAAGGAAGGCTGAGGCGAAACCGGGAAATCGATTTCCAATGTATGTTCAAAAAAGGTATGTTTTCCAAACTCAACAATGCTGAAGCCTGTGAGCTGTCGCAGGAAAGTTTCCCTGTCGGAAAACAATTCGCCGGGTTCAAGGTGTTGAATGGTACCAGGCAAGGCATCAAAAGCAACCCGGGCTTTTTCGAATTCGGTTTCAATACGATCGGCGGCAAAACCGGCATCATGAAGCCACAGGATGGTGCCCGAAGGCAAAAACTCCAGAAAAGTCTCACGTGTTTCGATTAATGCCCGGTCCTGAACATTAGGAACAATAGTAATATGATCAAGCTTATCGACCGATCGCTGGGTAACCGGGTCGAATGTACGTAACGATTCCACTTCATCGCCGGCAAATTCGATACGATACGGATTGTCATTTGTATAGGAAAAAACATCGATAATGCCTCCACGTAAAGCAAACTGGCCTGGTTCAACCACATAATCGGTGCGCAGAAAGCCATATTCGTCGAGCAGGTCATATATAAAATCGAGATCGACAGTTTCACCACGCTTTAGTTTCAGGGTAGATTTCTCGAGATATTTGCGGTTTACCACTTTTTCAGTTAGCGCTTCCGGATAGGTAACAACGATGGTTTCTTTTCCCCGTGTGCTGATGCGTTTGAGTACTTCGGTACGCATAAGCACATTGGAATTGTCGGTTTTTTCGGGTTCATACGGACGCTTATAGGAAGTGGGATAAAACAAAACATGACGCCGGTGAAAGTTTTCGTCGGTATCACCCAGCAGGTTTTCGAGGTCATTGCAAAAATAAACTGCACTCTCCTTATCACTGAGTACAACAAGATGAATAGCCGGTACAGCCTGGTGAACCGCTGCAGCAGCTGCTGATGCTGATGAGCCGACCAGCCCTTTCAGCATGATCCGTTGTTTTTCACCGCTTTTCAGCAAATCAACAGCCTGCTTTATCCTGGCATCACCGGCAAAAGATGCAACCAGTTGCGAAGCAGAAAACACCTCGCTGACAGGTTCAGCTATCGGGACTATTGCCAGGTTATTGTTTGTGCTCATTTATTTTATAAATGCTTAAAGCCGGCAACAGGAATTACCGGCAATTTTAATTTTTTGCAAAGGTAGTAAAGAAGTTCATTACTTTCTTTTTCAGGTAAATGTTCAACTTCAAAGTGTGCCTTGTCTTTTGAAATATTTGCAAAATTCTATTGTTATTCAATACACATTACCTTATCTTTACAGTTCCCGATAAAAACAATTATATAACCCGATAACTTATTCATTTAAAACAATATACTATGGAAAAGAGCATTAAAGGAACCCGCACAGAAAAAAACTTACTGAAATCTTTTGCCGGTGAATCACAGGCTATGAACCGTTACCTGTTTTTTGCGAAACAGGCAAAAGCGGAAGGTCTTGAGCAGATTGCTGCCATATTTGAAAAAACAGCATGGCAGGAACAACAGCATGCCAAACGCTATTTTAAATTTCTTGAAGGTGGCGAAGTGGAAATAACAGCTGCTTATCCTGCCGGCATTATAGGCACCACGGCCGAAAATCTGAAAGCTGCAGCTGCGGGTGAAAACGAAGAATGGACCATTTTATACTCCGGGGCTTCAGAAATTGCCAGAGAAGAAGGTTTCCCGCAGATTGCAACAGCTTTTAAAATGATTGCCAAAGTAGAAGCAGAACACGAAAAACGCTACCTCCGCCTTTTGAAACGTCTCGAAAGCAATGAAGCATTTAAGCGTGAAGAAACTACGAAATGGGAATGCCGCAATTGCGGCTACATTCACGAGGGAAAGAATCCTCCCGAAAATTGCCCGGCTTGCCAGCATCCGAAAGCGTTTTTTGAAGAAAAACAGGAGAATTACTAAGCCACCGTTACCAATAAACCTAAAAGATACAGAGCCGCAGGAAATTACGGCTCTGTTTTTTTGATCGTAATTTTGTTATTGTGTTTACTGAACAACAATCTTCCTGTAAGAAACCTTCGTTCCGTTATAGATTTTTATTAAGTAAATCCCTTTGGCATAGCCTGTTAAATCTATTTCTTTCGAAGCCCGTTGTTTGAAATTATAGTCAGAATAAATCCGATTTCCGGATAAATTGTAAATTTCGAATGCGTTTATTGTGCTGCCAATTATGGTAAACTTTCCTTTTGATGGATTAGGATAAACAGCAAGATTATCCGGCCTCAAACCTGGTATACCGGTAACCACCGTATGATAATACATGTAAGTACTATCACCGAGAAAAACGGTAGAACCATCCATATCCCAGAGTTTAGTGACAGTAAATCTAACAAAATCATTTGCATCGAATCCAAATTTGAACTGCATGGAATTCAGCCAGATACTTCCCTCCCCGTCCCACATCTGGGTTAAAACACTTGTCGGATAATTATTGGAATTGTACGTATATGTCGACTTTTCAGAATTTACCCATTGGCTGCCGTCCCATTCCTGTATCAATTCGTTTAAAGGTTTGTTGTTAGCATTGTAGGTATAAACCATCTTGGATGTATTAATCCATTGACTGCCGTCCCATTCCTGCTTCAATTCGTTTAAGAGATTGTTATTAGCATCGTAGCTATAGACCGTCTTGGATTTATCCACCCATGCAATGCCGTTCCAGCTTTTGCCTAGTTCACTTATGAGATTATTGTTGGCATCATAAGAATAAGCAATTTGCATCATATTCCACCAACCCGTCATCATCCACATCTGAGACAAGGAAGTTATCATATTGTTTTTGGCATCGTATGTATAAGATTGCTTATTTTGAATATCCCATCCGCTTCCATTCCATCCACTCTGGTCTAGCATACTCAGAAGATTGTTGTTTGCGTCGTATTCCTGTATAGTTTGTGTTGCATTCACCCAGTCGGTGACATCCCAGGTTTTGTCTAATTCACTTAACTTATTATTATGGGCATCGTATGTACTGATGCTCATATAATAATTAACCCAGGTATTGTTGCTCCATTTTTTAGCTGCTTCACTCGTCTGATTATGATTTGCATCATAAGTATACGTGTAATGTATGGAATCTACCCATACATTGCCATTCCGGGTTTGCTCAGTAGCATTGAGCATATTGTTACCGGCATCATAAACCATATTGATCATTCTGTTATCAAGCTTCCATCCATTGCTGATAGTGTCCCACCTCCATGAATAGAGACTATCTATGACCTGGATAGATGTGAGATCAGAAGTCAGATCATGATTGACAACTTTTCCGGCTTCCGTTCCGGGAAACAATTCTGGTGATTTCAATCCTGCAGCTTCTATCATGCTCTGAACATTTTTCAATGTATTGGATGCTGCTGGCAGCAATTGATGTGTTGGCTGTTTGCTTTGAGCAAAAACATTAAGTGAAAATGCCAGGATTGCAAAAAAGAGTAGAATTTTTTTCATAATGTCTGGTCTTAAAATTTGCCTTACTCATATGGCTTTTCAGTATCGCCCCGTTTTTTTATGTAGTTTCTGGTCTCTACAATATAATAAACAATTATCTGGTACTAAAGGTAATACGCTTTTTACCGAATTGCAATTTTTAATTCCGATAAAACTATCCAGATACTTACTTTATGCAACAAGGTTTTTCTTAGCCGCTTCAGCTTCTGCATTTGTATAACCACAGGATTTCATGTATTTATCAGGGCCCTGGACATTAAGTGTTCCGGTTGTGATTTTAAATGTGCCGGGCTTATCCTTTAGGGGTTTGTTATCCCGGGCATTGGAAATACTACAATGTAGAATAAGGGCAATACATGCGATGAATCCGGAAACGCGATTTTTCATAGCATTGACCTTCTGTTGTCAAAAGAAAATAAGTCATGTATTTGCAGCTGCCAAGCAGTATAAATCTCAACCTAACAATCTGAATCAATCAGGAGTTGTTCAGGGCCGGTATTCTTTATGTGATTCGTAATGCTGTCACTGTATCACAATTTTTTCAGTTCGCATTTTGTGTTCTGCACAATATCTCACAAAATAAATTCCTTTAGGCCGGTCAGATAAATCAATTACAGATTTCTGGTTTTTAATATCAGAATGATATACTTTAGTACCAAGCATGTTGTAAATTTCAACGGTTCCCTTTTCTCTGGAAAGGGTTAATGTAAATTGACCGTTACTGGGATTCGGAAAAACAGAAACGGAGACTTGTTCTGCAATTTCATTTATTGATAACACCGGGCACAATCCACCAACTTGCGCAGGAACTTTGCTATTGGTGTTGGTTCCAATTCCAAGCTCACCATTTAGATTGCTTCCCCAGGCCCAGGCAGTGCCATCATTTTTACGGGCTAAGGAATGTTGTTCTCCTGCTGCAATAGCACTTATGTCTGTAAGAAAACTTACCTGCACCGGAAGATTGCTGCTAATGCCTGTTCCATCTCCTAACTGACCGCTGCCATTGCTTCCCCATGCCCAAACCGTTCCATCATTTTTTAAGGCAAGAGAATGAGATCTTCCGCCTGTAATATTTTTGATGCCAGCTATGGAAGTTATTGCAACCGGAACATTGCTGTTGGTATAGTTTCCATTTCCAAGTTGACCGCTGCTATTAAATCCCCAGGTTAACACCGTACCATCATTTTTCAATGCTAAGGCATGGAAATATCCACATGATATAGCGCTAATGCCTGAAAGAGTGGTTATAGGAATTGGAAAATTGCTCTTTGTGATAGTTCCATTTCCAAGTTCACCATCTTTATTGTACCCCCAGGCCCAAACCGTGCCATCTTTTTTCAGGGCAAGGGAGAAATTTGTACCTGCTGCAATGGCGATGATGCCTGTGAGCGATGTTATTGGAACAGGTACATTACTATTGTCGTATGTCCCGTTTCCAAGCGCCCCCTCACCATTAAATCCCCATGCCCACACTGTACTATCATTTCTCAGGGCAATGGAATGGTATCGTCCGCCGGCAATGGCGGTGATGTCCGTAAGCGAACTTACAAGAACAGGGACTATACTACTGGTGTTTGATCCATTTCCAAGTGCCCCATTTCCATTATCTCCCCAAGCCCAAATTATACCATTATTTTTCAGGGCAAGGGAATGCCGGTCCCCGCAAGCAACATCAGTGATTCCAGTGAGAGAATTCACTGTAACGGGAACATTGCTATCGGTTTTGGTACCATTTCCAATTTGACCATTGGCATTGTATCCCCAGGCCCATGCTGTGTTAATATCGCAAACAGCGAGTGTAAAAGCTCTTCCCCCTGCAATGGGTTGTGCATTTGTGATGTTGCTCAAGCCGAAAATAGCGAGCAAAGTGATCGTGTAAATTGCTTTTTTCATTTTGATTATTTTTAAAGAAAATAATATTTAAATTCTCCTGTGTACCCGATTTTAAAGTGTCACCTGGTTTTTATAGCTTTTTATAAACTCCCCTTTTAATTTGCTAATTTCAGATAACAAAAGATTGAAAGACCACAAAAAGCCAGAAGAGACACCCTAAATTTGATATACAGAACCACATTTTGAACAGGATTGGATTAAAATGGCATGTTTGATCTGGTTTCAAAGTAATTTCAAATACTGATTTGGTCACTGCTTGAATTATTCTAAAGCTGACAATTTATTTGCCTTTTTAAAAATTCTACTCCCAAAAGAACATTTGGAGAATCTAAAACCTGTATATGAGCATTTCCCGGCAACAGATTGTTTAATATTCCTCCTGACGAATCCGTTAAATTTTATTCATTTTGTTGTGAGTATCCTGTTAAAATTTCATACTACGCTTATAAAGAAAGCTATTGACAGCCTTGAAACATTACAATTATTGGTTTTTACTATTCACCTCCTTTACCCAATGCGGTTGTTGACACCTTGTACGATTCAGTATTTAATCCTCCGAAAGCTGTCAAAGTAAATTCAGACTCAGCACCGTTATATCCTTTGTTTCTTACCGGCAAATCACCACTCACCGAACCCCTGAAACCGCCATCAACACTGCCGTCATCACCAACCGTTACCTGTCCTCCAAATTTTGCACTTGCTCCAACAGCGCCAAGTCCTGCTTCAACCCCGGCTCCGAGAAAAACGGTTGTTGATTTCTGCTTGCCAAAATTTCGTCTGACTGAGGCTGAAACACCTTCAGTACAACCAATTTCCCAGTATTCACAGGTTAGACTGGCTTCACAAAAAAAGAGGTGTAAAATATGTTTGGAACCTTCCGGGCATTCATTTTCCTTAGGGTCTTTTTTATTTACCTCATCTGGCTTTTCAGGATAAGGGTTAGCATAAATTGAACAATCTTCACCGCAATCATTATGAGCAAGCCCCTGAAAAGGCTGAGGATAAGACCCATAACAATTACCTACAATACCCAAGGCCACACGTTTAATTTCATAGGCATAAATCTTACTCCAGTAAGGACTATTTATTTTAGCCAGCCAGGGATTCGAAAAGGCATACAAATCATCAAGAAGTTTTGTCTGTTTACCAACTAAAGCTGTGAATTCGCTGCGGTAATCTTTGTACGCCTGTCTCAGTATTTCATTGAATTTATTAGCATTGGGGCATTCTTTAGAACAATATTTACGGTGGCATTCATTTAAACAATACTCGTCGCTGCATCCTTCAACGCAACCAGCATATTCTTTTGCATAATCTCCATAGTTTTTAATATATAACTCCTTAGCGTCGTTTACTCTTTGTGAGATTTCGTCAATCGATTTTTGATATTTTTTATTTGCTTGTTTCGAATAGTTTGCAAACATCTCGGTTATGCAGTCAAGGGCAAAGCGTTCATTTGGATAATCGCGTAATACGGCACCAGGAGGTATTGATGGAATTTGGCTATGTACTTCCAGAAATTGGTTTGAAAACGACATCAGGAAACTGTGAAAACTTTTATAACTCATCACTGCACTTGAATAACCGCCGCCTTCAAGCCAATCTTCGACGTTATTACAATTAGGAAAAGTCGGCATTTTCACCCTGGTATCTTCCGGAACAAGTGATGCCAGGGCTTCACCTGGATCCAATTGTTTTTTAGTTTCATCCCAAAATTTTTCTTTCGATGTTGAATTATTATTTCCGCCTGATTTTTCGCTTTGCTGTTGCAGATATGAATAGTTATTCGACGCCTGGCTGTATGAAGCTCCCATACCTTTAACACCAGCAAACAATTCAAGTATTGCATCCTGCAATCGGTTTTGTTTTATATACAGATCGCAAAGTGCTGAATGAGCCTGTCCAAAATCAGGATTTATCTTAATGGCTTGTTTGTAACAAGATTCCGCTTTTACATAATCACCTAGCTCGAAGTAACTATTTCCAAGTTGGGTAAGGATAACCGGACTTGATGGGAATAGCTTATCGGCATAGAGTAGTACCGGCACCGATATCTTTGTTGAATCAATGATCCGAAGGTAAGCACCAAAATTATTAATACAAAGCGTATCAGCTGGAAATGCTTTAACGGAGGCAGCCAGATAAACACAAGCAATTAAATGATCGTTACCAAATGCAATTAAAGCTGCACCTGTACTTGTTAACTTTCTGACAGCGGTGAAGCTGAATTTTTCCTTTTCTGCAATTTTATAATCCTGGTCAAATTTATTTTTTGAAACTGCATCCAACACTTTATATGAACGTTTGAAAAAACGGTCTGCTATGGCAACAATATATGTTTGAGTGATAGCTGATTTCACCTCAAAAGGTGTGTTTGTCGTATCTTGCCTCTGACTATCAGAATCTTGAAATGAGAAAGCGGGTTTACCTCCATTAAGTTGTAAAGCCAGCTTCTTGATTTCTTCATTGGCTTTTTTAGCCGCAGCAGGGTCGCTCCAGTTGGTTGTCTGGCGGATTTTGGCCATCTTCTGTCTGATAGGATCGGATGAAGGGATATTCTGTGCCGAAAGAGCCAGTGAAACAAAGAGGATCAGGAATGGAATCAGAAAACGCCTCATATTACCTTCTGCTAAGCAAACTTTAAATTATCAAATAAATCAGCTGTGAATATGGATTCTAATCCGGAAAATAGAGATTGAATTTATATGCATCTTTCAGCGCTTTGAGATATTCTTTGACAGCCTGCATGGCCCCGATTTCGGCACTTTCAGGTGGAGTTATAATGCCGTATTGCGTTTTGATAACTTCAGCCGTTATCTCTCCCAACTGCCGGTAATCGGGTATCCGTGCCTTTACAAGTGAAAAATGCTGCCGGATAGCTGCCCTGTATCTGGGTGTAAATTTGTTGCAGTATTTTATCTGCTCATCTTTTATAAGGACTGCGAGTGAATCCATCTGCTTTCCCTGGCCGTAATCAATGCCGGTCATTGACATTAATTGGTTATGCCAGGTTCCAATCTTTCCGAGCATTTCCTGGCCCGACGGATCAGTTTCTATGGAAGCATACAGATTCGCGATTTCCCGGCTGCTTGCCGTTATTTTATCTGTTGCAGCCTGCTGCGCGGCCATAAGCTGTTGTATGTTTTTTGCACTGTTGTTAACCGTTTGTTGTTTTGGATTCGCCTGGGCATTGGCCATCATTTCAGTTGCATACGCTTCAGTATAGGCTTTTTTACCGGCTTCATCCATCTTGGAAATATTTTTTACTTCATCCATCGACATATTGGCTTGCTGCTGTAAAACCTTATCCGCCATAGCCTGTTTATCGGCTTCCGACATTTTACCGCTTTTCATCTTGTCCATCTGCTCCTGCGAAAGACCATATTGTTGCGACATCTGCTTCAAAGCTGTTTCTTTAGCACGTTCCTCATTGGTAGTGCCGCCTGCCTCAATTTTTTCATTCAGCATACTAATTTCATTTTCAACCTCATCAACCAGGCTGGCAACATTTTGGGTAAAACTTTCCGTAGCTGCCCTGGTTATTCCACATGAATCCTTTGGTAAAGGCGGTGCTTTTTTCAGAAAAGCTTCAGGTGTAGTTTGAGCATTCACCAGGAACCCAACGGAAATCAGGACGAATGCCGTTAAAATTGTTTTCATTTTCTGATTATTTTAATAGATAAAAATCAAAGTGCCTGCTGTATTGAATATTTAGGAAAACATGCAACCCTTTGGGGAAGAGTACAATAGGAATTGATGTATCAGAGAAAGCAAAGAAGAATTTGTTAAATTTGAGCCTGCATTTTATAAAAAAAGCGTTACATCTTAATAAACTCCACCCTTCGGTTCATTGCCTTATTGGCTGGAGTATCGTTAGTAGCAACCGGCTTGCTTTCGCCCATACCATCGGTTACCAGGCGGTCACCATTAACATTGAATGATTTAACCAATTCAGCTTTTACCGAAGCAGCACGTCGTTTTGAAAGATCAAGGTTGGCGGCATCGGCACCATCAGCATCGGTATGCCCGACTATTTTTACTTTCACATCCGGAACTTCATTCAGAACTGCAGCTATGTCTTTTAAAGTCCCGTTTGATTCCGGCTTTACCACATCTTTGTTTACATCGAAATAGATTCCGTAGGTAACCAGTTTGCCTTCGGTAAGCAACTTGTTCCGGGTGTCGGGTGCAGCGTTTGTAATCTTAATATTGGAAATATAGGATCCGCATGATGCTCCCCGGTAAAGTTTAAAACACATACGGGTGAATTTACTGCCGTCATAAATATTAGTAGGCACATCCAACACTTTCCCACCCTGATGATATATCCTAAGCCTACGGTTTTGAACCCATACAATTACATGGTTTACTTTTTCTTCCTGCACAAGATTAACTTTTGACGAACCTGTAAGTTTCTCCGTAGTTCCTTTTTTATATCCCTTTGTCTCCCACAGAGTTTTTGCAATTGTTACATGTATACCGCAATTACCAGGGTCACCGTTTTTGTCCATTTCGCTATGACTGCTTTCGCCAAACAACACTAAATCAGCGGCATACCTGGCTCCTCCTTTTTTCGGAACAATATCAAATTCAACAATAAAATTCTTAGGAAAATCAATATCGTTCATAAACCAGTAATTCCCCTCTGTACTGTTCAAATTAAACCAATGGCCTGGAGCTAAATTTAATGTGTTCACTTCACCGGCAACATCAGTAGTCCAAAGTGCAGGAAAATCACCAACAGCATCCTGGCTGAAGTCCTCGAATAACAGCACTTTATCTCCTGGCACAAAATCATAACTTGAGTATGATTGGAGCGATTGCTGGCTTTGTTTATCGCTTGTTGCCTGTGAATTATCAGTCTGTTCCTTCCCTGTTTTTGTTTCAGTAGCAGATTTATCGTCCTTTTTTTTATCCCCCTTAATTCCTTTTTCCACTCCGTCAAGACCTTTGTCTATGCCCCGGTCAATTTTATTGTTAACCCGGTTTACTACTTTGTGTTCTACTCTTTTCGGCACATTAATAATCTGTGCAGATGCAATTATTACCATTCCGAAGAAAAAAACTGTTAATAATACTCCAACCAGCGCTTTCATGATTTTAAAGATTATTGAGTTAGTAATTGGTTTATATGATTTGCAGGATAACAAAACTAATTCATG
>Ga0079306_1001242_pt1 | contig 17684 bp, 13 predicted proteins | sample Methanotroph_Enr_FD_79181 | JGI IMG/M metagenome (GOLD analysis project Ga0079306, IMG submission 79181) | Enriched soil microbial communities from Old Woman Creek wetland in Ohio, USA - Methanotroph_Enrichment_5 | ecosystem: Environmental > Terrestrial > Soil > Wetlands | place: USA: Ohio...
AGGGGCGGCAAGGGTATGGGTCCGCCGGGGTCTCCCGGAGCCCGACGCTTGCGTAAGCGCGGAGGGCGAGGGGGAAGGGCCGAGCACGGTGTGCGGGTGGCCGCAGCGGCCACCGCAGTGAGCCCGTCCCCGCCGGACCCATACCCTTGCCGCCCCGACTGGGCATCTCGCGGTCTTCTCGCCGCATTATCGGATTTACAACGTTGGGGGTATAGATATAGAATATAGGCAGCAACATCTCACGGAGGAAAAAATGAACAACGCCGAACTTATCCGCAATGCCGCCAACAAGTACAAGAAAGACATAGTCGCTTTCGCCCGCAATATCATCCGCACCCCCAGCTTCTCCTGCCAGGAAGGCAAGCTCGTGGAACTCATTAAGAAAGAAATGATCAAGGTCGGCTTCGATAAGATCAAGATCGACCGCATCGGCAATATCGTCGGCTACATCGGCCACGGCAAAAAGAAGATCATGATGGACGCCCACATCGACACCGTCGGCATCGGCGACCCCAAAGCCTGGAAAATAGACCCCTTCGCCGGCATCTACAAGAACGACACCATTTACGGCCGCGGCGCCACCGACCAGAAGCTCTCCATGGCCTCCATGGTCTACGCCGGCAAGATCATAAAGGACCTCAAGCTCGAAGGCGACTACACCCTCATGGTCGTAGGCTCCGTCATGGAAGAGGACTGCGACGGCCTGCCCCTCCTGCACCTCATCAATAAAGAAGGCGTCCGCCCCGACTTCGTCGTCATCACCGAACCCACCGACCTCAAGGTCTACCGCGGCCACCGCGGCCGGATGGAAATGAAAGTGGTCACCAAGGGCCGCTCCTGCCACGCCTCCGCCCCCGAGCGCGGCGACAACGCCGTGGTGAAGATGTGCGATATCGTCAAAGAGATCACCGCCCTTAACAAGAAGCTGAAGGTGGACAAGTTCATCGGTAAAGGCACCGTGGCCGTCACCTGCATTGAGTGCAAGACCCCGTCCCTCAACGCCGTGCCCGACGAAGCCACCATTTACCTTGACCGCCGCCTGACCATAGGCGAGACCCTCAAGAGCTCCGTCGCCGAGATCCAGCGCCTGCCGTCCGTGAAGAAAGCCAAGGCGAAAGTGGAAGTGCTCCAGTACGACGCCGTCGCCTGGACCGGGCAGAAGGTCAGCCAGGAAAAGTATTTCCCCACCTGGGTGCTGCCGCGCGAACACAAGCTGGTGAACGCCGGAGTGGAAGCGGGCAAGGTCGCCCTCAACAAAATGCCCGTCGTGGATAAATGGGTGTTCTCCACCAACGGCGTGGCCACCGCCGGCCGCCTCGGCATCCCCACCATCGGCTTCGGCCCCGGCAACGAGGTCTATGCCCACACCGTCAACGAGTTCATGCCGGCCGAGGACCTGGTGAAAGCCGCCGCGTTCTACGCCGCCCTGCCGCAGTACCTGTAAGCTGCCGCAATTAAAAAAGCCCCGCGCTGACCCGCGGGGCTTTTTTTAGTTATACTTGAGACAAGCGCGCCCCCGATGAAGAATCAGACCACCATAACAATATTTTCTCTCCTGCTTCTGTCGGCGGGCCTTTCGCAGGCCGCTTCGCCGGACCCGATGGAGAAATATTTCTGCGAGGATATACGGCGCCCGTTCTTCTCGGAAACCGGAACCGGCGGGGAATTCACGCCCCGGCGCTTTCCCAGCAATGCCAGGGCTTTCAAATTGCCTAAACCCGCCGGCCTGTCGCGGGTCTTCCTCGCCGGGGAGTCCGTGGCCGCCATAATGGGTTCCCAGGAGGCCGCGCTGGGGGCCGGGGTGGAGGTGGTGAACTGCGGGATGGGCGGCTACGAAAGCAGCCGCATCCTACCGGTGGTCAGGGAAGTCCTGAACTATGCCCCTGACCTCGTAGTGGTTTTCAGCGGGAATAACGAGGACCTGCCCGAACAGTGCCCCGGTTTCGGCTATGATCTGAAACGCCGCGGCAGGAGGCTTCTGGAGAATTACTACTCGCTCGGTAAAACTCCCGCCGCTGGTAAACGCATTGCGGCCCTGAAAGCGTACGAAAGCCGGCTGCGGGAGATGGCCAGGGCCGCGAAGAAAAAAGGCGTGCCGCTGGTGTTCTGCCGACTGCCGGCTAATCTCAAGGACCTCCCGCCGGAAGGGCGGTTCCCTTACTGGAACAAAGCTCTTTTCGAAGGGGTCCGCTTGCTGTGGAAAGGTTCGGCGCGCGAGGCCTTCGACAAGATCAAGCTGGCTCTGAAAGACAAGCCCGCCGACCCCTTCATTAATTATTACGCCGGGAGGGCGCTGCTGGCTTCTGGCCGCACCGAAGAAGCCGTACCCTATCTTGAGTCCGCGCAAGTCAGTCCGAACAGCGGCGAGTTTAACGAGGTGATCAGCAAAGTGGCGCGTGAGGAAGGCGCCTGCGTGGCGGAGCTGGATAAGGTTTTCGGCGGCCTGGCCTCAGGCCCGCCCGGCTTTAACGAATTCATGGACCAGGTACATTGGGTCCCTTCCCTGAACCGGACAGTGCTGCGGGAGATACTGCGCGCCGGAGAGGCCTGCGGGTATAAAGCTCCCTCCGCCCAGCTGCCTCGCGACGGAGAAGACCTGCGTAAAGCCGCGGCCGGCGACGGGACGCGCCTTTCCTACGCCGTGTCCTGGATAGCCGCCGCCCGCGAAGGCTTCAGCGAACCGGCGCTGGCCGAGCTCGAATTCCTGAGGCGGAACGATTCCCGTGTGCTGCGCTCAGCCTCCGCTTCGGCAAAAGGACTTAAAAGCGAACTGACCAGTAATTTCTGGTTCAAACCCGGAGAGGACTCCGGTTCAAAATTATACCCTGCCCTGCTCGCTCACCTGGCGGAGGCCGAGGTCAGGGCCGGCAGACCGGAGGCCGCGCTTAAACTCGCCAGGAAAGGCCTGGCCCTGTCGCCGGAAATGCGCAGCCTTCGCTTCGCCGAAGCGCGCGCTCTCGCGGAGAAAGGGGAGGCGGGCCCGGCGAGGGCGGCTTTCTGTTCGCTGGCGGAGGCGAAGGGGGGATGGTCAGTTGCCGCCTCGCTGGCGGGAAATTACGGCTATAAACCCTGCGGGTTAAGCGCTTACTGCGCGCTGTCAAGCTCGAAGGAATATTCGGATTCAGCCGTGGCCGAACTGTCGGCCGGCCGGGTCAAGCAGGCGGAAAAACTTCTGGGCAACGCCATCTTCGCGGACCCGTCGAACGCTGAGGCCAGGCTGACGCTGTGTACCGTCCTGGGGAGGACGGGCCGCGCAGAGGAAGGCGCGGAGGAATGTCTGAAGGCCGCTGAAGCCGCCCTGGCTTTCGACGACGGCAGGGCGCCCGCCCTCCGCACGCTGGCGGTGAACGCCTATCTAGAGCGGGGCAGCCTGCTGGATAAAGCCGGAAGGAAGGAAGAGGCGGCGGAAAGCCGGCGCTTAGCGGAAGCCGTGCGGTAGATCCCGGGACTAAAGAGGAGAAAAAATGAAAATATTATTTGCGCTGCTGGCGGGGCTGCTGCCGCGGTTCGGGTTCGCCGCCGACGCGGACAAACCCGCGCCGGCCCCCGTGCCCATGAACAGGTGTTTCTGCGTTCAGTTCCAGAAGGGCATCCCGCCCTATTACCTGGGCAAGATGGTCCCTCCCACGCCCGAATGCGAGGGAATAAAGTATGAGCCCGGTGGTAAGGATCCCTGGGAGCAGGGGCTCTTGTCCTGTGAAACCCTGCAGTCGTGCTATAAAGGCTCGGCGGATCACGTCGAGAAGAAAAAGACGCTCGAAGCTAAAACCGCCCAGGCGAAAGACAACCTGGCGCTCTGCTGCGCCCCGCCCGCGGAAAAAGATACCGACGGGAGATGCCTGAACAAATGCGCAAGGGATTGGGAAGGTATCCTGAAAGTGCTCTCCAGCGAAGCCGAAAAGCTGGAGAAAGAGGCCAAGCCCGCCCGCGAAGCGTGTATCGCCAAGTTCGGGAAAGCGGTGAAGAAAAACGCAGGGCGGAGATCCGGCTCGGGGAACTGACGGGTTTTCAGGAGTTGCGGTCGGCGCCGGCTGAGCGGGCTTTGCTGCGCGTCTGGAGGGAATTCAGCAGGCGCGAAACCAGCGTCCGCGCGCCGCTGAAGCCGAAGTAAGGCTCGTCCATCAGGCAGTGATGCCCGTAGGAAGGGAAGCCCAGTTCTACGAAAGGCAGCCCGTCGGCGAAACCTTCGGTGAGGGCGAAAGAATTGGCTACGGCCAGGTCCGGGGCCTGGTAGGGCGAAAGCTCTTTCGACGCGGCCTTGGCGTCGTCGGTGGACGGGGCGAACAGCACCGTGCCCGCCGCGGCGCCGGCGCCCAGTGGCCGCCTTGAGGAACCCAGGAAAACCATCGGCAGGCTGACGCACAATTCGGCGGCGAAGGCGGCGAAAGCCGAGTAAAGGTAGGGGTCGCCGGCGAACAGGATCTTTTTGTGGAGCAGCGCGCGCAGGGCCGGGGCAAGCGCTCCGGCGGCGGCGCGTTCTTCTTCAAGGACGGCGGCCGGCAGGTTACCCGGCAGCCCGGCGGCGCGGCGCACGGCGGCCAGCCACGCGGAGGTCCCTTTCAGTCCCATCGGCAGGCCGGTTTCCACCAGTTTGGTCTTGTATTTCGCGGCCAGGGTCCGGGCTGCTTTCCTGCCGTAGGGCAGGGAGACTATCAGCGAAGCTTCGGAGACGCGCGCCAGTTCGGCGACGCTGCCGCCGGAAGGCCAGACGGAAGCGACCTCGAGGCCGGAAGCTTCAAGCAGCCGGGTGAGTTCCTTTAAATTCGCCGCGTGGTCGCATTCGTTCCTGTCCATCATGTAGCCGACCAGCGCCACTTTGTTCTTCGCGCGTTTGCCGGGCTTGGCCGCGGGCATGGAGCGGGCCAAAGCCTCCAGCGCCATGTCGTAGCCTTCCAGCCAGTCGGAATCTATGGACTTGGCCGGGATGGCCGACACGGGCGAGCCCGACGAGACCGATTCCGCTATGCCGGAGTAATCCATTCCCGCCAGCCAGGCGAAAGGCAGGCCGGTGAGGAGCACCGCGCCGAACTGCCGGGAGCCCGCGACGCTGTTGAGCATGGCGGCAAGTTTGTTCTCGGGGTTCTTCTGGGGATTGACCGGGGTCGACATCGTGCAGATGATGCGGTGCTGCCCGGTTTCGGACAGGAGGGTGGAGAACAGGTCGTGGTTGCCGGAGATCAGGTCGGCTTTGACCATGACGCAGTTCGCCCCGTCCACCACCACGCAGGCGTCGCGGACCGCGTTGACGGCCAGGAACACGCCCAGCAGGTAAGGCAGCTGGTAGGTCTTTTCGAAAGCTTTATCAACCGTAGTATCTTTCATTGAAATCCCATTCGCAAAGCTGCGCGAACCTGCGCAGGGTTTCGACGGCGCCGCTGTAGCCAGGTTCGCAGATCGCTACGGAGAAAACGTTCTTCCCGGCGGCCGCAATGCGGGGGTCCAGGGGAATGTCCGAATAGACCAGGCGCAGGGCGCGGTCGCCGGCCAGCACTTTAGTGAGAGAGACGGGGCTGTCGAAGAAAACCAGTTTGGGCAGGGTCCCGGTCTTGGCGCCGAGCAGGCCCGCTTCCGTCCTGGCGAAAGCTTTGGCCGTGGCGTCGGGCGCGTAGGCGAAAAGCCTTATGGCCAGGCCAGCTTCCTTGAGGAAAGAGATCAGCGGCATGCCGGAGACCGCCCAGGAACTTTCCAGCGTGCCGAACTCTTTGGGCGAGGCCACGAACCCGGCGGCGCAGCGCGACAGGCGCTTGGCCTGCGCCGAGTAGTCGGCCAGGTCTTTTTTCGAAGGCCCGAAGCCTTCCTTGGGAGCTTTCCTGCCCAGCGCGGCGAACAGCGCGCGCAGCCAGGCTTCCGTGGCCCCGAGGCCGTAAGGGGCCGTTGGCGAGACCCATTTTATTCCCAGCTTGTCGAAAGCCGTGGTCAGCACCGGGTCCGGGGCCGACAGCACCTGCAGCCGCGCCGAGGCGATATCCCTGTAGAAATCTTTTTCGTACGGCATCATAGTCAGGCCGCGGGATAAGAGCAGGGCGGTGAGCGGCTCGCGGGAGCCGGAGAAATTTATCAGGTTCAGGTCCACCGACGGCTTCACGCGCTTGAGGGCCGTCAGCCGGCGCGCGACGAAAGCGGAGCGCGCCCGCACCTTTTCCGGGGTCTCGGCGTAAAAACTGTTGAAGTTGTCCAGCAGCACTTCCACGCCCAGGTCCTTGGACGTGACCGAACTGAAAGCGGCGACGTCGCTGGCCAGGATGAGCGGGGAGCAGCCGCTGTAGAACTCCACCAGCCCGCCGGCGCCGGAGCGCGCGGCCGCGGACCTGAGGGTGGAGGCTATCTTCTTCTCGTCGCCTTTTACGGCGTCCTCGTAGACGAAATCGGTGTTCATGACCGCGGGCTCTTCTTTAGGCAGGATAGGCCCCATGGACGGGCAGGCGTCGCTGGCCAGCCCGGCTATCTTGCGGAAAGTGCTGAGCGGGGTCTGGGAACAGCTGCTGAAGCGGCATTCGTTGTCGCCGTGCTCCACCATTACGGAGCCGGGCGGCACGCAGATGCCCGAGCTGTCCGAGAAAATGAAGCGGTGCCACTGGCCGTAGCCGACATGCGGCTCCATAGGCCGGTCGCCGCCGGGCATGAGCGGGTGGGTGGAGGATTTTCCGAAAGAGTCCGCGTTCCCGTAAAAATCCAGGCTGCCGCTGAAGGCGGAGATGAAATCTTCGAAACGAAGGGCGGAGACGCCTTTGAGCGCCCGGTCGAACTCGCCGCGCTCGGCGTTGGGGGCGGGTTCGCTGCCCGGCGCGTAGCAGTACGCCCAGTCGCTCACGCCGGTCATGCCCGGGCGGGACTGGGCGATAGGGGCAATGTAGAGCCTGAAGGTTTCGCCGTTGCCTTTCCAGGTGCAGAGCACCTGCCCGCCGGAGATGCCGGTCATGCTGAAGCCGGACCTCTCGAGGAGGGCGGAAGGGGAAATGGAATTTTTGCGGGCGGGCGCGGGCGCCGCGGCTTTGGCGGTTTTCGCTGCGGGAGAGGCGGGCCTGTCGTCCATGAAAGCTTCGAATTCGGCCGGCCCCAGCATCCGCGGCGGGGAGGACGGGATCCCGGCGGCGGCGATCTCGCTGGCGAGGCGCGCCAGGCTCCTGGCCGCTTCGCTGCGGGGTTCCAGGGCGACCACGGGCTTGCGGGCTTTTTCCGCCCTGGTCACCGCGGGGTCGCGCGGGATAATGCCCAGCACCCTCGTATTGGCGGCCTTCGCGAATTCGCGGGCCATCCTGACGGCGTTGAAATCTTTGGCGTTGACCGCGAGGCCGGCCAGGAAGACGCCGTTCCTGGCGTAATTGTTCACCATCGAGATCAGGTTATTGGCGGCGTAAAGGGAGAGAAGTTCTTCGGAGACCACCAGCACGGCCTTGCTGGCGAAACCACGGCGCAGCGGGGCGGCGAAACCGCCGCAGACCACGTCGCCGAGGACGTCGAAGACCACCGTGTCGTAGCCCTCTTTTTCGATGAGGCCGGAATCTTTTATCGCGTCGAGCATGGCGCCTATGCCCGCGCCCGCACAGCCGACGCCGGCCTGGGGGCCGCCGGCCTCTATGCAGTCTATGCCTTTGATCGAGCGGTGGAGCGACCTGCGCAGGGCGGCTTCGCCGGCGGAGCCGCCCTGTTCGTTGAAAGGGCGGATGCGGCGGCCCATGAGGGCCAGCGTGGAATCCATCTTCGGGTCGCAGCCGACGTGCAGGACCTTGCGGCCCTTGGCGGCTAAAAGCACGGAGACGTTAGCGGCAATGGTGCTCTTGCCGATGCCGCCTTTCCCGAAAAAAACTATGCTTTCCATTTCTCACTTTATCCGGGCCGGGGTCCGGCCGCGCAGCGTTAAAGTTCCAATAGTTAATTATATAAAAAACCTGCCCCCGGCAGAGGGCGGCTGGCGGCTATTTTCCTTCCAGCGCCGCTTTGGCGGCGGTCAGCCCCGGCCAGGAGGGAGGAGCGTGTTTTACGCATTGGTCCAGGCCCGGGACCCCTGCGGGCTCCCGTTTCAGGGCTTTAAGGATCTTATAGCTTTCAAAAGCCGCGTCGCAGGACAGCATTTCCAGGGACGCGGTCTTGTTGGCCGGGTCCTGGTTAACGGCGGAAGAGGCTCTTTGGCAGGCTTCCAGCGCTTGTTCGGCCTGCCCGGCTTTCTGGCGCAGCGAGCACAGGTTCATAAGGGCCTCGGCGCTGAAAGGATCCTTCTTCAGCGCTTCTTCAGAAAGCTTTTCGGCGGCATTAAGGTCGCCTTTGAAGATCTTGTCGACGGCCTGGTCCGATAATTTCTTCGCGAGGGCCGCGTTCTTTTTGGAGGCCGGCGGGAAGGCCGGGCCGCGCGACAGCGCCGGAGCCGGGGCGTTGTCCGGGAAGCCGCCGCCGGTCCCCAGGACCTGGCCCAGTTCGAACTTGAGCAGGGGGGCTCCCGGCTTCAGCAGCAGCGCCCGTTCGCACAGCTTAAGGGCTTGCGCGTGGTTCCCGGCGCGCCTTTCGGCTTCGGCCAGGTGGGCGAGGAAGAAGGGGAACAGGTCTTTGGCGCGCTTGATCCTTTCAGCCGACCAGAAATTAGCCGGGAGCAGGGCCGCGAATTCTTCCGGCGAGGCCGCCGCTTTTTTCAGGAGTCCGGGCTGCTCCGCTTTGAGCCGGGACAATTCGGCCACGCTGGACTGGTTGAGCGCCCTCTCGTCGAGCCAGGAGAAAGCGTAGCCGAGCCGGGTAAGCGCGTTCTGCCGGGAGGTCTCCGCCCACTGCCCCGGGCCGCCGGCGGTGAAGTTCTCGTAGCCTTTTATCCCGCAGCGGCCGGCGGCGCGGAAGATCTCTTCCCAGACGGTCCTGTTGTACGGTAAATTCCAGTGCATGGCGTCGCTGAACTCCGCGAAACCGGGAAGTCCGCCGGCGGAAAGACCGCGGAACAGCTTTTCGAGATCGGCCGCGCAGGCCCCTTCCGAGGCGGCGGTGCGGCGGATCAGCTCGTTGCGTTCCCGGCCGGACCGCGACAGGGCCGGGTCGAAATCCACGGCGTCCTGGTAGTATGCGGCGGCTTCCTTCACCCGGCCCAGGCGGTCTAGAGCTTTGGCCGTGTAAAAATTGAAGTAAGGCTCGCGCGGTTCCGCGGCCAGTCCCAGTTTGAATTCGGTGAGGGCTTCGGGATATTTCCCGGAGTAAAAAAGCCTGTAGCCTTCTGAGAAGCGTTTTTTTTCAAGAGGCGCGGGCTGGCCCGGCGGCATGTCCCTGAGGGCCGCGGGCAGGGTGCAGAACACTAGGGGAACGCCGGCTTTTTTTGCGGCGCCGGCCATTTTAACGAGCATGCCTTCATGCACCTTCAGCAGGGCCTTCTTCCGCGCTTCGGCGGGATCGTTCTTCAGGGAGAAATATCTTTCGAAGAGGCGGAATTTGCGCCTCCGCAGGTCGCATTCCAGCCCCGGGCAGGACTCGGGCTTAGTTTCGTTGTTGCCGCTGAGGGTCACCACCAGGTCCGGGCTGTACCTGAGGATTTCCTTCAGGACTTCATAGATCCTGTAGCTTTCGTAGCCGCCCATGCCGCAGTTTATTATCTCTATCCCGGCATTCTCGCCGGCGCCCGCACTCAGCAGCTTGTTCAGGAAGTTCTTGCCTGGATTGTTTTTGCCCGGCAGCTCTTTTCCCGGGCGGAGCAGGGCGGCCACGGATTCGCCGATGACGAACACCCGTTTCGTGCCCGCGGGCTTGGGCATAAGGAAACTGTCGGGCAGGGAATCTTTTCTTTGCGGGACGAATCTGCCCTTTTCTCCGGGGACTTCGGCGAAGAACGGCTTTTTCACCTCGTCGCAGTAATAGTCGTCCAGCCAGGCGCCCTGCTGCGCGGAAAGAGCGCGGCCCGGGCAAAGGGACGGCGTTAGAAGCGCCAGGATCGCGAGGAGAAGGGCTTTCATTTTAGGGCAATCTGATAAGTTCGCTCCCATGCAAGCCGAGGGCATTGCATGGGAGCGAATGTGAGACTTTCTCCGGTGTTACAGAACGCGTTTCTGCCCGGCTTTGTACAGCGCCTCTATTACTTTCGCGGGGTTCTTCTTGGTGCAGGCGGTCATCATGGCCGCGATAATGAAGGGCTTGTAGCCGGCTTCTTTGTAGGTCCCGATGCGGTACTTCTCGAACACCTTGGCGCTGACTTCGCCCTGCTTGCAGGACACGTCGGTTATATCGGCCGGCAGGCAGTGCAGGTACAGGCCTTCGCCGCCCTTGGTGAGCTTCATGTTGTTCGCGGCGCATTCCCAGTCGGTGTGCTTGGCGTTCTGCGCCAGGCACTCCTTCTCCAGCTCCTTAAGGCCGGGGTGGTCGTTCTTCTCGAGCAGCGCGGTGCGGCGCTCCATCACTTTGTAGGGAGCCCAGCTCTTCGGGTAAACGATGTCCGCGTCCTTGAACGCGCTGTCCATGCTGTTGGAGACCTTGAAGGAACCGCCCGACGCAGCGGCGTTCTTCTTCGCCACTTCGATCGTCTCGGGCAGCAGGTCGTAGCCTTCCGGGTGGGCGAGCTCGACGTTCATCCCGTAGCGGGTCATCAGGCAGATGACGCCCTGCGGCACGGAAAGAGGTTTGCCGTAGCTGGGGGAATACGCCCAGGTCATCGCGATCTTCTTGCCTTTCAGGTTCTCGAAGCCGCCGAAATGGTTCTTGATGAAGAGCATGTCGGACATCGACTGGGTGGGGTGGTCCAGGTCGCACTGGAGGTTCACCACCGCGGGGCGCTGGTTCAGCACGCCGTTCTTGAAGCCGTCGTCGAGGGCTTCGGCCACTTCCTGCATGTAAGTGTGGCCTTTGCCGATGAACATGTCGTCGCGGATGCCGATCGCTTCGGTGAGGAAGGAGATCATGTTGGCCGTTTCGCGCACGGTCTCGCCGTGGGCGATCTGGGATTTGCCCTCGTCCAGGTCCTGCACGGCGAGGCCCAGCAGGTTGCAGGCGGAAGCGAAGGAGAAGCGGGTACGGGTGGAATTGTCGCGGAAGTTGGAGACGGCCAGGCCGGTCTTGAACATGTCGAGCGAAATGTTCTGGGCGTGCAGTTCTTTCAGCAGTTCGGCTATCAGGAACACGGCTTTCAGTTCCTTGTCGGTCTTTTCCCAGGTCAGCAGGAAATCCTTGCCCTGCATGTCTACGCCGAGTTTCTCGAGTTCTATCAAAGACTTCGCGATATCGATGGCCATTAGTTTATCTCCAGGATGTTTAAATTCGCTAAACGACCATTCAATTAAATGTATTTCACCGTCCTATTGTCAAGGAGAGAAGAATCGCTAGAAGCCCAGTCGGGGCGGCAAGGGTATGGGTCCGTCGGGGACGGGGTCACTGCGGTGGCCGCTGCGGCCACCCGCACACCGTGCTCGCCCCTTCTCCCTCGGACTCGGCGCTATGCAAGCCTCGTCCTCCGGGAGACCCCGCCGGACCCATACCCTTGTCGCCCCTCCACAACGGGTTGCGAGTACATATACGTTGCTGGCGGAGACCGTGCGGGCCGGCTCGAAAAACCTTCAGGAGGAGGAGGGTTGCATAGCCCCGACGACGACTGATGAGGGAGGCCACGGTGTGGCCGACCGCGTTTTTCGAGCCGGCCCACACGGTAGGCCGCCCAGAGTGCCTGCTATGGCGTTCCTTCCAACGGGGATATTTTTATATGATATCAACAGCTCCAACATGAAAAAATCTGACAACTCGCCCTCCTATTTCAACTGGCGCCGCCTGAAGACGGGCGTGCTGGTGACCGGCGACATGGGCGGCTGGGCTCTCCTGACGCCGGCCGAGTTCCGCCTTTTCTCGGAGGGCAGGCTTAAAAGCGGCCCGGCCTTCGAAATGCTTCAGGGCGCCGGCTTTTTCCGTTCCCGCCTCGATTTCGACTCCATGTTCACCAACTGGCGCGATTCCAACGAATACCTGCGCCTCGGCCCCGGGCTGCACATAATGGTGATGACGGAGAAATGCAACCATAGCTGCGTCTACTGCCAGGCCGGCTCCGGCGCCGGCCTGAACATGAGCCGCGCCACCGCCCGCCGCGCCGTCGACCTCGCTTTCAGCGCCCCAGTGGCCGGCCTTACGATAGAGTTCCAGGGCGGCGAGCCGCTGGTGAACTGGCCCGTCCTGAAAGAGACCGCTCTTTACGCGCGCAAAAAAGCCGGAAAGACCGGCAAGGACCTGGCCCTGGCCCTGGTTTCCAATTTCAGCCTGATGGACCGCGCGAAGGCCGATTTCATAGTGGAGAACGATATCTCCCTCTGCACCTCGCTCGACGGGCCGGCGGACCTGCATAACGCCAACCGGAAATTCTCCGGCGGCGACTCGCACGCGGCCGCGGTAAAGTGGATAGAACATTTCCAGGGGCGCCGCGGCCTGGAGCCTCCCGGCGGTCCCAGCGCGCTGCTCACCGTCACGCGCGCCTCGCTGGGCCGGGCCAGGGAGATAGTGGACGAGTATGTCCGGCTCAAGCTGCCTTACGTTTTCCTGCGGCCGCTCTCCCCGCTGGGCTCCGCCCTGAAGCGCTGGGAGGAGATCGGCTATACCCCTGAGGAATTCCTGGAATTTTACAAAGAAGGGCTCGACCGCGTTCTTGAACTGAACCTGCGCGGCGTCCCTATAAAAGAGAAAACCGCCTTTCTTATAGTCAAGAAGATCATCGGCTCGCAGGATAACAAGTACGTGGACCTGCGCTGCCCCTGCGGCGCGGGGATCGGCCAGCTGGCTTACGACTGCGACGGCGGGGTCTACACCTGCGACGAGGGCCGGATGCTGGCCCGCGAAGGGGACCGCTCCTTCCGGCTGGGCAGCGCCTTGAAAGATACTTATGGCGAGATCATGGCTTCCGACCCGGTCAAAGCCTGCGCCATCGCTTCAAGCCTCGACCTGCAGCCCTCCTGCGCGCGCTGCGCCTACAGGCCTTTCTGCGGTTCCTGCCCCGCCTACAACCAGGCCGCGCAGGGCGGTTTCTGGGGCTCGATGCCTTCGAACGGGCGCTGCCGGGCCCTTAAAGGGATCTTCGACCATATCTTTGAAAAACTGTCGAAAAGGCGTTTTTCAAAGGTATTTGAAATGTGGCTTGAAAAGTAGCGTTTTTTGTGGTACAACATACAGACGTCTTCCTTTAGTCAGGGGAAGGTGGGGGGGATATTGTCTATATTATGAAAAAAGTAATTATAGCTGTAGTGGTCATTCTGGCGGCTGCCTTGATAGGCATGAAGTATTTCGCCGCGAAAAAACAGCCGGGCATGCCCCAGACTGGCGCGGCCGCCGTGCAGTCCCAGGGCGAACAGCAGGGCGTCTCTCTGCCGGCGGGTTCCACCGCGGCTTTCGTGCCCTCTACTGAAATGATGTCGTTTACCCCGGCGCAGGCTACCGGCAGCTACGAGATGCTGGCGCTGCCTCCGGCCGCGCTGACGGTAAAGGGAACCTGCGAGGGCGGTTCCCCCAAAGAGATACTTGAGAATCACGGCAAGGTCTGGGGCTACTTCACCGGCCGCCACAACGCTTTCGAGCCGAAAAAGACGCAGGAGATCTACGGCTATATCTGGGACTATTACGCCTGCATGGCCTCCGCGCGCCAGGACTCGTCGGTCTGCAGCGAGCTTCCCGGGGAAGTAGTGAAGGACGGGTTGAAATTCGGCGTCCCGATGGGCCTGACCGGCGCCCCCATGAGCCCGATGGAAATCTGCCGGAAGAAGAACGTGATGTTCCTTTTCAAGGCTTACGTGGCCGGGAAATCCAAAGACCAGCAGAACTGCATGGACTATCTGGCCGAATGGGACTCCGCGATACTGGCCAGGATCTCACCGGCCGAATTCTGCGCGGCCGCCGCCCAGGGGCCGGATAAGCTTTTGGCCTATGGCAAAGAGAAAATGCCGGAGTATGCCGCCCAGAACGAAAAGGCGATGGCTTTCTCAAAGAAGGCCTGCGGTTCCAGCTCCGACTGCCTCGCGGACTTCGACCTGTGGGAAGGGATAAGGACGGGGAACGCGGACAAATGCCCGCCCGCCTACAGGGCGAACTGTGCCGCGCTCGTTCAGAAGAGCCCGGCGCCCTGCTCGAGCGTGCTTACCGACATGTCCAAGAAATATTGCGCCTATTACAAAGAGCTGACTAAACATGGCGGCGGTTACGCCGGAGCCACCCCTGAAGACGTGCAGGCCGCCCTGAAACAGGCGGCGGAGAAGAAAAAGGCGGAGGACCTTCAGCGGAAGCAGTCTGAAGAAGCCATTAAGAAAGTGAACGAGACCGTGCGCAAACTGATGGGAAACAAGGGCGAGAAGAGCGACGAATAGATAAGGCGGTAAATTTATGAAAAAGACTACTTCAAAACTCAAAAAGAATATCCGGATGTTCCTCAGCAGCGAGGAAGGCAAGATGCTTGATTCGGATATCGTAAAAACCGGTCTGGCCCTGGGGATACTCGGCACCGTCATGGTAGATCAGGCGTCGGCCCTGGTCCACACCAATTACTTCAACCCCACCCAGCATATCAGTCACCAGAGCCACGGCAGCCACGGTTCGCACGGCAGCCACGGGTCGCACGCTTCGCACGGCAGCCACGGCAGCCACGGGTCGCACGGCAGCCATGGGTCACACGGCAGCCACGGTTCACACGGCAGCCACGGTTCTTATTAATCGAGACGGTGCCCGGGCGACGCGTTTTTTACCTTAACAGTCCCTCCGGGGATATCGGTCATGCCGTACATCTGCTGCGGCTGTTGGCGGAGCTTAAAGCCCGCGGCAGCCGCAGCTTGATTTTCCTGCGGTCGCCTTCCATCTACCCGTACGGGCTTTTTAAAAAATTCGGAAAAGTGGTCCTGCTTCCCGCCGTGCCTTCCGCGGCTTCCGGCCGGCGTCTCGCTTCGATATTGTCTGAATTCCGACCCTCCTCTCTGACCACCGAGTTTTTTCCTTTCGGCCGGGCCGAGTGCCTGCCGGAAATAACGCCCCTTCTCGAGGCGGCTTCGGCTTGCGGCGCGAAGCTCTTCGCCAGCGTCCCCATGCCGTATTTCACCGCCCCGGAGCGCGGCCTCGGGGGCATGCTCGAAACCTGCGCCCGCTACGATAAGATCCTGGTGCACAGTCCCGAAGGCGCCGACCTGCCTTATATGTCGAAAGCCGTAAGCCTGGAACGGCGAGTCTCTCCCGCGGCGTTCCTTTCCGTCTTCAGGGAGCTGCGCGGCAAAGTCGTCTTCACGGGCTACCTGCTTCCCCGCCCGCGCAGGCGGGTGAAAGAAGAAGATTTTGTGCTGGTCACGCGCGGCGGAGGTTCCACTTCCGACTTGTTTTTCGAGGCGGCCATAAGGGCGGCTTCCCTCCTGGATATCCCTTTCCTGCTCGTGGCCGGCCCGGCCACCCCGCCCGGCAAGCTGGCGGAGTTCAGGCAGCTGGCGGCGGCCGGAGGGGGTAAGGCCGGGGTCATGGAGAGTTCAGCCGGTATGCCGGACCTTATGGCCAAGGCGGCAGTCTGTGTTTCCACCGCGGGGGGCTCCGTCTACGAGATGCTTGCCTTGCGGAAGAAAATGGTGCTGGCCCCTTTCTGCGGCGTTAAAGGGCGCGAACATTCGGACCAGCTCGCCCGCGCCTGGCTGATGCGGGACCTGGCGGGAGCGGGGTTGCTGCTCCCCGCGGACCTGACTCCGGGAAAGATAGCCGCGGCGGTCAGCGAGCGGCTGGCGAAGCCTCTTAAAATTTCAAAGCGCGTGAAGCCGGCCTGGTTCCGCGGAGCGGAACGGGCGGCGGCGGTGATCTCATGACGGAAACGGTGATGATGGAGCTTACCTGGCGCTGCAACGCGGCCTGCGCCTTCTGCTACCTGGGCGGCACCGGGCGGCTGAACGGCACCCGGGCGGAACTTAAGGGGCCGGAAATAAAAGCTTTCATGCGCCGCTTCCCCCCGGGCACGAAGTTCTATTTCAGCGGGGGTGAACCTTTCCTGCGGAAAGATATTTTCGAGATACTGTCGTTCGCGGCCGCCCGCGGCTTCGACTGGGGCGTGAACACGAACGGCCTCGCGCTCGATCCCGCCGGAATAAAAAGGCTGATGAACCTCCGGCCCGCCTATCTCATTTTTTCGCTGCACGGCCCGGAGGCCGCGCACGACCGCCTGCTCGGGGTTAAAGGCGCGCATAAAAAAATGCTGGCGAACCTGAGGCTGGCGGCGGAATCCAAGCTGCCGGGAACCGAACTGATCACGAACTGCGTCATCAACGCGGCCAACGCGGCCCTGCTGCCCGCCGTTTACCTTGACGCGGCCCGCGCCGGCGCCGACAGGGCGGTGTTCGAGCAGCTGCAGTTCGTTAAGAAGAGCGAGGCCTTCCGGGCGGGGCTTTCCCCGGCCGAAGTTATCACCCCGGCCGTGGAAAGTTACAGCCTGGACACCAGCGCGCTGTCGGCTTCGATCAAAAAAATAAAGGCGCTGCGCGGGGCTTTTAAAACTCATTTCGAACTCAGGCCGGATTTCACCGCCGCGCAGCTGGAGCGCTATTATAACGGGTTCATGAAGCCCTCCGGGAAGTGTCCCGGCCTGCTCTCCACCATCAACGTCGAGCCCGACGGCGCGATACGGACCTGCGTGCTGTGCGCGGCGCCCGCCGGCGGGGTTAAAGATTTTGACCGCGCCGCGATGCTGAAGGTTAAGCGAAGCCTGGTAAAAGGCGGCCTGCCGCAAGCCTGCGCCCGCTGCTGCCACCGTTTCAAAATTAAACGTATATTCTGAGGGCTGCATGAAGGACCGGGTTAGCAAAACCTTCTTGAGGACGAGGCTTGCATAGCGCCGAGTCCGAGAGATGAGGGAGGCCACGGTGTGGCCGACCGCGTTTTGCGTTCCGGCCCTTCAGGCAGCCCCGCGAGGCTACATGATTTTAAGTATCTCCGAAGCAAGGGCGAAGCGGGCGAGGCCGCGGGTTTCCAGTTTCTTCAGGAAAGAAATATATACGGAGAAGATCTTAAGATCCTTGCCCTTGATGTCGGCGTGGTGAAAATAGATGCCGGCCGGCTTGGTCCCTTCCCTTAATGCCGCCAGGGTCCGCGACTTGAGTAAATTCAAGGACAGCGGGCGGGGCTTAAGCTTCAGATCATATTCGTTCACCGTCACCCGCGTGCCCAGGAAGATCAAGGCGCGGGCCTGCCCGCTTTTAAGCGGGCGGCTGGCGGAGATGGCTTTAAAGCCGAGCGCGCCGAGAGCCTTGAGCGTGTCCGAGTTGTAGACGTGGAAGGGCGGCACGAAAACGGGCTTAGAGAGCTTGCCGAACATTTTCCCCATCACTTTTTTTCCCGCGGCTATATCGGCCCTCTGCGTTCCGTAAGGACGCGAGGGGCCGAACTCGTGCTTGAGGTATTTGTTGCCGGAATGCTCGGCGTGCGTGAAACCGTGCTGCAGAGCCTCCAGCCTCGTCTCGCCGGCGGTCTCGGCGCGGAAGAAAGCGGCCAGCCCGGCTTCGGCCAGCCCAGGGATCACGGCGCAGGATAAAGGCAGTTCCGCCGCTTTGAGCAGGCTGAACACGCGAAGGAAAGCCGGGTCCGGCTTGGTCACATCGTCGCAGCGCAGAAAAAAGATCTTCATTTCGCCATCCACGGGTCCGCTCCGAAAACGGAGCCGGCGGCTTCTGCCTGGTAGCGGCTGCCGCCGAGGCAGGTCGAAAGCAGGGCGCAGCGCCGGCATTTCGGCTTGAGCCAGTCCGCTCCGCGGC
>Ga0079306_1001243_pt1 | contig 17684 bp, 10 predicted proteins | sample Methanotroph_Enr_FD_79181 | JGI IMG/M metagenome (GOLD analysis project Ga0079306, IMG submission 79181) | Enriched soil microbial communities from Old Woman Creek wetland in Ohio, USA - Methanotroph_Enrichment_5 | ecosystem: Environmental > Terrestrial > Soil > Wetlands | place: USA: Ohio...
AAATGAAAAAACAAAAATTCAAAGAGCGATGAAAGTCAGATCAACTGCGGGATTACTTATTCATTTGTTTGGCAAAATGTCGATTGCTTTCGTAAATCTAATTTTTTAAATACTGATTCGCATAACTAATTAAATTTGAACTTCATGAAAAGAAAAAATACAGGCAAAAATGTTCCTGTTTGCAACAGAAACATTTTTACAAGACCCTGGTTGCGAAGCAGCCACTTCGAAAAAGATTATGTAAGCAATTTCACCATTACCCCTTTTGAACCAAAATTTATTGAAATTTAATAGTGTAGACAATGAAAATAACAATGACAGTTTTGCTTGTGTTGACATCCTTTTTTGCGCAAGCACAGTACCAAACCCAATCGAGCATCAAAGGCTCAAAGTATTACCAAAACCCCATATTCGGTGGCGATTATCCCGACCCAAGTATCCTGCGCGATGGCGATACTTATTACATGGTGCATTCGTCGTTCGAATATTATCCGGGACTGCTTATCTGGAAATCGAAAGACCTTATCAATTGGTCGCCCGTAACCAATGCCTTGCATAAGTACATTGGCTCCGTATGGGCACCCGATTTGATTAAGCACAACAATAAGTACTACATCTATTTTCCGGCGAACGATAAGATATATGTGGTTGTGGCCGATTCAATCAACGGCAAATGGAGCGACCCTGTAGATTTGAACATTGCCAGTATCGACCCCGGTCATGTGGTTGCTGCCAACGGCAAGCGGTACCTGTATTTTAGCAGCGGTGGTTATGTGCCTTTAACTGACGATGGGCTGGCGGTTGCCGGCGACTACAAGCATGCTTATAGCGGTTGGCCAATACCACGCGATTGGTCTATTGAGTGTTTCTGCCTCGAAGGCCCTAAAATCACCAAACGTGGCGATTACTACTATTTAACGGTAGCCGAAGGCGGAACGGCGGGGCCTGCTACCAGCCACATGATAATATCGGCCCGTTCGAAATCGGCGTTGGGACCATGGGAAAACTCGCCTTACAATCCTATCGAACGTACCCTCGACGATTCCGAAAGATGGTGTTCGAAAGGACACGGAACTTTGCTTGAAGATGCAAACGGGAAATGGTGGATTATTTTTCACGCCTATGAAAACGGTAACTACAACATGGGCAGGCAAACCCTGTTGCAGCCTGTAGAATGGACAAGCGATGGCTGGTTTAAAACCCCGAAAGGTGTCAAAACCGACTTGCCAATAAAAAAAACCACTGGCATTGTGTCGCAACCAACCTTTACGCTGAGCGATGATTTTGGAGGAAGCACCCTAAAACCGCACTGGAAATTCTTTGGAGGATACGACACAACTAGATTCAAGGTGGCCAATAACTCATTGGCAGTAAAAGGAAAAGGGCAAGTTGTGGGGAATTGTTCGCCATTGGTTTGTGTACCTTCCCATCATTCATACACGGTTGAGGTTGAAATGGACATAGACGGCAACGCCATTGGGGGCTTGGTACTTTATTACAACAACAATTTCAACTCGGGCATCTTGGCCGACAAAGAAAATATTCTTGCAAACCTACGCGGTTGGCAATTCGCGACAGAGAAAAATGTCATTAAAAACCATGTTTTCCTTAAACTGAAGAAAATCAACAATACGGTGGACATGTTTTACAGCCTAAATGGTGAAGAATGGCACAAAATAGAGAATTCGCTGGAAGTTTCAGGAATGCACCACAACGTGCTCAGCGGATTCCTTGGCTTAAGAATCGGATTGTGCTCCATAGGAGATGGTACCGTGACATTTAAAAATTTCAATTATAAACCAATTCAATAAAATTATTTACACATGAAAATCATTTCTTCGACAGTAGTTTTTCTTTTGTGCAGTTTCATGTTGCTGGCACAGGAAAGTAAAATGGTGGTGGTTAACACCAACAACGAACCCATTGCCCCCGGCAAGTTTGAGCCAACATGGCAATCCCTCAGTCAATACAAAGTTCCCGATTGGTTTCGCAATGCCAAGTTTGGTATCTGGGCGCATTGGGGCCCCCAGTGCCAACCCGAAATGGGCGATTGGTATGGGCGCGGTATGTACGATGAGGGAAGCTGGCAGTATAATTTTCATGTTAAAAAATATGGGCATCCTTCAAAATTTGGTTTCAAAGATGTTATCAACGAATGGAAAGCCGAGAACTGGAATCCTGAAAAACTGGTAGCTCTTTACAAACGTGTTGGCGCACAATATTTCTTTGCGATGGCCAACCACCACGACAACCTGGATATGTGGAACAGCAAGTATCAGGAATGGAATACAACACGTGTAGGTCCGAAAAAGAATATTCTTGACGGATGGGCAAAAGCTGCAAAAAAACAAGGACTTCCATTTGGTTTAAGCGTTCATGCAGCCCATACCTGGACCTGGTTCGAAACGTCGCAACGCTCCGATACGGCAGGTGCTTTGGCCAGAGTGCCTTACGACGCCAAATTGACAAAAGCCGATGGAAAAGGTACATGGTGGGAAGGACTTGATCCACAGGAGCTATATGAGCAGAACCATCCGCTTAGCAAGGGAAGCGGAAAAGACATTACAGCCTTGTGGGGGCAATGGAACTGGGACAATGGCGCAAGCACGCCTGACCAAAAATATTGCGATAAGTTTTATAACCGCACTATGGATTTAATTAACCTGTACAATCCTGATTTGATTTATTTTGATGATACCACTCTGCCGCTTTACCCGGTTAGCGATGCGGGTTTGAAAATTGCAGCCCATTACTATAATACCAATATGGCTAAACACAAAGGCAAGCTCGAAGCGGTTATGTTTGGCAAAGTGCTGACTGATGAACAAAAGAAGTGCATGGTATGGGATGTGGAACGTGGTGCACCGGATAAACCGCAAGACAAAGCATGGCAAACCTGTACTTGCATTGGCGATTGGCATTACAGTAGAGGTACCTACGAACACAACGGATACAAATCTGCCACGACCGTTATCCGTACATTGATTGACATTGTGAGTAAAAACGGGAATTTGTTGCTCAATATCCCCGTGCGTGGCGATGGTACCATTGACGAAAAAGAAGTGGCCATTCTAGAAGGCATTGCCGCTTGGATGGAAGTAAATAAAGAAAGCATCTTCGATACACGTCCCTGGAAAATTTATGGCGAGGGACCATCTGTTGATGCTGTGAATACCTTAAATGGTGCAGGTTTTAACGAAGGGAAGGTTGGATATACTGAAAAAGACATCCGTTTCAACCAAAAAGGAAATGTGATATATGCAACAGTAATGGGTGTTCCAACTGAGAATATTTCGCTCAAATCATTTGCCAAAAATGGAGGAAAACAAAAGATCAAAAAAGTAGAACTGCTTGGCAGTAAAGAAATATTATCGTGGAAACAGGGTAGCGATGCACTTTCTATTAGTAAGCCAAAAGTGTGCCCCAACAATATTGCTGTGGTGTTTAAAATTATATTGGCTCAGAAGTGATTTGTCACACTGATTTATTCCGTATATAAAAAATATTCAAGAACTACTTAGCCCGAAGGGATACCTGTGGAAAGCAATAGGCTTATTCCTTCGGGGTTACTTTTAATCTCGGTTTGAAGTGTTGTGTAATGATGAACTTAAGAATATGAAGAGGCTAAATGTTTTAATTTTTACTATTGTTGGCTTACTCGTTTTGAATACAGGAGCTTTTGCGCAAGACCGCAATTTCTACATCTTTCTCTGTTTTGGACAATCGAACATGCAAGGTGCAGCCAAAATTGAAAGCCGAGATACGATAGTCAACAACCGTTTCAAGGTGTTTCAGGCACAGGATTGCCCAAGCCTGAACAGAAAAAAGGCTGAGTGGCGTCCTGCCGTTCCACCTACATGCCAATGTAATTCGGGGCTATCGCCCGCCGATTATTTCGGAAGGACTATGGTTGCTAATCTTCCCGATAGTATTACAGTTGGGATTGTTAACGTATCTGTGGCCGGTTGCGACATCAGGCTGTTCGACAAGGATATTTACATGGATTTCGATTCGACCTACAAGGACAACTGGTTTACCTCGCTGGTGGCGTCTTATGATGGGAATCCATATAAATACCTCATCAGTTTGGCCAAACTGGCTCAAAGAGACGGAGTTGTTAAGGGAATACTTTTACACCAGGGCGAGACGAATTCGGGACAAGAACAATGGCCATCGTATGTAAAGAAAATTTACAACGATATGTTGGCCGACCTTTCGTTAAATGCAGAATCGGTTCCACTTTTGGCCGGCGAGCTATTATCTGCCGATGGCAATTGCTGTTCAGGCATGAACCCGATTATTCGGAGGTTGCCCGATACTATTCCAACGGCGCATATTATTTCCTCAGAAGGTTGCTCTGGTTTTGATAATGCCCATTTTGATGCTGAAGGTTACCGGGAGTTAGGAAGCCGATATGGCGAGAAAATGCTTACTCTATTAGGATATAAATATAGGGAAGCAAAAGAATAGAATTAATAATGAAGCAGGGAGCCAATTCAGTTATCGAACTACTGTTCTCTTCTTTCAAATGACGCTTTATTCCGGTAAGGCAACTTTTTAGGATGTTACTGTTTTGTTTCCGAATTATAAAATCTAAAATATATGATAAAAAAAACAATGAATCTCAGGTCTTATCATCGCCCGCATCAATATATTGCGGCATTAATGTTGATATGTGTTAGTCTTCTTTCGGCTACTGAGTCTTACGCTCAATATACCTGCAATATTACCCCCATTGGAGGAGGTGGTTTTGTAACAGGTATCATTACCCACCAGACATCGGGTGATATTTATTGCCGTACTGATGTCGGCGGTGCATACCGCTTGGATGCGGCGAATGGAAAATGGATACAGTTAATTGACTGGATCTCTGACAGCCAGAAAGGTTTTTCCGGAGTGGAAGCCATGGCGATTGATCCACAAAATGCGAATAATATTTACATGCTTTGCGGTATGGATTATTTTGATAGTGGAAAAACAGCAATATTTAAATCCACCGACAAAGGAAATACTTTCACGGTAATAGATGTTACCTCCAAGTTTAAAGCGCATGGAAACGGAATGGGACGCTCCAATGGAGAACGTCTGGCGGTAGATCCTCACAACAGCAACATTTTGTTTTGCGGAACCAGACGGAACGGATTATGGAAAAGTACCAACGGAGGCAGCACATGGAACCTTGCGTGGAATGGCGTGACTACGACTCCAAACGACAATGGAATTAATTTTGTTATTTTAGATTCTTCAAGCAGCGTAGTAAGCGGAGCGACTCAAACGATGTACATAGGCATTTCGCGCGTTGATGGTGCGAACATTTACAAGAGTACTGACGGAGGAGTAACATTTACTGATATTTCTCCTATTGCTACTTTTATGCCTCACAGGGCTGCTCTCGTTGGTACTACTATGTATGTTGTTTATGCTGATGCAGATGGTCCATGGAATTGTGGTTCGGGTAGAGTTTACAAGCTCGATACATCAACGGGCATTTGGACAGATGTAACACCAAACGGAAATAATTATTCTTATGGTGGGGTGAGTGTTGATCCTGCCAATGTCAACAGGGTGGTGGTATCAACCATCAACAAGTACAACAATAACCAGTATGGAACTACGTACGGCGATTTTGTTTTCTTATCTACAAATGGAGGAGCGAACTGGACGCTTAAGAATGGGTCAAGTAGTAAGTATAATAACAACGGCATAGGTTGGACAAACGGACAACTGCACTGGGCCGGATCTATTGAGTTTACCCCTGGCAATACGGCCGAAGCACGAGTGATTTCAGGAAACGGCGTTTTTACCTGTTCCAACATAGATGCAACCAGCCCGACATGGAAACTTGATGTGAAAGAACTGGAAGAGACCGGATTAACGGGCGGGATAAGTATCCCGGGTGGTCCGGTAGTTTCTGTTTTCGGAGACATCACTGGCTTCGTACACAACGATTTGACCTCATATCCGGCACAAACTCATCAGCCAGCCGATGGATCAAACTGGAGCGTTGATTACGCAGCAACCAATACAAATAAATTAGTAAGAGTAGGCAATACAAAAGTTTACTATTCTACCAATCAGGGCTCCACATGGACAGCATGCCCAATCACTAAAGGCGGGGGAGGAAGTCTTGCCATTAGCGCAGACGGAGGAACTATACTTCATTGTGCTAGAGACTCTTCTAAAATCAGGTATACATCTAACAATGGACAAAGCTGGACAATTGCAAACGGGGTAAATATAACAAATGCATTTCCTGTTGCAGATCGTATAAACAGCAATTACTTTTACATCCATAATTCGTCCAATGGACAGATGCTCGTGAGTACCGACAAAGGAGTTAGCTTTTCAGTTGCCGGAAATCCGGGTGCGTCATCGACTCCATGGGTGCAAACATATATCCGCACTGTTCCCGGATATGAAGGACATATTTGGGTGCCTCTGATTGGCAACGGACTAAAATACTCCACCGACCACGGAGCTACTTACACAAAAGTTTCCAATGTTACTTATTGCAGTGCAATCGGTTTTGGAAAAGAGGATGTCTCTGCAACTTATCCTACTATTTTTATATGGGGAACGGTAGGAGGTGTGAGAGGAATGTTCAGATCAACAAACAAAGGAGCTACATGGATACGTGTCAACGATGATGCCCACCAATTCGGAGGTACAAGTATCATATTTGGAGACATGAATATTTTCGGAAGAGTATATATGTCGTCCATATCGGGTCGAGGTTTAGTATATTGGAATTTTAACACACCTACCTCGATTAAACCCGCGAACGGATACTCGAATGAGATAGTTCTTTATCCAAATCCAACTTTGAATGGAAAATTTTCGATAATACTTCCGGAAACTTCGCGTAGAGTAAATGTCAGCATTTTTGATTATCAAGGCAGATTGTTGTTTGAGAATATATTTAACAATAGTGACAGATTGGTTGTAGATTCGGGTCTGAAGGAAGGTGTTTACATCGTGAAGGTTACATCAGAAGGATTAACTTACACTCAAAAGCTTATTGTACAATAAGAATTGGTGGAAATTTATTCTGGTGTTATGTTTAGCCAGCGGTTGCCGGCTGCTTAAGCCGGCAAAGTGCAAGAAAGTTTTTCGGTTTTAGCCAGATTATAAGATATATTTGGCTAAAACCCAATTCAATTCTTTCAATTGCCGTCCCATTTATGGGACGGCAATTGAAAGAATATACCAAAATATACTTAACATACGCTAGTTACATGGATAATATTGTTGATTTTGAAGGTAATTCATTATCCGCTGGAGCGTATCTCCATACGACTTTTAAAATGAGAATTTATAATAATGAAAACCCAAATTAGTCTATTATTGCTTTTATTGCTTGGCGTTCAGATCGTTTTTTCACAAGATAAAAAAAAACAAGAGCAAGTTAACGTGCCGAGCATCAACGATTGGGAAAATCCCGATGTGAATGGCATTAATAAAGAAAAGCCACACGCTTTCACTTTTCTGGCTGAAGAAAAAAGAAACAATCCAGTTATTCAATCTCTTAACGGTCTTTGGAAGTTCAAATGGTCGCCCGATCCGCAAACGCGCCCTGTGGATTTTTATGCCGAAGGTTATTCTACTGAAAAGTGGGACAATATTCTGGTGCCGGGCAATTGGGAGCTTCAGGGCTTTGGTACGCCCATTTATACAAACGTAGCTTATCCGTTCAAAAAAGATCTTCCGAAAGTAACCGGCGAGCCCGATAAGAGCTTTACCACCTACAAAGAACGGAATCCGGTAGGCAGTTACCTGACAAGCTTTGTAATTCCTGCTGACTGGACTGATAAACAAGTGTTTTTGAATTTTGGAGGCGTGCAATCGGCTATGTATGTTTGGGTCAACGGGCAGAAAGTCGGTTATAGCGAAAACTCCATGTCGCCTGCCGAGTTTGACATTACTTCTTACATTCACAAAGGAGAAAACAAGCTGGCAGTGGAAGTGTACAAATACTGCGATGGAAGCTACATGGAAGATCAGGATATTTGGCGCTTAGGAGGAATATTCCGGGACGTTGACCTGATTGCCCGGCCAAAGGTCTTTATCGGAGATTATTTTGTGAAAGCAATTCCTGATAAAACCTATGCAAATGCAAACATTTCTATCGATTTGAGTTTAGATAATCGTCAACTTCAGAATATCGCCGGCTTGCAGGTCGAAGCGGAAATAACCGGATATTCAAAATCAGGCGATTATATCGATATTCCAGTTGCAGTAAAAGTGCCGGTTTCTAAATCAAAGCAAGTGTCGCTTACTCTCAGTTCGTTGATAAAGCAACCTAAGCTTTGGTCGGCTGAAACGCCTGATTTATATCGTCTTATTCTGAAACTCAAAAACAAGAAGAATGAATTAGTTGATAAGGCAGAATGCTATTTCGGTGTCCGCAAAATTGAAGTTCGTGGTGATGTGTTTTTGATCAATGGCAGAGCAGTAAAACTAAAAGGCATTAATCGACACGAGCAACATCCACGTACCGGAAAATACATAAGCCTTCAGATGATGATACGCGATATGGAGCTGATGAAACAGGCCAATATCAACATGATACGCACGAGCCACTATCCGGACGATCCCATGTTTTATGAACTCTGCGACAAATACGGTTTTTATATAATGGATGAGGCTAACCAGGAGTCACATGCCTATGGTCTTGGAAATAAAGAACTTGGCGAAGATCCTGCCTGGAAAAAATCGCATGTGGAACGCGCTGTTTCGTTGGTAGGAAGAGATAAAAACCATGCGTGCGTCATTTTCTGGTCGTTGGGCAATGAAGGTGGTAAAGGGCAGAATATGAAGGCAATGGCCGATACTATCCGCAAGCTGGATCAAACACGTTTGGTCTTCTCCGATACGCATCGGGAAATTTCAGATATTTATGACGATAGTTATCTTCATCCAGCCGATTTCAAAAAACTGGGCGAAAAGATAAAAGACAAACCTGTAATCATGCGTGAATATGCCCATGTGATGGGAAGTTCAGGCGGTAATTTGCAAGAATACTGGGATGTGATTTACGCCGATTCAAGTATTTGCGGTGCTGCTATTTGGGAATGGGATGAACATGGCCTGCCTAAAACCAAGGATGGCTCCCCTCTTAAACTTACCGATCACCCGGATGATTACAGCTTGACAGATAATGAATTCTGGGCGTATGGCGGCGATTTCGGTGATAAACCCAATGATGGCAATTTTGTGATGAGAGGCTTGGTTTCTAGCGACAGAAAGCCTTATCCGCATTATTATGAGGTGCAAAAAGTATATCAACCGGTTGTGTTTCAGTTGGTAGATGATAAAAACATAAGCATTAGGGTGACCAATCATTTTGATTTCCAACCGTTGCAAAACTTCGATTTTGAATACGAATATACCTCGAACGGTAAATCAATTCAAAGAGGCAAATTCAGTTACGACGATATTTTGCCGGGAACATCTTCTGTTATCAATCTTCCGCAACCTCAATTGTCAGACACGATTTCGTCTGATATCTGTCTGAATATCTATGTTAAACTCAAAAATGCAACACTTTGGGCTGAAACAGGTTATTGTATCGCTCGCGAGCAGTTTATGATAAAACCTTACAGGTGGATTGATCCAAAAGATTTATTTACTGTCAGTCGACAAGTTGTTGTTGAAAAGAATAGGTGGACAAAGATATTTCCAGTCGAAAATCCGGTAGATGTTATGGATTCGCCATTATATGTTGAAATAAAAACAAAAAATATAGCATTTATTCTTGATAGAAAAAGTGGTTCATTACTAAGCTGGAAAGTCAATCAGCAGGAAATGCTGAAAGGTCAATTAGAACCGTATTTCTGGAAAACACCCAACGATAACCAAAAGCAGAGCGGATATGTGAACGAATTTGCAAAGTGGAAAAATGCGGCAGAGAAAAGGGTAGTAAAGAATGTTGATATATTCAGAAATGGAAATTTTGTATCTGTCAAAATAGACATGAATTTGCCAACTATTGGAGCTAATTATACCTTGGATTATCAGGTAGATGGCAATGGAAAATTACAAGTTATTGCATCTTATCAGCCTCTGTGCGATACCATTCCTTTGATGCCTAAATTTGGGATGAGAATGCGCATTCCGGAAAATTATAACACTGTTGGCTGGTATGGTCGTGGCTTTTACGAAAATTATCCCGACCGGAAAACAGCTTCTTTCATTGGGCTATATCGGTCTAAATTGGAGGATTTCATTACGCATTATGCAGCGCCTCAGGATAATGCTAACCGGTGTGATGTACGCTGGTTTACGCTGAGTACTCAAAACAATGGAGTTGTGAAAGTGACAGGTTTGCAGCCACTTTGTTTCCGTGCATGGCCTTACACCGAGGACGATTTGGAAGGTGCTCGCCACGACTATCAATTGCCAAAACGTGATTTCATCAACCTGAATATCGATTTGAATATCCATGGTGTGGGTGGCGACGATTCATGGGGAGCTAAAACGATGGATAAATATACCATTCCAGGCAATAAACCTTATCACTTTGGTTTTATTATGGAATGTGTTGGAAAACAATAGCTTGTTGAAAAATGAATATTGTTGGATATAACAAATATAAATTCAACTGTAATGTCTGGGTTATACTATTTTTAAAAAAGAAAGAGATGAGAAAAATTTCAATTTTTTTGCTACTGGTTTTAGTAGCAATTTCTGCGATTAAAGCCCAAAGCAATTCATATTTAAAGCTTTGGTATAATCGACCAGCCAAACAATGGAACGAAGCTCTACCAATAGGAAACGGTCGTCTTGGAGCAATGGTTTTTGGCGATCCATGTAAAGAAGTGATCCAACTTAACGAAAATACTGTATGGGCAGGTTCGCCTAACCGTAATGATAATCCTGATGCGAAAGGGGCATTATCCGAAGTGCGAAAGCTGATCTTTGAAGGTAAATACAAGGAAGCCCAGGATTTAGTCAATAAAAGTTTTTTAAGCAAAACATCGCACGGGATGTCATACCAAACAGTAGGTAACCTAAAACTTTTCTTCCCCGGGCACGATAATTATACCAACTACCACCGGGAGCTGGATTTGGGAAATGCTGTGGTAGCAACCAGGTATAGCCAGAATGGCGTTAATTTCACGAGACGGGTTTTTTCATCTTTCCCCGATCAGGTGATTATTGCAAGAATTTCAGCAGACAAAGCCGGGGCTATAAGCTTTTCTGCAACGATGGACAGGCCGGACGAAAATGGCAAACCCCGAGTCTGGAATGTAAAACCGAATGGAAATAACGAGATTATATTGACAGGAATCACGAGCGATCAGGAAAGCGTAAAAAGTGGCGTACAATTCGATGCTAAAGTAAAGATTTTGACTGATGGTGGCACTGTGTCCGTAACAGATAAAACCTTGAACATTGCCGGAGCCAACGTTGCCACTATTTATATCTCTATTACCACCAATTTTAAGAATTACAACGACATCAGCGGTAATGCCGATGAAGAGGCCAAAGCTTGCCTTCAGAAAGCCTTGAGAAAGAACTACGATCAGGCTTTAAAAGATCATATTGCCGATTATCAAAGCTATTTCAATCGGGTAAACCTCGACCTTGGCGTTACCGCTGCCGCCAAAAATCCTACTGATGTGCGCTTGGCACAATTTGCCAAAGAAAACGATCCACAATTAGTGGCATTGTATTTTCAGTTTGGGCGTTATTTGTTAATTTCATCATCGCGCCCCGGTGGTCAACCTGCCACTTTGCAAGGTATTTGGAACGATCAGTTATATGCCCCCTGGGACAGTAAATACACCGTGAACATCAATACAGAAATGAACTACTGGCCTTCGGAGCCAACCAACCTGACGGAAATGAACGAACCATTGGTACAGATGCTGAAAGAGCTTTCCCAAACCGGTCAAAAGACTGCCAAAGACATGTATGGGGCCAGGGGCTGGGTATTGCACCATAATACTGATATCTGGCGCATTAATGGCCCGGTTGACGGATCGTTCTGGGGACAATGGCCCATGGGTGGCGCATGGCTTTCACAACATTTGTTTTACAAATATGAATACAACGGCGACAAAGAATTCCTTAAATCAGTTTACCCGGTGATGAAGGGAGCTTCACAATTTTTCCTCGATTTCCTAGTGGAAGAACCAGAACACAAATGGCTGGTGGTTTGCCCTTCTGTCTCGCCCGAAAATTCACCGTCAGTTCACAGCGAATCTTCTATTTCTGCCGGAACAACCATGGATAACCAGTTGGCTTTCGATCTGTTTAATATTACAGTAAAATCTGCAGAAATACTTAATATCGATAGGGAATTGGTTGCTAAGGTAAAGGAAACCATGAAACGCCTTGCACCCATGCAAATCGGGAAATGGGGCCAATTGCAGGAATGGATGTACGATTGGGACAATGCCGATGACCGCCATCGCCACGTATCGCACTTGTACGGGTTGTTCCCATCCAACCAGATATCCCCTTACCGTACTCCTGAATTGTTTTCAGCAGCCAAAACCTCGCTCATTGCCCGTGGTGATGAATCTACCGGCTGGTCGATGGGTTGGAAAGTGAACCTGTGGGCTCGCCTGCTCGATGGTAACCATGCCTGTAAACTTATTACCGACCAATTGACTCCTGCTATACTACCCGATGGAAAAGAAAAAGGCGGCACATACCCCAATCTTTTCGATGCCCATCCGCCATTCCAGATCGATGGTAACTTTGGTTGTACCTCAGGCATTGCCGAGATGCTGTTGCAAAGCCACGATGGAGCCATTCACTTGTTGCCGGCATTGCCTGAAGCATGGAAAAGTGGCCGTGTAAAAGGGCTGAGGGCAAAGGGAGGCTTTGATGTTGATATTGCCTGGGAAGATGGCAAACTGTCGAAAGCTACCATTAAAGCTCACCTCGATGGCAATTGCCGTATTCGTTCGTACATCCCGTTAAAAGGAAAAGGTTTAAGAGAAGCAAGCGGGGCAAATTCAAACCCGTTCTATCAAACTCCTGAAGTAAAAGCCGGGTTGATCCATGCTGCGTCAATACCTGGCATTAAGTTAAAAAATGTTTACGAATATGATTTATGGATGAAAAAAGGTGCAACAATTGAGGTTGGCAAGCCTTAAGGCGATAAATGCCTCAATGTCGTTTCTGTAGATTTATCAAGTCGGTTGCTGATGGTGGTTATAGAGGTGAACTCATAGAGAAAACCCAAAATGCTGTCGGAAGGATACTTGAGTGATAAAATTCGCAAGTAAAATACAAACAGTTTCTTCAAAGTTATTAAGACTGAAATATAAACAAATACTATGTACTGGTTAAACACATTCTATAACAGATTTTATTTTTCAAAACAAATAGTATGGGTATTCTTACTATTTTCTATCTCTCTTTCCGGCTTTGCGCAAAACGGCATGGAAAGAAAACAGTTATTTGATTATGACTGGAAATTCTTTTTAGGCGATGCTTCTGAAGCCAATGCAAACGATTTCAATGATGCGAGCTGGCGGAAACTTGATTTGCCTCACGATTGGAGCATTGAAGGAAAAGTACACCCTAAAAATCCGACAAAGGGAGCCGGTGGATATTTCCCAACGGGAATTGGCTGGTATCGTAAAACCTTCAAGGCACCCGATGCGTGGAAAGCGAATAAGATAGCGATCTATTTTGAAGGTGTTTACATGAGTTCCGAAGTTTTTATCAACGGAAAATCGCTTGGTGTTCATCCTTATGGCTACACATCGTTCAGTTACGACCTAACACCTTATCTGAATTTCGGAAAAGAAAATGTTATTGCTGTGCGGGTTGATAATTCGCAGCATGTAAATAGCCGTTGGTATAGTGGCTCGGGTATTTATCGCCATGTTTGGATGATGGCAACCAATCCGGTACATGTAGCGCAATGGGGTGCGGCCATCACCACTCCCGTAGTGTCTGCAAAAAAGGCAACCGTACAGGTGAAAACATTGGTGAAAAACGAGACTTCATCAGCACAAAACGTTGTTGTTAAGGCAATTATTTGGAATAAGCATTCTAAAAATGCAGGAAATAGTCAGGCGAAGATCGAGATTCCTGCTAACAGCGAAAAGGAAATCACTCAAACCATAAACGTATCCAATCCTATGCTTTGGACACCTGAAACACCCAATTTGTATCAGGCTCAGATTCAGGTCTTAAAAGATAAAAACGTATTGGATGATACAAAAACCGGTTTTGGTATCCGTTCTATCAAATTTACTGCCGAAAAAGGCTTTCAATTGAACGGCAAAACGGTAAAAATAAACGGTGGTTGCGTGCATCACGAGAATGGTTGTTTAGGCTCTGCTGCTTTCGACCGTGCCGAAGTGCGCAAGGTTGAATTGCTCAAAACAGGCGGATTCAACGCCGTCAGGACTTCTCACAACCCACCTACCGAAGCATTTCTGGATGCCTGCGACAGGTTAGGCTTGCTGGTAATGGACGAATCTTTCGATTGCTGGAAAGTCGGAAAAAACAATAACGATTATTCAAAGTATTTCAACGAATGGTGGCAACGCGATTTGGACGCAATGGTTTTGCGCGACCGCAATCATCCTTCCATTTTCATGTGGAGCATTGGAAATGAAATACCGGAGAGAGGCGATCACTCGGCCATTGAAACTGCCAAAATGCTTGTAAGTGCGATAAAGAAAATAGATGCGGATCGACCGATTACCTCAGCCATTGTGAATAATGGAAAAGATTGGTCAAAATTCGATACGCTTATGGCGGAGCATGATGTTGCCGGATATAATTACAACCTGCATACTGCGCCGGATGATCACAAAAGAGTGCCTTCGCGTATGATAGTTCATACCGAATCCTATCCAAAAGATGCTTATCCTAATTGGAAATTGGTGCAAGAAAACAATTACGTTATCGGCGATTTTGTTTGGACAGCGATAGATTATCTCGGCGAAGCAGGTATTGGTCGTACTTTTTATTCAGGAGAAACACCCGGCGAAAACTGGGATAACGATATGTTTCCCATTCATGCCGCCTATTGTGGTGATATTGATCTAATTGGATGGAGAAAACCCATTTCACATTACCGGAGCATGTTGTACAATGACAACGAAAAACTCTACATGGCCGTTCGCGAACCAGCCCCGGAACCATTGGAAATCAAAGAAACATGGAGGTCGGTTTATCCAACTTGGGAAAGCTGGACCTGGCCGGGTTTTGAAGGAAAAACCATTCAGGTGGAGGTCTATTCCAAATATCCTAAAGTAAGGCTATATCAGGACAACAAGCTGGTTGGCGAACAGGCAACTACCCGCGATCAGCAGTTTAAGGCTACATTCGCAGTGCCTTATTCTTCTGGACAGCTTAAAGCTGTTGGCGTTGAAAATGATAAAGAAATGGAATCGACTATCCTGAAAACTGCCGGCGATGCTGCGAAAATAAAACTAACTGCCGACCGAAAAGAGATACTTGCCAACGGACAGGACTTATCATTCATAACCGTTGAAATAACCGACAAGGATGGAATAGTTCAACCGAATGCCACAAACCGCTTGCATTTCAAGATTGACGGACACGGTGTAATTGCAGGAGTCGATAATGCCAGCATCAAAGACACTGACCCTTACGTGGGCAATACACGTAAGGCATGGAAAGGCAAGGCATTGGTGGTGATAAAAAGCAATCATCATGCGGGCGAAATTAAATTATCTGTAACATCCAATGGATTGGAAGAAAAAAGTATAACTGTCAAATCATTGCTAAAAAAATAATACATGAAACTATTATCAATGAAACAGTTCCTCATTTTTCTATCTTTTATTTCCTGTGCATTTATTCTAAATGCACAGGAAATAATTTCGCCCAACGGGAAAATAAAAGTTATTTTGAATTTGCCCGATAAAAATTCTTCTCACAATCTTTTTTTTTAAAGCTTTCTATAAAGTTGAAAACAAGTTTGTTGAAGTATTGCCTAATTCTAAATTAGGCATTAATCGTACCGATGAGCAGTTTGTAAACAACCTTCAACTTATTGAAGCATCAAAACCTGTTTCAATACACGATAAGTATGAAATGATTTGTGGCAAACGCCAACTGTGCGAAAATTTTGGCACCGAAAAGATATTCAGTTTCCAGAATTCAAATCATCAACCCTTGAATATCGTTTTTAGAGTTTATAACGACGGTATTGCATTTCGGTATGTATTTCCCAATCATTCCGATGCTGCAAAAAATATTAGTAGTGAAGAAACAACATATACTTTGCCCGATAATACAAACCGTTGGATGCAAACTTATGATAAGTCTTATGAGAATTTTTATCCGTTGACTACAACGGGAGCTGGTGAGCAAAATAAACAGGAGTGGGCTTATCCTGCATTGTTTAAAGTGAACAATCAATCTATTTGGGGTTTAATTTCGGAAGCAGATATCAGCGAAAACAATTGTGCAGCCAGACTGAATAATCTTCAAGATAAAAATCAATATAAAGTAATTTATCCATCTGGTACGGTTGCAACACTGCCTTGGAATTCGCAATGGCATACCATTATTTTAGGTAATCTTTCTAAAATTGTTGCATCTACTTTAATTACCGATGTAAGTTCATCCAATACTTTAAAAGAAACGAGTTGGATAAAGCCCGGTGCTGTTTCGTGGATCTATTGGGCAAACAATCACGGTTCAAAAGACTACAAAATGGTAGTTGAATATGTCGATTTTGCTGTGGAAATGAATTGGCCTTATGTGCTGATTGATTGGGAATGGGACGTAATGGGCAATGGCGGTGATATAACCGATGCCGTGAACTATGCAAAAAGCAAGGGCATAAAACCAATGATGTGGTATAATTCTGGTACATGTTGGATGGATCCGACTCCAAATGACAGGTTGTTGACTTCCGAAAAACGTACCAAGGAATTTGCGTGGTTGAATAAAATAGGTGTTTTTGGAATAAAAGTAGATTTCTTTGCCGGCGACCAGCAGGATATGATGAAATATTATATCGACATATTGAAAGATGCGGCTAAATATCACCTTATGGTAAATTTTCACGGGGCTACAGTGCCACGTGGGTGGGCTCGTACGTATCCTAACCTGATGTCAACCGAGGCTGTATATGGCGCAGAATGGTACAACAATGGACCTGGAATGACGAATAAGGCCGCAGCTCATAATGCCACACTGCCATTTACACGCAATGTGATTGGCTCGATGGATTACACACCGGTTACTTTTTCAAATTCGCAGCATCCGCATATTACATCGTATGGACATGAGTTGGCTTTGTCTGTGGTATTTGAATCTGGGTTACAGCACTTTGCCGACAGACCGTCGGCTTATGAATCTTTACCGGCAGAACCAAAAGACTTTTTGAAACAAGTTCCTGCTGCTTGGGACGATACAAAACTGATTGATGGCTATCCGGGCGAAAAAGTAATCATTGCACGTAAAAAAGGAAATCAGTGGTATATTGGTGGATTGAACGGAAAAGATGAGCCCCAGACTTTGATTGTAACGTTTGATTTTCTGGACAAAGGAAGCTTTGATTTGCAGCTTATCAAAGACGGGAAAGATGATAAATTTTTTTCTTCAGAAACAATAGTCGTTATATAAGTTATAAATATATGATATAAAAGTTGTTACTTTGCAAACAATATGCAGAATTACAACGATTTAAAATTAAATGAAGCCCAATTCTTATCAGTCGTGGGCATTAA
>Ga0079306_1001244_pt1 | contig 17666 bp, 21 predicted proteins | sample Methanotroph_Enr_FD_79181 | JGI IMG/M metagenome (GOLD analysis project Ga0079306, IMG submission 79181) | Enriched soil microbial communities from Old Woman Creek wetland in Ohio, USA - Methanotroph_Enrichment_5 | ecosystem: Environmental > Terrestrial > Soil > Wetlands | place: USA: Ohio...
CAAGCGCGAGACTTTGGAAAAGTACGGGGAAGAGCAATTCAAGTTGTGGCGTCGCTCTTATGATGTTCCGCCGCCACCCATCGACGATTCTGATCCGTACAGCCAATCGGGAGATCCACGCTACGCGGACTTGGGCGATTCAATGCCGCGTACCGAATGCCTCAAGGACGTCGTAAACCGGATGCTTCCGTACTGGAGCGACTCGATAGTTCCTGACTTGCATTCTGGGAAGGTAGTTCTGGTGACTGCCCACGGCAATTCCCTGCGCGCGTTGGTAAAGCACCTTGATGGAATATCGGATGCCGACATTTCCGAATTGAATATCCCGACAGGTATTCCGCTTCTTTACGAGCTAGACGAGAAGATGATGCCGACCCGCAAGGGTGGAGAGTATCTAGATCCTGAAGCCGCCAGGGCCGCTATTGACGCGGTGGCAAACCAAGGCAAACGCTAGAGGGAGTCGTCCTTCTCTGAGGCGTATTCCCCTGTGACGAGGAAATAAACGCGTCGCGCGACTGAGACTGCATGGTCGGCGCAGCGCTCGTAGTATCGACCGAGCAAGGTCATGTCAATCGCCGTCTCGGTTCCGTGCGGCCACGCATCGTCTAGCAGGGTTACGAAAAGTTTGCGGTGCAACTTGTCCATTTCATCGTCGTCGATTTCGAGTTCGACTGCTGACTGCAGATCATGATTTTGGATCACATGGGTGGTTTTGTCGATGATGCGCTTGGCAACATTTCCCATTTCTTGAATCGTGGAAGCCAACTCAGGTGGAACGGCCTTTTCTGGATATCGCATGCGCGCAATCTTGGCGATGTGATGGCCCATGTCACCCATGCGTTCGATGTCGGCACTCATTCGAAGTGAGGTGACAAGCATCCGAAGATCCCCGGCAACAGGCTGCTGTCTGGCCAGGAGATTTAAGGTTTTGGCGTCGAGATCGTGCTGCATGGTGTCGATGTAGTCGTCATCGGAGATCACTTGCTCGGCCAACTGTAGGTCTGCGGTGAGCAGGGCGGTCGTGGCAAGTTCCATCGATTTGCCCACACGTTGCCCCATGTCAATGAGGGTTTGGGTGATCGAATTGAGATCATCATGAAATGCATCGCGCATAGTCGAACAATATATCTAGTGAGCCCCATTTCGGAGGTTGTAAGTGAACGGGAATTGAATGAAGGGCAAAGACTTGGGCGAAAAGAGGTTTTTTCGCGTTATTAGTTGGGTCGCCCAGTGCTAACAACTCTACGATAAGGGAGTGATACGTCGACGGAAGGTCTCCGAGATCCCCTCATTGGAGATTCCACCCGGCGTCCTGGATTTGCTACAGATCATCGACGCAGAATTTCTCGTTCTGGCTCCTGGCGAAGTGGTCCTTCGATCCTCCACCCACTCTGGGGCACTGGGGCTTGTCAGAGAAGGGCGCCTGGTTTCTGACCCCATTTTGGCCCTGGTTCGAGCCGTGAGGCGCTCACGGGAATACCAGGAGGGGACGGTCGAATTGCCTCGTGGGCCGATTGGAGAAGGCACGCACGATCTCCTTGTTCGCGTATCTCCGTTAGGTGAGCGCGGACTGGTAGTGGTGCTGATTTTTGACGATAGTGAGTACCGACGCCTGGATGCGATCCGACGCGATTTCATCGCCAATATCTCACACGAATTGAAGACTCCGATTGGCGCGCTATCGATCTTGAGTGAGGCTGTGCTTGGCGCAAGTGATGATCCGCAGGCAATCGTCAAATTCGCGACAAGAATGCAGACTGAGGCAAAGAGACTTTCTGACCTCGTCCAAGAGATTATTGATCTTTCGCGATTGCAGGATGATGACCCCCTTAAGAATGCGAAAGTTCTCAAGTTGGCTGATCTGATTTCTGAGGCAATTGATGGTTCCAGAATGACGGCCGAGGCGCGCAACATCTCAATCTCTTTTACTCAGATGGGTGATCTCGAGGTGTTGGGGGATCGCCGTCAGATTGAGATGGCCATCAGCAACCTTGTTGAGAACGCAATAAATTACAGCTCGGACGGAACTCGAGTAGCAGTTGCACTGCGCAAGCAGGATGCCTTGGCAGAGATTTCAATTTCGGATCAAGGTGTTGGCATACCTGAAAAGGATATTGAGCGGATCTTCGAACGTTTCTACAGAGTCGACCCTGCGCGGTCACGAGCGACCGGTGGCACGGGATTGGGACTTTCCATTGTCAAACATGTAGTTAATAATCATGGTGGCGATATTTCCGTTTGGAGCGTCGAAGGTGCCGGAAGTACTTTCACGATTCGACTCCCCCTATTTGTACGGAACGAATTGAATTCAATGGAACTGTCCCAAACGGAGGAAAGATGACACGCATTCTAGTTGTCGAAGATGAAGCTTCATTTTCGGAAGCGTTGGCTTATCTCCTTGGCCGAGAGGGATTCGAAGTAAGTGTCGCTGATAACGGGGTGAAGGCGGTTGAGGAGTTTGATCGCAACGGCGCGGATCTGGTGTTGCTCGACTTGATGCTTCCTGGCCTTTCGGGAACGGAAGTCTGCCGTCAACTGCGCACTCGCTCAAATGTCCCAATAATTATGCTTACAGCTAAGGATTCCGAGGTGGACAAGGTCGTCGGGCTGGAGCTCGGCGCCGATGACTACATAACCAAGCCGTACTCTTCACGCGAATTGTTGGCGCGGATTCATGCGGTGCTCCGAAGGATTGGGGATCAATCCCTTGGTTCCGATGACGGGCATTTGTTGGTGGCCGGTCCAGTTCGGATGGATACTGAACGGCACTTGGTGTCAGTGAACAACGAGCCCGTAAATTTTCCACTGAAAGAATTTGAATTGCTTGAATTCTTAATGCGCAACTCCGGCCGCGTGCTTACGCGGTTGCAACTCATTGACCGAGTATGGGGAAGTGATTACGTCGGCGATACGAAGACACTCGACGTTCACATCAAACGTCTTCGTGCCAAGATAGAAGAGGATCCTGCCAATCCCGTCTTCATTCAAACCGTTAGAGGTTTGGGTTACAAGATGGAGTCTTAGGCTCCGACATTTGCGTAGACGCCGCTGCGCTCGCGAACTATCGCATCAAGTGTGAGTTCGCCTGCGCTTGCAAACGAGAGTTGCACTTTGACTCGAGTACCTGGGGCGGCGTTCAGTCCGGGAACAACTGCAGACGCATTTGCGCTATCTCCTGCAAATCGAATGGCAACGTTCTGTTTAAGCGGAATATTCGGTTGCGAAAGGGTCGCATTTACTCCACCCACGTTTATACCGAGCAATGTGTCCTCAGTCGGATTTTCATTGACGATTGCCCCAACGAGGACAGCAGAGCCATCTGGTTGCGCTACAAGCAGGATCGAATTCACCTTAAGGTCGTTTCCGTATGTGGTGATTGACCCGTCAACGCCATCGGTCACCTGTGTGATCATTTTTGTGGGTGCATCCTTGCCCGAACCGCACGCGCTCAGTGAGAGCGCAAGCGAAACGGAAAGGGTCACGACTGCGAATTTACGCACATGCATCAGATTCTCCCTGCAAAGGTATGGGTGCCATAAGGAACGCTTTTGACTGGCGCAATTCTCTCACGCCTCATCAAATAACCCGCAAAAGCCTTATTTTGCGCCTAAATTGGGGGGTGATTACTGACACTGGGTGCTGGTATTATTAGTCCCTAACGAAGGGCATTTCATGTCATTTAAGGTCGGCGAAACCGTTGTTTACCCTCATCACGGTGCGGCTCTGATCGAAGCCATCGAAACACGTTTGATAAAAGGCGAAGAGAAGACCTACTTGGTGCTCAAAATTGCTCAGGGCGATCTGACCGTCCGAGTTCCATCCGACAATGTGGATCTGGTCGGCGTACGCGATGTCGTGGACAGCGCCGGGCTTGATCGGGTCTTTAACGTGCTTCGTCAGCCATATACCGAGGAACCCACCAACTGGTCCCGCCGCTACAAGGCGAACCTCGAGAAGCTGGCTTCGGGCGATGTCATTAAGGTCGCTGAGGTAGTTCGCGACCTTTACCGCCGCGATCTTGATCGTGGACTCTCTGCCGGCGAAAAGCGGATGCTTGCTAAGGCAAAGCAAATTCTCATTTCTGAGCTTGCACTTGCCGAGCGTACGGATGAAGAGAAGGCCGCAGTTATTCTTGACGAGGTCCTTGCTTCCTAAGCCTCTCTCTCTGGTTTTCTTGGAAGGCTACCTATGACTCCTCCGATGAACGAGGGCGTACCTCGGTTTCGTACGGGCGTGGGTGTGGATGCACACGCTTTCTCAGTAGATCATGATCGACCAATGTGGCTTGCGGGTCTTCTTTGGCCCGATGAAATTGGCGTCGAGGCACATTCCGACGGAGACGTGGCGGCTCATGCAATTTGTGACGCCCTGCTTTCTGCTGCTGGCCTTGGAGATCTCGGAAGCAATTTCGGCACTGCCAGACCCGAATATCGCCATGCCTCTGGATCGCAACTCTTGGCAGAGACACTTCAACTCGTTAGCGATGCGAATTACATGATTGCCAATGTCACCGTGCAGATCATAGGCAATCATCCGAAGATCGGTTCTCGTAGAAGTGAGGCGGTAGCGGCTATATCCGAGGCTCTCGGAGGCGCGGATGTTTCGATTTCGGCGACCACGACCGACGGGCTTGGATTCACCGGAGAGGGTCTCGGAATTGCGGCCGTCGCCTCCGCTCTGATCTATTCGTCCTTTTAGTCCCATCTACGCCACAAGATAGACTTCCGTGATGAGTCCGCTGACGTTATACGACACCTTGTCACGGACTGCGCAGCCGTTTTCCCCCATTAAAAGTGGCCAGGCCACTATTTACTTGTGTGGCGCAACCGTCCAAGCCCCACCGCATATCGGTCATGTCAGAAGCGCGATCAACTTCGACATTCTTCGCCGATGGTTAACCAAGAGCGGATATCAGGTGACTCTCATACGTAACGTCACCGACATTGACGACAAGATTCTCAACAAAGCAAAGGTGGAGGACCTCACCTGGTGGGCGCTGGCGATGAAGTACGAACGCGCCTTTGCGGCGGCGTACGAAGCGGTCAATGTCATCCCTCCAACTTATGAGCCTCGAGCCACTGGCCACATTACGCAGATGGTTGAGTTGATGCAGATCTTGATCGACAAGGGAATTGCTTACGCTCCAGGCAACGGAGATGTCTATATTGAAGTGCGAAAACTCAAGAACTACCTTGCCCTTTCCCGTCAGAATATTGACGACCTCCAGTCTGCCGCGGACTCAGATGACACTTTCAAAAAGGACCCACGCGATTTTGCGATGTGGAAGGCTGCGAAAACCGGTGAACCTTCATGGCCGACCCCGTGGGGATCAGGACGGCCAGGTTGGCATTTGGAATGCTCGGCTATGGCACACGCATATTTAGGTGAGGCTTTTGATATTCACGGCGGCGGATTGGATCTCATCTTCCCGCATCACGAAAATGAGATCGCTCAATCACAAGCGGCAGGCTGGCCATTCGCCAAACTCTGGATGCACAACGCTCTGGTCACGGCATCAGGTGAGAAGATGAGCAAGTCGCTGGGCAACTCAATGCAAGTTGGCGCAGTGCTCGAACGAGTGCGCCGGATTGAATTGCGTTGGTATCTCAGCAGTGCGCACTACCGTTCCATTCTTGAATACTCCCCTGAGGCACTGGATGAATCTGCAGTCGCATTTCGCAGGATCGAGAGTTACCTCGATCGCGCATCCCAAATTCTAGGAAATCCCCCAGTTCCAACCTTAAGCAAAACGTTCGTAGATGCGATGAACGACGACCTCGCAGTTCCTCAAGCCCTTGCCTGCATTTCAGAAGCACTCCACGACGGCAACGTTGCTCTCACCACTTCCGATCTGGCAACTATTGAGGCAACAGCAAATGAAATTCGCGGAGCACTTGACGTCCTTGGTTGCGATCCCTACGACCCTGCGTTCGCCGAGGGCGGAGATTTTGATCTGCGTGACGCGCTTGAAGGAACAATCGATGTTGCTTTGAAGCAGCGTCAGCAAGCGCGCGAGCGCAAAGATTTTGCAGCATCGGATGCAATCCGCGACGGCTTGGCCGCAGTCGGAATTGCGATTGAAGATACGCCGCAAGGACCACGATGGTCGATCACACATACGGAAGAGCGGTAATCGAAATGGCTGGAAATTCGCAGAAGCGTGGGGCAGTTCGCGCCACTAGTAAGAAGGGCCCGAGTGCAGGCACCGGCGGAAAAAACAAGAAGCGTCTCACAGGCAAGGGGCCAACGCCTAAAGCAGAGGACCGTCCCTACCATGCTGCTGCCAAGCGAAAGAAAGCTGCGGCAACCAAGGAGACTCGGCCACGTGCTCCTCGTCAGAAGAGCGAGCGACCTAAGGGCGGCGGAGAACTCGTCGCTGGCAGAAATGCCGTCGTCGAGGCACTGCGTGCCGGTGTGCCTGCGACAGAATTGATCGTCGCCCGAAGCATCGATGTGGACGATCGCATTACCGAATCGCTTCAGTTGGCACTTGCGACCCATTTGCCAATTCGCGAGGTACACCGCGCTGAAGTCGAAGGTCTCTCGGGCAGCAGCCAGGGCATTCTTCTTGCGATTAAGCCATTCCAATACTCAAGTCTTGAAGAAATACTTATCCGTGCGACAAAGCCGATGCTTATTGTCGCCCTCGATGGCGTTACCGATCCACGTAACCTCGGGGCCATAGTGCGTAGTGCATCTGCCTTCGGCGCAGACGGAGTGGTGATGGCCGAACGCCGGGCTGCTGCCATGACGGCGTCTGCATGGAAAGCTTCCGCTGGCGCCGCCGCTCGGATGCCTGTGGCGCAGGTGAGCAATCTTCCCCGCGCAATTGATGAGGCGAAGAAAGCAGGATGTTTCGTTATTGGCCTTGCTGGCGAAGCCGACGCGCCTTTAAGCCAGATGAAACTCGAGAACGAATCAATCATGATCATTGTTGGCAGCGAAGGGAAGGGCTTGTCTCGTCTAGTTCGAGAGAAGTGCGATCTCGTGGTGTCCATTCCGATGAGAGCAGATACAGAGTCTCTTAACGCAAGCGTCGCCACCTCCATTGCGCTCTTTTGGGTGGATGAACAACGCCGCAAATAATGAAGTACACACGATTTATTGCTTGCGGTGATTCCTTCACTGAGGGAATGAGTGATGAGGTCGTAGGTGAGCAGTACCGCGGCTGGGCGGATCGAATTGCGGATGTGATGGCTCATCAGAGCCCGGAGTTCACGTATGCGAATTTCGCTGTTCGCGGCAAATTGATACATCAAGTGGCAGCCGATCAAGTGCCAATCGCGCTCACGTATGTAACGGGACCCGAGACACTGTTCTCATTTCACGCCGGCGCCAACGATGTTCTGCGTCCAAATTACAAACCAGAAACGGCCTTGCCGCTCTATACAAAGACAGTCAGAAAGATTGCAGCCTCAGGAGCCACCGTCCTGCTTTTCACGGTCTTGGAGCGCACGGATAGGACTGGCAAGACTGCCGATCTCTGGGCCGCACGTTTCGCAGAATTCAATAAGAATGTCAGGGCTGTAGCGGCAGAGGTCGGTGCCATTGTTGCCGATGCCAATGAAGAGGGACTTCTCAGCGACCGACGTTTCTTGGCCGATGACCGCCTCCATCTGAATGTGCTCGGGCATGATCGGGTCGCTCAGGGGATATTGGAGAAACTTGGACTGCCTTTCGATGTGCGTTGGCGCGAGCCTTTGCCTCAAGCTACAAAGCTCTCTGGCCCTAAGCGCTACAAATCCAATGTGAAATGGATCGTCACGTTTTTCCTCCCATGGGTGTGGCGTCGCTTACGGGGAAGATCTTCCGGCGATGGCAGAACAGGCAAGCATTCATTCCCGATCTCGTGGCCGGGAGTTTGAAACTTCTCCGAGAATTCTCAGATCACATTGGTAGGCTCGACGGCATGTGTGATGACCATCCCCACGAAGAATTAAGTCGACGACGCGCCCTGCAATTAGGCGGTGGCGCCGCACTTGTAGGAGTGAGCGGCTTGCTGTTCCCCAATTCAGCAAATGCTGCATCTGCAGGCGCAGATATTTTCCACGGTCCTCGAAATCGTCCAGAAGTTGCGATCACCTTTCATGGAGCCGGCGACCTTGTGATTGCACGCAAGATTTTGGCAATAGCCAAGAAGACCAAAACGCCAATTACGGTGATGGCGGTTGGGGTGTGGCTAAATGCCAATCCAACTATCGGTCATGAGATTGTTGACGCCGGTCACGAGTTGGGAAATCACACGTACAGCCATAAGACGATGACCCTCCTAACCCTCAAGGAGGCTAAGGCCGAAGTAGCAAAGGGCAAAGCCGCAGTCACTAAGGCCGTAGGGACCCCCGGCAAGTGGTTCCGTCCTTCGGGTACATTGAAATCCAATTCAATTATTCGTGCGGCGGCTGGTGCTTCGGGCTATTCACATAGCTTGATCTACGATGTGGATTCCTTGGATTACACAAACCCCTCAGCAAAGGGCATTGTTGCCAACTGCATGAAGAGCGTCCACAACGGGAGCATTATCGGGATGCATTTCGGCCACGCCCACACTGTGGCCGCGCTTCCCTTGCTCATTACAGCTCTTCAGGCCAGAAATCTCACCCCGGTCACGGTCTCACAACTGCTCCGTCCCTAGAATTTCATCAATTTCTTCTGCGCTGACATAATGCGCAGGTAAGAAAGGCCTCCCTAGCTCAGTGGTAGAGCATCCGCCTTGTAAGCGGAAGGTCGTCAGTTCAATCCTGACGGGGGGCTCTGATTAGAAGAAATACCTCTTGAACAGGTAGATCGAGGCACCAACGCCGACAACCATCACGAGTCCTCTGTAGAAATTGGGGGACATGCGACTCGCCCACCGGCCGCCCAGACCGCCTCCAATGCTGGAACCAAGGAAGAGCGCGAACGCAAGCATCCAGTGCACATGGCCACTAAAAAGGTAGATGACATTTGAGGCGGCGCTTGGAATACCGACGATGATGTTCTTCGCCGCGTTCATGACATCAGGTCGCTTCGGATTGCGCGCCAGGGATGCGATGACCATGACGCCTTGCCCCGGACCGAAATAGCCGCAGTAAAGGCCACTTGCCGCGATACCAATTGTCTCTGCGTTTCGATTCCGTTTTCCGACGGCCGGCTTCGTCGGCAAGAGCAAGCTGAGCGTTGCGCCTAAGAGCAGAAATGGAACGGTGTGCTCGAATACGTGTGGTGGGAATGCAAGGAGAAGTGTTGCGCCGATAAGGGAGCCGATCACTGAGATTGCAATTAAGAACTTGTAGAGTTTTACCAGGTCCCAAATCTTGTATTTGCTGGATCGGATGGCTGCAAAGTTGGCGCTCGTGGTGCCTATCGCATTTGTTACTGTCGCATCCAGAGGGTGAAGGCCGAGGGCGAGCAGGACCGGGTAGGAGATGATCGAAGCTCCGCCGGCCATGCCGTTGATGGTCCCAACGACGATGCCTGCCACGGTTGCGACAATAAAACCAAGCATCTGAGCCCTCTCCAAGAGATATGAGAGTACCTTCTTAGATTAGACTCGTATGTATTGAAGCCGAAATAAAGAACGGAGTGGTCATGGCCAATAAAGAGCAGAAAAGCAATGCGAATACCAAGAAGGAACCAAAGCTCAGCTTGAAAGAGAAGCGCGCTAAAAAGCAGGAAAAGAAGGAGAAGAACAAGTAGTAAGTGGTTAGAGCGCGGCTTTAGTCGTCGTCCGATGAATCGTCGGATTGGATGGGTGAAGGAAGAGCGGTGGGCAGACTCGGAGTCTTGGAAATGCTAGGACTCGTCTGGTCATCGTTCTCACTGTGGTCAGTTTCAATTTTTATGCTCGGTGTCGGGAGTGCCGACAAAGGCGAAGGAGTGGAGTCTTCCTGAGTAGGTGATTGACTCTCGTGGGACTTTTCTTCCTTTGATTTCCCGTCTTTGCCTTCATTGCTCTTCTTGCTCTCGGTGGTCAGGGGATTTGGAAGTAGCGGGATCGTGACTTTGAGAGATTCTGAGTTGGATTCTTCGTTGTTATTGGAGTTGTCAGAGGAAGATTCTTCGTTGCCAGTCGGGGCCAGCGTGACACTAGGCACCGTCGGAACTGGTGGGATGGTTACTGCAGTGTCCGCGTTGCCGCCCGTGACGACATTGCTTACTGCTCCTGCAACGCCCTTTACGAATTTCGCCGTCTGGTGGCCAATGCTCACAATGGGCGCTGGACCGATGCCGGTCACTGCAGCAGCGGCTAAAGAGGCCGATGCGAACATTCCCATCACAATAACTGACGTAACAATCGTGCGACGAGGATTGGCGGGCTTGACTGGAATAATAGGTACGGGCTGAGCAATTCCGGAGGGCAGTATCGGGGGGATAGACGTTGGTGGAAGCTCGGTGACATGGGCGACTAAATTCAAAGCACTGCGCAACTGTTGAAAATCAGAAGGCTTGCCGGACTTGAGATTGGCAATTAACTCCTCGCTATCCTCTAGCGAGAAATCTCCGTTAGTACTCACCGACCATCACCTCCCATCGTCAACATCTCATTTAACTGCTTCAATCCTCGGTGGGTAAGAACCCGGACATTGCCCTGGGTCTTGCCTACGATCTCTGCCACTTCGCTGGCATCAAGGTCGGCGACGACGCGGAGCATGATGACTTCGGCATACTCCTGCGGCAAACGCTTCACCAAATCCATAACTTCTACCATTGTTGAGTTCTCGCCGATCCAATCTGATTCGTCGAGTTCGACGCTTGTACCGCCTCGTGCCTTCTTTCGCGCCAAGTCTGTCGCTGCGTTTCGAGCAATCGTGTAAATCCATCCTTTGAAGGCCTTGGAATCTCCTTGGAAACTCTTGATAGACGTCGCAATCTTGATCCAGACCTCAGAGCAGAGATCCTCTGGTTCATTGGTGAACATGGCGAGGTATCGGACCATCCTTGGTTGGAAATTGCGCCAAAGGAGGGTGAATGCTTGATCGCTTCCATGTACCGCCTCCTCTACTAGTTGGTCAAAATCGAGCGCGTCGACATGAGCATCAGCGGATTTTCCACTCTGCTCTTGCGAAGTTCCGATCTTTTCTGGCATCGACTCCTAACCGGTGATCACCCCAGAGGCTAACGAGAGTCAGCCCCTGGGCGCACAATACTTCCGTATTAATCCTGCGAATCTTCTGAGGATTGATCGGAGTGATCCCGACTGTCATCGTTGGACTTTGCATGGGGCTTGGTGATCCATGAAGGAGCCGCTGGCGTGGCCGGCGCATGTGGGTCGACTGGAATAACTGGTGCTGTGATTCCAGCGGGCAGGGAGTCATCTTCGCCCTCACCGTCATCGGAGATACCAGGTTCATCCTCGAAACCTGATGTGGCCGCTGAAGTATCAAAGTGGGTAGTGGCCGTTGAAGAGTCGAAATCGACGTGCAGCGCTGCGGTCGAGGTATCAAAAAGAAAACTCGGTCCAGCAGCGGATGTGTCGATAGTCAAGATCCCGAAGTTGTTGCTCAGGCCAATGGCGCTCACGTGGTCATATCCGCCTATTCGCCTATGTGAGCCGCCCTCGGCCGAGGCAATAGTCGAACTGGACAGGGCAAGGGCCGCGACGACGGCGACGGTCAGGTGACGCTTCTTCATTGGATCTCCTCATAGAATTCGTAACTATGGGTTAGAACGAAGGGAAAGTCTCCAGCGTTACAGCAGATACCCAGTTTTTCTTCAGTAGATAGGCTTGGCCGACCCGAACAATTGGAGCTGATATGACCGTGGTGCCCCGGCCATCAAGTTTTCCACGTGAGGCTTTTTCCGACGTCCTCAAGGCGAATGCAACCTTTGTGACCGATTTCGAGGGTCGAGGGCTAAGCGGCACCGCTGCCCGTGGCCTAGCCATAGTTACCTGCATGGATTCGAGGGTCAACCCGCTCGAAGTTGTCGGCATGCAAGCAGGAGATGCCAAGATCCTCCGAAATGCCGGAGCCCGCGTCACTGAAGACGTCCTCCGCACCCTGGTCCTGGCCACCTACCTTCTTGGGGTGGATCGAATTCTGGTGATGCCCCATACCGATTGCAGGATGGCTCAGAGCGAGGAGGCGGACATACATGCCACCATCGCCGACCAATACGGCGTGGATACTCGAAGTCTGGAATTTCGGACCGTCTCAGATCAGAAGACGGCCCTCGCCACCGATGTCACCCGTATTCGTTCGTATCCACTTCTGCGTGATGGTGTCACCGTCGGTGGTGCGATTTACAACGTCGCGACCGGAGCCATAGAGCCATTGGATTGCTAGGAAAAATGAAACTGCGCATCGTCATTGGGGTCGCCAATTTTTTTGGCGCCATGTCGCGAATTGCAAAGCGCGGCAGTGGAGTAATGGTGACGGGTCGGATAATTCTCAAATTGCAGCCCGATGCGGTTCGGATCCTTTCGCGAAAGAGAAAAGTAATCCTGATTTCTGGGACCAATGGGAAGACCACCACGACCTCTCTTATTTATACGGCCTTGTTGGAGAAAAATGAGGTTGTTAGTAATTACACTGGTGCAAATCTTTTCGCGGGCCTTGCTGCTGCACTAAGCAAGAATCTATCGGCTCCTTTGGCGGCACTTGAAGTAGATGAAATGGTCATGCCGTGGGCAATCAAGCAGACTGAACCCGAGATGGTGGTTTTGCTCAATCTCGGTCGGGACCAGCTGGACCGCTTATCTGAGGTTCGATTGGTTGCGCAGAAATGGAAGGATGCGCTCGCCACACTTCCCAAGCGATGTCTGATACTTGCTGACGCCGATGATCCTTTTGTGGTCTGGGCCGCCCTCGATTGGAGCAACATCCTCTGGTTCAGTGCAGGCGGCCATGGGCACATTGATGCATCAACGTGCCCGGCATGCGGTGCAGTTCTTCGCTGGAGCCAAGACGGGGCGAATTATTCATGCGAATGTGGCTTTGCAAGGCCAGATGCCCAATGGGTGCTTACCGGTGACGAGTTACAAGGGCCAGAGCATCAAAGCGTGAAGGTCGTCAGCGGCATCCCGGGACGAGCGGCGCTCTCAAACGCGGCTCGCGCGATCGTTGCGGCTTCGTTCTTCGGAGTCGCTCTTTACGATTCTGCAATGTCAATTTCAAGAGTGACAAGTGTCGACGGTCGTTTCGCAAAGTTGAGGATAGGTAATACTGATTTCCGATTACTGCTATCTAAGAATCCGGCGAGTTGGCGCGAGACTCTTTCGACAAGCGAATCGGGTCCCGAGCGAGTTCTGCTTGTCGTGAACGCGAACACGCAAGATGGCAAGGACACGTCATGGCTGTGGGATGTGGATTTCACTGCGCTGAAGAAGAGGTACGTTGTTGTCACAGGTGAGCGTCGATTGGATGTCTCCGCGCGACTGACGGTCAACGAGATTCCCCACCACCTTGTGCCCGATGAGAATGCCGCGGCCACATTGCTTGGCGAAGTCGAAGCCGACCTTATCGCGTCGTATACCGCCTTTCACCGGTTGGCCAAGTCGGTGACGAGATGACGTTCGCGATCGTCCATGTTCTTCCGGAGCTACTCGGAACATACGGTGACCGTGGGAACGTGGAGATTCTTAGTTGGCGACTCAAAGAACGCAGCATCGCACATGAAGTCCTTACGGTCGGTGTTGGGGATGCGATTCCGACTTCTGCAGACCTCTATCTTTTAGGTGGCGGCGAGGATGATGCGCAGATCGCCGCAATGGAGATCCTGGCCAAGAATGACTCCTTGAAGAAGGCGCTCGAAAATGGTGCACACATCTTCGCTGTATGTGCGGGTTTCCAAATCCTTGGGACGCAATTTCCCGCAAGTGGCGATCGCGTGATATCCGGTCTTGGCCTCGTGGCCGTTGAGACTGTGTCGGCGAGGCATCGCTCCGTCGGCGAGATCCTCTCTCGCCCCACAGTGCCGATAGAAATGCTGACGGGCTTTGAAAATCACGGAGGGCAGACTCGATTCCTCGACGACCTTCAACCGTTGGGCCATGTTGTTGCAGGAATTGGAAACGGGCAAGGAAGCAATGTCGATGGCCTGATTACGTCCCAGATTGTGGCGACATATATGCACGGGCCCGCATTTTCCAGGAACCCCGAATTGGCCGATTGGATTCTCAGTCGAAAGATCGGACCTCTTGCAACTCTCACCGCGCCAATTTTCAATCAACTACATGATGAGCGAGTGTCAAAAACAAGTTAATCTAAATTGTTTCTCCTACGAACAGGCGCGCGTGTCTGTGGTGGGGCTAGATTGTTCAGAAAATCTTTGATTATTGCCTGAGCTAATTCAGGTTTCTCTTTGATTAGGTAATGCGAGGTGCCTGGCACAATTGCGAGTCGTCCTTGCGGCAGTCCCTCGTACAGCGAAGTGATATGGGCGAAACTGAAGTTCTCATCGTCAGCCGCCATGATCAATACCGGGCACGTGACCTTTGCGAGATCATCTGTAACAAGGGTCGGCTCGCTAGTCCATATTGCCCACATCCGTGCGACCTTAGAATCGATCGCATCGGGGCTATCAGGAGATCGTTCTGCATGTTCAAGGCGGTCTTCGTAAGAGACTTCCCACAGTTCAATCGGTTCGCCACCGCTTTCGTGGTGGTAGTTGGCACCGATCGCGACAATCGAACGGACAAGATCTGGGCGCTCTATCGCCACCATCAGCGCGATGATTCCTCCGTCGCTCCATCCAATGAGGTGAGCGGGTTCCTTCACCACATCTTCGAGATAGGCAATGGCCTCTCGAGTCTGAAATGAGAAATGCAGACTTCCGGCTTGGTCTGCGGTTCGTCCTTGGCCGGTTCTGTCGTAGGCGAAGACGTGGAAAGAGTTCTCGACCGCGGGAAGAACATACGTGTCCCAATCCTCGGTAGCACTCAATCCACCATGGAGAAGCACAACGGCTTCGCCGTTATTGGCCCACTCAAGGTTCCAGATTGAATGGCCGCGCAGGTCAATGTATGCGCTCATTTATTCGGAATCCATGATGTGCCGGTTGCCGCGGTCGAAGGTGAGGTAGTTCCACATCCAGTCAGCCATGGTGAGAACTTTGTTGCGCCCGCCAAGCAAGTAGAAAAGGTGGAGGAAGAGCCATGCAAACCAGGCTGGCGCACCAACCAACCTGAGTCTCCTCACTTCAACAACTGCTTTTTGTCGGCCAATCGTCGCCATGGATCCCTTGTTCTTGTACACAAATGGAAGGAGCTCCTTTCCCTCTGTAATTCGCTTGATCTGTTCTGCGACGAAATTTCCTTGCTGCATCGCAACGGGTGCGACCATGGGTAAGAATCGCCCGTCACTTCCCTTCGCCCCAGCTATATCTCCAATCGCCCAGTAGTTCGGGTAGTTCTTCACTTGCAGAGTCGGCTCTACATCAATCCTCGTAGCCACGACAGGAAGCGAAAGTTTCTGCACCAAGGGCTGGCCTTGTACTCCCGCCGCCCAAATCGTGACTTCCGATGGAATCTCATTTCCATTCTTGAGCAAGATTTTCCGGGGAGTGATTTCTTGCACTGCGGTATCGGTAAGAACTTTGACCCCAAGTTTCTCCAGGTCGCTCTGTGTTCGTTTCGACAAGGATGGCGAGAAACTTGGCAACAGGCGCGGCCCTGCCTCAATCAAATAAATGTCAATGTGCTTTGCAGCATGCTCTTCGTCGGAGGTGAGTGGACCGCGCACAAGTTCGGCTAAGGCTCCGGCCATCTCAACACCGGTTGGCCCTCCGCCCACTACGGAAATTGAAAGTCTAGTTTCGTCTTGGAATCGGCAGAGATCTTCAAATCGCCGCATCACTTCCGCGCGAATACTGATTGCCTCGGCAACACTCTTCATGCCGAGTGCATGTTCGGCCACGCCCTTGATTCCAAAATCTGCTGTAGCCGATCCAAGTGCGACAATCAGGTGATCGAAGGAGAGCACCTCGCTACTGTCCAACTTCACTTCTTTGTTGCGATGATCTACTGAAATCGGCGAGCCCATTCGAAATGCGATCTCAGTGTTACGAAGGGCCCCGCGAATCGGATACGCCACATGATCGGCCGCCAGACCCGCGGTAGCAACCTGGTAGAGAAGTGGCAAGAATGTTTGAAAATTGTGGCGGTCGACAAGGGTCACCTCGGCGCTCTTTGCCAGTGCTCTGGCCGCGTTTAGGCCGCCAAATCCGGCGCCGAGGATGACAACTTTGGGTTTTGTAATGACAGCAACTCCTTTTGTGACCTGGGTGATTCAATCCTAGGCAATGATGCGAACGACTTGCGTCCAATATCGCCTAGCCAGCGTGGCACACTTGTAACCATGCATGAGTTCACGTTGGAGGTTGAAGACCTCGCTAAGGAAGTTCTGTCCTACAGCCTTCATCGATTGAAGACCGATCCGCCACTTGACGGTCCCCGTTCTGCTGAAGATCTCTTCTTGGAAGTTGGCAATACCATCACGGCGAAAGGCCTTGGTGGCCACGAAGCTCTTGAGGTTTTCAAGAGCGTCCTGGCAAAAGCGTGTATCTCAACTGATCACCCTAGAAACTTGGCCTTCATTCCGTCGGCTCCTAGTGAGTATGCGAACCTTTTCGATCTCGTTGTTGGGGCAAGCGCTCTCTACGGGGGATCGTGGCAAGAAGGATCAGGGGCAGTGTTTGCTGAGAATCAAGCCCTGCGTTGGCTCTCCGACCTTGCTGGGTTGCCTCAGAGCGCGGGTGGAGTATTTGTTCAAGGCGGGACGATTGGAAATCTTTCTGCACTTGTTGTTGCAAGAGCCGAGGCGCGAAAGCGCTGGCCCGAGACAACGCGATGGGCCATCGCATGTAGTCAGGAAGCGCACTCGTCCATCTCCTCGGCAGCGCAGGTTATGGATGTCGATGTCTTGGCGATCGCACCCGATGGCAACGGAAAATTACGCGGAATCGATGTTGCCCGCGAAGTTGACAGGTACCACCATTCGCAGAGCGTGCGAGTATTTGCAGTTGTCGCAACTGCCGGCACCACCAATCTAGGAACGATTGATGATCTAGTCACTGTTGGAAATGCAGCGAAGGACCGCGATCTGTGGTTCCACGTTGATGGTGCCTACGGTCTTGCCGCACTCTGTGCTCCATCGCAGAGGCCGAAGTTTGCCGGAATCGAACTTGCTGATTCCTTTATCGTTGATCCGCACAAATGGCTTTTCGCACCCTTTGATGCGTGCGCACTTGTGTATCGCCAACCCTCTCTGGCCAAGGCCGTTCATACCCAGCACGCTTCCTATCTTGAGACGCTCCAAGAGGATGCGTCGTGGAACCCTTCTGACTATGCGATCCACTTAACGCGTCGCACGCGCGGTCTGCCATTCTGGTTCTCACTCGCCGCCCATGGAACCGACGCCTACGCCGAAGCCATCGAGAAGACGATCACAGTGGCTCAAGCCGCCGCCGAGCAAGTTCGCAACCACCCGAGGTTGGAGTTGGTTCGAGATCCCGAGCTCTCCGTCGTCGCCTTCACCCGCCCTGGATGGGAGGTGGCCGACTACCAGAAGTGGAGCGATGCCTTGCTCCACGACCAGATTGGTTTTATCCCGCCTTCCTCCCACCACGGTCTGCCGATCCTGCGCTTTGCCATCGTCAACCCGTGGACCAAGGTCAGCGATATCCAGACCCTGCTGGCGACTCTCTAAATGAGGGCACTTTCGCCCCATCTGCCTTAGGCTTGTGGCATG